>Ga0268298_10006159_pt1 | contig 10965 bp, 6 predicted proteins | sample WWTPWeurt_MetaG_FD_194462 | JGI IMG/M metagenome (GOLD analysis project Ga0268298, IMG submission 194462) | Activated sludge microbial communities from WWTP in Nijmegen, Gelderland, Netherland - WWTP Weurt | ecosystem: Engineered > WWTP > Aerobic digester > Activated sludge | place: Netherlands... | reverse complement strand
TCAAGCTCCAGGAAAAACTGTTCTTGAACACGTCTGTTCTATTTTTAAACATAAAGCCGGCGGCAGTCTTGCCGAATTTCCCATCCACGAATACAGTTCCTTTTTCGAGACGCGCTCCACCTCTGATGATAAAATCCCTCTGAGTCTTTGTTGAATCTTTGAGATCGTCAAACTTGTAATGCGCGATCCGACCGCGCGATAAATCCACGGGAGCACCTGCATCCGATTCTGGCGCAACCCAATCATCAGGCAGTGGTTTGTACGTACCCTCAAAAGGGATTCCATTCTTCGCAAGAGCATGCATGATCCATCTTCTTTCAGGAGCCGCGCCGCTCAGGTCGGAGATGTGCGTCCTGCCTGGATAGCCCATTTCAGAAGTATGAACTACTTTGCCGTTTTTGATGAGTACCGCCATGCCAATGGCCAGTCCAGTTTCCTCTTTGAAATTTTCTTTCTGGTAGAGATCGTAAATCTGAGTCATGATCTTTGGATTTCCGTTCCCATCGATCACACCAAGTTGCACGCCTTTCAGATCTTCGTTCCTGCGAAGAAACATCCCGGTGTAGTATGATCCTACGTCGCATCCAAGTCCGATGATCGCAATGATCGGCGTTTGCCGCGAAACACTCGAAATGTTTGTATCCGTTACAGTCACTGTGCCCGCGAAAGTGGCAGTGGAGTAAAAAACAGTAAGAATCAATAGCTGCAGTCTGCGCGAAATCCACATATCACCTGAAGACGTCCGCTCATTTGGTTCTGTCAAGCTTTCGAGCCTTCGACAAAGAATGGACGACACCACCCGTCGTCGTCTGCTCGGTTTTGTGAATATCTCCGCCTGGGTGACACTCCTCAGTTCCTATGCTTCGACTGCCTGGGCTGCGCTCCTGTTTGCACTTCTTGTCATTCTGTGGCTTGCCATTCAGTTGCGTCGATCGAGGCAAAGTCGCGCGTCAGCTGAGTCTGAATTGCAGCATGCGCAGGAACGGCTTTCACGGTTGCAGCATCAGGAAGAAATGACTGCATCCAGGCTCCGCGAATCTGTCCTGGGGTTACGAGAATTTCTCACCAGACTCAATTCCAAAGTGCAGGCGCATGCAGCGGCCTATTCGGACCTGAGCTCTGTCATGGAAGAATTCGCGGCATCCATTGATATGTCCAACTCCGCTACGGAAAGCCAGATCGAATTGATAGACCAGGTGAGCGCTCAAGCATCCGAAGTGGAACTACTACTTCGCAGCATTCGAGGAGCCGGTGAAGAATTGCAGGCCCAGATCGAAGAAGCCCGCACAGGTGGCGAATCGGTCACTCGATCCGCGCAAAACTTGAGCCAGGCCATGGACGATATTGAAAAGGCATTCGCAACTGTTTCGCAGGTGACGCGGATCATGACTGAAGTGTCTGATCGCACCAACCTGCTCTCATTGAACGCCTCCATTGAAGCCGCACGCTCAGGAGAGCATGGAAGAGGATTCGCCGTCGTTGCAGAAGAAATCAGCAAGCTCGCAGAAAAAAGCGCTGCCAATGCGAAACAAATCGCCTCCGTTATTTCTGGAAATGCATCTGCTATCTCCACCGGGCATAAGTCGGCTAACGTTGCGGAAAGCAAAGTCCAGGAACAGAGAAGCGTGTTTCTTTCAATTGCGGAAAGATACGGTCAGGTCACAGAAAACGTGCGCAATCAAATCGGCAAAAGTGAAGAGCTTGTAGGTCGTATTCGTAGTCTGCGCGAGCTTTCATCTGAAATTAGCGGTGCTGCCAGAGAACAAAAGGCCGGCGTAGACTCCGCGATGAAATCCCTTTTGTCCATGGAGTCTTCTACAAGCTCGCTCGTAAGCGATGCGAATTTCATTGAAATGACAGCTAAACTCATTGAAGACCAGGCGCAGTCTCTGCAGAGCGAATACCACGAGGACTTAAGAAAAACGGAAGCACGCCTGGCTACAGACATACGAAGCAGTCTTGATCGGCTACCATTTGATTCAGATGTCGACCTCTGGATGGAGCAAGCAACAGCTGTTGTTCCGTCGGCCGCGTTTCGTCTTTACCTTTGCAACTCCGCGGGAACACAGTTGTCACCCAACTTTCTTAGAAAGGGAAATGCATTCGTCGCGCAGCCAGAGTATCGGGGATCCAACTGGAGCGAGCGGGCCTACTTCGCAGAAAACATGTCACGCGTGGCCAGAAGTGGCGGGGCATCCATGTCAGCGAAATACATAGATAGAGAAACAGAGCAAGAAACAATAACGCTCACTCTCCAGGTGGCGCCAGACGCATTTCTATTCATTGACCTCAAGCCGGATTCTGCTCAGGGATGAATCTTCTCGTGCGAAACTCACAGAAGAAGTACACGCCCACAAACATTGCCATTCCCAGAAGAAACCCAACGACTGCCGCCGTACTCAGATAGTAGATGGAAAACCTATTTTTCCCGGCATGCAAAAGCACGGAAATGATACCGTTATGCGACTTTGCTTCAAATCCGTCTGTCGCTCTCCAATCAGAATAATAATTTTGATTGATGACAAGCTGGTCTCCCTTTTCGCTTTCAATTTCAAAGTCGATTCTGTTTGGAGTCCAGAGCTGCGGCTTTACTTCTGAGCCGTGTTCCAGATAGTACTCCCCTCGATAAAACGCCTCTCCCTTTGCCGGCATGGACGTGTTTGAATTGAGCATGTCGTAACCATCTCGAACAGAAAAGAAATTCAAGATGCCTGCAAACTGCGCGGAGTTTGCTCCATATGTTGGAAGAGAGGGTACTGTAATTAGAGATCTTTCGATTCGAGACACCAGACTGGATGCGGATTTTCCGGATACGAAGGTTTGCGAAATGGGCTTTCTGTTCTTGCGTATGTCATAGCAGAAGTACAACGAAAAGCATATCACCAGCACGCTGGCAATCGCTCCCATGCCAGTGTACTCGCTTGCTTTTTCCAGAGCTCGATGGAGACAGATGGAAAGTAAGACAGCCAGCGAAATGACAACAGGGAAACCCCATCGTCCTGAGCATCGCATATTGCTGAACCCTGGGATCTGCGAGAGTAAATGCGCGGGCGAAAGAACGTGAAAATCGCCCATCATCAGAAGGATGAACAATACCAGTGCCACCAACCAGGGGACTTCTGATTTTCGCAAAAAGGGAAGTGCGCATAGTAGCAACAGGAAAGGCAAGAGGCCAATATAGTTTCCATATTCCCACCACGCGTGTTCCTGATTTTCCCAGTTTCGCGCAAGAAGAGGATCCTGGGAAGAGGCCACGAAGGTATGCAACACGTTCGAAAGTGTGAGTGAAACATGGTCAGGCCTGAAATAAGCACCATACTTTAGAAAATATACTATTTCCGGAAGTAACCTCACAGCCGAAAGCGCGCATGCTGCGACCAGCAAAATAAATGCGTTCAGGAAGATTTCAGGTTTTTTTTGAACAACGGCCATCGTAGAAAACACGATCGTCACAAATACAAGCAGCTGAAGAAATCCATAAATGTGTCCATCCCAGACCATAGTCGCCGCACTGAGAGAAAAAACCGCTACATGACGAAATCGACCTGTGTTTTGAAACAGAATCATGGCACCCAAACACCAGGGAAGCATCAGGATCGAAACGAAATTCGCATGCCCGGCAAACACATGCTGCGGAACGTATCCGCAAAAAGGGACCATCACAACAGGAATGACGAGCGCAAGGCTTCGAATGGACAATGCAAAACGAAACAAGTAGAAACTGCCCGCTGCACCTAACAGGAAGTAGATGAAAACGGAAAACTTCAGAGCACGCACGGGGCCCATCACCGGGGCCAGGAAAACAGCAGGCGTAAATGTACGCGCTTGCGGATTCTCAAACAAAGGCATCCCGCCCTTGTAGAAAGGGTTCCAGAAAGGAATCTGTGCGAAATCTCGGACAGGGAGAGCAGAACTCTCCGTGTAAAAGAAATTCAAATCCCAGTCATTGCCACCCAGGGAATCATCCCTCCACGAAGGCGAAAGAAGACCGGCGGCAAAATACCACGTCGTAGTCACAAGCGCAAGGAGCGCGAATGTGGTGCCGTTTCTAATGTTCAGGATTCTCAAGTGATTCTTCTTTCCTACGATGTCCCCACCATTCAAGGATTTTCGTTGACCGTCTCAGCCACGTGCGCTACAATCCGACATGCTTTCAAACACCGTTCTGTGGTCACTTCAGGGAGTTTTGTGTTTTGTTTTTCTGGCGGCAGGCCTCTTGAAAATGCTTCGAACCAGAGAACAAATCATGAATGGCGGGGGAGAATGGGCCGTAAACGTTTCCGCAAGAAACATTCGCATCATCGGTGTCCTGGAAATCGCAGCTGCCATCGGAATCATTCTGCCGCTCTACTTCAACGTCATGCCCGTACTCACCTTCTTCGCGGCCGTAGGTATGATTTTCACCATGATCGTTGCTGGATCTCTCCACTTCAAACGCGGAGAAATGGCCCTACTACTGGTCACTGTAGCCACCGGATTTTTTGCGGCACTTGTGGCCTTTGGTCGGCGAGGACTCCTGGGCCTGTAACGCAGCGCATGCGGGACTACATGCGTCCTGGGCATTTGGAGCCAAAGGTCCGACTATTCCAGAATAGACAAACCCCGCCGGGACTACATTCGTCCCGGTGGTGCCTCGCAATATTTGTCCAGATAGAGGCTAAACTCTTCAAACGTCTTCGCATTGGCCCGCGCACTCTTGTACGATGCGTATTCGCGCCAGTTAAAATCAAGAGCCTGACTCAGATCAAACGAAGGATGAATCTCCTCTGGTTGAATATCCTCTTCGTCTAACTCATTGTTAGGTGATGCGACAGGATTCTTCGCAGGTTCGGCCGGAGCAAGCGTCCCATATTTCTTGAAGAGAAAAGCCACATGCGCCGTTGGCAAATGCAACGTTGTACCGTCCGCCTCCTTTACTGTCCGTATTTCAGGTCGATCAGAACAAATCGGAGCATAGCGAATATAGAATGCATCTTTCCCGGATTTGCTTTCAAAGCCCCAGAAATATCCGTGAGGCGGAGCAGGAGGATTCTCCTCTTTCATCCTCCGCATCAAGGCCGGCCATTCGGCAAAGTTGTCGTCGGAATTAGAAAGCAAGTAAGAATAATCTACATAAGGCTTTTTATCCACATAGTAGCGAATCGGATTCGTATGAGTGGTGAACAAATCCACGTTGATCCAGTTGAGCGCAACCACGAGCGCACCCAGAAAGAACGTTTGAGCCCGGAAGCCCGAAAAATTAGGATTAGGAGAGAATATCTTCCAGAATAGAAGCAAAAAAGAAAAACCAACAAACAGAACGCCGCAGCTCGCAAGTATTCTCTGGTCTTTCAAACCAAATGCAGATTGAAGCAAGTACAGTTTGTGAGCTGAGAAACTGGCCGCCAGAATCATCTCCAGCATCAGAAAAATCACAAGAGCAATGAGATGATTTCCCTTGCCTGCTTTTTGCTTGCTATAGATGGCAAGAAGTGCAATCAAATATCCCAGCAGGATCGCGAAAATCAACTGGAGAAATCCCTTCTGAGTGTACTTCGAGAGTTCGTGAAAATTCAGGTCACTCGAAGAAAGCACTACCCTCGTCTGAAAAAAAGCAAACACTCCAGTCACAATCACGGCCCCCACTGTGATTGCAACGGCGGTAAAGATCGGCAATGCCCGCTCTTCTTTTTTATTCTCCGATCTCTCTACAGTGAAGATACAAAACAGAATGTAGGCGTGAATCACGGAGAGGCAAAGATTCTTCAGACACGCAGACCATACCCAGCGCACAAGTGGATCCATGAATCTTCTGTAATCGTCATTGACCGCGGCAAACAAGTAATGCAACAGAAAAAAGATCACGAAGCCCAGCAGGACTGAAAACAAAACGAGAGGCAGTCTACCGCGAGTCCCATCTTCGCGCAAAGTCTTCAGAGAAGAGAATTCAACCACGCCACTGCGCGAAAAAAATCTCTTTAAGGAAAGGAGGATGAGCTTTGCTGCCCGCCCACAGTAGTCGGAAATGCTTTCCGGTGGGCCCTCTCCAAACTGACGCAGCAAAAGATCGCCTAACAGGTAGAAGATACTCAGATGCAGAGCAGTCACTAGCAAACCGTTCGTGGTGAAGGTCAGGAATCCTGCCAGAATGAATCCGCCCACCACTGCGATCAATGGGTGCTGCCAGAAGGAACGAACTTTCGAGTGTCTGATTCTCCACCAGAAAACAACCAGAGTCGCAGAATATACCAGGGTTCCTTGCAAATTGACCGGGATCTGGAAAAGGCCCGCACAGAACACTGAGACGATTCCAAGAAACCAGGCAGACCGGCGTGCAAAAGTCATTTGATTTTCCATACTGTTCTTCTCCATCTAGATTTCGGATTTAAGAAGCATTTGAGCGGCGTTTCGCAGAGCCGCGTCGTCAAAACCATACAGATTGAATTGAATGACGTCCTCTCCGCGAAGCCGTGCGACGCGCCATTCCAGATCAGAAGAAGAACGTTTCGTGTTCCAGGAGTACCACCAGAAAAGTCTGGCAGATTTGCCATCTTTCTGCACAAGGGCGGACTTCAAGCGAATGTCGCCTATCGTCTCTTCTGTTTCTCCTTGAAATGCGAAACCTGCTGCCTCAAAACAAATGTGCGGATCATGCGCAGTGCCGGGCGCAAACAAGTCCCTCTTCAGAATCAATGACGAGTCGCCAAGGCCATAGACAGCAAAACGAGAATCTCCCCCCACAGAGCTCTGCTGCAAAAGAAATTTCCGATCTCCGGAAGTCAGCCTTGCACTGATCCCTACCGACTCAGGCCAGGCGAACGGAAGTGGGCGCCTCTCGTATAGAAGAAAGCCAGCTGACAGGAGAATAAAAACAATGGGAAGCACGAATCGACTCAGGGGCCCGAACAAAGGATTGGGGAAAGGGAGCTGTGGTCGAGTGTCTTGTATTTGGACTGGAAAGAGCAGAGCCATCAACATGAGAGGAAACACAACCAGTGCCGCGAACAAAACCAGACCAATCAGTTCATGACTGGCACTGGATGGAGGTACGTGAAATATCGCCAGACAAATGATTCGGATGAGATTCGCGCCCAACCATAAAGGCACCGCCAGAAGGAAAATAGCAAGGCGGCCTCGTCTGTCAGAGAATCGTGCGAGGACCATGGCAATCAAAGCAGTGGCGACGGCCATCTTCATTCCTTCGCACACTCGATCGACGCTGAACTGGTTACCGCGAAATTGAATGACATTTCCCTGTGCTGTGGCTGTGACATCGAGCAAAGAGAGAATTTGAACGGCCCGGGCAGTCAGCCACAGCCTCAAAGAGAATCCGCCCAATAAAGATGTGAAGGCGGCAAGAGGAGGAGCAGCAAAAACCAGAAGAGGAGCCGGAAAAGCAAACGGAACCCCATAGAGATTGCAGACTCCTAGAAAACTCCAGAAGGATCCGACCCAGATCATACTCAATCTATTCGTTAGAATGCCGCTTAACGTGATCAGAATGCTCAGTGCTACAAACAACAAAGGCAGCCACCTGTGACGAACTTTCTGACTGCGAAAAAGAATCAAAAATCCTATTGGATATAAACTCAGATAGGATTGAGGAGCCCCGCCGAACAAAGCATAGGCGGTACCGAGGAATGGAACGAGGCTGAGAATGGCTGTGATAGTCAACCAGGTTTGTGGATGACCTTGCATCAGACGATCCAGTCTGCTTTCGCCGCGCATCTTCATGACACTCACACTTTGCGATTCATCGCGAATGCGCATGCACGGCTGTTCGTATGCGCGTCCTAGTGTAGAAAATCACCAGCAGAATGAGCAATAGAAGTGCTAGTTCGTGAGGTTCAGGCACTGCTCCGGGAGCTTCGAGTTTGCTCTGGCCTAAAAGAGACGGATCATTCTCGATTCCGAATCGCTTATAGTCCGCTTCTGATTCGAGTACTATCAGCGTAGAAACAGGAGATACAATCATCCCATCGCGCGCCAGTTTCACCATATCTGCATTGTCCAGATCGTGATTGAAAAATCTCTGACCCAGAGTTCGCATGATTCGCCTGTACATCAGCATCCGAACCAGCAAATCTGAGCCAGGTCTCGAAGCCGACTCGGCTGATTCTTCGAGTTCAATCGCAGATGCCCGGAGTGGGAATACGCGATCTGTTTCGCGAGGCACCTGAATTCTACGATCGCCAAGCATTTTCAAAGTAGACGCTTCGTCCTGCGCCACCAGAAGCAGACGGTCCAGGTCAATCAAACTCGCCGTGTACTCAGAAACGCGACCGTTCAAAACCGCCACGGCATCCGCCGGCCTCTCTGTTGCAGCTATTTGCGTGTTCGCGAATCGAATGGACCCTCGTAATTCACCTAGAGGAATGGATTGCTCCTCTCCGGAGGTGACCCACAAAACGGGCCCGAGCTTTCGCGTGGCGGGAAAGGCTGGAGGATACAGATTGAATGCGGGAATTTCGCAATCATCCAGGTATGCCATTGCCTTTTTTACGTCCGCAGTCTCAAACCATTCATTCGTCAGAATATAAACAGGCAGACCCAATCCGTATGTTTTACTTATGAATTCCTTCCAGGCGGCTCGCGAACGAGAACCGTTCACCGCGACTAAAATGGCCTGCGGAGAAAACGGTTTATTCTCCATCTGGAGCGGGTGCACCAGAAAGCTCTTACCGCCTGCGGAAATGGAACCACCTGCTGCAGGTGCCGGAAAAGAAAAGGACCAGTGCGGACGAACAAGCGATCCCCGAAATTGTCTGACCTGTCCGTCTGAGACCACTTTCTCTTTCAGAAACATTCCGGATGACTCAACATCCAGGCGAGCGGAGGAAAACAAATCCACGAGCACTGACTGTTCCGCAAATGTTTGAACGGGACCATCAAACTCAATTCTATTGTACGTCAGGCGACCTTCATCGGCGCGAAGAGGAGAGACGATTCCAACTCGCACGGTTCTATATTGTCCTGGAGAGACCGGAAACACTCGCAGGCGAAGACGATTCCCGTCCAGCCATTCCACGTAAGACGGATCGCGCCTTTCCACGCTCACTATCGTTTCATACGCGCGTCTTGCGGTAGATTTGAAGGTAAGTCTCGCCGGGCGTTCTTCCCCGTTCACCCACAGAGATAGTTTTGTGCAAATGCTTCCTTCTGGAACAGAAATTGTGTAAATGGCCTCTTGAGGAACATTGCCCGCACTGAGCCGCAAACCCATGACTTTGTGATTCGAATCTTGATCTTCGTTGAAAATAGAAAGAGTAGTTTCCGTATAAGCAACGCGAAGCTCTGGGTGAATCTGCACGTGAGTCTGAACATTCGTAGTGATGAGCGAATGCCCTCTCCACAGTCTGTCCAGATAGGCGTGACTTTGTCCATACAACAGGTGCAGCATTCTGCCTGAATCTTCTGCAGAAATAATATCCACGCCGCGAGACCCACTCCAGGGAGAGGTAGAACTGAGAAATGCGAGAGGATCAAACAGAGTCTGCAGACCAAAAATGGAAATTTCAGATCTTCGATTTGGTTGTAGAACCATCTGTGTTACATGGTTGGCAGGAATTCGCGCGGCCTTCTGAATCCAGAGTGGAAGATCCTCATCGAGACGATTGTGGCCCGCAGAGATCTCCGGTCTTCGCATCACCTCCTCTGCGCGATTCCACTGGATCTTATAGTATATGGAGTAGATTACAATCAAGGCGGCCGGCCCGGCGATCAGCCAGCGCGCGACTACCCTCTGCCGCACAGAAGACTCAAGCCGCATCAGATTCAAAACGAAAGCAACGAGCGCGAAAAGCGGACTATAAGGAAGAAACCCGAGGCCTGCCGCCCAGACAAAGAACCACGCAAAAGCCATCAGCGGTCCAAGCACAATGACAAACGCGACGCAGAGAAAAGCGCCTGCACTCAGAAGAGGTAACAATGCATATCGAATCGGATCGCTTAACCACTCGTTCAGTGCTGAAATCGCAAGTGCGATGAAACAAACCCAGAGGGCTACCTCCGTTCTGGATGTAAATGGAGGGAATACTTCATGTGACAGGACGTACGCGTTAGTAGCAAAGGATGCAGCTGCCAGGACCAGGGTGAAGATCGTGAATTGCCGAATCGAAGAAAACACGGCGCGAAGTAGAACTAGAAACAATCCCAGAAAAACGATTCCGAGAAAGACTCCTGAACCCCAGAGTAAGATGGAAGAATTTAGCCACCGCAACACGTTGGCGTAGAGCAACGCATACACACAGACAGCGAGGAAGCAGATGGCGGCAAATGATCCGACCATCCAACCCCAGGCCGGCAGCTCCATTCCAACAATTCGCACCGGCCGGATAAAATATTTCTGAATCCTGTTTTCACTCATATCGCAACTCCTCAATCAAGGTAGGCGTTGGATATGGGAAGAATTTGTGCGAATTATGTGAATTGTGTGAGCAAGGGGCCTTTTTTGAGAAAAGCCCTCAGGACATCAAATACCCGGCACGCAAAAGCCCTAAGATCACGACTCCCATGGCAATGCGATACAGAACAAATGCAGTGGTAGAATGCGTCTTCAGGTAGCGCAGCAAGAAGGCAACGCTCATGTATCCAACGATCCCCGACACGATGGTGGCCACAGCCAGACCCACAAAACCGGCCTCCGCGAGTGCACGGCGTTCTTCATACAGCTCATACAAACCGGAAATCGCAATGGCAGGAATGCTGAGCAGGAAAGAAATCCGCATGCCGGATTCACGTGTATACCCGAGCAAGAGAGCCATAGTCAGAGTCATGCCTGAACGAGAAGCGCCTGGAATCAATGCAACGCTCTGCGCCAGTCCAATCAACAATGCATCGCGCAGATCAAATTGATGAATGGTTTTATGACGACGCGAAACGCGATCTGCGATATACAGAGTGATCGCAAAAACGATCAGACTCCCCGCGATGACGTACAGTGAGCGAAAGTCGCCCTTTATTTTATGCGCGAATAACAAACCGAAC
>Ga0268298_10006157_pt1 | contig 10969 bp, 9 predicted proteins | sample WWTPWeurt_MetaG_FD_194462 | JGI IMG/M metagenome (GOLD analysis project Ga0268298, IMG submission 194462) | Activated sludge microbial communities from WWTP in Nijmegen, Gelderland, Netherland - WWTP Weurt | ecosystem: Engineered > WWTP > Aerobic digester > Activated sludge | place: Netherlands... | reverse complement strand
AACCCTGGCCGCTGGGTGCGCAGGTGGTGGAGGGTGGGGTCAACTTCGCGGTGGCGTCCACGCACGCCACGGCGGTGGAGCTGTGCCTGTTCGACGCCGACGGCCGCCACGAACTGCGCCGCCTGGTGCTGCCCGGGCGCAGCAGCGATGTCTGGCACGGCTTTCTGCCCGGTGCCGGTGCGGGCCTGGTCTACGGCCTGCGCGCCCACGGGCCCTGGCGCCCCGACCGCGGCCACCGCTTCAACCCGCACAAGCTGCTGCTCGACCCCTGGGCACGCGAGATCGTCGGCCACTTCGAGTGGGGGCCGCAGCACCTGGGTGGCGACGCGCAGTTCCCGCAGCACATGGACGGGCGCGACAACGCCGCCGGCGCGCTGAAGGCGCGCGTGATCGACGACCGCGTCGACTGGGGCGCGGACCGCGCGCTGCGCACGCCGCTGGAAGACAGCGTGCTCTACGAGCTGCACGTGAAGGGCTTCAGCCGGCTGCTGCCGGGCGTGCCCGACGCCCACCGCGGCACCTACCTCGGCCTGGCGTCCGACGCCGCCATCGCCCACCTGCAGCGCCTGGGCATCACCGCCGTCAGCCTGCTGCCGGTGCAGCAGCACCTGAGCGAACAACGTCTGGTGCAACTGGGTCTGGTCAACCACTGGGGCTACAACACGCTGGGCTTCTTCTGCCCCGACCCGCGTTACGCCACGCAGCCCACCGGGCGTGCGGCGCGCGACGAGTTCCGCACCATGGTGCGGCGGCTGCACGCCGCGGGCATCGAGGTGCTGCTGGACGTGGTCTACAACCACACCGCCGAAGGCGACGAACACGGCCCCAACATCAGCTGGCGCGGGCTGGACAACGCCAGCTGGTACCGCCTGCCGCCCGACCACCGCGGCGGCTACGACAATTGGTCGGGCTGCGGCAACACCTTCAACGTGCACCACCCGCGCGGGCTGCAGATGGTGATGGACAGCCTGCGCTACTGGGTGCAGCACATGCACGTGGACGGCTTCCGCTTCGACCTGGCGCCGGTGCTGGGCCGCGGCCATGGCGCCTTCGAACGCCATGGCGCCTTCTTCAAGACGCTGCAGCAGGACCCGGTGCTGGCCGGCTGCAAGCTCATTGCCGAGCCCTGGGACCTGGGGCCGGGTGGATACCAGCTGGGCCAGTTCCCGCACGGCTGGCTGGAATGGAACGACCGCTTCCGCGACACCACACGTGCCTTCTGGCTGGGCGGCGAGTGCACGCGCGGCGAACTGGCGCTGCGCCTGGCGGGTTCGTCGGACCTGTTCCAGGCACGCCGGCGCTCACCGCTGGAATCGGTCAACTACGTCGTCTCGCACGACGGCTTCACGCTGACCGATCTGGTCAGCTACGACATGCGCCACAACCAGGCCAACCGCGAAGACAACCGCGATGGCCATCCGCACAACCTGAGCTGGAACTGCGGCTGGGAAGGCCCGACCACCGATCCCATCGTCATGGCGCGACGCGCTCGGCTGAAGCGTTCCCTGTTGGCCACCGTGCTGCTGGCGCAGGGCACACCAATGCTGGCCGCGGGCGACGAACTGGGCCACAGCCAGGGCGGCAACAACAACCCCTACTGCCAGGACAACGCCACCACCTGGATCGCCTGGAACCTGGCCGACCAGGACCTGCTGCACTACACCGCGCGCCTGGTGGCGCTGCGCCGCCAGCGGCTGCCGCTGGCCGGGCGCTGGTACACCGGGCTGCCCGATGCCCATGGCCGCGCCGACCTGGCCTGGTGGCGCGCCTCGGGCAAGGCGCTGGCGGCCGAAGACTGGAACGACCGCATGTCGCGCGTGCTGGGCGCCAGCATCGGCGCGCCGGGGCGCGGGCGGCAGCCGCTGCTGCTGCTGATCAACGCACGCGACGCCGATGTGGTGTTCCATCTGCCCGCCGGCCACTGGCAGCTGGAACTGGACAGCGCCGAACCCCGTGGCGAGCGCGACTGGGCCGGCAGTGGTGAATTCCTGCTGCGCGGGCGCAGCGTGGCCTTGCTGGTGCTGCTGGCACCCGGCACGGCCCTTGCCAAGGACAGTCCGCCATGAGATTTCCACGCGCCAGTGGTGTGCTGATGCACATCACCTCACTGCCGGGGCCGCACGGGTCGGGTGACCTGGGGGCCGAGGCCAGGCACTTTGTCGACTGGCTGGTCAGCGCCGGGCAGCGGCTGTGGCAGGTGCTGCCGCTGGGCGGCACCGGGCCGGGTCATTCGCCCTACATGAGCCCGTCGGCCTTTGCGGGCAACGAGATGCTGATCGACCCAGTGGACCTGTGGCAGCAGGGCTGGCTGGACGCGGCCGACGTCGAGCCCCTGCCCGGCCAGCATGCGCTGCGCGTCGACCACGACGTGGTCCTGCCCTGGCGTCGCCACCGCCTTGAACGCGCGGCGACCACCTTTGCCGAACGGGGCACGCCCGAGCAGCAGCAGGCCTTTGCCACCTTCTGCAGCCAGCAGGCGACCTGGCTGGACGACTACGCGCTGTTCATGGCGCTGTCGGAACAGCTGGGCCTGTCGGAAGGCCGCACCTGGCCCGACTGGCCGGCACCGCTGGCTCGGCGCGACCCGGCGGCGCTGGCCCAGGCCGCGCACGAACTGGCCCCGCAGCTGCACCTGTGGCGGTTTGCGCAATGGTGCTTTGAACGCCAGTGGCTGGCGCTGAAGAGCTATGCCAACCACCGCGGCGTGCAGATCGTCGGCGACGCGCCCATCTTCGTGGCACACCACAGCGCCGACGTGTGGGCGCACCGCCAGCTGTTCGACCTGGACGAGCAGGGCCGGCCGCGCGTGGTGGCCGGCGTGCCGCCCGACTTCTTCAGCACCACCGGCCAGCGCTGGGGCAACCCGCTGTACCGCTGGGACGAACACGCGGCCGACGGCTACGGCTGGTGGGTGCGCCGCGTGAAGCACGAGTTCCAGCGGGTGGATGTGCTGCGCATCGACCACTTCCGCGGCTTTGCCGGCTACTGGGAGATACCGGCCGACGAACCCACGGCGGTGAAGGGCCGCTGGCTGCCCGGGCCGGGCGACCGCCTGTTCAAGGCCATCACCAAGGCGCTGGGCCCCATGCCCATCATTGCCGAGGACCTGGGCGTGATCACGCCCGACGTCGACGCACTGCGACACAAGTTTGCCTTCCCGGGCATGCGCATCCTGCAGTTCGCCTTCGGCGGCGATGCACACGACCGCTACCTGCCGCACAACCACGAGCCCGACACCGTGGTCTACACCGGCACGCACGACAACAACACGGTGGCCGGCTGGTGGGCCGAGGCCGGCGATGCCGAGCGCCACTTCGCGCGCGGCTACCTGGCCACCGACGGCCACGACATGCCGTGGACGCTGGTGCGCGCGGCCTGTGCCAGCGTGGCCGACACCGCCATCTACCCCATGCAGGACGTGCTGGCGCTGGGTGCCGACGCGCGCATGAACCTTCCCGGCCAGGCCAGCGGATGGTGGCGCTGGCGGCTGCAGTGGAGCCAGGTGCAGCCCTGGCATGCGCAGCGGCTGGCCGACCTGAGCCGGCTCTACGGACGCAGCTGAACGGGCACAAAAAAGGGGACGCCGCAGCGCCCCCTTCAGCTCAGGTCCGGCAGGACCGCGATCAGCGCACCACGCCGATGTTGGTCATCTTGTCGGCCTTGTAGCTGTGCATGGTCAGCGCGCCGTTCTTGATGTCGCCCTTCTGGTCGAAGGAGATGGAACCGGTCACGCCCTTGTAGCCGTTGGTCTTGGCCAGCACGGGCAGGTACTTGGCGGGGTCGGCCGAGCCGGCCTTGACCATGGCGTCGACCATCAGGTTCACGGCGTCATAGACGTACGGCGAGTAGATCTGCACGTCGGCGTTGAACTTGGCCTTGAACTTGGTCTTGAAGTCGGTCATGGCCTTGACGGCGGCGGCGTCCTTCTCGTCGATGCCGCCGGCTTCGGCGCAGATCACCTGGTCATCGGCCATGGCACCGGCGGCCAGCTTGGGCAGTTCGCCCGAGCAGATGCCGTCGCCGCCCATGAACTTGGCGCTGATGCCCAGCTGCTTCATCTGGCGCAGCATGGGGCCGGCCACGGCGTCCATGCCGCCGAAGAACACGATGTCGGGCTTCTTGGCCTTCAGGCTGGTCAAGATGGCGGTGAAGTCGGTCGCCTTGTCGTTGGTGAACTCGCGGCCCACGGTCTTGCCGCCGGCGGCCTTCACACCCTTCTCGAACTCGTCGGCCACGCCCTGGCCGTAGGCGGTGCGGTCGTCGATGACGGCGATGCTCTTGCCCTTGAGTTCCTTCACGGCGTACTTGCCCAGGGTGCCACCCAGGTGCACGTCGTCAGCCACCACGCGGAACGCGGTCTTGTAGCCCTGGCGCGTGTACTTGGGGTTGGTGGCGCTGGGGCTGATCTGCGGAATGCCGGCGTCGCTGTAGATCTTGGAGGCGGGGATGGTGGTGCCCGAGTTCAGGTGGCCCACCACGCCGTTGACCTTGGCGTCGACCAGCTTCTGCGCGGCGGCCGTGCCCTGCTTGGGATCGGCGGCATCGTCTTCGGCCAGCAGCTCGAACTTGACCTTCTTGCCGCCGATGGTCACGCCCTTGGCGTTGAGTTCGTCGATGGCCAGGCGGGCGCCGTTCTCATTGTCCTTGCCCAGGTGCGCGATCTGGCCGCTCGTGGGACCGACGTGGCCGATCTTGACGACCATGTCCTGCGCATACGCCGAACCGGCCAGCAGGATGACGGCTGCGCCAACGATCGCGTTGAACTTGACTTGCATGAACAGACCTCCGAATGGGTGTGTTGCCGCGCCGGGCAACCGCAAAAGGTTGAAAAGCCGATGACGATACCGCAAAGAAAATGGCCCCCTCACAGGGATTCCGAGTGGCCAGCTCCCGCGGCGCGCCGGCCAGGCCGCCGCGTCGCCACGCCACAACGCGGCAGCTGCCGATCCGGAGGACAGCCCGGCCGCATCCGCCCGGCGGCGGTGTCAGCGCGGCCTGCGCCGGGCGAGTTCCTGGTTGACCGCCCGCGCCACCACGTCGCGCAGCGTGCTGGCCATGGCCTTGCGGGCATCGCCCACCAACTGGTCGGCGGCCTGCGCCAGCAGCGGCGCCAGCGTCTCGCGCATGCGGTACTCGAACATCAGGTCGACGCGCGGCTGCAGCGCGGCGATGACGGCGTCGACGACCGCCGCCTCGTCCAGCGGCGGCGCCGGCGGCCCCGGATCAGCGGGCACCGGCAGCCCTTCGAGCACGACCTCGGTCAGGGTCGGCAGGCGCGACGCCTCGGGCAAGGGGCGCGGGTGGTTCATGCGCCTGCCCCGGCACCGTGGTGTATCACGTCCAGCCCCAGGGCCTTGTAGGCCTTCCAGCGCGCGCGGCCGCGCTGTGCCTCGTCGGGGTCGTTGCCCACGATCTCGATCACGCGCTGCAGGCCTTGCAGCGACGCCGGCATGGCGGCGCCCAGGTTCACCAGCACCGGCGGGCAACCCGTCGGCGGCTCACCGTCGACCAGCCAGATGGGCGTGCGCGCCGCCAGCGGCGGCAGGTGGCCGGTGGAGGGCACGCGCAGGTGCGGCAGGAACTCGCGCTCGACAAAGGTCCACAGTTCGCGGTCCAGCTGTGCCAGCCGTGCCGACGGCGCCCGCACCAGCACGCGGGCCCCCTTGTGGTACGCCTTGCGCAGCAGCCGGCAGGCGAAGCCCAGTTCGTCGTCGACGCCGGTGTGGAACTCGACCTGGACCGCCATGCCCCAGCGGCTGCCGTCAGCCGGCGGTGCGCGCCAGCAGGAAGTGCGTGAGCAGCGGCACCGGGCGGCCCGTGCCGCCCTTGGCAGCGCCCGACTTCCAGGCCGTGCCGGCGATGTCGAGGTGCGCCCAGGCGTAGGCCTTGGTGTAGCGCTGCAGGAACTTGGCCGCGGTGATGGAACCACCCTCTCGCGGGCCCACGTTGCCCATGTCGGCGAAGTTGCTCTTCAGGCCTTCGTCGTATTCCTCGTCCAGCGGCATGCGCCAGGCCGGGTCGGCACCGCGGTCACCGGCCGCCAGCAGTTCGGCGGCCAGCTCGTCGCTGGTGCTGTACAGGCCCGATCGGTGGTGGCCCAGCGCGATGACGCAGGCCCCGGTGAGCGTGGCGATGTCGACCACGGCCGCGGGCTTGAAACGTTCGGCGTAAGTCAGCGCATCGCACAGGATGAGCCGGCCTTCGGCGTCGGTGTTCAGGATCTCGATGGTCTGGCCCGACAGGCTGGTGACCACGTCGCCCGGCTTCACGGCGTTGCCGCCAGGCATGTTCTCGCACGCGGCGATGATGCCCACCAGGTTGAGCTTGAGCTTGAGTTCGGCTGCGGCGCGCAGCGTGCCCAGCACGCTGGCGGCGCCGCCCATGTCGAACTTCATCTCGTCCATGCCGGCGCCGGGCTTCAGCGAGATGCCGCCGGTGTCGAAGGTGATGCCCTTGCCCACCAGCACCACGGGCGCCGCGGCCTTGGCGGCACCGTTCCAGCGCATGACGATGAACTTGGGCGCCTCGGTGGAGGCCTGGGCCACCGCCAGGAAGGCGCCCATGCCCAGCTTCTCGCAGTCCTTGCGCTCCAGCACCTCGACCTTCAGGCCGTGGCTCTTGGCCAGCGCCTTGGCCTGTGCCGCCAGGTACGAGGGCGTGCAGTGGTTGGCCGGGCGATTGGCGCACTCGCGCGCCAGCGTCACGCCTTCGGCGATGGCGGCGCCGCGGCGCAGGCCGGCATCCAGCGCGGCCGACAGGTCCTTGGGCGCCACCAGACTCAGCTTGGACAACGCCGACGGCGGCGGCGCGCTGGGCTTGGTGTGGCGATAGACGTAGGTCACGTCGCGGGCCACCAGGGCCAGGGCCTCGGCATGGGCTTCGGTCAGCTGCAGGCCGGCGGCAGCCACGGCCACCTGCCTGGCGCCGCCACCCTTCAGCAGGTTCAGGCCCGCGGCCAGCGCCTTGCGCCATGACGACGCGCTGGCTTCGCCGCAGGCGGCCACCGCCACGCGCGCGGCCTTCACGCCGGCCACGCGGTGCAGGTACAGCGCCTGGCCCGCCTTCAGCTTGAAGTCACCGGCCTCGATGGCCGAGGCGACCGCCTGGCCCAGGCTGGCATCGATGTCGGTGGGGAGCGTCTCGCCGGCCACCACCAGCAGCAGCGCGTCGGCTGCGACGCCACAGAGCCCGTCCTTGGGAGCGGGCTGCGTCTTGAAGTCCATAATTCGTGCCGCAGGGGAAAAGCCGGGGATGTTATTCGATTCAACCGTGCGCCGAGAACTCGCGCGCAGCTTCGGGGCCACCCTGGTGGTCATCCTGACCATCGTGCTGACCATGTTCCTGCTGCGCACGGTGGGGCTGGCGGCGCGTGGCCAGGTGTCGCCGCAGGACGTGGTGCTGGTGCTGGGCTACACCGCCCTGGGCCACCTGCCGACCATGCTGAGCCTGTCGATGTTCGTGGCCATCGTCGTCACGCTGGGCCGCATGTACCGCGACAGCGAGATGGTGATCTGGTTCACCGGCGGCGTGGGCCTGATGCGCTTCGTGCGCCCGGTGCTGCGCACGGCGTGGCCGGTGCTGCTGCTGGCCGCCGCGCTGCTGCTGATTCTGTGGCCCTGGGGCAACCGCAACCTGTTCGAGCTGCGTGACCGCTACGCGCAGCGGTCCGACCTGTCGCGCGTGGCACCGGGCGTGTTCGAGACCTCGCGCGACGGCCGGCGCGTGTTCTTCATCGAACGCGACAGCGGCGACGGCGTGAACGCGCGCAACGTGTTCGTGCTGACGCAGCAGGCCCATGGCGAAAACGTCACCACCTCGCGCGGCGGCCGCGTCGAGACCGTCGACGACGAACGCTGGCTGGTGCTGGAGCGCGGCCAGCGCAACGAGTTCGACGACAAGACCGGCGACCGCACACTGTCCAGCTTCGACGAGTACCGCGTGCTGGTGCAGGAACGTGCGGTGAAGGAAGCCCAGGAACGCCCGCCCAAGGCCCGCGGCACGCTGGACCTGGTGCGCGAGCCCACGGCGCGCAACCAGGGCGAACTGGCCTGGCGCTTCGGCATGCTGATCGCCACCGCCAACCTGCTGCTGCTGGGCCTGGGTCTGGCGGCCACCAACCCGCGCCGGCCCAGCAACTGGAACCTGCTGTTCGCGCTGATGGGCTGGGCGGTGTACTTCAACCTCATCAACCTGAGCCAGGCCTGGGTGGCCAACGGCCGGCTGGGGCTGGGCACGGCGCTGCTGGCGGTGCACGGCGGGGCCTTCGTGCTGGCGCTGGTGCTGCTGTGGTGGCGCGACCATGCCACCGTGCTGCGGCTGTGGCCCAGGCGATCGGCGGTGACGGCATGAAGACGGTGCGCCGGCTGTTCTACCGCGACATCCTGTCGTCGGTGGGCTTTGTCACGGTGGCCTTCCTGGCGCTGTTCTTCTTCATCGACTTCGTCGACGACCTCGACGCCATCGGCCGCAAGGGGCGCGCCGTGTGGCACGTGGTGCTGAGCACGCTGTACGAGGTGCCCGGGCACTTCTACGACCTGTTCCCCATCACCGTGCTCATCGGCACCATCTACTCGCTGGCGCGCATGGCCCAGGCCAGCGAGTTCACCATCCTGCGCACCGGCGGGCTGGGGCCGGGGCGTGCACTGGGCCTGCTGGCGTCGCTGGGCGCCGCGTTCTGCGCGCTGAACTTCGTGGTCGGCGACTACGTGGCGCCGCTGGCCGAGCGGGCGTCGCTGGCGCTGACGGCGCGCTTCGACGGCGCGCGCGCCATCGGCGGCGCCGGCGCCTGGCTGAAGGAACGCCTGCAGACGCCCGAGGGCGAACGCAACATCTCCATCAACGTGGGCGGCATCGACGCCACGGGGCGGCTGCAGAACCTGCGGGCCTTCCTGTTCGACACCGACGGCCGCCTGGTGGCGCGCATGGCCGCGCGCAGCGCCGACGTGGCCAGCGACGGCACCTGGACGCTGCACGACCTGAGCATCACACAATGGCCGCAGGCCCGCGCCGAGCCGTCGGTGGTGATGCAGGGGCAGCTGCCCAGCTACACCTTCAAGAGCAGCCTCGACCCCGGCGTGGTGGCCGCCGCGGTGCTGCCGCTGAGCTCGATGACGACGGTGGAACTGTGGCGCTACAGCGTGCACCTGGATGACCAGGCGCAGGCCACGCAGCAGGTGAAGATCCGCTTCTGGAAGAAGGCGCTGTACCCGCTGGCCTGCCTGGTGATGGTGGCACTGGCGCTGCCCTTCGCCTACCTGCACGCACGCTCGGGCAGCGTCAGCATCAAGGTCTTCGGCGGCATCATGCTGGGCATCGCCTTCGTGCTGCTGAACAACCTGGCCGGTCACGTCGGTATGCTGCGCGACTGGACGCCGTGGGTCGTGGCCGCCGCGCCCAGCCTGCTGTTCCTGCTGCTGTCGATGGCCGCGTTCACGTGGCTGGTGCGCTACCGCTGACCCCTGCCCGCCCCTGCTTCCGCCCCACCCGCCCATGACCCAAGGCCTGATCCTGTTTGCCCACGGCGCGCGCGACCCGCGCTGGGCCGCCCCGTTCCAGGACATGGCCGCGCGCATCCAGCGTGCGCGGCCCGATGTGCCGCTGCGCCTGGCCTTCCTGGAATTCATGACGCCGCACCTGCCGCAGGCGGCGGCCGAGCTGGTGGCCGACGGCTGCACGCGCATCGAGCTGCTGCCGCTGTTCCTGGGCAGCGGCGGCCATGTGCGCAAGGACCTGCCGCGCCTGCTGGACGAGCTGCGGCTGCGCCACCACGGCTGCAGCTTCGAACTGCACACCGCCATCGGCGAGGTCGACAGCGTGCTGCAGGCCATGGCCGATGTCGCCGTGGCGCTGCTGGCTGAAAGGACGCGCGCATGAACCTGCACCAGTTCCGCTTCGTGCAGGAGGCGGTGCGCCGCAACCTCAACCTCACCGAGACCGCCAAGGCGCTGTTCACGTCGCAGCCCGGCATCAGCAAGGCCATCCTCGAACTGGAAGAAGAACTGGGCGTGGACATCTTCGCCCGCCACGGCAAGCGCCTGCGCCGCGTGACCGAGCCCGGACAGCTGGTGCTGAAGTCCATCGAGACCATCATGCGCGAGGTGGCCAACCTCAAGCGCATCGGCGACGAATACAGCAAGCAGGACGCCGGCACGCTGTCCATCGCCACCACGCACACGCAGGCGCTTTCCCAAGGTGCAGGTGGTGCTGCACCAGGGCATGCCCGATCAGGTGGCGCGCATGCTGCTGGACGACGTGGCCGACATCGGCCTGGCCACCGAATCGCTGGCCAGCCACGACGAGCTGATCACCCTGCCCTGCTACGAATGGCAGCACGTGATGGTGCTGCCGGCGCAGCACCCGCTGGCGGCGGTGGAGCGGCCCACGCTGGAACAGCTGGCGGCGGTGCCGCTGGTGCTGTACCACCCCACGGTGACCGGCCGCACGCGCATCGACCAGGCCTTTGCCCGCGCGCGGCTGAAGCCGCAGGTGGCGCTGGAAGGCATCGACAGCGACGTCATCATGACCTACGTGCGCCTGGGCATGGGTGCCGGCATCGTCACCGAGCTGGCGGCGCAGGGCGACGCGCTGGCCAACGGTGCCCTGGTGGCGCGGCCCATGGGCCACCTGTTCGGCACCAACGTCACGCGTGTCGCCTTCAAGCGCGGCGCCTACCTGCGCCACTTCGTCTATGCCTTTGCCGAACAGCTGTCGGACCGCCTGTCGACCGCGCTCATCCAGCGCGCCATGACCGGCGATGCCGACGGCCACGACTACGACCTGTGATCTCCAACGACCCCCAGCGCATGAACACCACGACGATCGAACGCACCCCCGCCCTGGCCAGCCGCCTGCCCAAGGTGGGCACCACCATCTTCACCGTGATGTCGGCACTGGCCACCGAGGTGGGTGCGGTCAACCTGGGCCAGGGCTTCCCCGACTTCGACTGCGACCCGGCGCTGCTGAAGCACGT
>Ga0268298_10006156_pt1 | contig 10969 bp, 10 predicted proteins | sample WWTPWeurt_MetaG_FD_194462 | JGI IMG/M metagenome (GOLD analysis project Ga0268298, IMG submission 194462) | Activated sludge microbial communities from WWTP in Nijmegen, Gelderland, Netherland - WWTP Weurt | ecosystem: Engineered > WWTP > Aerobic digester > Activated sludge | place... | reverse complement strand
CAAATAGGAGAAAACCATGTCTGAGATCAAGTTGGATGTAAACGGTAAATCGGTCAATGCGTATCTTGCCTCCCCCGCAAACGGCGGACCCGGAATTTTACTGCTGCACGCATGGTGGGGGCTGAAACCCTTCTTCAAGCAAATTTGCGATCAACTTGCCGAACACGGCTACGTTGTGCTCGCGCCTGATCTGCGTGACGGGCAAATTGCCAGCACCATTGATGAAGCCAAAGAGTTGATGCAAAAGAGTGATGACCAACTTCTTGGCGATACTGTAATGGCGGCAAAGGACCACTTGCATGCCCTGACCCACAACAAGGTCGGTGTGATCGGTTTTTCGATGGGCGCGGCATGGGCGCTGGTCGCCGCTGAAAATGATTCCGAAAAAATTTCTGCAACAGTCTTGTTCTATGGGGCATATCCCATGAACTTCAAAAATATCAAATCAAAAATTCTTGGTCATTTTTGTGAAGTCGATGAATGGGAACCCATTGAAGGAGTGCGTGAGATGGAAGCGAGTCTAAAGGCTCTCAACGTAGACACTACGCTTCATTTCTATCCGGGAGTTGATCATTGGTTCGTTGAGACTGACCGCCCTGAATATGACGCCGCATCCGCGCAGCTGGCGTGGGATCGGACGTTTGTGTTTTTGAAAAACAATTTGAAGTAACTCAGCCGACGCATTGGTATGATATACCCTGGGCGGAGAGCAAGTGTCGCCGCAAAGCGGCTCAGAACGACATTACGTGACAGATATTTCAACCTCCCCTGAAAACGGGGAGGTTTTGGTTGTAGTAAAATTGACAAGTAAAACTATTTTTCAATCACTAAACTCTGGAGTAATAAATGCCTGAAAATTATGATGTAGTCGTTATTGGTGCCGGTCCTGCGGGATATGTCGCGGCAATTCGCGCGGCGCAACTCAAACTGAAAGTCGCAATCGTGGACAAGCAATGGCTTGGAGGTGTATGTCTGAACGTCGGCTGTATTCCATCGAAGTCACTGCTTAAGAATGCGGAAGTCGCTCACACCCTGCGCGAGCGTGCCAAGGATTTTGGCTTTTCGTTCGATAATCTAAAACTGGATTACAGCGTGGCCGTCAAACGTTCGCGTCAGAATTCGGATCGTCTCGTCAAAGGCATTGGCTTTTTGATGAAGAAGAACAACATCACCGTGTTCATGGGCGAGGCAAAATTCAAATCAAAAGATATGCTGGCTGTCACCGACAAGGACGGCAAGGTCACTGAACTTGCCGCGAAGAATATCATCGTCGCCACTGGCGCATCCGCGGCGGTGCCCGGTGCGTGGAAAGTGGATGGACAAAAAGTCGTCACCTATTGGGAAGCGATTCTTCAGACCACACTTCCCAAGTCGGTGGTCATTATCGGCTCTGGCGCCATCGGCGTGGAGTTCGCCACCGTGTGGAGTTCCTACGGAGTGGATGTGACCATTGTTGAAATGCTGCCGCGCATTGTTCCGCTGGAAGATGAAGAAGTTTCAAAGGAACTTGAAAAGGAATTCAAGAAGCGCGGGATCAAAACAATGGCCGGGCATAAGGTCGAATCTGTTGAAGCGACGGATGCCGGTGTGAAGGTGAAGGTCTCTGCCGAAGGGAAGGAGACCATCCTCGAAGCGGATCAGGCTTTGGTCGCGATCGGGTTCCGACCCAACTCAAAAGGACTCGGCCTCGAAGAAGTCGGAGTCCAGATCAATGAGCGCGGCTTCGTGGAGATCAATGAAAAGATGCAGACGAATGTGCCTGGAATATGGGCCATCGGCGATGTGACCGGCAAACTGATGCTGGCGCACGTCGGCTCGGCGATGGGAATTATTTGCGCTGAACATATCGGCGGACATGAAACGGTCACGCTCGAATATGAGATGATGCCGCGTGCCACGTATTGCCAGCCGCAGATCGCGTCATTTGGCATGACAGAGGCGCAAGCCAAAGAACGAGGACATGCGGTGAAGATCGGCCGCTTCCCATTTCAGGCGAACGGCAAGGCGCTCGGCATGGGCGATTATGGCGGCTTCGTGAAGATCGTTGTCGATGAAAAATACGGCGAGCTTCTCGGCGCATCCATGATCGGGCCTGAGGTGACAGAACTGCTGCCCGAATTGACTCTTGCGCGCATGATGGAGCTTACCCCGCACGAGATCGCGCGCAACGTCCATGCGCACCCCACCCTTTCAGAAGCGATCATGGAAGCCGCCCACGGAGCGGAAGGTAACGCGATACATATTTAACAGGTCGATTATTTTCGTAATTGAGTGACACAGCCCCGTAATGTACATTACGGGGCTGTGTCTTTTATCCCACAAGTGGGTTTCTCCCGTTTTCTTTCGAAAAATCACATCCTATTCGTGTAAAACAGAACTCTACAAAATCATTTCATCATAAACAGTATGCCTTGACGCTTGAAACGTCATGTGCTACCATCTCTTAAATTTTTGAAAGAGGAGAAAATATGAGTCAAAAAAATCGCGCCCTGGTAGTAGTCTTCATTTTTGTACTAACAACAGTATTGATTTCTGCCTGTACGCAGTCTTTATCCCAAGCACCCGAAGCAACGCCAACCGTAATCGCAACTGGACTATTTGTTTCCCCATTCCCTTCCGTTGAGAATCCGATGGCAATGATCGAGGAATTTGCAAAGCAAACTTCAGTAGCGCAAACAGCCGCCGCAGGTGGCGAATTAAATGGAACACCTGCTGCAATTTCAACAGGGGCAGTCCTCACGCCGCAAGAGGGAACACCCGTTCCAGCCGAAGGGACAACATCCCCTGGCACCCCTACAAATGTTGGAGCTGTTGCTTTAACTCCCGTGGTAGCAGCCACTACGCCAAGCGGCCCGATCAATACGCCGGCGCCCGTTGTAAGACCTGCCACCTATACTCTGCAGTCTGGCGAATTCCCATATTGCATCGCCCGCCGCTTCAACGTAGATCCGGATGCCTTGCTTAGCGCAAGCGGACTTACCAGCCCCGATGTGTATGTTCCAAATCAAAAGTTAACCATTCCGCAGAGCGGGTCATTCCCTGGAAGCCGCTCACTCGCCGCGCACCCGACCACTTACACTGTCGCATCCTCAAGTGAAACACTATACGGCATAGCGTGTAAATTCGGTGATGTTGACCCCGCCGCAATCGCTTCTGCAAATAGTCTCGCAGCCTCAGCAACCTTGACCGCCGGGCAGAAGTTACAGATACCCTAAGTTGAAATAAAAAAAGCCCAAGCAAATGCTTGGGCTTTTTTTATTATAAGGAAACCTACACAATGCCATTTGAATTTCTACGAACTGAGACGTTACTCAAAGGCCGCGCTTTCACCATCCGCCGCGACACGCTCAAGACCCCGGACGGGCGCGAAACCAAATTTGATATCATCGAACATGGCGGCTCGGTGATCATCGTTCCGATTGACACAGACGGCAAGCTGCTGTTTGTGAGGCAATATCGCCACGCTGCGGGCAAGGATCTGCTCGAACTGCCTGCAGGCACTTTGGATGCAGGCGAAGATCCAGCAGTATGTGCTGCGCGAGAAATCCGTGAGGAGACAGGTTTCGCCGCAGACAATATCGAGAAAATCGGGGATTTTTTTCTCGCACCGGGCTATTCCACGGAATTTATGCATGTTTATCTGGCGCGTGAACTGAGATATGATCCACTTGAAGCGGACGAGGATGAATTTCTCAGCGTGGAAAAACTATCATTCGCAGAGGCAATTCAAATGGCGGAAAGAGGCGAGATGCCAGACGCGAAGTCACTGGCGGCGATGTTATTGGCAAAGCCGCATCTAGAAACCGGTTAATATGTTTATTCTAATTGCCGGTCCTTATCGATCCGGCACAAATGATGACCCAGTAAAGATCGCCGCAAATGTTCATTTAATGGAATCTTTCGCGCTGCCAATCTTTCGCATGGGGCACATTCCGGTTCTGGGTGAGTGGTTTGCGCTGCCACTGACCCAGCTGGCTGGTTCAAAGAAAATTGGCGATGAGCTCTTCAACGAAATCTTTCACCCCATCGCGGAACGGCTTTTGGAAAAATGCGATGCAGTACTTAGGGTGGGAGGCGCTTCACAGGGCGCAGACCTAATGCTCGAGATAGGCCGCAAAAGGAATTTACATATTTATTTTGCATTGGATGAAATTCCGTCCGCTACATAACCAAGGGCACGCTCAAAAACACAGTGACGGCAGAACATCTGCCGTCACTGTGTTTAATTCTACAATAATTGTCCAAAATATGACAACTCTCACATATATTCGGGTCATTTATAACTAAACAATGCACTCAGGGGGGGATAAACTTGTATGTTGAATAATTTTTCAGGAAAAACCCTGCTTTCAAAGGAGCAATAAATATGAAACAACCTATCATCATGACCGATGGTAACGAAGCAACCGCGAGTGTCGCTCACCGATCCAACGAAGTTATTGCCATTTATCCGATTACCCCATCCTCGGCGATGGGTGAATTCTCAGACGAATGGTCTGCCAAAGGAAAGAAGAATCTTTGGGGAACCACACCGCTCGTGATTGAAATGCAATCTGAAGGCGGCGCAGCCGGCACAGTACACGGCGCACTTCAAACAGGCGCGCTCACCACTACATTCACAGCATCGCAAGGCCTGTTGTTAATGATCCCGAACATGTACAAGATCGCGGGTGAACTCACCAGCACCGTCTTCCATGTCGCAGCGCGAGCCATCGCCGCCCACGCCCTTTCCATTTATGGAGACCACCAGGACGTGATGGCTGTCCGCCAGACCGGCTGGGGATTGCTTTCCTCCGGATCGGTACAGGAAGCACAGGATTTCGCCGCCATCTCACAGGCTGCCACCCTCAAAGCGCGCGTGCCTTTCATCCACTTCTTTGATGGATTTAGAACTTCACACGAAGTCACCAAGATCTTCCAATTGACAGATGAAGAACTTCGCCAAATGGTGGACGATGACCTGGTGCGTGCCCACCGGGCAAGAGGTCTCAATCCTGAACATCCTGTGCTGCGCGGAACAGCGCAAAACCCGGATGTATACTTCCAGATGCGCGAAGCAGCCAATTTATACTACGATGCCACTCCTGCCATCGTGCAGGAGATGATGGATAAGTTCGCACAGATCACAGGCCGTCATTACAACCTCTTCGATTATAGTGGACACCCCGAAGCTGAACGTGTCGTTATCATCATGGGCTCAGGCGGCGAAGTTGTAGACGAGACTGTCACCTACCTTGCCAAAAAGGGCGAAAAAGTTGGCTGTTTGCGTGTGCGGTTGTACCGCCCATTCTCGATTGAACATTTCATCAAGGCTTTGCCTAAGAGTGTCAATTCAATTGCAGTGCTTGATAGAACCAAGGAACCTGGCGCAAATGGCGAACCGATGTATTTGGATATTGTCAACGCGCTTTCTGAAGGTCAAAGATCCAATATCAAAGTGATCGGCGGACGTTATGGCCTTTCCTCCAAGGAATTCACCCCCGCCATGGCAAAGGCTGTGTTTGATGAATTAGCCAAGCCTGAATCCAAGAATCATTTCACCGTCGGCATCAATGATGATGTTTCACATACCAGTCTTGAAGTTGACTCCAGCTTCTCCCTGGAATCTGAGGGCATGGTCAGTTGTGTATTCTTCGGCCTCGGGTCCGATGGGACCGTGGGTGCAAACAAGAACTCTATCAAGATCATCGGTGAAGAGACAACTAACTTTGCTCAAGGCTACTTCTATTACGACTCGAAGAAGTCCGGTACAGTCACTATTTCACATCTGCGCTTTGGTCCGCAATCCATCCGCGCACCATATCTCATTGAAGCGAATCAGGCAACCTTCGTAGCCTGTCACCAGTACGCCTTCCTAGAGCGCGTGGATATGCTCAAGTACGCCAAGCAAGGCGCGATCTTTCTACTGAATAGTTTGTATGGTCCCGAGGAAATTTGGGATAAGCTTCCCCAGGAAGTTCAAAAAGACATAATCGAAAAGAAACTCAAGTTCTACGTGATCAACGGCTATGATGTTGCCGAAAAGACGGGTATGGGCGGACGCATGAATACCATCATGCAGACTGCCTTCTTTGCCATCAGCGGAATTCTTCCGCGTGACGCAGCGATCGCCGAAATCAAACATGCCATTGAAAAGAGTTATGGCAAACGCGGTCAAGCCGTTGTACAGCAGAATTTCGATGCGGTCGATGCGACTGTCGCGAACCTTCATGAGGTCAATGTTCCAGCCGCGATCAACTCAGAAACCACACGCCGGCTTCCGGTCCCGAAAGAAGCGCCTGAATTCGTCCGTAATGTCCTCGGTCAGATCATCAATTCCGACGGCGACAATATTCCGGTCTCAGCCTTCCCGATTGACGGTACATTCCCGACCGGCACAACGCAGTGGGAAAAACGCAACCTGGCGCTTGAAATCCCTGTTTGGGATGCAGATCTTTGTATCCAATGCGGTAAGTGCGTGATGGTTTGTCCGCATGCAGTCATCCGCCACAAAGTGTATGATGAAAAATTGCTCGCTGACGCGCCAGAGACCTTTAAACATGTTCCGTCCAAGTTTAAAGAATTCTCGACAGGCATGGCTTATACGCTACAAGTCGCACCCGAAGATTGCACAGGTTGTACCGTGTGCGTGGAAGTTTGCCCAGTGAAAGACAAGAGTGCGGTTGGACGCAAGGCCATCAATATGATGCCCCAGCCGGCTTTGCGCGAAGCTGAAGCCAAAAATTGGGATTTCTTCATGAACATTCCAGATATGGACAAGAAATTATTCAATCCGTCCACGATCAAGAATTCACAATTGCTGCGTCCGTTATTTGAGTTCAGCGGAGCTTGCGCGGGATGCGGTGAAACGCCCTATGTGAAGCTGGTTTCCCAGCTCTTTGGTGACCGCTCCGTCATCGCCAATGCAACAGGCTGTTCATCCATTTACGGCGGCAACCTTCCTACCACTCCCTGGGCAGTGGACTCAAAAGGACGGGGACCCGCCTGGTCCAACTCGCTGTTCGAAGATAATGCCGAGTTTGGCCTGGGCATGCGCCTGACCATTGACAAGCAAAAAGAATATGCGCTCGAGCTTGTGAAGCTATTTGAAAAAGAATTAAGCCTGGAATTGGTCAATGCCCTGATTAACGCCAACCAGGATGATGATGCAGGCATTCAGGCACAGCGTGAACGTGTCGCCGAGTTAAAGAATAAACTCTCAAAATCCAGCGACAGTCGCGCAAAGGATTTGGTGAGTCTCGCTGACAATCTCGTCAAGAAATCTGTTTGGATCATCGGCGGCGACGGTTGGGCATATGATATCGGGTATGGTGGTTTGGATCATGTCATGGCTTCAGGTCGTAACGTAAACATCCTGGTACTTGACACCGAAGTGTATTCAAACACTGGCGGACAATCCAGCAAGTCCACACCGCGCGCAGCAGTTGCAAAATTTGCCATGAGCGGCAAGGGATTGCCCAAGAAAGACCTGGGTCTGATCGCCATGTCTTACGGATATGTGTATGTTGCTCGTGTCGCCATGGGAGCGAACGACCAGCAGACATTACGGGCCTTGATCGAGGCTGAGTCTTACGATGGTCCATCCTTGGTGATCGCATACAGTCCCTGCATTGCGCACGGATATGATCTTTCCAAGAGCCTGGAACAGTCGAAACTTGCGGTGCAATCTGGCCACTGGCCCATGTACCGCTACGATCCACGCCTGGCAACACAAGGTCAGAACCCACTGATCATTGAATCAAAAGAACCGAGCATCCCAATCTCTCAATACGCATACAACGAAACACGCTACAAGATGCTCATTCAAATGAACGAAGACCGCGCTGAAGAATTAATGAAGGAAGCCCAGCACGATGCAAAATCCCGCTGGACTCTCTATCAACAAATGGCGTCAATGCATTATGAAAATGACACCGAGGAGAAAAAATAATGAGCGATCTTTCTACTTCCTACCTTGGCTTGAACCTCAAAAATCCGATTGTAGCTTCCGCGTCGCCAATTTCAAAAAATATTGATAAGGCGCGCAAACTGGAAGAAGCGGGCATCTCTGCGATCGTGATGTACTCTCTCTTTGAAGAACAGATCATTCACGAGAGTCTGGAACTTGACCATTTTCTAACTCGCGGCACCGACTCCTATGCCGAGGCCCTGACCTATCTGCCCGATGGCGGAATGTATGCAGTCGGTCCTGATAGATATCTAAGTCAGGTTGCTGGATTAAAGAAGGCATTAAGCATCCCAGTCATCGGAAGTTTGAATGGCGTCTCCAAAGGCGGCTGGACGAGTTACGCAAAACAGATTCAGGATGCAGGTGCGGATGCGCTGGAACTCAATCTGTATTACATCCCCACCGACCCCGACCTTACTGCGCAGGAACTTGAAGACGCGCAGGTCGAATTGGTGGCAGAAGTCAAATCCGCCATCACCATTCCATTGGCAGTAAAACTCAGCCCCTTCATCACAGCACTGCCGAATTTTGCCCGCAGGATCGTCGAAGCCGGAGCAAATGGACTGGTGCTATTCAACCGCTTCTATCAACCCGATTTTGACCTGGAGGAACTGGAGATCGTTCACAGCCTAGACCTGAGCACCTCTGCGGAAATGCGCCTGCCCCTGCGCTGGATCTCGATCCTGCACGGCAAAGTCAACGCTGATTTCGCACTGACCAGCGGCGTACACACCGCCAACGATGTCCTCAAATCCATGATGGCGGGAGCGAAAGTCACCATGATGGCGTCCAATCTCCTGCACAACGGCGAACAGGTCATCCCGTCAATGTTGACCGAACTCAAATGGTGGATGGACTCTCACGAATACGAATCCATCAAACAGATGCAGGGCAGCATGAGCCAGAAATCTGTCAAAGAACCAGCCGCATTCGAACGGGCGAATTACATGAAAGTCTTAACCTCATATAAAGAAACACGATAAATACTACGCACGAACAAAAAAATCCTCCGCAAAACGGAGGATTTTTTTTGTTGATCATGCAAAACAGAAAATTAACTTTCTACAGAGGAAGAAATGCTTTTGCGTTGGCGGAAGGTGATACGCGCGCGGGTCAGATCATAAGGCGACATTTCCATCGCAACATGATCACCCAACAGAATGCGGATGTAATGCTTGCGCATTTTACCTGAAAGGTAAGCCAGCACTTCATGCCCATTATCCAGCCGCACCCGGAACTGCGTCCCAGGCAGGGCTTCAATCACCACACCATCAACTTTAATTTTGCCTTCTTCTTTAGTCATACACGCCTCTGCCTATTCTGTATCCTTGAAAGATTTTCGCTTCATCCGCCGAATCGCCTTCTTCTTTTCCATGCGTCGTGTCTCACTCTTGGAAATGAACCAGCGCTTGTTGCGAATGGTGCTCAACACGCCACTCTTGACAACCTTCTTACGAAACCGCTTGAGCAGTGAGTCTTGAGACTCGCCACTTCGTAAATGTACTGAACCCAACTTAATCACCTACTTTCCAAATTGAAATAAAAAATCGGCCATCAAAGAATCGGCCGAGGACTGGATCTATACGATCTGAAACGAACTCGCTGACCAATGGTCGATCAAAAAATACGCTTCACACTCCTCGTTTTACGCCGAACTTCGGCATTATACACGAATCATGCAAAGATGAAAAGATTTTAATGGAACATTCCCACGCTGGATCCGATCCGATCCAAGCAAAGCAGTTTCCAGCTCTCATGAGAATTGATCCCGTTCAAGACATCGGATCAGCCTCGCTGAAAACTGGTCGCGCGCCTCAAACTTCATCGCCGCTGATTGAGTGTTCCACAAAAAAAAGCCCCCTGTTTTCACAGAGGGCTTCCTGAAATTCAATTTACAAACATTAACTGGTGGTGGAAGAAGTTGGCGCATTCTTGCGCTGGCGAAAAGTAATGCGGGCGCGGGTCATATCATAAGGTGACATTTCCATGGAAACATGGTCTCCCAACAAAATGCGGATATAATGCTTGCGCATTTTGCCAGCCAGATAAGCAAGCACTTCGTGCCCATTATCCAGCCGCACCCGGAACTGCGTTCCAGGCAAAGCCTCGATCACAAGTCCGTCCACTTTAATTTTGCCTTCTTCTTTGGTCATACACACATCCTACAGTCTGTCTTATTCATTATCCTTAAAGGATTTCCGCTTAATGCGGCGGATCGCCTTCTTCTTATCCATTCGTCGTGTTTCGCTCTTTGAAATGAACCAGCGCTTGTTGCGAATGGTGCTTAAAATACCGCTCTTAACGATTTTTTTGCGGAAGCGCTTAAGCAATGAGTCCTGGGACTCGCCGCTTCGTAAATGTACTGAAGCCAATGAAATCACCTACTTTCGGCATGAAAATAAAAAACAAAACAGGGGCCATACAAGCGACACACGCGCGGATAAAAAGATCCCGCGCGTGATGTGTTAAAAAGAAAAGCCCCTTGGCAATGACCTACTCTCCCAGGAGGTCGCCCTCCAAGTACCATCGGCGCTGACGTGCTTAACTACCGGGTTCGGTATGGGACCGGGTGTACCCACGTCGCTCAAATCACCAAGGGACAATTTCACAATGTTGGTCTGAACAGCAAATTGATGATTGTTTTATAAGAAAAGTACCAAATTCTCCGCATCACATAAAGGAAGCCCTCGACCATTAGTACAGCTTAGCTTAACACATTACTGCGCTTACACATGCTGCCTATTAACCAGATAGTCTATCTGGGGTCTTACACCCTTACGGGTCACAGGGATCTAATCTTAGGGCAAGTTTCCCACTTAGATGCTTTCAGCGGTTATCTTTGCCAGACATGGCTACCCAGCGATGCTCCTGGCGGAACAACTGGCACACTAGAGGTCTGTCCACTCCGGTCCTCTCGTACTAGGAGCAGCTCCCTTCAAATCCCTTACGCCCACAGTGGATAGAGACCGACCTGTCTCACGACGGTCTGAACCCAGCTCGCGTACCGCTTTAACGGGCGAA
>Ga0268298_10006155_pt1 | contig 10969 bp, 10 predicted proteins | sample WWTPWeurt_MetaG_FD_194462 | JGI IMG/M metagenome (GOLD analysis project Ga0268298, IMG submission 194462) | Activated sludge microbial communities from WWTP in Nijmegen, Gelderland, Netherland - WWTP Weurt | ecosystem: Engineered > WWTP > Aerobic digester > Activated sludge | place... | reverse complement strand
GCGATGTCGGCTGTCATTTGTTTGCGCAAGTTGAAAGACCTTGCGAGGTCGCTGTTCATTTTGTTGAAGGAGGATGCGAGTTCGCCGATCTCATCACGCGAGCGCACAGGCACTTGCTGACCGAGTTTTCCATCCGCCATTTCGTGTGTGGCTTTCGTCAGTTCGCGGATGGGGCGGGTGATGGTGCGTGAAAGGATCGCGCCGAGAATAAAGGCGAGCAGGATGGTGCCGACGGCGCTGAGAAAAATGGAGTTGCCGATGCGGCGGATGAACTCATCTTCGAGCGGATTTTTGTCGAGTGGGGCGTTGAGCAAAAGAATGCCGACCATCCGGTCATCTACTTCGATCTGGCTGCCCGCTTGAAGCTGGCTTTCGCTGACGCTCTCTCCCAACAGGTAGCCGTCTCCTTCGACGATGATGTTTCCATTTTCGTCTGCAATGGCAAAGAAGAGCGGATGTTTATCGTTGGGGTTGAAGTGGTCGCGCTGATAGATCTTTTCAACACCGTCCCAGCTTTGTTTTTTTGCGAAATGATCAGAAAGCTGATCGAGCAGTTCTTCTTCGTAGCGGTCGTTGATGAATTTGTCGAACTCGCGGTTGGTGGCGATGCGGCTGGAAATGACGATGATGCCCGTGCTGAACAAACTCACAGCAAGAAAAGCAAGGATCAGTTTAGTAGTTAATTTCATTTCAACCTTTGCTCAGTCGGTAGCCTACACCGTACACGGTTTCGATGTGTTGAGGTTTGCGCGGATCATCACCCATTTTGGCGCGCAGGTTCTTGATGTGCGTGTCAATGGTGCGCTCGTATCCTTCATATCGCACACCTTGCACCACATCGAGCAGGTCGAGGCGTGAGAACACCCGCCCCGGGGTTGCCATCAGCGCTGCAAGCAGATCAAACTCCGAAGGAGTCAGGTCAATGCTGCGCTCGCCGACCAGCACTTCGCGGCTGTCACGATCCAGAACAATATCTGCAACTTTTAGCGTCTTGCCTGTCGGTTCAGATTTTCCCGCCCGCCGTAGGACGTTCCGCACGCGCGCCATCAACTCACGCGGCTTGAATGGCTTCACCACATAATCATCCGCGCCGAGTTCCAACCCGATGATCTTGTCGTCATCTTCCACCTTGGCCGTCAGCATAATGATGGGAGTGTCGCGTTCGGTACGATGCGCACGCAGAAATTCATATCCGTTCATTTCAGGCATCATGATGTCGAGGATGATCAGGTCAGGTTTTTCCTTCGCTGCCACCTCAAGCGCCTGTTTGCCGTTGAAGGCGGTCGCAACGCGATATCCCTCCTGCGTGAGATAACTTTCCACGAGGGAGACGAGTCTTTTTTCATCATCAACAATGAGTACGGTCTGCGGCATGTTCTGTTTCCTTGATTTTGCATTATGCCATAAGGTGAAGGGATTGGCGTGTGAAGAAATTGTGGGGATTGGGAGGATAAAATACCCGCCTCTTGCGAGACGGGTATCTGGTTCAGGTTAAGCAATATTCGCTACTCTGATTCTTTCTTCTCCTCAACCTCCACGCTGGCAGCTTCACTTTCAACCGGAGCAGGAGCGGGCGCGGGGGCGGCTTGCTCGCGGGTCAACTTCCAACCGCTGTTCTTTACGAACTTGTAACCAGCCCAGGCGAGAAGTCCCAACACCGCAATGCGGATCAACCCAAAGAGCGGGGAGCCGAAGGGCATGCCGCCGCGATTGTCGCCGCGACCGTCAAATCCCTGTGTAAATTGCTGCTTGCCGTGATCTTTGAAACTGCTGCGCATTCCATGCGGGTCGGTGGTTTGATCATTTCCCTGCATGGTGCGGGGGGAGCCGTCAAAGTCATGGGCGAAGGCGGCGCGATCGAAGGTGCCGCTCTGGCTCATTCCCACACGGAAGCCCGCGCCCGCCACTGCCACCATCACGACCAGGGTCAACAGGATACCGATTGTGTAGGTCAACCATTTTTTGTTTTTCATTTTTGTTCTCCAATGAATAAGTTTTTGTTTTATAAAGCACACGCTTTATTGACATCATTTTCTCATTGGGGAATTACACAGCGGTGAAGGAAATGTGTGGAACTTGTGTGTTTACTCTGGACGGTTACCAAAGACCCAGCTCATATCGGTGCCGAGGGTTTCCGCTTCGAAAACATTTTCGCGCACAAGGTTCAAACTTTTTTCCATGCTTCTGCTGATCAATGCGATGGGTTTACGGGTGTAGAACTTTTTGTAATAAAGACGGTTCGCGGCCGGTTCATCCCACATCCATTCAGGAGAGAGGTTCGATAGATTCGTCGGACGGGTATATCCACGCAGGGTCTTCTGCCGATGGGTGTTCATGTAGTGTTCAAAGTAACTCATCGCCAGTTCGCGGATGCTGCGGTAGACCGGCTCGCGGAATCCGAGTTGGACGTAATTGGATTTGGCAACCGCGCCCCAGTGCCCGTCCACTTGAAAGAGCGCGAGGACGTGGTCATCGTCAAGACCGGGAGCAGGTGTCAGGTCCAGAACGAGCGGCGTGAATCCAATATTCCAGAGCAGGATCGCAGCAAGGAATCCGCCGTCGAGGCAATGGCACTGCCTGTCCAATATCACATTCAATGGCGAGCGGTCGCGTTCCTCCGCGTTGTAGGGCATGGAATAAAGAAAGTCCTGCACCTCGTAGGGAGTCTTGATCTTCTGGATCTCTTGCTGTGATTTTTGCGGAAGCAGTGATTGGAAGCGGGTGAGCGGTTTCATGCCGCAAGTATAAGAGGCAGCGGTTACTTTGCAAAGTGACTGCTGTTGGTATTGCCCGCCGTTTCACCAGGTTTAAGTTTGGAGGTTACAAAATTGGAAATTCCCGTTGTATAATGTCCCGACTTGTTCGTTTTATTGGATCTCGTTTGTAAGGTTCGTTTTACTGTTGAAAGGCGGTGACTGCGAAGATAGTAATTGCCCAGATCGAACTCAGAGGAGAATTTGCCAGGCATTGGACCTGCCCGGCAGAATTTGTCATTTACAAATTTTTAGAGGAGACTTAATATGAATGAAACCGCAAGTGTTCGACGAGGCAAAAAGGTTAACAACACAACCTTGCTTCGATTGTTTTCGGTGCTTTTGATCCTTTCTCTGTTGGTCTTGCCTGCTCGTCCTGCGCAAGCCTTGATCCCCCCGGCTTACACACTTCAAATTCTTCATTACTATGGCGAGAGCGGTTTACTCGGTGTTTCCACCGCTCCGATCATGGGTGCCATGATCGATAAGTTCGATGATGAGTACGTCAATACTTTGGTACTTGGCGAGGGAGATAGTTATATCCCCGGACCTTGGCTCGTTGGCGGCGCGGATCCTTCACTCAATGCTGTGCCCGGGATCGGAGCAACCGCTCTTGGCCGCCCTGATATCGCGATCATGAACGCATTCGGTACTAACGCTTCAGCATTGGGCAATCATGAATTTGACCTTGGCTCTCCTGTGCTTCAAGGCGCAATCGCCGGCTCAGGACCTTGGGTGGGAGCGCAATTCCCGTTACTCACTGCCAACTTGAACTTTGCGGCAGACAGTTCCTTGCGCGGTCTCGCTGACAAATCCCTCAATAATAATTTCAATGCGAATACCTATGCCGGAGCAGAAGCCTCAACCATCAAAGGCAAGATCGCGCCCTACGCCGTTGTGACCAAAGGCGGAGAGAAGATCGGCTTGGTGGGAGCAACCACATTTGAGTTGCTGACCAAGACCTCGCCCAACGGCACCGTGCCGATGGATGACGGAAATCCCGCCACAGATGATCTACAGGAAGTTGCGGCTTATTTGCAAGGGGCTGTAAATGCCTTGAACACCCTTGGAGTCAACAAGATCGTCTTGATCGACCAGCTCGATACCATCGAGCGGAATAAGGCGCTGGCTTCGCTCGTTTCAGGCATAGACGTAATGGTCGCGGGCGGCGGTCACGAACGCATGGGAGATGCCACCGATACTGCGGTTGGGTTCAATGGGCACTCCGCTGACTTTGTTCCAGATGCCTACCCGATCGTTGCCGCCGGGCAGGATGGTAAGCCCGTTCTGATCGTCACCACAGATACCGAGTACACCTATCTCGGCCGCCTCGTGGCTGACTTCGATGCCAATGGCGATTTGATCGTCGAAAACCTCGACCCCGCACTTAACGGGGCATATGCTTCCACAGAAACAAACCTGCAAGCGGCATACAACACCACAGACCCTGCCAGCCAGATCATTGCCTTGAGCACGATCGGCTCCAAGGTTAAGGCGATCGTGGATGCCATCGGCGCTGTCATTGCTGCCAAAGACGGCACCCTCTGGGGATATACCAATGTCTACCTCGAAGGTGATCGTGCTTTCGGTCGCGTTCAGGAAGTGAACCTCGGTGACATCAGCGCAGATGCCAACAGCTATATGGCTTTGCAGGCGCTTGGCGCGGGTAACATGACCTCGTTGAAGAACGGCGGTGGTTTGCGCGCTTCCATCGGCTCTATTGACGAAGACGGCACCAAGATCGCGCCGATCGCCAATCCGCTCGCGAACAAACCCGCTGGCGCGATTTCCACGCTTGATATTGAAAACGCTCTGCGCTTTGATAACAAGTTGATGGTCTTTGAAACCACGCCGCAAGGGTTGAAGAACATTCTTGAATTCGCTGCCGGTCTTTCATCCGGCCCGTCCGCTCAAAATGGCGGCTATATGCAGATCGGCGGGATGCGTGTCTCTTACGATTTCAGCAGTGGCGCACCCAATCGCGTGAAGAGCATCTCACTGACCGACCTGAACGGGAATGTTACAAGTGCCATCTATCGTAATGGTGTGTTCTATCCCGGCGCCCCGGCGGTCATTCGTGTTGTTTGTTTGAACTTTACGGCAAACGGTGGCGACGGCTATCCGATCAAAGTCAACGCGGATAACTTCCGTTATCTTCTGGCGGATGGAACGGTCAGTTCATTGGTTGATGAGACCTTGGACTTCACTGCAGCGACCACTTTTGCCGCGGTGGGTCAATCGGCATCCACCGTTCTTGGTGAACAAAAGGCGCTTCAGACCTACTTGACAGCCTTCCACAGCACCCCCGAGACTGCTTACAACAAAGCGGATACCCCGGTCACTCAGGATGAACGCATTCAGATCCTGCCCACCCGTCCAGTGGATACCGTGCTGCCTGCGCCGACCGTCAATGCTGGCGGACCGTACTCGGTTGTCGAAGGGGCTTCGGTTTCCCTTTCCGCCACCGGCTCAGATATCAATGGTAATTCCCTGACCTATGCTTGGGATCTGGATAATGACGGTTCCTTTGAAACACCCGGGCAGAGCGTATCCTTCTCTGCCGCGGCTCTCACGGCTCCCGGTTCACATATCGTCAAAGTTCAAGGAACTGATCCCGGCGGACTGACATCGGTGAGCGAGTCTACGGTCACTGTTATTTATAACTTTGCCGGTTTCTTCAAGCCGATCAAGAATCCTGCTGCCTTTACCAAAGTGGACGCGGGCAACACCGTGCCGGTTCGGTTCTCACTGACCGGTAATCAGGGATTGAATATTTTCGCGGCTGGCTATCCCAATATTCAATTCATCTCCTGCTCAACCTCCGCTCCGATCGGCAGCCCAATCACAACCGTAGCGAAGTCACTAACTTACAACTCCAAGACCGACCAGTACACTTACTTGTGGAGAACAGGTAAGAACTGGGAACATAAGTGCGGCATCCTGCAGATCCAATTGAACGACGGTACAACTCAAACCGCGCGCTTCAAATTCGATTAGCAGTCATCAATAAACAACAGGCTGGTGATTTCACCAGCCTGTTGTGTTTTAAATATCTGTGGATGATAAAATCTGAATGATGACTCCGATCAACCTCAAAAAACTTCTGGCGCATCGAGCGCGGACCTTCAACCTGCCTCCCGCCAAACGGATTTCTACTCCCGCCCAGGCATTGACCTTCGTCAATAAACGCGGCTTCACGTACTTCTGGCCCATCAAAGGTATTGACTTGCCGTCATTGTGGACAGCCGTTGCAGGGGATCGCCCCGTGTCTGATAAGCACGACGACCCCGGTCACATCACATGGGGTTGGAAAGATAACGCCCTCGACAAAAAGGTCTGGTACTACGGAAAGATCTTGCGCAGCAAAGCAACAATGATCTCAATGGAGACCGCGCCATATTTTTATGCCCTCTCTGAAAATTACGGAGCGCCAGAAGAAGATTATCTGATCGCCTATCAGGAAGGGCGGCTGCCGCAGTCCGCAAAGCAAGTTTATGAAGCCCTGCTTGATAAAGGCGCCATGCACACCATAGACTTGCGCAAAGAAGCCAAACTGAGCAATGCCAAAGATTCAGAATTTAACAAGGCGTTGGAATATCTGCAGCGTGATTTCAAGATTTTGCCTGTTGGCGTTGCCCAGGCAGGGGCATGGAAGTATTCGCACATCTACGCCATTACGACCAGTCACTTTCCAGATCTGGCAGAGCAGGCGCGGAAGATCACCGAGTCGCAGGCGCGGTTAAAAATATTAGAACTGTATTTCGATATGGTCGGTGCTGCGCAATTGCGTGATTTGCAGAAGTTGTTTGGCTGGGGCAATGAAGTGATGAAGAGGAGCATTGGTAAATTGGCAGATGCTGGCAAATTGATTTGGGCGGAACACCCCAAGCAGGCAGGGGAATGGCTGGCAGTGAAAAAGGTTATGTGACCCAAGCCCCGGAGAGAAATCTCCGGGGTCTTTTTTTACCCTTGACAATATTTACTATACACTGTATATTTACACTGTATAGTAAATAAGGAGTAAACATGGTCAGACCGAGCAAGAAAACCCAGATCCCAAATTTACAGGAAGCCATCAAGGAAACAGCATGGAAGCAGATCGCTGAGACCGGAGCGGCGGCATTATCCCTGCGAGCGATAGCCCGTGAACTCAATATCACGGCACCTGCCATCTATAACTACTTTCCTGACCGCGATGCACTTGTCACAGCACTTATCATCGATGCTTACACATCCTTTGGCGACTCACAGCTTGCGGCACGTGATGCTCTTCCAGAACATCAGCATCTTGAGCGGCTCAAAGCCATTGGCATGAGTTACCGTCAGTGGGCGATTACGCATCCACAGCGCTATCAACTCATCTTTGGAACACCCATCCCCGGATATCAAGCTCCGCTGATGGAAGTGTTGCCTTCCGCAGCACGTTCTCTCGGGGCGCTTGTCAGTGTTATTGAACAGTTACGTGTAGCCAATAAGTTGCAATCCGCTGGTTACCCTGCCGTACAACCAGAGTACGAGAAGATGTTCGAAGTTTGGACAAGCTTCGCTGGGAACTACGACATTCTCTCGCTTGCGATGTCCATGCTCATCTGGAGCCGTGTCCACGGACTGGTCTCGCTCGAAATTTCAAATAATATGCCGCCCTTTGGCGTGGACGGTGACTCGCTCTACAAATACGAATTGGATTCCATTGCCAAACAATTCATTAAGGCGTAAACATGAAAACACTCATTCTCAATGGCTTTCATCATGAGATGGGGGAGCGCATCAATGCCGCTCTCGAATCTCAACTTCGCTCGCGCGGCTGGGACTTCGAATCCGTTTTGCTTTGCGACCAAAAGATCGGTAATTGCGCAGGCGACTTCTTCTGCTGGGTGCGCAAGCCGGGCATGTGCAACACCGACGACGACAACCGAATTCTTGCCGCAAAGATCGTTCAAAGCGACCTTGTTATCTATCTCACGCCCGTTACTTTTGGCGGCTACTCCTCCGACCTCAAGCGCATGGTCGATCATCAAATCCAAAACATCTCGCCGATGTTCAGCACCGTAAACGGTGAGATCCACCATCAAAAACGCTACGCTCAATATCCGCACGTTCTCACGATCGGTTGGATGCAAGAACCGAACGAGCAAGCCGAAACCATCTTCCGCCATCTTGTTCATCGCAACTCGATCAACATGTATTCAAAAACCACTGTGTGTGGATTGGTGACTGGCCAGCCCTTCGACTCTGATTTGACCTCCCAAGCAGCCTCCTGGCTCGATGCGATCGCCTCCGCTTCATCCTCCCCCGTGCCTGCTCTGCCGACCCAAACAGTTTCCTCCGCCGAAGCGACTCCCATCCGCCGCGCCGTGCTGCTTGTGGGAAGCCCGCGCATGCGCAAGAGCACATCCGCTTCGTTGGGGACGTATCTCTTCGAGCAATTGAAATCGCGCGGAGTCGAGACCGAAGTCATCCAGGTCTACACCTCGATCAATTCGCCAGCCAAAACCCAAGCCATGCTCGATGCCGTGAACAATGCGGACCTGACCGTCCTTGCCTTCCCCCTCTATGTGGATAGCCTGCCCGCGCCCGTCATTGAAGCGCTGGAGAAGATCGCCGCTCATAGAAATTCCCACCCTTCCAGATTTGCTGCCATCGCCAACTGCGGATTTCCTGAAGCGCGCCACAACGATACGGCATTAGCCATCTGCGCCGAGTTTGCCCGTCAAACCGGATTTGACTGGCTTGGTTCGCTCGCTCTAGGCGGTGGGGAGGGCTTGGTTCACGGCGTCCCGCTCAACGAAATGGATGGGCGCGCTATTCCAATCAAGAAGTCGCTTGAACTCGCTGCTGAATCTCTGGCGATGGGTCTGCCCATTTCCAGATCCGCGCAAGACCTGCTTGCCAGACCCATCATCCCGAATTGGATGTACAAACTTTTCGGCGGCTTCGGCTGGAAACAAACCGCAAAACAATACGGCGTAAAGGATCTTGCCGCCCGCCCGTATGATAAGGGTAATCACTTGGTTAAGTAGCCCGCAAGGTTCATCGAAACAGCGACAATTTTATTTAGGAGAAATTACATGTACACCGTATCCATAACCCGCTTGAGAGTCCGCTCGATCTTTCTCATGCCTCTTTTTACACTTCATGCCATGCGCACCAGTACGCAGGCGCAGAAAGCAGAAGGCATCGTTGGCGTAGATACTCGCTTCGAGAAGAATAACGTCGTTTGGACGAAGACGGTTTGGAAAGAAGAATCGGCGATGAAAAAATATCGCGGCTCAGGCGCGCATCAGATCGCCATGCGCATTCTTTCAGAGATGTGCTCTGAAGCCTCTGTCACTCGTTGGCAGCAGGAAGGGGCAGAACTTCCCTCCTGGGAAGAAGCTCATCGCCGTTTGTTGACTGAGGGCAAGCAGTCCAAGGTGAAACATCCGTCGCCTTTGCAGGCTGCCGGCAGGACCGCACCGGATACCATGCAATCAGGCTTCAAAATGCCCACCCCGCCGGTGACTCAATGAGTTTGGCAAAAAGTTGGATGTTCAATCATCCCGTTACACGCCGTGTGCAGGATGGGTATTTCGAGAATGACGGCATTCGTCAGCATTATGTCACGTTGGGTGAAGGCAAGTTGATTGTGTTGATTCACGGCTTCCCAGAGTTTTGGTATTCGTGGCGGCATCAGATCGAAGCGTTATCGAAGCAGTATCAGGTAGTGGCGATCGATCAACGCGGATTCAACGATTCGGGTAAGCCTTCTTCCACGGAAGGCTATCGGGTGGAGAGATTGGTGGGAGATGTTGCGGCGTTGATCAAGCATCTCGGACGGAAGCAGGCTGTGATCGTCGGTCATGATGCGGGGGCTTGGCTGGCGTGGCATTTCGCGGCGCTCCATCCCGAGTTGACGGAGCGGCTTGTCATCTTGAGCGTTCCCCATCCGAATGCGATGCGCGAAGAACTTGCTGAACGCGGCGAACAATATAAAGCCAGTGAGTATGCGCGCGTGATGTCGAAGGAAGGCGCAAAGCCGATGTTTAGCACCTGGCAGATCAGCCTGTTGCTCGACCCGCTTGCGCTGCCGCTGTACGTTGCTGCTCATCGTAAGACGGATCCGCAAGCCATCACATCATTCTATCGCTTGAGTTATCCGCAAGAACCGTATGCGCTGGATGATAAGCTGCCGATGATCGAAGCGCCGACCTTGGTCATTCACGGAAAGCGAGATCGTTTCTTGATCGCTTCGGGACACGAGCATAATGTGCGCTGGCTCAAACATGAACCAAAGATGATGATGCTTGATGCCGATCATTTTGTGCATCAGGAAAAGTCTGCGGAAGTGAGCAAGATCATTATGGATTGGTTGCAGGATGTTTCAAAATAAAGTTGTTCTGCTGGTTGGCGCAACCGGCGGTTTGGGCAGCACTGCAGCCCTTGCGTTTGCACAACAAGGTGCGAAGTTGATCCTCGCCGGGCGTGACATGGAAAAATTGCAGAGATTAAGCCGCCAGTTTTCTGCACCTGCTATTCAAGTAGATATTTCCAACCCCGATAGCATTTCCGATTTGCTAACGAAAGTTCAGGTTGATTTTCCGAAAGTGGATCTGGTTATCAATCTCACCGGCGCGGATGTGCGCAAGTCTTTGGAGGCTCATGGCTTGGATGAAATTCAACGCCTGATATCGGTCAACCTGGCAGGCGCGATTTATCTTACAAAATTATTTTTGCCAAGGATGGAAGCTCAACGCGGTGGAGTAATTTTGCATGTCGGCGGGTTTGCAGACGGGCGATTGGCTTTCCCGTTCTACAGTGTCGATGTTGCGACACGCGCTGGCATCTCTGCTTTCATTGAAGCGATGAATCGCGAGTTGCGTTTGAAGAACAGCCCGGTGCGATTGGTTTACTTTTCGCCGTCACCCGCGGATACGGAAGTTGAGCGTCCATTTCACGGGGTTTGGCAGGAAATGGGACTACGGATCGAGTTACCTTCAAGAGTGGCAGATGAACTTTTGCAGGCTGCTTCTGGCGAGCGAGAACGTTACTTGATGGGCGGCTTCATTACGGATGTCTTTGCCCGTATCAATGCTGCGTTTCCGCGTTTGGCAGATACCTTGATGATGGATCGCTACAGTGCGATCTTGCGAAATCATTTTGGAGAATAATATGAATTGGAATAAACGAATCGGTATCACTTTGGTCGTGCTGTCTTTTGTGTTTTATGGGTTGATTCC
>Ga0268298_10006154_pt1 | contig 10970 bp, 8 predicted proteins | sample WWTPWeurt_MetaG_FD_194462 | JGI IMG/M metagenome (GOLD analysis project Ga0268298, IMG submission 194462) | Activated sludge microbial communities from WWTP in Nijmegen, Gelderland, Netherland - WWTP Weurt | ecosystem: Engineered > WWTP > Aerobic digester > Activated sludge | place: Netherlands... | reverse complement strand
CGGCGCCGGCCTGTCGGGTGCCTCGAGCCCGGCCAGCACGACCATCCCGGACAGGGCCTCTTCGCCGTCGGGCAGCGGGATCTGCCCTCGCCACGTGATCGTGCACTGATGCGCGTCCCCGTCGATGAACAGCGTGTCGGCGACGAGCTTGATCGCCTCGCCCAAGGCGGGCGCGCCGGCCCCGTCCGCGTCGCGCCGCAAGAGCCTCGCCGCCCCGCGCGCCGCCGGCACCTGCGTCTGGAGGCGGGCCAGCGCCGGGTGCAGCCCGTCGAGGACGAGCCACTCCCCGCCTCGCAGGTGCTCGATCTGCTGCTCGGGCGGGGCGGCCTGGAAATACGCCCACTCCAGATCGTCGGGCAGCGCCTCCGGATCCGGTCGCCGCGCCCCGAAGAGCCGCCGTCGAGCGGGCCAGTGTGGCGCGATCGGCCCGAACCCGACCGGCCGCCGCGGATCGACGGGGTCCACCAGATGGGGAGCCTTCGAGCCGGCCGGATTGGCCTCCACGTCCGGCCCGCCGAACGCCCGCTCGTAGGTGATGGGCATGCGCGAAAAGAGCTGATCGGCCCCGCCCGCCGGCCCGGGCTGGACAGCGCGCGGGAGCGCCCGTCGCGGATCCCCGTCGGCGGCGCTCCGCGCGAACACGTGGAGGGTCTTGTCGAGGAGAGGCCGGGCGTCCCGGAACACAGCGAGCCGCGCGGCGCCGGCGGGGGCGGCCTGCCCTTTCTGGGCGTAGGCGTACCCGCGAAACAACACGTCGCACCGCGGCAGGTACGGCGCCAGATCGGTCGCCGCCTCCAGGCTCCGCCCCGGGCTCCCCTCCAGCGTGCGGTCCTCGCGCACGACGGGGACCGGCGCACCGGGCAGCATCGGTCCCCCATGCACGAGCGCGAAGCTCGCCTTCACGACGACCGTCAGGGCGCGCCGCCCCCGGTGCCGGAACAGCACGGCCCCGGCGGCAACGGCCTCGTCGGTCACGATCTCCACAGGCCACTTCGGCGACACGCGGCGCAGGCTACCAAACTCGCGCCTGTCTGTCACCGACCGGGGCTTGGCAGCGCACCCGCGCCTGGCAAGTCGACCCTTCCGTCGAACGTGAGCACGGATGAGAGCGAGTCGGGCGACGAGATCCGAAGGAGCAGATGACCGGAGCGGAGCGCGCGGGGAACGCAAAGAGACATTGACGGCCGTCGAGAGATCCCGTTACGTGGAGAGATGTTCCGTCGCGAGGCCAGCGTGAGGGAGGCGAGCGCCCGGGCAACCACCGCGGCGCCGCGCTGGCCGGAGCGTCGGGACGGCGGCCTCCAGCGGCGGCCGGAGCGTCGGGACGGCGGCCTCCAGCGCCGGAAACGAGGCCTCGACACGGCGGGCCTCGCGGCGGCCTTGATTGTCTGCCTCGCGGCGTGCAAGGGCAGCGTCGTCCCCGACGAGGGTGTCGCCGGGTCGACGGGCACCCCTGGAACAGGCGGCGCCACGATCTCGACGGCGAGCGGAGCGGGCGGGACAGGAGCGGCCGAGGGCGGCACGGGCGGCACGGGCGGCGTGACGGAGCCCGCGGGGTGCACCGGCGACGCCGATTGCATCGAGGACCCGGGCGGGCCCTTGTGCGATGTCCAGACAGGCAAGTGCGTGTCTTGTATTCCCACAGGCATCCCCGAAGAAGACTGCGGCTTCGGCGAGTGGTGCGATCCGGTGATCGGGCAGTGCGTGGCGGGGTGCAGCGGAGACCCGGACTGCTCTCCGGGGCAGCTCTGCGACCTCGGCCAGCACGCCTGTGTCCAGTGCGTCACCGACGCCGAGTGCGCCCCGGGGAGCGTGTGCACCGACGGCCAGTGCGCCGCCGGATGCAGCCAGAATCAGCCCTGCCCGGCGGGGCTCTCGTGCTGCGGCGACGTGTGCCATGATCTCTCCAGCGAGACAGCGAGCTGCGGAGCGTGCGGAAACTTTTGCGAGGGATACCCGCACGCGCTCCCGCCCGCCTGCTCGAACGGTCAATGCGTATTCTTCGGATGCGAAGCCGGGTGGGCGGACTGCGATCTCGCCCTCTGGAACGGCTGCGAGCGCAACGAGCTGGCCGACGGATCGTGCACCTGCGCGCCCGGCGAGGTCCAGGTCTGTTACACGGGCATGCCGGGGACCGAGGGCGTGGGGCCCTGTCATGTGGGGACCCGGACGTGCGACCCCGCCGGCGTCGGATGGGGCCCGTGCGAAGGACAGGTGCTCCCGGCGGCCGAGCAGTGCGACAACGGGGTCGACGACGACTGCGATGGTCAGATCGACGTGGCGACGGACCTGGACGGAGACGGCTGGACCGCGTGCGAGGGGGACTGCAATGATTTCAATGCCCGGGTGAACCCGGGCGCCTTCGAGGACACCTGGGGCGTCGACCCCCAGACTGGCCTGCTCACCGAGGGCCTCGGCAACGGGCTCGACGACGACTGCGACCCGGCCACGCTCGACTCCGGCGTCATCACGTGCGACGACGGAGAGGTGCTGTCCGGGGTCACGCCGCTCGGCCTCGCGAGGGCGATGGACCTCTGTCAGACGGCGGAGGCCGGCGTCCCCAAGGCGCAGCAGAGGTGGGGTGTCCTGTCGGCCGAGCTTGTCCGCGCCGACGGCACGGCGCCCTCCGCAGCGCAGCTCGCGGACATGCAGGACGTGCAGACAGCCACGCTCGCGGCCTATGGCATCGTCGCGCCGCAGCGGGGCGCCACGATGGCCGGCTTCTCCACCGGCAAGATGCGCGCGCCCTCTCACGCGGACCACGCGCCTCCCTCGCCGGGCACCGACCTCGGCTGGACGGGCTCCCCGCCCGCGTCGTACCTCCAGGCCCACAACGGCGAGATCCCGGGGAGCGCCGGGTGCAGCGGAGCTTGCCCTGCCGGCGTCGGCGCCAACGATGGAGTCGCGCTCCGGCTCGTCGTGCGGACCCCCACGAACGCCAACGGCTTCTCGTTCCGATACAACTTCTTCACGGCCGAGTACCCTGCCTCCGTGTGCGCGACCAAGAACGACTCTTTCCTCGCGCTCGAGACCACCCTCGCGCCCTTCCTCCCCCTCGACAAGAACACCGCCTTTGACGCCCTCGGGAACCCTGTCTCGGTCGACAACGCCTATTTCCCGTCGTGCGCGCCGTCCGGATGCTTCCTGTGCCCGCTCGGGACCGACGGCCTCGCCGGCACGGGGATGCCCGCCTCCACAGGCTGGCTCTTCGTGAACGCGCCGACCGTCGTCGGCGAGACGATCACCCTTGATCTGACCGTGTTCGACGTCTCCGACGGCGCAGGCGACTCGGTGGTGCTGATCGACGGGTTCCTCTGGTTCCCCTACGCCAACGGCTCCCCTCCCTGCGGGGTGCCGTTCACGACGCTCGACGCCTCCGGCCTGCCGCCGGAGGCCACGGGGACGCAGAACCATTGCGTGATCCGCTGAGCTCCGCCCTCCGCCGCACGTGAGGAGCGGGGGCGCCGCTGTCTTTATTGCACAGTCCACTCCACCTCGAGCGACTCGAGGCGTCGAGCGGTGGCGCTGGGGAGATAGGAGAGCTTCTGATCCGGCACGAGGCGCAAGCCCGAGAGGCGCTTCGTCAGCACCTCCAGCGCGATCCGGCCCTCCAGGCGCGCGAGCGGGGCCCCGATGCAGAAGTGGATGCCGTGCCCGAACGCGAGGTGCGGTGTCGTGCGGCGGACATCGAACTTGAGCGGATCCTCGAAGCGCCGCTCGTCGTGGTTCGCCGAAATGTACGCGATCTGCAGGCGATCGCCCTTCTTGATGCGCGCGCCTCCGATCTCCACGTCGGCGAGCGCCGTGCGGTACATGGCGTGGATGGGCGAGGCCACGCGCAGCACCTCTTCGATGATGGGCGGGATGAGCGAAGGGTCGCTCCGCGCCGCGAAGAAGAGCTCCGGATCGCGCGCGAGCTGGAGCGCCGAGGCAGCGATGAGGCCGGCCGTCGTCTCGTACCCCGCGAAGATGACCTGGAGGAGCATGTTGATGAGCTCGGGCATCCCGAGCGGCGGGCTCAGCTCCGCGGCGCCCGTGACGATGTCGGTCGTCGCGTCGTCACGGGGGCTCGCGCGCCGATCCTCGATCGCGCGGGCCAGGTAATGCTGGTACTCCACGAAGCCGCGCGCGTGCTCGACCAGCTCCGGGAGGGGCTTCTGGCCGGCGAAGACGTGCGCGCTGTCGGTGGTCCATCGATTGACCTGGTCCAGGTGCTCGCGCGGCAGCCCGAGCAGATCCACAATGAAGTTGCCGGGCAGGGCGATCGCGAACGCCTCCACCAGCTCCACCCGGCCCTTCGCGACGAACCCCTCCACGAGGCCCTCCGCGATCCCGCGGAGGATCGGCTCGAATGCGGCGAGTCTCCGGAGCGAGAGGGCCTTTGTGACGAGGGCGCGCTGATCCGTGTGCGAGGGCGGATCGCTCGTCACGAGGCTGGGCAGGAGCGGGAACCCCTTCATCAGCACGTCGAGCATCTCGGGGGGCGGGGGCGCCGCCGAGGGGACGATGGCGTCCGCCGACGAGAAGCGCGCCGGATCCTTTGCGACGGCGGCGACGTCGTCGTATCGGGTCACGACCCAGAGGCCGAGCGACTCGCTCCAGAACACGGGCTCCTCGCGTCGGGCGCGCGCATAGAAGGACCGAGGGTCATCGAGCATCGGCGAGCTGAATGGGAAATGTTCGCGGCCGCAGGGCGACGCCGCCCCGGAAGGTCCGTTCGAATCGGACATGGTCACCTCCATCGTTCGTGGACGCTCCCTTCTACACGGACGCCGGCCGCCTCGACAAGACAGAACGACATCGGTCCTCGCCGATCGCGCGCAAGGGTAGGATCGTGCCCGGGAGGTGGCGCCGGCGTCCAGGGGACAGGCGGCGGGCGGGGGGGGAGAGGCTGGCGAGCGCGCCGTGGAGGCGTCAGATCTTCTGGCAGGCGTAATAACGCTTGTTGTCGCAGTACGAGCCGCTGCACTGGACGCCGCGAGCGTAGTAGCCCGCGCCGAAGGAGAGCGTGCCGCCGTTCTCCTCGGACATCCAGCCTGTCCAGTAGCAGTTCACGGGAGTGCCGGTGACGGCGCGGCACTGGAGCGAGATGTTGTCGCAGTACTTGCCTGTGCACGCGACGCCGGTGACCCACGCGCCCGCCGGACAATACCGGTAGTTGGTCCCCTCCTCGGAGAAATAGGACGTCCACGTCGCGCCGCCGGCCGTGCCGCCCGTGGGCGTGCAATAGAGTCCGATGTTGTCGCAGTACTTGCCCGAGCAGCGCGCCTGGCTGACGAGGCTCGTGCCGTCGCAGTTCACGGGCGGATATTCCTCGGAGGTGTACGCCGTCCAGCCGGAGACGATCGCCTCCTGCGCCTCGGCGATGTCCTCCGATTCCCCGGCGCCGCCCGAGATGTCATTGCCTTCGGTGTCCGTGTCGCCGCGAGCGCACCCTGCGAAGGCGAGGGCGCCGGTGAACAGACAGACGAGGAGTGAGCCAATCGTGTGAGTCGTGTGCATGATCGTGTCCTTTCAATGGCTGCTCTCCGTGAGGGTCGAGGATTTCGTCCTGATCGAGGGACCGCTCACGAAGGCGGCGGACGCCTGAGCACAGAGCGTTCCAACGGGCGTGGCGCCGCCACCTTGCGCGATTTCCCCGGAAATCATCGGGCCCTCCGGTTTTCCAGTGGAAGTCAAGGCACGGGAAGGCGTGGTATCGAACGGACCCGGCGTCCGGCCGAACGCCTGAAGAGGCTATGTCAAACAATGGCCCGCTGGGGGTTCGCGCCGGAGTCGGGAGCGGCGGAGCCTACCACACTGGTGAGGGCTCCGCCGGTGGCGACAGGCGTCGAGGGGATGAATCTGATCCGGTGGAGTCGGAGCGTCCCTCCCGGCCCGGCATCCAGAGCCCGCTCCAGACCAAGTCTACACAACCGTGTCTTCGAGGCGCAAGAGCAGCTCGATCGTCCACGTCGCCGAGACTCCCTCCTTCGCCGACACGCCGTCGCCGCGCTCGTGCAAGAAGTTGTCGCCGCGCAGGGGCTTCAGCGTGATCGCATCCCCGAAGCGGATCACGTCGTCCTTGCCGTCGGCCCGCTCGATCACCCACTGCTCTTTGACAGCGTCGCTCTCGCCCGCGAGGTAGTCGTTGTAATAATAACAGTTATGCGCGTCTTTCCAGATCCCGAGGACGTTGTACGCCCCGACCTCGGGATCGCCGGTGATGATCTTGACGGTGTCCTTGTGCTTCACCGGGTCCGTGCTCGACCGGAGCTCTTCCTTCTCGAAGTGCAGCATCACCCCGTGCGGACTCATCTTCGGGAAATATTGCTTGACGAAGGGGTTGTAGGATCTCTCGTACTTGGCATGCGAGATGAAGCGGCCGCTCTGCCCGCGCAGGAGGAACCGATCGAAATACCGGACCTCGGAGCCCTTCTTTCGATTTTCCCGGAGAAAGCCGATATCCCTTGCGTCCGTTCGTGGGGTGTCACGGGTGATCACGCCGTCGAAGGTGGGCGCCGCTTTGGTCCTCTCCCCAAACCTGGATACATCCTGATGTCGCCCAAACCAGGTGAGGATCGTCTTGATCAGAGAGGTGTGGTCGAACGGCTGGTCGCCCTCCGCGCGGATCACCGTGCCTCGCTCGATGAGCGGCGACACGAAGATGGTCGGCACGCGCGCCCCGTACCGATCGAACTTGAATCCATACTGCGTCTTGTGCTTCTTCGCGTCCTTGGGATCCCACGGGGGGATGGCCGCGGGCGGCTCCACATGGTCGAACTGGCCCACGGCCTCGTCGGTCGTGAGGATGAGGAGCGTCTCGTTCCAGGCCTTCTCGTTGTGAATGAGGCTCGTGTACACCTCGCGGAGGAACTCCTCGCCGACGGCGACGTTGCCCGGCGGATGGTAGTCGTTGCCTGTCTGCGTGAAGAGCTTCTCGACCACCTCCTTCAGGCCCGCGGCGTTTGAGGTCTCCTGGATGTTCCACCGCGGCTCGATGTAGCTGAATCGAGGCAGCTTGCCGGCCCGGGCGAGCTTGTGAAACTCGTCCATCTTGGCGAAGTGGTCCTCCACTTTCTTGATCTTCCGGAGGTGCGGAAACAGACGGTGGACGTAGCAGGATTCGAGATCGCCCGCGGATAGCGTCATTAGATAAGCGGCAGCACTGAGCCCAATGATGGGAGCAAGCCCCAAGGCGTAGTGGTGGATCTTCTCGGGGATGATCGAGGACTGCCAGAAGATCATCCAATGTTCCTTGAGATTGTAGTCCGCCTTGTGGAGGGCATTCCAGATCGTCAGCGTATCGAAGCAGTCGTCGCCGATCTTGTCACCGAGGAGGGCCTCGATCTTCTCGCGGCGATCATCCTTCTCCAGATAGCCATTGTCAACGAGCCCCTTCGACGTCCCGCAGATGGAGAACGCGCGGTTCGCGTTGGTCTGGGAGGGCACCGAGCAGAACCACTTGTCGCTCACCGCGTAGTGCCGTGCCAGGTCGCTCAACACAGGGAGCTGGTCGCGAGTGTAGCTCTCCATGATCATGGGCCCGACGCTGGCCGCATTGTGCTTGGAGAAGCCCTTGAGGACCTGCATATAGTCCTTCAGATACCCCTTCATCGTGGCGCTATCGCCAGGTTTCACCTTGTCCTTTTCGAAGAGCTGCACGTTGACGTGGTGGAATGTCTCACCAGGATCCACCGGCGGCACGGTCAAGCCGGACGCCCCTTTCGTGGGAGGCACCTTGTGCTCCCCGGACTGATTGATGAATCTGTCTCGGTCGATGCCCTGGAGCCCCTCGAAGGCGCGCTCCATCTCCTTGACCGCTGGGATGTTGTGCTCGGGAGAGTCGTTCTCGTACAGCCAGCCGAGGAGGCTGTCGAACGAGCGATTCTCCATCATGAACAGAACGATGTGTTTTATTTGCCCGAATTTGTCGTTGAACCCCATGGTGCGGGATGATCAACGAGCGCGCGTGATACGTCAAGCATCAGGAGCTGCCCGATGTCCTTTTCGGCGAATGCGCACGTTCACTCACCTTGGCCCTTTGAAGGTGAACCCGATGCTCTCATACTGCGGCTCATCCGTCCGCACCTTGTCGACGATGGTGAGCGACACATCGGAGAGCTCGAAGACTTTTGGGCGCGAGCTGCCTCATCGTCCCCTTGATGTCGGCGCGTCGCGGCGTGACGACAGTAAACAGAGGTGTTAGGCTTCTGCTGGGTACGGTCCGCGTCAGCGAGGCTACTCCTGCTCACCATTCATCGACGGGAGAAGGGGGTGCGACGACGCGTGCCTTACGCCCGAGTCGGTGGACGGATCGAAGGAGGATTCAATGATTTCAAAGATGCACCTCGTGACCGGCCTGTGCCTGTTGGCTCTCGGCGTCTTCACTCTGCCGGCTGGGTGTATGGCGGAGTCAGACCCCACCAGAGGAGACAACGAGGCGGAAACCGTCGGAGAGGCTGAGCAAGCGATCATTCCCCACTGCGGCTGCGGCAGCCCGCCTTGTTCTTGCCTGGGTCTTTGTGGTGACCTCAACAACTGGCGCGATCTCGGCGTGCCGCCTGCGGGGGAGTGTCACGAGACCGTCAATCACTACTGCGCGAACAAGGGGGGCAACGCCGGGGAGTGCTGGGGGTGGCTCGAAAAGTAGCGCCTGCCCGGAGGGGCCTTCGGCCGGCATCGGCCTCGGCCGCGCCCTTCGTGCCGTGGACGGCGGACGCTGCGGCTTGACCCGCCGACGGCCCGGACGGATCATCGCCTGTCGCCGATGATCGCCGCCCTGCGCCGCATCCACCGAAAGCAGATGTCCCGCCTGCGCGACCTCTCCCTGGACGTCGTCGAGCTGTCCGCTGCACAGGCGCGCGACGCGCAGATCCGGTTCGCCCGCGCGTTCCTGGGCGCCGAGCGCGCGACCGCCTTCCTGGCCGAGTCGGACGCCGCGCAGGCCACCGGCCGCGAGATCGACTACGCCCTCTGGCTCGGCGAGGGCTTTCCCCTCCCCGAGATCAAGCCGCGGTTCGGGTGGCTCTCCGACTGGCATCCAAAAACAACATGTATCCGGTTCGACAGGCGGGTCGCGCTGCCCGCTGTGCGGTTCTCGGTGGCGGGCATGCTCGACGAGTGGGCCTTCTCGTGGCCGGGCGCGTACGTGTGCTTCGACGGCGGGCGCGCCCTCCATGTGTCGCTCGACCGGGAGGTGGCCTGTTATGACCCGAAGGCGCGCGGCAAGGCGCCGTATCGGTGAGCCGGGGCGGTGCGTGAGCGCTCGTCGCGACTTCGAGCGGCGGCGGGACGCCGGCCCGCGCCCGGAGCGCCTGGACGCATCGACGAAAGAGGCTCAGAAGCGAAACGCCAGCCCGCCCGGGGTCGCGCCGATCGACGGGCTCTGGGCCGTCGGGCCGAGGGGGAGAGTCAGGGCCATGTTCGGATGGACACGCACCTTCTTGGCCCCCACCGCGGTGAACACGATGCCGAGGACGAGGAACGTGCCCCCCACGGCCATGGCGATGCCGCCGGCTGTCTTGAGGCCGCTGTCGTCGTACGAGTAACAGCTATAGTCGTATCCGCAATAATAGTTCTTGTTGGTCCCGCTGACGAAGGTCGCCGCCCCGACAGCCAGGCCGACAGCCCCGAGGCCGGCGAAGGTGATCCCCGTCGCCAAGAGGCCTGTCCGGCGCCTGTAAACAGGCTGTTCCGTCAGACCGTAGCCGGGCACCGCGGGCGACGGCCCGGAGGGCTGGTAATAGGTGGCTGTGGGGGGCGCCGGCGGGGCCTCGCACTGGCACGCTTCGAACCGCGCGCCGTCGTCCGCGCACACCTGGGCGCCCCTCGCCCCCCCGATGCAAGCACACTCGATCTGCGTGCCCGGGACGCACGCGGGCGCGCCTTTGGCCGTCTTCGGTCCCTTTGCCTTGGGGGTGTCGGCCAGGGCGGAGGACGAGAGGAGGAGACCGAGCCCACAGACTGCCAGCAGAGGAACGACGCGCATCGGAGATCGCCTTTCTGTCACGAATGGACGGAAGGAGGGAAAACTGGGTGAAGAGGCTCGCAGGCTGTTCAAGCACGCGCTCCGCCGGTCGAGGATTTCGTCCCGATCGAGGGACGCTCACGAAGGCGGTCGACGCCTGAGCACAGAGCGTTCCAAGAGGCGCCGCGCCGCCACCTCGCGCGATTTCCAGGACAATCGTCGCGCCCACCGGTTCTCCAGTAGAAGTCAAGGCACGGGAAGGCGTGGTGCTCAACGAACGCGGCGTCCGGCCAAACGCCTGCCGCTCCGAGGGCGCTGTCGGCCCGATGACTCGCCCGGGACTCACCGGATGAGACATCGAGGGAACTCTCCGCGACCGGGGAGGTCCATCCGGGCCCATGGCTGTCCCCAGGAACGAAGGGCCGCGCCGGACAGCGGTGATCGGGCTCGCGCTGCTGTCGACTCTGCTGTCCGCTTGCGCGATGGCGGGACCGGCGGTGGCTCTGCGGCCGTCGCCCCGACCTGCGGCGTCGCATGAAAGGGCCCTCTTCGCCGCCGCTCCCGCCCTCGGCCCCGCAACGCCCGAGGAGCCGCCGGCGCCGATGCCCCCGGGGATCGCGGCGCCGGAGGAGGTGGGGTGTTCGTGGACGACAGCGCGGCTCGCCGTTTCGCGCCAGAAAGTCGAGCTGCGCCTCCGACCCGGCGGGCCCGCGTTCGCCGAGATCATGGCGGCGGCGGCGCGCGTGCAGACTCCCGCTCACGAGCACGATCATGCGATCCTCGACGCGAAGAGCGGCGGATTGGTGATGAGCGGCGCTGTCGACGCGAAGGTCCTCCGGCTCTTCGCGACTTCGCCCTTCGCGATGAACGGAGTCCTGTATCCGCAGCCGACGATGGCCCTCTCGTGGATCGGCGGCGGACCGGGCAAAGTGTCTGTCTCGGCCGACGCGCCGAGCGAGATCACGCCCGCGAAGCCCCTCTCCGCGACGGTCGAGTGCGGCGCGGTCTCGCTCGACTCGGG
>Ga0268298_10006153_pt1 | contig 10971 bp, 10 predicted proteins | sample WWTPWeurt_MetaG_FD_194462 | JGI IMG/M metagenome (GOLD analysis project Ga0268298, IMG submission 194462) | Activated sludge microbial communities from WWTP in Nijmegen, Gelderland, Netherland - WWTP Weurt | ecosystem: Engineered > WWTP > Aerobic digester > Activated sludge | place... | reverse complement strand
CGGGTTGGTCCTCCAATAATAAGTACGCTCTGTTGGGAGCCTTCCGAGCCGTAGCCCAGATGGTGTCTTACGAGGTACCCATGGTTCTGGCGCTGCTCGTGCCCGTCATTCTTTCGGGGACGATGGGGATCAACGGAATTGTCGATGCGCAGAAATCGATGTGGTTTTTTGTGATTTCTCCCCTGGCGATGCTGATGTTCTTTATTTCCTCTCAGGCAGAAATCGGACGCGCCCCCTTCGATCTGCTCGAGGCTGAGTCGGAACTGATTGCTGGTTACCAGATCGAGTATTCAGGCCTGAAATTTGGCATGTTCTACGTTGGTGAATTCTTGCACGCCTTCACCGTTTCTGCCATTACTGCCAGCCTGTTTTTCGGCGGGTGGCAGGGCCCTGGTGCAGAAACTTACCCCATCCTGGGGATGGCCTATTTCTTCGCCAAAACCTTCCTGGTATATTTCTTTGTCATCGTTCTGCGTATTTCAATGCCCCGTCTGCGCATCGACCAACTGCTCAATTTCAACTGGAAATTCCTGACCCCAATCGCTCTGGTGCTCCTGATGGCGACCGCCCTCACTCAGAAAGCGCTGCAGCAAGCAGGGGCCGAAACCTGGATGTATGTTGTGGCGCATTTCCTGGTCAATCTTCTGATTGCCTGGGGTACGGTTGAAATTTTACGCCGTTTTGCGAAGGGTGAGCGCGCCCGTGTGGGTGAACCCCGTCCAGTTGCCATGGCGCCTAAATCATAAGTGCGGAGGTAAAACGAAATGGATGCTATGCAATTTGTCTTTCTGGCTGTCGCAGCGGTAACCCTGGCCGCCGCCTTCATGGTGGTCAGCAGCCGCTCCCTGATCCACTCCGCACTCTGGCTGGTTCTCGCTTTGTTCGGCGTTGGTGTGGTCTATGTGCTCCTGAACGCCGGCTTTTTTGCCGTCGCACAGGTGCTGATTTATATCGGTGCGATTGCCATTCTGTTTATCTTTGCTGTCATGTTAACCCGCAAGGTGATGCAGGATACCGGACCGCAGCAAAACAGCAATTGGTGGTACGCCGCCCTGGTGGCAGTGGGTATTTTTGCCAGTCTGTTCTACATGCTCAATGCCTGGTCGGGCTTCAATACACCTCTGCCGGCCCTGGCAAACGAAGCCGGTTTGATCAGTGATCTGGGTCTGGCGATGGTCAATACCTACCTGCTGCCCTTCGAGCTGGCTTCGGTGCTGCTGGTAGCGGCCATGATCGGCGCCATCTACGTCTCTTACACCAAGAAATAAAGGAGCTGAGCATGATCCCTCTTTCCTGGTATCTGATTTTCGCCGCCGCCCTGTTTAGTCTCGGTTTGTACGGCGTACTCGCCCGGCGCAATGCGGTTGCCCTGCTCATGGGCGTCGAGCTGATGCTCAACGCTGTGATCATCAACCTGATTGCATTCTGGCGTTATATTGGTTTTGCCGGCATGTCTGGGCAGGCCTTTGCCGTGATCGTCTTTGCAGTTTCGGCTGCAGAGGTCGCGGTTGGTCTGGCGCTGGTCATCTCTATCTACCGCCGCCGCAACACTGTGGTCGCGGAAGATATTGACATGCTGAAATTCTAAGCAGGAGGAACGATGGAAATTACAACCCTGATCTTGCTTCTCCCTCTGCCGCCGCTGCTGGCTTTCTTTTTGATCGTGCTCTTCACGAACCGCAGCCGGCTGTTGAGCTCCATCATCGGTGTGGGCGCAGCCTTCCTTTCCTGGCTGGGTGCGATGATTGTTTTCATCAACGCCCTGGGTGTGGAAGAATTTGGCAAACACCCCTTCGAGCTGTCCATCCCCTGGCTGGCAACTGGTTCAACCACCCTGTCAATTGGTGTGATGATTGACCCGCTTTCGGCCGTGGTGCTTTTCTTTGTCGGCTGGACAGTCCTGATGATCTTTCTGTACAGTGTGGGCTACCACAACTTTGGTCAGCCCAAGGGCGACCATGACAAGAAGGGTCTGCCCCCGCACGGCGCCACCGTCACCGACGAGCACGGACATTCACACACTGTGCTGTCTGTCGAGCCGATGTACTCGCGCTTCTTTGCCTTCATTGGTTTATTCGCCTTCGGTATGTATACCCTGGTGGTTTCGAATAACCTGCTGACCATGTTTGTGGGCTGGGAAGTGATGGGCCTGTGTTCGTATTTGCTGATCGGTTTCTGGTTCCAGAAGCCTTCTGCTCGGGCTGCCGCCATCAAAGCCTTCCTCACCACCCGTGTGGGCGATGTTTTCATGCTGATTGGTGTGGTCTGGCTCTACTCTTTGACTGGCACGCTCAACTTCCGTGAGATCTTCAGCCACCTGGATAAGGTGACCGAAGTCACCAGCCTGTTTGGCTGGTCGGCCGCTGCCTGGATCGGCATCCTGCTCTTCATCGGTACCATCGGCAAGTCAGCCCAGTTCCCCCTGCATGTCTGGCTGCCGGATGCCATGGAAGGCCCCACCCCTGTGTCGGCCATGATCCATGCGGCGACCATGGTTTCGGCTGGCGTTTATGCCATGATCCGGATGTTCCCGCTCTTTGAGAGCGCCACCAGCGACGGTTTCAACCCGCCGATGGTGATGCTGATGGTTGTGGGTACCTTTACCGCCCTTTTTGCCGCCACGATTGCTGTGGCCCAAAACGATATCAAGCGGGTGCTGGCTTACTCCACCATTTCGCAGCTTGGCTTTATGCTGGCTGCCCTGGGCACTGGCGCTTATGTCGCAGCTACCTTCCACCTGGTAACCCATGCTTTCTTCAAGGCGCTGCTCTTCCTTGGCTCTGGCTCGGTTATTCATGGGATGGAGCATGGTGTACTGCACACTGGTAATCACCATGTGGATCCGCAGGATATGTACAACATGGGTGGCCTGCGCAAGAAGATGCCGATTACCTTCTGGACCTTCCTGATTGGCGGTTTTGCCCTGGCTGGCTTCCCTCTGGTTACGGCGGGTTTCTGGTCGAAGGATGAAATTCTGACTGAGGCTCTGCACGGTGGTTACATTTGGGTCTTCGGCATTTTAGCCCTGGCAGCCCTGATGACTGCTTTCTACACCATGCGCCAGATCACCCTGACCTTCTTCGGCGAGCCCCGCACCCCCGAAGCTGAACACGCTCACGAAACACCCTGGACGATGACTGTGCCGCTGATGGTGCTTTCCTTCTTTGCAATAACCTTTGGCTGGGTGGGCATTCCCGAGCACTTCCCTGTGTTGGGCGGTATTCCCAAGGCTCTGGGTTTTGCATCCAACTGGTTCCACGAATTCGTCATCTCTTCGCTTCCGGCGGGCGGCGGCGGACACGAAGGCCTGCTGCGCCTGGCTTCTGAAGAAGCGGCAGCGGCATTTGATCCGATCCCGCTGATTACCTCCCTGGTAGTGGCTCTGGGTGGTCTGGCCCTCGGATGGTGGTATTACAGCAAGGTCACCAAAGTGGAGCAAGACTTCTTCCAGATCAAGATTTTGAAGAACAAATACTATATCGACGAGATCTATAACGGAAGCTTTGTCCGCCTGGCTGGCTGGCTTTCTGAGACCTTCGCCGTGTTTATTGACCGCCAGATCATTGACGGCATCCTGCACGCAGTAGCCTCGACGGTCCCTGTCATTGGCAGCTTCCTACGCCGGACAATTGATGCCTTTATCAACTGGATAGGCGATAAAATCGGCAGCGGCACAAACAGTGTTGGGCAAGAGGCAAAAATCCTCCAGCCCGGCAAAGTGCAGCAGTATCTGGTGGCAACCATGGCGCTGGTGCTTGTCGCCCTGCTTTTCTTTATCACCCGCAATTAGGAGCGAACCATGGAACCAACACGAGTTCTCTCTCTCATTTTGTTCTCGCCAACCCTGGTTGCTCTGATCATGGCATTCCTGCCGCGTGAAGAGAAAACCCTGCTGCGCTGGACCGCCCTGTTGGGCAGCCTTGTGCCTTTTGGACTTACAGTAGCGGTCTGGTTTGGCTTTGATCAGGGGCGAGCGGGTTTCCAGTATGTAGAAAACTATGTCTGGTACCCCACCCTGAACGCCACTTATCACCTGGGGCTGGATGGACTTTCCTTGAGCATGGTGCTTTTGACCACCCTGCTGACGCCCATTGCCATCCTGGCCTCTTTCAATGTTGAAGATGTCTCGAAAGCTTACAGTGTCAAGGCTTATATGATCCTGTTCCTGATGCTCGAAACCGGCATGCTGGGCGTCTTCCTTTCGCTTGACCTGCTGCTTTTCTTTGTCTTCTGGGAAATTGGTCTGGTGCCGATGTTCTTCCTGATCAACCAGTGGGGCTCTGAAAAGGGCGAGCGTGAAGTCTTCGGCAAAATGATCCCGGCCCGCCAGTACGCCTCCTACAAGTTCATGATCTACACCATGGCTGGTTCGCTGGGTTTGCTTCTCGCAATTCAGCTGATCGGCGTGGCTGCCAACACCTACGACCTGACCAAGCTGTACCAGATCTGGCCCAGCATGGCGGACCTGAAAGTGCCGTTTGGGCTGGGTGTCGGAACGATCAAGACCATGGCCTTCTGGGCATTTGCCGTGGCTTTCGCCCTCAAGGTACCGCTCTGGCCATTCCATACCTGGCTGCCCGATGCCCATACCGAAGCCCCCACCGCCGGTTCGATGATTCTGGCGGGTGTGCTGCTCAAGTTGGGCGCCTATGGCTTTTTGCGCCTGGTCCTGCCGCTCTTCCCGATTGAGTCGCAGACTTACGCTCCGGTCCTGGCTTTCCTGGCGATGATGGCGATTGTCTTCGGCGCCTGGGCTGCATACGGTCAGACAGATTTCAAACGTCTGGTGGCGTACAGCTCGGTTAATCACATGGGCTTCGTTGTCCTGGGGATCGCGGCTGCGGCGGCTGCCCTGGGTAAAGGCGACGATGCAGTGATTGCCCTGAACGGCGCAGTGATGCAGATGTTCAATCACGGTCTTTCTGCCGCCGGTATGTTCTTCCTGGTGGGTGTGATCTATGAACGGACCCACACCCGAAACCTGGAAGAATTTGGCGGTCTTTTCCCGCTGGTGCCGGTTTACGGCGGTATCCTGATCTTTACTTCCATGGCTTCTCTCGGTTTACCCGGCCTGAACGGCTTCATCTCGGAATTTCTGGTTGTGCGCGGCTCCTGGCCGATCTTACCGCTGTATACAGCGCTGAGCATGATCGGCCTGTTCTTCACCGGCGCTTATATCCTCAAAGGGATTAAGAAGGTCCTGCATGGCCCGACCAACGAAAAATGGATTGGACATCTGACCGAGATAAACCCGCGTGAGATCCTGGTGATGGCGCCGTTAATGGTATTGATCCTGTGGATTGGCGTCTGGCCTGGCTGGCTGCTCAATACCATCAATTCAGCCATGCTGATGCTTTTCAAGTGAGGTGAATCATGCAGTTTCCAGTATTGACCATTATTGTCATGACTCCCATGGTTGCCGCAATGCTGATCTTGCTGTTTCCCGCCGAACGCAAGACGGAAATTCGAGCAACCGCCCTGGCTGCCTCGGTGGTAGCGCTGGGCCTGTCTTTGTGGGTTTATTTCTCGTACGATATCACTGGCCCGCAGTATCAGTTCATTGAAAAGTACGCCTGGCTGCCTTTCCTGGGGATTGACTTCCATGTCGCTGTGGATGGGATCAGCGCCCCGCTCGTGCTGCTGACCGGCGTGGTCATGTTCACCGGCGTTTTGATCTCCTGGGGTGAGTTCAATCCGGAACAGCACCTTTCAGCAGGTATCCAGGACCGGCCGCGCGAATTCTTCGCCTTCCTTTTCCTGCTGGCAGGCGGTGTGTTCGGTGTGTTTGTAGCTCAGGACCTGTTCATGCTTTTCTTCTTCTACGAAATCGCAGTCTTCCCGATGTACTTGTTGATCGCCATTTGGGGCTGGATCAAGACACGCGAATATGCAGCGATGAAGCTGACCATGTACCTTTTCATTGGTTCTGTGATCTCGTTGATCGGCGCCCTGGCGATTTACTTCAGCGTTGGCTTGAATTCATTTGACATGATCAAGCTGACTGAGGCAATTCAATCTGGCGCTTTGAATGGTGTATCGGTCAATCTGTTTGGCAGCCAGATCCCCTTCCAGGTTTTCTGGTTCCCCTTTGTCTTCATGGGCTTCGCGATCCTGGGCGGTATCTTCCCCTTCCATAATTGGTCGCCCGATGGTCACGTTGCGGCGCCTACAGCGGTTTCAATGTTCCATGCAGGCGTTTTGATGAAATTGGGCGCTTTCGCTTCGCTCAAAGTCGGCATCATGCTCCTGCCCGAAGGCGCCACCTATTGGGCGCCCTGGATCATGGGCATGGCGCTGGTCAATGTGGTTTATGGAGCGTTTATCGCCTCGATCCAGCAAGACTTCAAGTATGTCATCGGCTTTTCCAGCGTTTCGCACATGGGGCTGGTGATGTTGGGCTTTTCGACCCTGACAAGCCAGGGCTTGCTTGGTGCGGGTATGCAGATGTTCTCGCACGGTGTGATGACCGCACTCTTCTTCGCTGTCGTCGGTATGATCTATGACCGGACCCACACCCGCCAGATTCCAGAGCTGGGCGGCATCTCCAAGGTGATGCCCTTCGTAACTGTGGCGTTCATCGTTGGCGGTCTGGTTTCACTGGGTATGCCCGGCCTCTCAGGTTTTGCCGCCGAGTTCCCGATCTTCATGGGGGTCTGGCGAGTGAGCCCGTGGGCGGCGATTTTGGCCTCGATCTCGATTGTCATTACCGCATCCTACATCGTTCGGATTATGAGCTCTGTCTTTTTTGGCAAGCTGCCGCATTATGAGCATCATTTTGGTGATGTCACCATTCTGGACAAGGTGGCCCTGGCAACCCTGTCTTTGGTCATGATCACCATTGGTGTTTATCCTGCGGTAATGGACCGTTTGATCTCGTCGGGCGTAGAACATATCCTGCGTCTGTTTGGAGGTGCATAAATGAACTTCCTGGCAATACTGCCCGAACTCCTTATCCTGGTCCTGGCCGGGTTTGTCCTGGCGCTGGATGCAGTCTGGCCGGATGAAAAGCGGCGAACGCTGGGCTGGCTGACTGCTGGCGGGTTGGCTGCTGTCTTTGCCGTCAGTCTGCTGGTTGGCACTCCCGATGGCTCCACCGCTTTCAGCGGGATGGTGCGCAATGATTGGATGGCGCTGACCTTCAAACTGCTCTTTATCTTTGGCGCCGCAATTACGGCCCTTTTTGCCATGGATTTCGACGGCCTGAGCAAGCGCGGTGAGTTCTATGTGCTGATGCTTGTTTCGCTGGTCGGTATGAACCTGATGGCCTCGGCCAATAACCTGATCATGGCTTACATCGCGATCGAAACCACTTCGATCCCGCTGTATATCCTGGCTGGTTTCCTGCGGGCGGATGTCAAGTCGACCGAATCGGGTTTCAAGTACCTGATCTTTGGCTCTGCGACTTCTGGCATTATGCTGTACGGTTTCAGTCTGTTGTTTGGGTTTACCGGCACCACCGACTTCACCGAACTGGCAAATTCCATTGCCGCCAATGGACCTTCCGTCCCCATGATGGGGGCGCTGGTTCTGGTACTGGTGGGGTTGGGCTTCAAGATTTCGGCCGTACCCTTCCACTTCTGGGCGCCCGATGTTTATGAAGGTGCTCCTACACCTGTGGCAGGTTTCCTCTCCACAGCCTCAAAGGCTGCTGGTTTCGCCATTCTGCTGCGCTTCCTGATGCTGATTTTTGCACCATTGGCCTCCAATTGGACACTGATCCTGGCTGTGATCTCGGTTGCGACCATGACCCTGGGCAACCTGATTTCCCTGGCCCAGAAGAATATCAAGCGTCTGCTGGCTTACTCATCCATCGCCCACGCCGGATATATCCTGATTGGCCTGGTTGCCCTGAACCAGCTTGGGGTGGGAGCGGTCGTCTTTTATCTGGTGGGCTATTTGCTCACCAACCTGGCAGCCTTCGGCTCGGTCGTGATTGTGTCGCGGGTCATCGGATCGGATGAAATCAGCGCTTATGCAGGCCTCAGCCGCCGTGCGCCGTACCTGGCGATGGCAATGCTCGTGGCGTTCCTCTCTTTGGCGGGTATGCCTCCTCTGGTGGGCTTTGTCGCCAAGGTCTTTGTTTTTGCGGCGGCTGTCAAAGCCGATTGGATCTGGCTGGCTGTGGTCGGTGTGCTGAACTCAATCATCGGGTTGTACTACTACCTGAATGTCTTAAAGGTCGTTTTCCTCTTCCGGGCGCCTAACCTGGAGGATGAAAGCAAACCACTGCCGGTCAGCCGACCGCATGCAATTGCCCTGGGCGTGTTGATTTTCGGGATTCTGCTGGTTGGGATCCTGTTCACACCCTGGTTTGACTGGTCGATGCAGGCCGCAGCTGGTCTATTCTAAAGAAGATCGATTTCCGGCGCAGCCGGAAATCGATCAATTATAAAAACAGTAAATTGACAATTTTTCGTGAAATATGATACAATTCCGCCGCTATGAACAGCCCTAAGCCGCCGCCCAATGGTCACAAACCGAATCCTGTTTTGGAAGTCGGGATTGCGGTAGCAGCACAGGTTGGCATAGCAGTGGTCGGTGTCGTTTTGGGAGCTGCGCTGGGCGGAATTTTTCTTGACCGTCTGTTGGGTACCCGGCCGCTTTTTACCATAGTTCTTGTCGTTGGCGCCTGTCCGGTTTCGCTTTACCTGGTTTACCGGGTGGCGCAAAACGCAGTATCTAAGTTACCCATGCCCCCTCCGGGAAAATACCCGAGGGGAGATTATAAGGATGAAGGAGGACAAGACGAGTGAGTGAAACAAAAACAAAACGCTTTGGCGTAAAGCGCTGGATCATCATTGCTCTATTTGTGATTGGTGGTTACTGTGCTTTTGGGCCGATTGGCATCCTCAAGCCGATCGCTCCGCTGGTGGTCCTGCCAGGTGAGCCAACCGGGTTAAGCATTGGGACGTTCCAGATCACAAATACGATTCTGGCAACGCTTCTGGCTGACCTGGTTTTGCTGCTGGCAGCATTTGGCGCTTACCGCTTTGTGAAGAGCGGCAAGATGATCCCCAGTGGTTTTTATAATTTCTTCGAGATGCTGATCGAAATGTTCTGGAATATGGCTGAAGGCTCTGCGGGCAAATGGGCTCGCCGGATCTTCCCACTGACCGGGACAATTTTCCTGCTGGTCTTCACTGCGAATATGATTAAGCTGGTTCCTGGCTTTGAGAGTATTGGCTATATGAAGGAAGGCCATGGTTCGTATGGCTATTCTCCAGTCGAACTGGTTCCGGGTTTCCTTTGGACCCTGGATAAAGATCATTCCATCAAGGACGCTGCAGCCCATGGTGAAGAAGCCACCGTTGAACATGAAGCCAAACCAGAAGGTGAGGGCTTCGCTGGTGCCACCGAAGTTTCAAGCGACAAATATTATGAAGTAGTCCCATTCCTGCGCGGCTCGGCTACCGATCTGAACTTCACCTTTGCTCTGGCGGTTGTGACCGTGGTGATGGTGCAGGTTTACGGTGTCTGGGCGCTCGGACCTGGCTATTTTAGCAAGTTCTTCCAGTTTGACCGCCTGATCAACGGCGGCCCCTTCGGTCTGATTGACTTTGGCGTAGGTTTGCTGGAAATTATTCTTGAACTTGCGAAAATCCTTTCGTTTGCCTTCCGGTTGTTCGGTAATATTTTTGCAGGCGCATTGCTGCTCTCGATCGTTGGAGCGCTGACCGCAATTATTGTCCCTGCCGGTTTGTATATTTTTGAAGTGTTCTTTGGCATCATTCAGGCATATGTGTTCAGTCTGCTTGCCCTGATGTTTGCCAGCGGCGCTACTGTCAGCCATCACGGCGGCGACCATGAAGAGCATGCCGAGCATGCCGCTGCTTAAGTTATTGTCATAATAAAATTAAAATAGAAATTCAAGGAGAAACACGAAAATGACCGGAGATATTCAAATCGGACTTAAACTCCTGGGCGCTGGCCTGGCGATGTTGGGCGCGATCGGCGCTGGTATCGGTGTAGGTTTGGCTGCTATGGGTGGTGTGCAGGCGATGGGCCGCAACCCCGATGCTGCTCCTATCATTCAGACGAACATGATCCTGGGTATGGCCTTCGCTGAAGCGGTCGCCATTTACGCCCTGGCTGTCTCGCTGATTATCATCTTCGCCGCTTAAGGAGCGATCGATGGAAAAACTCGGTATTAACCTGGGGTTTTTTCTCTTCCAGGTCTTAAACGTCTCAGTGCTGATGGTTCTGCTGCGTGCATTCGCTTACGAACCCGTACTGAAGATGCTGGCCGATCGCAAGCATAAGATCGCCCAGGGCCTCGAAGATGCGCGTGTGGCTGCTGAAGCCCGCGCCAACGCCGAAAAAGAAGCGGCGAAAATTGTATCTGAAGCTCAGTCTAAAGCAGCTGGGATTGTCAAAGAAGCCACCGAGCGTGCCGAAAAGGTCGGTGGTGAACTCAAGGCTGCTGCAGAAGTCGAACTGGCCAAGCAGCGTGAAGCCGCTCAGGTTGAAGCGCAGGTTGAGCGCGAACGCATTCTGGGCGATTTGCGCGGCCAGGTTGCTGCCCTCTCGATTGCCGCCGCTCAGAAACTGATCGGTGCAACCCTCGATGAGCAGCGCCAGCACAGCCTGATCAACGAATTCTTCTCTGGTGTCAAGGCTGGCAAGGTTGTAGTTCTCGAAGGCGCAGTTATCTCTGGCAGCTCTGCCGATGTGACCAGCGCTGTGACCCTGACCGCTGAAGAGAAAGAAATCGTCAAGAAAGACGTGCTCTCCAAGCTGGGTAACCAGGCTACCGTCACCTTCCGGGTCGATCCTTCGATCCTGGGCGGTGTGGTCATCAAAGCTGGCGGCAAGATCCTCGATGCCTCTGTCGCCGGGCAGCTCGAGAGCCTGAAGCAGTCTTTAGCTTAATTGAGTTTGATACAAAACTCGACCAACCCCTCAGGTTGGTCGAGTTTTTCGTTTAAATTTGCACTATAATTATCCTATGTCTATACCCCTCAAGACACTTTT
>Ga0268298_10006151_pt1 | contig 10973 bp, 8 predicted proteins | sample WWTPWeurt_MetaG_FD_194462 | JGI IMG/M metagenome (GOLD analysis project Ga0268298, IMG submission 194462) | Activated sludge microbial communities from WWTP in Nijmegen, Gelderland, Netherland - WWTP Weurt | ecosystem: Engineered > WWTP > Aerobic digester > Activated sludge | place: Netherlands... | reverse complement strand
GCTTGGATATGAGTGAGTTTCAGGGTGCAGGCGCCATAGATCGGTTTATAGGATCGCGGGAATTAAATACGCGCGGTCGAATTGTTTCCGCGGCGAAGGATCACCCCTATACGCTTTTACTTTTGGATGAAATCGAAAAAGCTGACCCGCGTGTTCTGGATTTATTTTTGCAGATTCTTGATGAAGGGTTTTTGACCGATGTGTTTGGAGAGCGTATCTTGTTTCGCAATATGGTAATCATTGCCACATCAAATGCGGGATCTCTTACGCTTCGATCCTTGATGGAAAAAGAAACCGCGTATGACATTATGCGTCGCGAGATTATACGTGAAGTGACGGAAAGCGGTTTGTTCCGCGTTGAATTTCTCAACCGTTTTAATGGAATTATCCTGTTTCGTTCTCTGAACCAGAAAGAACTGGAACAGGTGACTCGGTTCATGCTTGAACGTATAGCCCGATCTATTTTTTCCGAGAAGAATATACAGATTTTTTTTGAAGAGACATGCATACAAACAGTAGTTGATCGCGGATATGAACCGATGTTCGGGGCGCGTTCAATTCAGCGTTATGTGGAGGCACATATTGAAAATCTCATTGCGCGAAAGCTATTGGAACGAAAAATTTCCGATGGCGGGACGCTTACAATTCGTGCGGAAGAACTGAGTACATAAGAATGAAATATTTCTCTTCATTCCTTGTAATAAGGACATATTGTAAGAGGTACGCGTACGGGACATGTCTATTGTTACTGAGGAAATAAAGAATCGGATCAATATTATTGACTTGATCGGGGAGTATGTTCGGCTTCAAAAGGCTGGGGTGAGCTATAAAGGGCTATGCCCGTTTCATCATGAAAAGACCCCGTCTTTTACAGTCAGTGAAGATCGGCAAGTTTGGCATTGCTTTGGATGTGGAAAAGGCGGAGATATATTTGGATTTCTTATGGAGATGGAAGGAATGGGTTTTCGCGAGGCGCTTGTGTTACTTGCTGATCGTTCTGGAGTGGAGCTGAAGTCTTATGGTGCACACCATTTTCAGAACCAGAAAAATGACCGATCTATGGAAATATTGAGTATAGCAGCTACTTGGTATGAGCAGCTGCTTTGGGGATCTGAAGGGCATGTAGCGATCTCATATTTGCGTGAACGAGGAATTTCAGATGATATGATGCGTACGTTTCGTTTGGGGTATGCTCCAAATATGTGGGATGGTGTGAAAAAATATCTGTCTGAAAAAAAATATGCTGTTTTGGAATTGGAAAAAGCGGGTCTTGCTATTCAAAAAGACGGAAAGTCATACGATCGTTTTCGTGATCGCATCATGTTTCCCATAACTGATGTGTTGGGACGTGTTATTGGTTTTAGTGCGCGTGTTCTTCCTGGCGCTGATGAAAAGCATGCGAAATATATCAATACTCCTGAAACGGACGTGTATCACAAGAGTAAAGTTTTATACGGAATATTTCAGGCAAAACAGAATATAAAGCGCAGAAATCAGGCTCTCGTTGTGGAGGGGAATATGGATGTTATAGCATTGCATCAAGCAGGATTTGACAATGCGGTTGCTGTTTCAGGAACAGCACTGACATCGCAACATATGGATATGCTTCGCCGGTATACGAAAAATATTGCGCTGTTTTTTGATATGGATTCAGCCGGTCAGGAAGCGGCGAAAAAAAGCACGTTGCTCGGATTTTCTTATGATATGAATATACTGATGGTATCAATAGAAGGCGCGAAGGATGCTGCAGAGATGGCACAATCTCAACCTGAAGATTTGCTTCATTCACTTCAGAATGCGGAACCGGCTATGCGGTATTTTTTGGATCGCCTGCTTGAAAAATATGATCGAAACTCAGCTTCGGGTCGAAAAACCATTGCTCTTGAGGCGCTTGCTTTTATTGCAGCTTTTCATAACACTGTGGAACGAGAAACGTGGATGCAAACGTTAGCTGGAGATATTGGTGTGACGGCTCAAGCATTGTATAGCGTTCTTGCTGATAGAAAGGAAAAGTCATTACGGAATGCGCCGGAGCATTCTGAATTAGCTCAGGATCCGGCGAACAGAGTTTTTCGTAGCAAGCTTGATTCGATTGCTGAAAAACTTATGGGACTTTGTTTGGCATATCCTTTGGCATGGTCTTCGGTTACGGAACTGCTACATTCGGAGGAATATGAGAAAGAGTACATGTATATGAAAACGCATGCACTGTTTCGCGAAATGGTTGATAAGGGTTTGAACGCTGAATATATGTTCGAAAAATTTCGTCTTCTGATTTCTCGCGATTCGGTTTCACATTTTGCTCAGAAGCTGTATCATGAAAGCAGATTTTCGGAAGATAACCCGGAATTTTTTTCAGACATAGGCGATGATGATGTGCTATGTCGTTCTCGTCAGCTTGTCGAAGAAATACAGAAAGAACTCAAGAAACTGCAGATAAGTCAGGTGATTAGGGACATGAAAAAGGCAGAATCGGATAGGGATATGCAGGCGGTGAAAGTGTTAAGTGAAGCCTTTTATCGGCTTTCAAAAGAAATTAAACTCTAATTTTTAAAACCGCCGAAGGACGCTTGTGTTCGTTCGTGCAAAAAAATATGGTTATGAAAAAGACGAAGAAAAAAACTGGAATGCAAAAAGTGGTTCCAAAAAAAAGATTGTCAAGCGCTCTTTCAAGAAAGAAGAAAATTACTGCGAAGGCAAAACCATCCGTGAAAAAGTCGTCTCCAAAAACAAAAAAAGGGAAAGGTTCTTTGTATATCTCTAAGATATCCAAGAAAAAAAATTCGAAAAACGTAAAAAAGAAGAAAACGGTTTTAGCGCAAGGAATTTTGCAGAAAAAAAATCGGAAAAAGAAATTAAAAAAAATAAAGTCAAAAGTTTTAGTGCCGAAGAAGAAATCTGTAAAGGAAAAATCGAATGAATCTGAGAAGAAAACTCCAGAAGCAATTATCCAGGAAATTATTGATCGCGGAAAAACCCGTGGGTTTGTTACCGAAGATGAGATTATTCATGTTATGCCGGATTTGGAAAGAGACCTTGATGAAGTAGAAAATTTGTATGAAAAACTCGAAACCGCAGGCATTGAAGTAGTAAGTTCGGATGAACTTTTGAAAGTGTCTTCGGGAAAGGGTTTGAAGTCCAATAAAAAGCCGTCTTCGCGTGAATTATTGTCTTTGTCGCATGAAGAGGAATCTGACGGATCTACTGATCTGGTGCAGATATATCTCAAAGAGATCGGTCGTGTTTCTCTGCTCAATTTTGATGAGGAAGTGCAACTGGCAAAGCAAATTGAAAAAGGTGATCCTGTAGCGAAACAGAAGTTGACAGAGGCAAACTTGCGTCTTGTGGTAAGTATTGCAAAAAAATATGTCGGTCGCTCACAAACACTTTCTCTTCTTGATCTTATACAAGAGGGAAATATTGGATTGTTTCGCGCTGTAGAAAAATTTGATTATCGAAAAGGATATAAGTTTTCCACGTATGCAACATGGTGGATACGGCAGGCGATCACTCGGGCGCTTGCGGATCAGTCGAGAACAATACGTATACCGGTGCATATGGTCGAAACGATCAATAAATATACACAGGTAACGCGACGCTTAGTGCAAGAATTGGGTCGAGATCCTCTTCCTGAAGAAGTGGCGGCTGAGATTGGTGTTGAAGTGGAAAAAATTCGCTATATACAAAAAATTTCACAGGAGACGGTATCACTTGAGACATCTGTCGGGGATAGTGAGGACGATAGTGTTCTCGGAGACTTTATCGAGGATACTGAAACGTTGATGCCAAACCAAGTGGCATCCCACAAATTGCTAAAAAAACACATTCAAGAAGTGCTGGATGAACTTTCTCCCCGCGAACAAAAAATTCTGCGCATTCGATTTGGTTTGGAAGACGGTATTACGCACACGCTTGAAGAAGTTGGACAGGAATTTGGCGTGACGCGCGAACGCATACGTCAGATAGAAGCCAAAGCTTTGGAAAAAATCCGCAATCATGACATGTCAAAAAAACTCCGCGATTACTAATGTATTTTTGTTTATGATTCAAAATTGGAAAGAAGTTTCCAGGGAAACGATTTTTGAGAAGTACCGCCGCGGAATCGAAAAAGTGATTTTTCGTCTCCCGGACAATTCCGAACTCGATTTCTACATTAAAAAAGAGATTGACCCAGTGTGTGTTCTTGCTCTGACTGAAAAGCATGAAGTTATTTTAGCGCAACAGTTTCGTCCCGGACCAAAGAAAATACTCCTCGAACTTCCCGGCGGCGGGATTGAAAAAGGCGAATCTCCGGAAGAGGCGATTTCCAGGGAGCTTCTGGAAGAGACAGGACATGTTGGATCTATCCAACTCGTAACACGTGCTTATGAATGCGGATACTCCCTGATACATCGTTATTGTTTTGTTGCGACGAATTGCAAAAAAATAGCCGAGCCACAACCTGACGACGGAGAATATATTAATGTCAAACTTTTGTCTCTCTCTGAATTTCGCGATCTTTTGAGGAGTGGGGAAATGACTGATGTGGAGGTGGGTTATCTCGGTCTGGACTTTCTTCGTCTTCTTTAAGATGCTCATAAAGAATTCAAGAAACAAGAGAGGTGTTTTCTTTTTCGAATTTTGAATTTTACAGATGTGGTTTTTTTCCGAACTTTTTTAACTGTAATATGCATGGTATGATTTTGTATTTTTGTGCTATAATTTTCTGTAGTGCTTAAGAAATATATTGTCTGAAGCGGTTTCGCAAAATACAAATGAAAAAAGTAATCTGTGTGGGATCTGTATCCCAGGACATTTTTTTCCCCCTTGACGGTATTCGTATATTGGACACGCCTGAAGATGTGACAGCTCAAAAAAACATGGTCGTAGAACTGGGGGCAAAGTATCAGACGGAAGATCGGTATGAATCTGCAGGGGGATGTGCTGCTAATGTTTCCGTGGGTCTTGCCAAGTTGGGGGCGGACGCCGCCTGTTACGGCGTTGTGGGGAGAGATGCTTTTGGGGAGTCGCTTCTTGAGTTGCTTCGTGAAGGAAGAGTGGATTGTTCTTTGATTTCAGTGCGGGATGCAAATAAAACAGATCTTTCCTGCATACTTGTGGACGTATCTTCGGGAGAAAGGACGATAGTGTATAATCGTGATGCGAATGAACACCTTGAAGTGGCGAGCGCCGCTCTGCACTCTGCGTCGGCAATTTTTGTGAGCGGTTTGTACGGATCTTGGAAGGAAAATATGAATGCTATTCTCAGTTGTGTAGAAACGCATTCCGCCATTCTCTTTTACAATCCGGGGCAAAAAAATATTAAAGATGACGCGGAAAAAGTTATTGCCTGCATACGGATGTCTTTCGGCTTGTTTGTGAACAAAGACGAAGCCATAGACATTGTACTTCACGCATTTCCTCATGAAGAGAAATCCGAGTATCTCGACGAGATATTTTTGCTCAAAAAATTGCGGAGCATCGGACCAGTTTTTGTTTCTCTTACTGATGGAGAACGTGGGGCATGGACATTTGACGGAGGAACCGTCCTGTACGTTAAACCTGATAGGGTGAATCATGTTGTAGACAGTACAGGGGCGGGTGATGCATATGCATCCGCATTTATTGCTGGATATGTTCAACAAAAAAATCTTGATGAATGTATGCGCTGGGGGATTGCAAATAGTAGAAGCGTTATTCAGTATTATGGAGCGCAACAAGGACTATTGAGTATGCCGGAAATACAAAAGTTTTCGCAAGAAGTTAAGATTCAGTTAATATAAAAGCGCGGTAAGAGCGTTATGCCTATGGGAATTTTGAACTCTGTTTTTGGAAAACGGGAATCTTTAGAGAAGTGCTTGGCTCTTGATATAGGGACTGAAGTGGTAAAAGCGCTTGTTTTTGATGCGCATGGTCGGGAAAAGCGCGGGGTAGTAGTGGGAGTAGGAAAGGAAAATCAAAAACCAGGAAATATGCGGAGCGGAGCGGTTTCTGATATTACAGGTGTTATTGCGTCGTCCAGAAATGCTATTGATGCTGCTATGAGGCAATCAAAAGCAAAAAAAGTCAATAAAGCTATATTGGGTATTGCGGGTGAACTTGTGAAGGGTACAACCACAACAGTGCATTATGAGCGCGTTCGACCCGAGGTGCGCATTGAATTTTCTGAATTAAAGGAAATTATTCAGCAAGTACAAGTGAAGGCATATGAAAGAATACAAAATCAGATTGCATGGGAAACGCATCAGAATACCATAGATATTAAGCTTATTAATGCAGCGATTGTGGATGTTCGCATTGACGGATACAAAATTACGAACCCGGTAGGATTTCAGGGAAGAGACGTGTCTATTAGTGTATTTAATGCTTATGCTCCTCTGATACATCTTGGTGCTCTTGAAAAAATAGCGGATGAGCTTGGTATAGATACATTCAGTATAGTAGCGGAACCGTATGCTGTATCTCAGGCGGTTATGTCCGATGAAAGTGTTGATTTTAGCGCGATTTTTGTTGATATTGGGGGAGGAACAACTGATGTTGCTGTGATGAGAAACGGAGGTCTTGAAGGAACAAAGATGTTTGCATTGGGTGGTCGAGCATTTACAAAACGTATAGCGCAGGAGTTTACGCTGAACTTGGAAGATGCTGAAAAACTGAAGATAGCACACTCACTCGGACAACTTGAAATGGAAGCGAACCGAAGTGTTCAAGATATTCTGGAAGAAGACAGTCGTATTTGGGTGTCCGGAATGGAATTGTCTCTCGCAGAATTTGCCGAAAGCGATTTCTTACCATCGAAAATTTTGTTGTGCGGGGGTGGTTCAGGGCTTCGGGAGGTGCAGGATGCTTTATCGCATCCTGATTGGTATCAGTCACTGCCGTTTTCCGGTGTTCCACAGATAAGTTTTTTACATCCGCATGACGTGAAGCGAATCACAGACTCCACCAAAGAACTCTCTACTCCCCAGGATGTAACACCGATGAGTTTAGCGAGTTTGATGTTGGATATGATGGATGAAGAGAAACTACTGTCAGGAATTCTGAGAAGAGCAGCGAAAAAGCTCAACGATGAGTAATATTTTTTATAGGGTATAGTTTAAAATTGTGCACCAGGTTTTTTATATAGACCCAGAAGAAGAGATTACCACTGTTATAGGACGTTTGAGAAAGACGCAGTCCGATACGGTTGTTTTTATGATTCCGCAAAGAGCGCTTGTATTCGCAAGCTTGATTAATATGCGTCTTTTGAAGCGGGAATCAGACAAAGTAAAGAAGCAATCTCTTATCGTGACGCAAGACGAACAAGGATTAGCAGTGGCAACAAAAGCTGGTCTTGTTGCGCAGAGTTCTTTCGATGACTCGAAAGATTCTGAAGATACAGTTTTTTTTCGAGAAACTGAGGGTGTAAAGCCCCATTTTTCTGATGGTAGAGGGCATCTTTCAGTTGTTCGAAATGTGTCTATAACATCCATGCCAAATCCTGCAAGACCGGCAAAATCAATGGATTCTATGCGTATGCAAAAACCGGTATCTTTACGAGTAGATTCGGAACAAAAAACAGAGGAATTTTCACATTCTGTTCCTGAAGCGGTTTCTGACAAAACAAAGAAACCATTTTCGTCACCTTTGCGAAAAGAGAGTTTTTTGATGCAAAGAAGCGGATCATTAGGAAGTGATGAACAATCAGCAATTTCTTCGCAGTTTTTTTCGAAAACGGATCCGAAAATTATGAACGTGGGCGACTTTGTGGATACAGGAGGGCATGTGAAGAAAGAAGAGGAAATGTTTCAAAGTGAATTTACCGTCAACCGAAAAACTTCACCTATTGAATTATCCATGCGCGGTAAACAGAAAGAAACAGTGAAAGATTTATTTTATAAGAAAAAATATTCTGTCTCTGAGGAAGTGCCGTCGTTCGGGATTTCTGCAAAACCGGTTCGATATGCTATATTTGCTTTTGTTTTTCTCGGACTATCTATTGTTGGGGGATTTTTTGCATATGTATTTTTGCCAAAAGCGGAAATTGGCATAGTGCCAAAAACTGTTTTAAAGAGTGAGGATATGGAATTTACAGCCATTGGCGATCGTGTTGAAATGCCTGGAGAAGAACAATATATTCCGATTGATTTTTTCGAAGCGGTAACAGAAAAGAGAGCGAGTTTTCCTGCGACGGGGAAAGGAAATATATTAAATAATCAAAAGGCATCAGGAACAGTGATTATTGTTAATGAATACAGTGACCAGCCTCAGTCGCTTGTATCTTCAACACGACTTGTAACCACAGACGGTAAATTGTTTCGCATCGTAAAAAGCGTCGTAGTTCCCGGAATGAAAAATGAAAACGGAAAAACAGTTCCCGGACAGATATCCGTTGAGGTAAAGGCAGATACGTTCGGTGCCCAGTACAATATACAGCCGACCCGTTTCTCTATACCTGGTTTTCAGGGAACGCCAAAATATGAAAAGTTTTACGCTGAATCAAAGAGCGCCTTTTCTGGAGGCGGATCGTCTATTTCAGAATCTGAACTCACAGTCTCTGTCTCTGATTCAGATGAAGCAAGGAGAAATATTATAGAAAAAATAAAGGAAGAGATAGTGCAAGATACGGTACAAAAATTTTCAGGAGAACAAAAGATTTTTCCTGAAGCGATTCAGATAGATGTTCTTGAGTCTATGTCAACTCCAAGTGTTGGAACGGCTTCTCAAAATTTTGAGTATTTCGTAAAGGCACAAATACGTGTAGCGTCTTTCTCTGAAAAGATACTGCGGGAGACTGCTCTTGGGAGTGTATTAAAATCTGTCGAATCCCAGGAGAAAATGCCATTTCATGCGAGAGAAACCATGATTGATTATGGAAAGCCAAATGTAGACTTTGAGAAAAAGACTATTCGTATTCCGTTTCGATTGAGAACAAAGTTTTTGGCGGATATACAGCTTGATGTGGTAAAAAAAGATATTATAGGCATGAAAGAGGCGGTATTCCAGGCATATTTTAAAAATCATCCGGAAATTGAAAAAATGGATATCGCTATTTCACCATCGAAATTTTCCAGTGACATACCGAGATTTGCGGATAGGGTTAAAGTATTTGTAAAGGAATAGTTGGAGTTCGAACTTGGTATAATAGGTCTATGAGATTTTAAAGAAATTTATGCCAAATTTTTTTGAAAAACCATCAGTAGTACCCTTACCTCAGGGAAGAACAGAAACTCCGGAATCTTCTAAGAAGCGATCTCTCTGGGACTATGTTGAACACAAAAGAAATGAAAGGAGACAACGTTTAGAAACTATTCGAAAAGAAGATCTTAAAAGAGAAAGACAGCATACAGAAGAAGTTGCTCTGTCCACAGATCATAATCTTAAGGAATACCAAATAGATCTTCAGTTTGACCCAGAAGATTTTCGCGGGAAAGCTATTCTTGATTTAGGCTCGGGAGAATACGAAACATTTTCTCGGGAGATGACGCAGAATTATGATGCCCTCGTAGTGTCTTTAAATCCAAAATTAAAAGACCAAGAGGCGAGAGAAGCGGCTCAAAAGAAGTTCGACTGGCAAGAGATGTCTGTAGCTGCCCGAGGCCAACAACTTCCTTTAAAAAAAGAGTCTTTTGATGTTATATTAGCCCGATGGTCTATCAGTCATTATCTCCAAGGGGAGGATAGAGAAGATGAATTGATACTTGCTATTGAACAAGCATATGAAACTCTCAAGCCCGGAGGGATTATACTTATGAATCCGATTCAAAGTATTACTCCTGCAATTATGAACAAACTCAAGAATAAGGGTATTAATGTGTTTCCACATGGCCAATATCGTGAAAATGGAAACAACTCGATTGAGATTAATAAACCTCTGAATGGGACATAGTTTGTTCCAGGTTTCTTTGCTCTAAACAAGTTCGAACTTGATGGAATTAGGCGGAGCCAGCGAAAATAAGTCTCGGATGTGCCTTATTTTTTACTCCAAATGGGATTCGAACTGATATTTTATAAAAGTTTTCTTGAAATAAAAGCGCGCTCCTTTGGAATACTATCCTCGGGAGCGTATGTTGCCTGAAGTTGACCGATCTACTCTGTTAGAAAGCCTCCACCGATACCGCTATAGCAGTTCGGCGCGAGCCTTACAGACACCTGCTGCTGTTCTTGCAATGCGGCGAGGTACAACTCCAAGTATCGATCGAATTTCAGATTCGGAAACCCTATACTTTCGTAGAGGGGTGGTGGATTGCTTGGGAGTTGAACGCGAATCTGTTCCATGGCCTCGTCACGATCGGCGTCGCTCCAGCTCTTGCCAAATTTGGCAAATGCCGCCTCGGCATGGGAGCTGCAAACGATTGGTACAGGGCATAAGTCTGACCCGTCTTTGTTATAAATCATGACGTACTTGATGTTGTAATTTGGGTCGGTTGAAAATTCGACTCGCTGTACCATGCTCGTATCCTCTGGTTGCCTTGAATGTCCATTCAAAATGGACTTTCAAGAGTATTATTAAAGACATTATTTGTTAAGTATTTTAGGTGTAAGTATCAATGAATTTAAGTATTTTTTAGGATGGTAATAGATGGCAATACAGGAAATAAGCTTGTATGATTGTTTAATAAGAATGTTTGGATTAGACACTGCTTTCTCCCACTTAAAAGTTCGAAAACTGTCCTACCACGCGAGCTGCGAAGAAAATACAGATAAATAGGTTATATTTTTTTGACTGGGAGTCAGATTCAAACTTATAATTAGAGTAGAATTTTATAATAACAATATATGGAAATTAGACCTGAAGTTCAATTAGCAAGATCTCTTGGATCAAACAGATTTGAGGGCTGGCATAACTATAAACATGAACAGCGTAAAAGAGAGGTTACAAAATCCGGTGAAATTGAATTAAGGCGGTTTTTGTTTTCTTCTCCCATGTGAAAGGATACGCGTTCAAAAATTCAGACTTGGATGCATATATCATGATAGATATGGATCTTGCAGAATCACAAACTCAACAGGAA
>Ga0268298_10006149_pt1 | contig 10977 bp, 5 predicted proteins | sample WWTPWeurt_MetaG_FD_194462 | JGI IMG/M metagenome (GOLD analysis project Ga0268298, IMG submission 194462) | Activated sludge microbial communities from WWTP in Nijmegen, Gelderland, Netherland - WWTP Weurt | ecosystem: Engineered > WWTP > Aerobic digester > Activated sludge | place: Netherlands... | reverse complement strand
ATCGACACTTTGATTGAAGCGCGCGCAGGTTTCTTGAAACGCCCAGTCGATTTCCCTGAGCGCGGACTCACCTGCCAGAAGACGAAGGAAGCCGTTAAGCGCGCCGCCGAGACGGGCAAGCCTTTTGGCTTTATCGCATTCGGGGCGAGCGATGCCAAAGAAAATGTGGGGCAGATTCGGGTCTCGGGCCTTGTCCCACAGTCGACGGCCGATTGGCAACATGTAGACCGATATTTACAGCTGCACCAGGAAATCCTGTCGTTCCAGGTTCGCTGGAATAACTTTGCGGATGACCTCTCGCTACCACGGCTCGAGGGCGGCGTTGCCAGCCTCCGAAGAATCGAGTTGATCGCGAGCGCCGCGAAGAACGCGCACAAACTGGCGACGGAGCATGACGCCCAGCTGGTGGCGAAGGCGCAGGAGGTCTTCCAGCGCGCCCCGCTCAAGGCGCTCACCAGCGATTCAACCGAGCTGCGCTCGGTCCGTGAGCAACTTGACGACCACCTGACAAATGCGACGCTGGCTCAGGCGACTGTCCAACTCGCAACCCTGCAAGAAAAGCTCGTGGGCACGTCAGGGCCGGTTATCGACACGCTCAGATCGTTTGTCCTTCGCGAGTTGGGCAAGGTCGACCTCGAACCAGAGCGCGTTGCGGCACGGTATGCGGAGTTGCTGGCAGAGCTTCGTCGCCTCGCGGAGCTCGGCACCCATTTGTGCCGAGTGAACGACTACGCTAGCCGCATTGAACGAGCCGGTGGCGTGAAGCTCGCGCAGCGAATCCGGACCGAGGCTGTCGGCATGGCTGGGGAAGACCCAGTCTTTCCTCCGACATGGCGAGAAGCCTGGAACTGGGCACGGGTACGGGCCCACCTGCAGTCGATTGAAGCACGCGAGGAACTCGTCAGACTGTTCGCACGACGCAAAGACCTGGAAAACGGGCTGGCGCGCCTGTATCAGGAGCTCGTTGCAAAATCGGCGTGGCTCTCAACTAAGCGTAACGCAACGCAACGCGTCCTCCAGGCGCTGGCGGGCTACGCTTCCGCCATTCGCCGCATCGGCCAGGGGACCGGCCCGAATGCCACCCGTTATCGACGGGACGCGCGCGAGGCGATGTTTGAAGCCGCTGGCGCGGTTCCGTGCTGGATCATGAGTCACGCCCGAATTTCCGAGGCGATGCCGGCCGATATTGGCGCTTTCGACCTCGTCATTGTCGACGAGGCAAGTCAGTCCGACCTGTGGGCGCTGCCGGCGATTCTGCGCGGAAGGAAGATTCTTGTGGTCGGGGACGACAAGCAGGTCTCGCCGGATGGCGGGTTCATTGCGAGCGCCACAATTAACAACCTGAAGGCGCGCTTCCTGTCGGACCAGCCGTACGGCAACGACATGACGCCGGAGAAGTCCCTGTACGACCTGGCGGCACGAGTGTTCGCGGCGAACCAGGTAATGCTCAGAGAGCATTTCCGTTGTGTCCCGGCCATCATCGCCTACTCGAACCGTACCTTCTACAAGGACAACATCCAGCCGCTTCGCATTCCGAGCGCTCATGAACGAATCGACCCGCCCTTGGTGGACCTCTACGTCCCACATGGCGTGCGAGATAAGCACAGCTGCAACAAGGCGGAGGCTGAAGCAATTGCCGAGGAGATTGCTGCCATTCTCGACAACCCAAGCCTCGTAGGTCGCACGATTGGCGTTGTCTCTCTGCTCGGCATGGAGCAGGCAAAGCTCATTGATAGCGTCGTACGTCAGAGGTGCGACGCGGCCGAACTCCTGCGCCGCCGGTTTGACTGCGGCGACGCACGGACCTTCCAAGGGAGCGAACGCGACATCATGTTCCTGTCCATGGTGGTCGACAGCAAGAGCTGCAAGGCACTTTCCGGCACCATGTACGACCAGCGCTTTAACGTTGCCGCGAGCCGCGCCCGCGACCGCATGTACCTTGTCCGTTCGCTCAAAGTCTCGGACCTGTCAGACAAGGACCTGCGTCTCACCCTCTTGAGCCACTTTGACAAGCCGCTCATTGCCGGTGAGCAACCGGCAGAGCTCCTCATTGACCTCTGCGAGTCGGGATTCGAGCGCGAGGTCTTTACGAGGCTCTCGGAGCGCGGCTATCGGGTGACTCCCCAAGTCAGGGCGGGCGCATACCGTATTGATATGGTCGTCGAAGGTGCGGGAGACGCCCGCCTCGCCATTGAACTCGATGGCGACGACTACCACGGACCGGACCGGTGGGCCAACGACATGGCCCGCCAACGCGTTCTTGAACGCGCAGGCTGGGTCTTCTGGCGGTGTTTTGCGTCGACCTGGTCACTGCAAAAGGACGAAGTCTTCGCAGAGCTCCTCTCAAGGCTCCAGGCGATGGGTATCGAGCCGATTGGGGCGATGGAAAGAGTACCCTCGCTGGTCGAAAAGCGAACCTGGACACGTTCAGACGGGGAGCGCTACGGGGCCGACGATCCCGCCGCTTACGTCCTGGAGGACGCAATCGCTCAAGCGAACCGCGAGAACGCCGCGGCGGCATCTCCGACGGAAACCGATGCGCCTCGTTCACCCGAGCCGGCGCACAGCGATGCCCTACCGACAACTACCGAGAGCGACATCGCCTACCTGATCACCGTACAGCAGTACGAGGGCGGACCGTGGTGGACGCGAGCATTCCCTGCGCACCACACCCTTGTTGCTCTTCGTCAGGCAAATGGAGGTCGGCGCGCCTCATCAACCCAGGACGCCGCCGCCGCTGTCAGTGCTCACGTAGATGCAGTCCTCGACGAGTTGCTGGAGAAGAAAATCGCTCCGGCCGCCGAAGCCGCTCACCCTAAACGTGAGGAGGCGATTCGCATTGCGACAGAAACAGTGAAGGCGTCAGGGTGGAAGGCCGTCCTGGTCGACTGATGCGATCAGTGCGCAACCAACACCATCAGATCTGGCGCCCACTTTCCTGAGTTCGGCAGGCGCCTCAGCGCCCAAGCTCGTCGCGCCTCGGCCGATGGGAACAGCGACGGATCTTGCTTTACCACGTCGAGGAGCTCAGAGAAGGTGCGTGCGTCTCCCTCGAAACTTTCTACCAGCGAACATTTCAGTTCTGGATCGCCATTGCCGCGCAGGAGCTGTAATGTTCGCGCTGCATCGGCTTGCCACAACCATGATGCGCCGAAGCTGTCTGGGGCACTCACCAACGGCAGCATTGCGTCAAACAGGGTCTTAGACGGATCTGGCCTGATCCTCATCCAGAAATCCAGTTTTTCTGCAGCTGTTGCCCTGGCCGCGATTTCTCTGCAGAGCTGGATCTGAAGACTGGGCGAAAGCTTGTTGAAGTTAGATTTCAGCACCCCCAGCCCCAGGGGGCTCAAACACAGGAGCAGCTCATCTGGGGCGACGAAGTCGATCAAATGCTCCCTCAGCCACTCCCAGATCAGCGACAGCATCATGCGAGGCCCTTGTGACAGCTCGCCGTAGCAGTTGAAGATCGAGGCCGCTATTCGCGCAGGCTCGCGACCCGGCTCCCGTGCCACGTCAATGAGCACGCGTAGCCAGAAGAGAGGGTCTCGACTGTCCAGTATCTCCTTCCACCACCCAGCCTCAGCTTCTGCCGACTGTGTCCCCGCAAATCGCGCGACCAGGTAGGGGATGAGCACACCGGGGGGACTCGCTGGGACTGCAGCGAGTCGTTCCACCACCGCTTTGGAGCTCTGCAAGATCGTTTTGACAATCTGTCGCCGCGGGCTCCTCGCCAGGCTTTGCCAGTCAAGCATCCAGGAAACATCAGAGAAATTCACCTCATCCAGATCGAACCACCCTGGGAAGAACGAGGCCCAATACTCCGGAATCTCAAGCCGCGGGCGCGCCATCCCAAGGCTCACCGACCAACAAGCACCAATCCACAAGTCCGGAAGCGCCCAGCCAATAGTCATCGAGCTGGGAGTATCCGGTACGACCCCAACCATCCGAGTCAGCACAATCTCCACAATGGAGCGAAGGCCTTCTGGCACGGCCTGTCGACTTAGGTCGCGGGTACTCAACGCACAGAAGATCGCTTCACTGGCACCGACGCCGGCTGCGTCGTCCTGGTACTGAACCAGGACCTGCGTCGCGCAAGCGGCAAGCTCCTCGATTGACAGCAGAGCCAACGCGCGCTGAACCGTAAGAAACCTGTCCGCGTCGAAACACAGCGCCCCCCAGTGCGGGCGTGACTCCCGGGTGATCAGGCGCTGCAGGCGTCCACGAGTGACGAGCTCCACGACAAACCGCGGCGCCAAGGCAACTCGCCCCTGCTCGTCATGCGCCACAAAGACGGTGTCTACAAGGTCCAATCGTGCACGCTCGGTCGCGCGCTCTTCGAGCGTCCGAAACAGACGTAGTCGCTCATCCTCTTCACTCTCCGAGCAGAGCTGCCTGATTAGCCTCGACGGAGTGGAAATCAACCTCTTCCAGTCATCCGGGCCGATACGCCCCCCCCAGGGCAGACCGGGGTCGTTGAACCAATCCCACGCCACGTCTGCAAAAGCGAGGCAGCTCTCGGCATCATCTTGCGCAATCTGCCGAAGTAACTGCTCGCCCGCCTCTGTCGCCTCCAGGTCGGGCAGTCCCGCCACCCCCACGTGGTGGACAACGCGGCACAGCCCCATCAGGTTTCGGGGTGTATCGAACAGCGAATCGTCGCCAAATGCAGCAAGCCAAGTCTCCAGTGCCGACGCGTCGAACGAAGAGTTGGAGGCCGGTGATAGTCGCGCTCCAACCCATTTCAACAGTCGCGCCCTCCAGTCTCGGCGCAACTGCCATGCGTACTCCTTCCAGGTGCTATCGGAATCGATATCAGACAAAGGCATATCTTTGTGGCGCCAATAGGCGCCACCCTGCCCGGCGCGCGGCATCGCGAAAGGAGCACAGACGAGTACTGCCTTGGATGCCCGCTTGAGTAGCGCAGAGACATCCCTCTCACCCTGACTCTCATCGACCTTGATGCAAATGGGCTCTCGCGCCTGATGCAAGAGTTTTACGTCCGCAAGACATCTGGCCTCAACAGCCTTGTAGGCCGTTTGTCGCTTCAGTTCTGCCCAATAAACGTCTCTCCCCGTACCTGGCGGAAAGTGCAACCAGAAGACGCCCTCAAGTTCGGCCGTTAGTCCTGACTGAACACCAAACCACGGTCGCAGCGCCACATCGTCAGACTCGAACTCGCCTAACGCGCAGGCAGCCTCACGCGTGAGATCCAAGCCAGGGAGTTCTGGGAAATTCTCGAACTCGAGCAGTCTTTTCTGCTTGCGCGGCGCCTCCAGTCTTAAGTCCTCGCGACGGCACCGAAGTATCGATACCAGCGCATCAATGAACGCCGGGCGCTTGAGCCACCACTCGGCCTCGTCCTTGCTCAGCAGGCCGAGCTTGGCGCTTACTGAGCGCGCTGCGGGCCACTTTTCGGTGGTTTTCACCTCACACAAACGGCGCGCAAGCTCGTCGAGCGACTTGATGCCTTGTTCCTGCATCAGGGCAATCAGCGGGGCAGTCATACGGTCTCCTGTAGAGGACTCGAGCATACGACAGCCGCCCCACTATTGCATCTTTTTGTGCAACGGTGCATTGCATTGCAATGCGCTGCATTTTCCATTGCAGGCTCTGGCGACGCCCCCCGATGATGAGCACTCCAAAACACATCAGGAGTACCCAACATGGAAATTCAATTCGTCGGCCCCCTCGGAAAAGTGACCGGTTCATGCGCCTGGCTTCGCGATGAAGGCAGGAAATGGAGCTTTTTGGTGGACTGCGGGATGCAGCAAGGCGAGTACGACGCCCCGCGCTGGAACCGAGGCGAGCTCTGGCCCTTCAAGCCAAGCGACATTCAGTTCGTCATCCTGACCCATGCTCATATCGACCACAGCGGGCTGCTTCCCGAGCTGTATCGACAGGGCTTCAAGGGACAAGTCTTCTGCACCCGCGCCACTCGTAAGATCGCAGAGGTCCTTCTGCGCGATGCGGCACGCTTCAGCGCCACCCCCTATGACGAAGGGGATGTCGACCGCATCCGTTGGAACGACAGAAAGCTCAAACACGGGAAAGCAACGCCACTGGATACGGACCTTTTCGTACAGGTCCTACGCAACGGACACATCCTGGGGTCGGTCAGCGCAAGAGTCCTGTGGGGCAAGCCTAAGGATCCGACGCAGCGCTCGATTCTGTTCTCGGGAGACGTCGGCCCCGGGAGCGAGGACAACGAGGTCCTGCCGTTTCTGAGATTTCCGCTGAACGCCCAGAAGAGCAACTTCGCTGTTCTGGAGTCCACGTACGGAAGCACTGTGCGCACTGCACAAGAACGCGACCCGGGCCACCGCAGGGCGCAACTGGCCGCATTGCTTGACCGCATTGTCGCCACCAAAGGGACGCTGGCCATCCCCTCGTTCTCCGTCGGTCGCGCGCAGGACATCATGTTCGATCTCTCCTACCTGGTCGCGGCACACCCCGAGCAGTACGGTCAGATCGAGTACCTGCTGGACTCCCCAACTGCCAGCAAGATCAGCAAGATCACCCTCGAAATGCTTAGCGAAACGGTCGAAGCAAACGGAGACGGGAAGATCAGGCCGATGTGGCTTGGGAAGCAACTTCTGCGTGACCTCGGACTGAAAACCAATTGCCGTCAGGACTTCGATGCAGCACTGCAGATCTGCCAAATGACGCTCGGGGGCGAAGCATATGGAGGCGACCGCAACGCCCTTGGCAACCAGATAGCCCAACAGTGGCGACCAATCTTCTCGACGGTCACGGACCGCGAGCAGATACTCGATGCGCCCGGTCCGCGTGTGATTCTGATGGGATCAGGCACATGTGACGGCGGACCGGCCGCCACTTGGCTCCCCCGCCTGCTGAGCTCACCCGAGAACACCGTTGCCCTGAGTGGCTATTGCAGCCCGAAAACCGTTGGCGGCAGCCTCCTGCAGCTCGGCGGACTGCGTGACGCGGATCGGGAATTGCATACCACCGAAGTGACTTGGCGCGACCATGATGGCAGCACCCTTCATTCGCTGCAGGCGCGAGACATTAAAGCGAACATCACCCAGCTCACAGGCTATTCCGCCCACGGGGATCAGATCGAACTTGTCCGCTGGGTCTTCGATGAGCATGCTTCCACAAAGGGGGGCGGTCACCCCAGGAGCGGAGTCTTCTTGAACCATGGCGAAGACAAGGAGCGCTACGCGCTGAAGGACGCACTTGAAGCAAAGGCTCACCAACTTGGCATTGCTGTGCCAGTCGAGTGCCCGGACGAAAGCGCAGGGTGGTTCGATCTCGAGGATGATTACGCTCTGGCACCCCTCGCTGAGGACAACCGCAAAGTCATCAACCGGGAAATTGCAAAGTTGAAAGCACGGCTGCAGCAACTTGAGCGGCGCGTTGCTTGAGCCTCTCGTCTTCGCCACGAGCTCAGGCCAAGAGCTCCGGTCGTGCGCAGCACGGCCGGAGCCTGAGAAATACATCACCCAGATGGGAGCGCACCTCAGGGCCATCGCACTCGAAAGTCATAACGGATGAATCCCCAGCATTTTCATACGGATATCGTCATCCCAAGCGGCCCGTTTGCGCTTGAGGCGCAGGCTTGTCTTGGCGGTGTCGGTTGTGTCCGCACGAATCAGGTTCAACACGATCTTCTTGAGCAGCGAGAGGTTCTGCGGCGCGTTGTCCTTGCGGATCATGCAGTCGTCCTCGCCGAAGCAGACATCCAGCATCCAGTGAAGGCGATTCTCGATAGCCCAATGCGCACGCACGGTCTTTGCCAGTTCTTCGGCGGTGAGTTTGCGCGAACTGATGTAGTAGCGCTCTTCGAGCTCAGCCACCTTGTCGCCTACCACGCGCTGGGAGACGACGCAGCCGACCGTCTTGCAGCCGGGCCACAGTTCGGGGTCGATCTCCTTGCCGCTGGCGGCAACCCAACTGAGCTGCATCACCGTCCTGCCATGGGACTTGTCCACGTGCTTGAAGCCGTCGTTGACGACCTGCGCATCGCTGATGAGATCGCGCACCTGCTGGTGCAGCGTGGGTTGTTTGCCCTTGACCGCGAGCAGGTAGTCCGCCCCCTTCTCGGTGATCTTGGCGGCAATCTCACGCTGGCAGCCCATCGCGTCGATGCTCACCAGCAAGCCCTTGATGTACAGAGCCTCGAGCAGTTCGGGAATGGCGGTGATCTCGTTGCTCTTGCCTGCGACCTTCTCTTGGCCGAGCACCAGTCCGAGTTCGGTCGAGAAGGCGCTGACCATGTGCACCGGCGGCGCCTCCCCATCGGCCGAACGGCGCAGCGTCTTGCCGTCGACGGCCACCACGCCATCGAGTGCGCCAACGATCCCGCCCACCCAGCGCCGGAACACCGCTTCGAACTGCTTCGGGTCGAGTACCCGGAACATACGCAGAAACGTGTCCTGCGAAGGGATGCCGTTCTGGAGCACGAGAAAGCGGCGCAGCCAGTCGGCCTTGAGCCGGCCCCACAGCGCGATGTCCTCGAAGCTGTCGGCGTCCGAGAGCATGGCGCACACCGCGATCACCAGGATCTCCCGGAAGTCGTGACGCGTGCCGTTGCTCGGCTGACGCGGATCTTCAAGCTCACTGAGTTTCTCCATCAGACTGACTCCCGCTCCACGCATTTCCGTCGCCCAAAAGACGAGAGTAGACGCGTTTTCGAGACGGTTCACAAGATGGCTGCATAACCTGTTGAACGTTACCGATTTTTTCGAGCAATTTCAGAAATGACATGTCATTCGAGTGCGATGACCCTGGAGCGCACCTATAGGCGAGTTATCGTCGCGGCGCAGACGTTTCGGCGCTGCTGCCAAGAGCTTGCCCCGAGGCTCTCCAAGGCCCGCTCACGAGATGGGGTCACAAAACAGAAAATTCGCTCTTTTGAGAGAGCCCGTTCGGCAATCCGCCCCATGCCTGGTCGTGCCCATCGGCAAGGCGAGTCGATGCCAACCAGCACAGCGCCGAACTCGTTGCATTGTCGCGCGAGGTACTCGGGGTCACCGCTCTTGACGCGGGACGTTACAGAGCACCTCGCGGCCACGCATCACGACGAGATGACAGTCCTTCCTGACCACCAATGTCGATACCGGCAACGACGCCGGAGGGGTCGTGAAGCGCCATCGCTGAAATCCTTGCAGTTCTGGCGATACCGAAGCTGCTGCTGGCAGCATGTCAAATAACTCGGTTAGCATGCCCGAGGCTCGAAAACCTATCTATCCACGTCAACGCCCCTACATGACCGAAGAAGCACTCCTTCACCTTCTCGAACGTACCGCCGGGTTCCATGAAACCGTTCATCGGCACGTCGGTTCGCTTCAGCCCGTGCCGGAAACGCGCTTCTTGACCGCATTCCAATCTGGTCTCATATCGCTCGAACATGCCGTCAGCGCCTTCATGCTTTTCCAGCAGGGGCTTTGCTCATCGGCGATTGCCCTGGCGCGCCCACAGTACGAGAGTCTCGTGAGGGGCATATGGCTCCTGCACGCCGCGAGCGACGCATGGGTCGACAAACTTTCCGAACCACTTACGGTGGAGAGCGCCAAGCGAGGAAACGAGGGTTTGGGGCTGGCAGACATGCTCAAGGAACTGGAAGCCGCTCCAGATGCGCCATCAGGCATCGTGGCACAGCTTCGCGAGTACAAAGAGGGCCTGGAAAGCACTGAATAGCTATACCCACGGCGGCCTCCACCCCTTGTCGAGAATCTTGACGGGCTACCCGCCACAACTCATCTACGACGTTGTCCGAAACTCCAACGCAGTGGTCGCGCTCACCGCACAACTCCTGTCGATTCTGACGGGACAGGCTATGGACATGGAGCCTGTTCGCCGAATGCACGGGACGTTCAAGGACGTGTTGCCCATCGTGCATGGGCCTGCGTAGCCGGACCAATCTGGAGTGTCCATGACGAGCCCACGCTAGCTGAACGCGGGTGACATAACGCTACCTGAGCGACTCTCCCATCTCCGCTTCAGGGCTCGTCTCGAAGAGCTGCGCATTCCGCGGATAGGGTACCGTTGGTCGGACCACCCCATCCAAATACGTCTTGTCCCGCCAGAGACCCTCGGTCGGCTGCCGCACGTGACTCGGAACCGTGCAACGCTCAGGGTGATTTGCCAACCCCTCCCGAGCGATAGATGGTTTGTCCGCGCACTTTGCCAAAATCTCACTTGGAAAGCATTCTCGACATCTTCGAGGCCGTCAGCTCCGTATCACCGGTACCCAACTCCGTCGCCATTTTCTCGCCGCGCTTACGAATCTCTTCAAGGGACTCATTGAGCGCTCTTATTCGGCTCGTATCAAGTTCTAATCGAATCGCGACTCCGTCATATGAGCATTCAAAGAAATCAGCCTTTTCTCCTACCAACCTAACGGCACTACGGCCGCTAAGAAGGTGAAAACTACCCCCAAACTGACAAAGGGAACTTGTCATGAACAGTCCATAACCAGAGTTTACCCAATCCCCATCGCTTCGTCTCCGCTTCCCTTTTTCGACACCCGAAACACCTGGCTGAAGAGCCAAAAAGGTCGCCTGCCTATCATCCGACACACAGAGTTTCGGATTTCTATTTAAAGAGCGCAGCAAGCCGACACCTTCATCCAAAATTCCAATCTCGACACGGCTCTTTGTAGGCCAATATTGGGCAGCATACCAAATGTGGCTCGCCTGGCCATGCTCTACGACATTTCTAAATATCTCCCTAAGCGCATAGGTTAGAGTGGAGTTAACCTCACACTGACTATGCCTCGTCAAAACCCCCGCTATTCTCGAGGACTCATTTTCGATAATTTCACCGTGGTGAACGAAACCCTCGCGCGCCTCGGCCCGAATTCTGTTAACAAGCAGTCTTGTTAGGGGAATGTAAGTCCCGCTACCCGACGCCTGACCCAGGGTCTCCGCACTCGGAATGCATTTTTCCTGATCGCATAGCCACCTGAAAATCTTCGTTCACATTCAACACCTTATGCAGCCATCTTGTGGACCC
>Ga0268298_10006148_pt1 | contig 10977 bp, 6 predicted proteins | sample WWTPWeurt_MetaG_FD_194462 | JGI IMG/M metagenome (GOLD analysis project Ga0268298, IMG submission 194462) | Activated sludge microbial communities from WWTP in Nijmegen, Gelderland, Netherland - WWTP Weurt | ecosystem: Engineered > WWTP > Aerobic digester > Activated sludge | place: Netherlands... | reverse complement strand
GGTCAGCCCGGAAACGGTCAAGTCGCACATCAAGAGCATCTTCGCCAAGCTGGGGGTCGATAACCGGATGCAGGCGGTCACCAGCGGCCGGCGACAGGGATACTGCGAGTGAGCAGGAACCTCGCTTCCTTGGTGATGGTCGCGTTGGCGGTCACCGCGGCAATCGGTGCTCACGCTCAGGCGCCGGCAACGGCCAGCCAGCTCGGGCGCGAACTGACGCCGATCGGCGCCGAGCGCGCCGGCAACGCCGCGGGAACGATTCCCGCCTGGACTGGCGGCCTGACCGCGCCGCCGCCGGGCTGGCGTCCGGAAATGGGCTACATCGACCCGTTTCCCGAAGATGTGCCGCTGTTTACGATCACCCGGGAGAACTGGACGGGCCACCGGGAGCAGCTGATGCCCGGGCTCGCGGCCCTGCTGCAGAAGACCGAAGGCTTCCAGATGCCGGTTTTCCGCACGCGGCGGACGGCCGCCTTCCCCGCTGCAGTGATGGAAGAGGTGGCCAGGCAGGCCGGCTCGGCGGTAATCGAAGGGTCGGCCGTGAATCTGACGACCCACAATCCGGTGCCATTCCCGGCGCCCAGGACGGGACTCGAAGTGATCTGGAACCACCTGCTGCGCTACATGGGCGGCGGCATCGAGCGCACGACCCTGGCCTTTCCCGTCCGGGAGTCGGGGGAGCATTATCGTATCGGCTTCCATTCGCGGCGGATCTACGAAACCAACATGGACAAGAAGACCGACAACCGCCTGTTCGTCGCGATGGGCGACTACACGGAACCGGCGACGTTGCTGGGCACGATCTTCCTCGTTCATGAACCGCTCAACCAGATCAAGGAGCGGCGCAGCGCCTGGGTCTACAACGCCGGTCTGCGCCGCGTCCGGCGCGCGCCGGATCTCGGCTACGACGGCATCCCGGACGGCTCGGAAGGGATGTTCACCGCCGACCAGATCGACGCCTACAACGGCTCTCCGGATCGCTTCGAGTGGACCCTGGCCGGCAAACGGGAGTTTTACATTCCGTACAATTGCTACCGTATCGGCGAGAAGGGCCAGCGCGACGCGGACATCATCCGCCGCGGGTCGGTCAATTCCAGCCTGATGCGCTATGAACTGCACCGCGTCTGGGTCGTCGAGGCCAGGTTGCGGGCTGGGCAGGCCCACATCTACGGCAGGCGGGTCTTCTATATCGACGAGGACAGCTGGAGTGTCGTTGCCGAGGAATCCTACTCGACGCGCGGCGACCTCTGGCGGGTCGCCCTGCACGGCCTGATCCAGTATTACGATGCGCAATTGCCCTGGTACCGCCTGGGCATCTTTCATGATCTGACGGCGGGCTCGTATTTCGTCGGCGGGCTCGACCACGGGATCAAGAGTCCCATCCGCTTCAACATCCGCGGCCAGCTCGTCGATTTTCAGGCGGACGCGCTGCGCCGCGCCGGTACGCGGTAGATGAACGCGAGCCGTGGCGCGCCGCCGGATGGCTTGCCTGGCTCTCCCTGGTTTTTCCGGGGATGTGGGGAAAATGGCGATCGCATTTCCGGTGGACCGGGACGAAGGCTCTTTTCCCTTCCATGTATAGGGTTTTCCTTCTATTGTTGGCCGATGCGCTGTAGTAAGCTTTCAATCGCCGGCCGGTCCGCAGGGACGGGTTGGGTCGAGCCTTAGTGCGCTGGAGTGAGTGAGGTTGCTGCGATGCCGGCGCAGGCCGGCGACCGATGAACGCGTTTCTTGTCCACTTTCCGAGCTTTCGATGAAACAACTTGGCGGTCTAGACGAACTCTTCTTTGCCATGGAGCGCCCCAACCAGTGCATGCACGTGGCGGTGCTCGGCATCTACGATCCGAGCACGGCGCCCGGCGGCCAGGTCAGGCTCCGTGACATCATGGCCCACATCCGCGAACGGCTCGATGTCTCGCCGGTTCTGCGGCGTCGCCTGGTGCGGGTGCCCTTCGATCTCGACCGCGCCTACTGGGTGGACGAGTCCGAGGTCGACCTCGAGTACCACATCCGCCACATCGCCCTGCCCAAGCCCGGCGACTGGCGGCATCTCTGCATTCAGGTCGCGCGCCTGCACTCGCTGGTGCTCGACCGATCCAAGCCGCTCTGGCAGATCTATGTCATCGAAGGGATCGATAACGTCGAGGGCGTCAAACCGGGAAGCTTCGCCATCTACATGAAGTTCCATCGCGGCGAGGTCGATGGCGAGGCCAGCGCCAAGATCCTGCGCGCCCTGCATTCGCTGATCGCCATGCCGGAGCATAGCCATGTGCTGAAGAAACCGTTCTTTGCCGACGCCGTGCCGACTCTGGTCGAGTTGTACGCGCGCTCGCTGAGCAACGTCCTGCCACGGGCGGTGCGCCTGTGGCACGCCGTGTCGACGGCGGGCGTCAAGATGACGTCGCTGGCGACGAAAGTGCTCTACAAGCGCGTCGCGGGCGGAACCTTGCGAGAACGGCTGCTGGAAGAGCTGGCGTGGCCGCAGGATCCGGTCAAGACGCGATTTGCCGGCTCCGTCTCGTCGCGGCGCGTCGTCGAGGGTGTCGGCTTCGAAATGGCGAAGGTTCAGCGCGTGCGCAAATGGGTCAGCGGGGTGACCACCAACGATGTGTTCCTGGCGACCGTCGGCGGCGCCGTGCGGCGCTACCTGCAGGAATCGGGCGATCCGCTGTCGCCCGGCGTGGCGGTGGCCGTGCCGGGTTCGCATCAGGACATTCTGCCGGGCAGCGAACAGGCGAACAAGCTCAACCAGCATCGCGTGCCGCTGCATGTCGAAATCGAGTCCGGGCTGGCCCGTCTGCGCGCCATCCGGCATTCGGCCGGCGAAACCCGGCAGACCGCGGACGTGATCGGTCACGATCTGTTGCGGCAGCTGGCGGACGAGCTGCCGACCCGCATCACCTCGACCGTGGTGGACAGCCTGCTCGACGACTATCTGAACATCGTCGTGTCCACGGTGCGCGGACCCGACGTGCCCTTGTATCTGGCCGGCGCGCAACTGAACCGCTTCTACCCGATCGGCGTCGTCAAGAATGGCGTCGGGCTCAACATCACCAGCTTCAGCTATTGCGGCAACCTGTGGGCGACCGTGGTTTCCTGCCGCAAGATGATGCCGGATCCCGAGGTCTTCGCGGAGTTTCTCCGGGAGAGCTTCGACGCCCTGGTCGCGGAAGTCGATCGCGACGAACTGGCCAAGCGGGGCCAGGTCGAAGCGGTTCCCGCACCGTTGCGCGCGCGCAAGCGGCGGGCGCCGGCGACGGCGGCCGGTCAGCCGGTGGCCCCTGGCGCGGCGACCCATCATCCGGTCCGGGCGCGGCTTTCCGCCAAGACAGCGCCCTTCGGGAATGCCTGAGAGGAAATCCGCGTCTTCCGCATGCGTTCGCCGAATCGTCAATCCGCTCGGATCGCGAGGACGCGGCGCTTGCGCCCCGGTCTTCGGCGGAATCGCCCCGACCAAAGTTCCTTGCCTTAGGGAGAATCCATGAAACATCTCTCCGGTTTCGACAACATGTTTCTCGCGGTCGAACATGGAAACCAGTTGATGCACGTCGCCGCGCTCGGGATCTACGACCCGTCCACCGCGCCCGGCGGAGCGCTGCGCTTCAAGTCGGTACTCAACTTCTTCGAAACCCGGATGAAGCAGACCCGGCTTTTCCGGCGTCGCCTCGTCGCGGTGCCCTGGGGACTCGATCGGCCCTACTGGATCGACGACACCGATGTCGACGTCGAATACCACGTCCGCCATATCGCGCTGCCGCAACCCGGCGACTGGCGCCAGCTGATGATACAGGTGGCCAGGCTGCACTCGCGTTCGCTCGACATGTCCAAGCCCCTGTGGGAGGCCTACATCATCGAAGGCCTCGACCATGTTCCCGGAATCGCCCCGGGCAGCTTCGCACTTTACATCAAGTTTCACCATGCCGCGGTCGACGGCGAGGGAGGGGTCGAAATCATCCGTGCCATCCATTCGCTCTCGCCGACGCTGGATCCGGAAGAGGGCGCGGGCGCGAGTGCGAACCCGGTTGCGATCATCGCCGATCGCGACCCGACGGGCGCCGAACTGTGCGCGCGGGCGGTCGGCCATCGCGCCCGCCAGGTCCGCAACGGAGCGCGACTGCTGGTCGATCTCGGCAGGCGCGCGGCGGGCGCCGGCGTCGGCCTTGTCACCAGCGGCAAACTTCTCGCCAGCGGCAGGAAGATCGTCGCCAGCCGCCTCGGGTTGGCCGAGATGGCTGCCGAGCTGACCGGAAGTCACGACGGGACGCTGCACCTGCGGCCGCACACGCGCTTCGATGGCAGGATTTCCGCCCACCGCGTGGTCGATGTCGCCGGCTTGTCGCTTGCGGATTGCAGCACGATTCGCCAGCACGTCGCAGGGGTCACGATCAACGACATCTTCATGGCGACGGCCAGTGGCGCGCTGCGCAAATACCTCGAGCTGAAGGGCGAACTGCCGGCCGTCAGCCTCAACGCGATGATGCCGATCAGTACCCGCGGTGCGCACCAGGGCGACGACAGCAACCGGGTCGGGGCGACCGTCGTGCCGCTGGGCACCGATATCGCCGATCCTCTCGAGCGGCTCCTCGCAGTGCACCGGGCCAGCCGCCTCGGCAAGTCGGTTTCGGCGGCGCTGGGCAACGATCTTCCGGCCCGGCTCGTCGAGGTGCTGCCGGCCTTTCTCGTCGAGCAGGTCCTGCGTTCCGCGTTCGTGCCGCTGATCAATGTCACGGTTTCCAACGTGCGTGGTCCGGACGATGCGCTGTACATGGCGGGGGCAAAGCTGCAGATGTTCACGCCGGTCTCCATCGTCATCGACGGCGTCGGCCTGAACCTGACCGGGTTGAGCTACAACGGCGCACTGTCGGTCTGCTTCGTCTCATGCCGCAAGATGTTGCCCGACCCCTCGGTGTTCGTGCAGTGCCTGAACCAGAGCTTCGACGAACTGCTTGCCGCCGCTGTCGGCAAGGCGAAGCCGGGAGCGGAAACCGGCGGTCGTGCGCCGCGGACGCGGCGCACGACCGCCGCGTCCGCGCCAGACCCTGACCAGGCAGCGGCGCCTGCCCCGGTGCGCAAGAGGGCGACGGCGAAAGCGCCGGCTGCGAACAGGCCGGCGGTGAAGAAGCCGGCGGCAAGGAAGACGGTCGCGAACAGTCCGGCGCCTGGCGTGGCGGCCGAGAGTGGCCTGCACGAAGATCCGCCAGTCGCGGTGGCAGCCACGCCGGACGCTCCCTGAGGGCGCACCACAAACCCCGGCGCCGGCCATACGGGGCGGGAAGAGTCATTTGAACACCCTCCCGGCGGCTGCGCCGCCGGTGGGAATCTGGCTGGCGTATCCGGCGCCGGTCCAGGATCGAGGAGAGACGCATGGATTCGGAATTTGCCCCCAGGATTTCGGCGCCGCCCTATTACCGCCTGATTCCGCACGTGGGCAGCGAGTCGGCACAGTTCATCATCGACAACCTGCTGCGCTTCTCGTTCAAGCGCATGAGCATTTCGAACGACGTCATTCATGAGTTGCGCAAACGGATCGCCACGGTCGACCACAATCTCGGGCAACTTGCCAGCGATATCCGCATTACCCGCCAGGATTGCGACGAGGTCCGGGCCGAGTGGCTGGAAGTACCGCAGAGCCGCCTCGACCGCGTCTTCCTCTATCTCCATGGCGGCGCTTTCTGCTTTCGCCTGCCGCGCATCCAGTCGTCGATGATCGCCCGCTGGTGCCGGACTTCGGGCGCCCGCGCGCTGATGCCGGTCTATCGGCTGGCGCCCGAACACCCCTATCCGGCGGGTTCCGATGACTGTCTGGCGGCGTATCGCTGGCTCCTCAACAACGGCGTTCCGGCGCGCAACATCGTCATCTGCGGGGATTCGGCCGGCGGCAACCTGTCGCTGGTGACGCTGCTGCGTGCTCGTGCCGAGGGTCTGCCGTTGCCGGTTGCCGTGATCCTTCTCTCGCCGGCCACCGACTTCTCGCTGAGCGGACGCAGCGCCGCGGTCAACGAGGCGAGCGACCCCATGTTCTCGGTGGCCATGCTGCGCTGGTTCGGCGAGATGTACCTGTCCGAGCCGGAACTGCACCTGACGCCGCTGGTCTCGCCGCTGACCGGCGATTTCACCGGCCTGCCGCCGATGCTGTTCCAGGTCGGCAGCAACGAGATGCTGCTCGACGATTCGACGCGAGCGGCTGCCAAGGCGTACGGTTCGGGCGTGGATGTCCAGCTTGATGTCTTCGATGGCATGCCCCACGTCTTTCAGGGAATCGCACAGTTGCCCGAAAGCAGGCTGGCCGACAAGTACGTTGCCGAGTTCCTCGAGGCGAGAGCCGGCTGGGGGCGCCTCTAGTCGGGCTCGCAACGGGCGCTGTCGCGGTCGACGGCCGCAGACGCGGCAAAACCGGTTTGCCGGGGAGGGTTGCAGGGGCGCCCGCGGCCCGTTGCCGGCGCCCCCTTGGCCATCATCGCGGCGGGAAAATGAAAGCGCGGCGCAAACCGCCGGTTCGCGCCGCGCTCGCCGCTAGGCCGGATCAGGCGGCCTTCTTCTTCCGGTTGCCGACCAGGAAGGCGGCCAGGGCCGGCAGCAGGAGTATGGCGCCGAAGACGTTGACCAGGAACATGAAGGCCAGCAGGATGCCCATGTCGGCCTGGAACTTCAGATCCGAGAAGGCCCAGGTCGCGACCGACACGGTCATCGTCACCGCCGTGAACACCGAGGCGGTGCCGCGCTGCTTCAGCGCCTGGACGAAGGCGTCGCGCAGGTTGAGGCCGATGTCCATCTCGTGCTTGATGCGCTCGAAGAGGTAGATGCCGTAGTCGACGCCGACGCCGACGCCGAGCGCGACGACCGGCAGGGTATTGACCTTCAGTCCGATGTCGAGCCAGGTCATCACAGCGTTGCACAGGACCGTCACCAGCCCGAGCGGCAGGATGATGCACAGTGTGGCGGGAACCGAGCGCAACATCAGGACGCACAACAACGCCACCGATCCGAACAAGGCGAGGTTGACCCACTTGTCGGCGGCCGCCACCGTTTCATTGGTTGCCGCCATGACGCCGACGTTGCCGCTGGCGAGACGGAATCTGAGCTCATCGGTGTCGTATTCGCTCTTGAAAGCCTTGATCTGATCGACGACGCTGGCGATGGTCTCGGCCTGATGATCGCGGGTGAAGATCGAGATCGGCATCGCGGTGCAGGTGGAGTTCATCAGTTCGTTGCCGAGGCGGGTCGCAAAGCCCACGCCCTGGGCGATCTGTGCCTTGTCCTGGGGCAGGGCCTGCCACTTCATGCTGGTTTCCGCGTAGCCTTGGGTGACAATATTGACGAATCCGGCAAGGCCGCGAACCGCCGCGACGCCGTCGTTCTGGCGGATGCCCAGTTCGAATTCCTCCATCTTGTCCATTACCTTGCGATCGACACACGGTGACTCGGCGCCCTTGGCTTCGGCGATGACCTGCAGGACATCGACGCCAACGGCAAAGTTGGTGGTGATGACGCGGACGTCCTCGTTGTAACGGGAATTCGGCCGCAGTTCCGGCACCCCGTCGCCGAGGTCGCCGATCTTGTGGTCCTTGGCGATATAGAGACCAATGCCGAGCGCGACGAGGGCGATGGCGATGGCGACGGCGCCGCCCTTCGGCGTGGCGAGGACGCCGAACTTCTCCCACAGGCGGTCGGCGCTGGCCTCATGGCCGTGCATCTTCCGCACCTGTTCCGGCGCGATCTTCCGGTATGAGAGCAGGATGGGCAGCAGCATCTTGTTGGTGACGATCATCACGGTGACGCCCAGCGTCGCGGTAATGGTCAGTTCCTGGACCATCTCGATCTGCACCATGCCGATGACCATGAAGCCGATGGCGTTGGCCAGCAGGGCGGCGGCGCCGGGAATGAAGAGATTCTCGAAGGAAAGCCGTGAAGCCTTGATGCCGTCGGCGCCGGCCATGGTCTCCTGTTTCCAGGAGCTGGTCATCTGCACCGCGTGCGAGACGGCGATCGAGAAGATCAGGAAGGGCACGAGGATCGACATCGGGTCGAGTGTCAGCTTGAAGATGGGCAGCAGGCCGAGCAGCCAGATCACCGGCACGATGGCGCAGATCAGGGCGTACGAGGCGAGCATGCCGGACCCGGAGTACCAGTAGAGGAGGGCGGCGGTGATGACGAAGGCGATGCCGAAGAAGGCGATGACGCCAGCTGCACCGGCGGCGATGTCGCCAACGGCCTTGGCGAAGCCGATGATGTGGACAGAGACATCCTTGTTCTCCGTCGTCTTGCGTATTTCCTCGAGTTTCCTGGCGACTTCCTGCAGATTGAGGCGTTCGCCGGTATCCGGATCCTTCTCCTGCAGGGTGGCGACGACCATCGCCGCGCTGCCGTCGATGGCGACGATGCGGCCGCCCCAGTCGGACTTGGCGACGTTTTCGCGCACGCCCTGGAGTTGCTCGGGGGTGCCGACAAAGTCCGCGGCAACGATGTTGCCCCCGCGGAAGCCGTCCTCGACGACTTCGGTGTAACGCACGTTCGCGGTGAACAGGGAAGTCACCGAACTGCGCTCGACACCCTTGATATAGAACACGTCCTCGGTGACCTTGCGCAGCGTGTCCATGAACTCCTTGGTGTAGATGTCGCCCTCCCTTGTCTTGAGGGCGACCAGAATCTTGTTGGCGCCGCCGAAGTCGTTCTGGTATTCGAGAAAGGTCAGCATGTACTCATGCTTGAGCGGGATCATCTTGGTGAACCCGGCGCCCACCCGCAGGTGGCTGGCCGAATAGGCGAGGGCGATGGTGATCAGGATGAACAGCAGCAGCAGTGGCTTGCGCAGGCGAAATATCCAGTACGACACCTTGCCCACCCAGGTGTTGCTGAACTCGTGGGCCTGCAGGCCGATCTCGTCCTTGTTTCTTGGATCCGTATTCACGTCATGTCTCCCGGTCGCTTCCGTGGTCGGTATTGCTTACTTGGCCAGCAAGGCTGCTGGCACGGGGGTGATGCCGCGGTCGCCGACGACCAGCAGTTCCCCGTCGCCGCGCTTGAGGACGTTTGCGTACCCCCTGCCAGGCAGATCCTTCACCGCGAAGGTCTGGCCGTTGTCGCGACTGAGCGCCAGCTTGCCGGAGTTGCCGGCGAGGACGACCGTGCCGTCGTCGAATGCCCGGCCGCCGTTGAAGGCGACCTTGGTGTCGGTCGCGACTTTCATCCAGGTCCGGCCGGCGTCGGTCGACCGGAAGACGTTGCCGCGCATGCCGAAGATCAGGGCGTTGCCGTCGGCAGTCCGCAGGCCGCCGAAAAAGGAGCCCTCATAGGGCGAGTCGACCCTGGTCCAGTTGGTGCCGCCATCGGGCGACCGGGCAATGGTGCCCGATTCGCCGACCATGACCAGTGCGTCGCCGAGCGGGATGACCTTCGCGATGTGCCGGTCGAAGCCTTCCTCGATCACATCCTGGCGCATCCACGTGCGGCCTTCGTCGGTCGACCTCAGAAAGAGGCCGAAGGCGCCGTAGGCAACCAGGGTCTTGCCGTCGAGCGCCGTCACGCCAAGCAGGGCGTCGGTCCCGGCCTCCGGCACGTCGATCAGGCTCCAGGAATTGCCGCCATCCTCGCTGCGGAGGATGGTTCCGCCGTGGCCCACCGCCAGCCAGATCTTGTCGTTGAGCGCGGTCACCGCGGTCAGCGTGCGCGTCGATGCCGTGCGCTGGCTCTTCCAGTCCCTGCCGCCATCGGCGGAAACGAACACTGTTCCGCGCGCGCCGACCGCCACTGCGCGCTGGTCCGTGCGGAACGCGTCGAGCAGCAGGGTCCGGTCCTGCTTCATCGGGACTTTCGATACCACGGGCACGTGCTTCTCTTCAGCCTGCGCCGGCAGCGGCGTCACGAAAACACTGGCGAGGAGGGCCGCCAGCGGCGCCGTGATCAGCATCTTTGTCATGGTCTACCTTCTCGTTCGCGGAAAAAAAACGACCATCGACTGCTCGATGGTCGTCAGCGCCCTCGGCATCGGGGCTTCAACCGGACGGTCAGCGTGTGCCGCCGGCGCGTCGCAGGGCGTCGGGCTGAAAGTCCGACCACTTGGCCTTCTTGCCGAAGACGATGGGCTGCGAGATCTCGTTGTCCAGGTGGGTGACCAGGTAGTTGCCGTTGGTCAGGTCGTGCCAGGCCTGGACGCTGTGCCAGGGCACGAGGGCGTCGTAATTCTGGCGCAAGCCGTGAATGCCGACCCGCCAGAGCTGGCCGCGCGTGTCGTAGGAATCCTCTTCGAGGACGTTCCAGCTATCCTCGTCGAGATAGAAGACGCGCTTCCCGTAGATGTGCTTCTGGCCCGCCTTCAGCGTTGCCTCGACGACCCAGACGCGATGCAGTTCATAGCGCATCAGGTCGCTCTTGATCGTGTTCTTGTCGATGATGTCGGTGTACTTGAGCTTCTTGTCGCCGATCCTGTACGTGTTGTACGGCACGTACATCTCCTTCTTGCCCACCAGTTTCCAGTCGTAGCGCTCGATCGAGCCGTTGTACGCGAGATACTGGTCGGTCGTGCGCATGCCCTCGGTGCCATCGGCGATGTTGTCGAAAGCGAGATCCGGCGCGCGACGCACACGACGCAGCCCCGAGTTGTAGATCCATGCGGAACGCGCGTCCTTGAGCTGGTCTATCGGTTCGTGAACAAGGTAGATGGTGCCGTCGAGTGTCGCCGGGGAGGTGAAGCGCCCGAAATAGGCGAATCCCATGTTGCCTTCCTGCGGCGGGTCGAAATTGGCGGCAGTCACCACGCGGTCGACGAAGGTGACCTTGTAGGTATCGCCGTTGGCGCGCACCGGGAACCAGACGTAAGTGCGATCATAACCGCCGCCCGTATAGCGCAGGATGTGATTCTGGATCGCCTCCTCGCCGGTCTTGGGAACCGGGAAGGGCACGTTCGAGAAGACGCGGCCGACGATGTGGCCATCGTTCATTTCGATTTTTGGAGCTTCGGCCCTGATCAGGTCGGTGGCT
>Ga0268298_10006146_pt1 | contig 10979 bp, 12 predicted proteins | sample WWTPWeurt_MetaG_FD_194462 | JGI IMG/M metagenome (GOLD analysis project Ga0268298, IMG submission 194462) | Activated sludge microbial communities from WWTP in Nijmegen, Gelderland, Netherland - WWTP Weurt | ecosystem: Engineered > WWTP > Aerobic digester > Activated sludge | place... | reverse complement strand
GGCGCACGATGAAGAGCCCGTGTTGCATATCGAGTCGCGTGACATTCGCGCCGTCCGCAAGGCCGGGGGCGTGGTCTGGTTCGATTTCCGCACGCTCTGTGGTGGGCCTCGCTCACAGAACGACTATCTGGAGATTGCCTCGCAATTCCATACGGTTCTGTTGGCCAATGTGCCCCAGATGCCAGTTCGAATGGCGTCGGAGGCACGCCGATTCACGTGGTTGGTCGATGTACTGTATGACCGCCGGGTCAAGCTCATCATCTCGGCCGGTGTTCCACCTGAGCAACTCTATCCCGAAGGACCGCTGGCGCACGAGTTTCCACGCACGGTGTCCAGGCTCAATGAAATGCAGTCGCAGGAATACCTTGCACTTGAACACAGAACGGTCGATACCCGCCTGACCTGAAGTGCGCGGTGCCCGCCCGACCTGCCGCCAATGCAGAAGCCGCTTCAGAAGTCCTCAATCTTGACGATCGCAAGCGAAATGTTGTCGCCGCCGCCTTTGCCGCGCGACCGGGCCTTCTCAATCAGGAACTCGCTCGCTTCGCGCGGGGAAAGGGACTCAAGCACATAGGCCAGTTCTTCCGGCGTGAAATAGTGCCACAAGCCATCGCTGCACGACATGATGACGTCACCGGATTTGAGCTTCGGGATGTAGTCCAGACTGAACACCGGGTCGTCTTCCGTGCCCAGGCAGCCCATCAGGATGTTCGACTGCGGATGGGTATGTGCTTCTTCTTCGGTAATTTCGCCCCGATCGACCAGCGCCTGAACATACGAGTGGTCAAGGGTACGCTTCGCCATGCGGCCGGAACTGAAATGGTAGATTCTGGAGTCCCCGGCATGCAGCCAGTTTGCGTCGGCGCCTGGATTGATCAGGAACAACGCGATGGTGCTGTGAGGTTCCTGTTCAGCGGATATAGCTGTCAGGCGGATCACGATATGCGCCTCCTGCGCTATCTGGCGCAGCATCGACGGCGCATCGTCGGTCGTCGGCGAGAAGCGCTCGAACAACTGACGAGCAGTCATCAGGACCTGATCTGAGGCCTTGCGTCCCCCGCTGCGGCCACCCATGCCATCGGCCAGCACAGCGAGCAGGCATCCTGGGGCGCGTGGGTGTGTGAATACGGCGACCTGGTCCTGCTGGTACTCGCGGTCACCTTTGTGGATTCCGGTGGCGGCGGTGAGTCGATAGCCTGTGGTCATGAAGATTCGGTCCGGGAAGCCTTGGTACTCGATTAAATGGCATGAAAGCCGTATTATTCAACGATCCGACGTGCGTACATCGGTGCCTTTTGTTACTTTGTACTTTTCTTGACGATCAATTTACATTCTCCCGAACGCCGCCTGATCGAATTGCAGATTGAGCATGCCGATCTGGACGCCTGGATCGATCGCCTGGACCAGGAGCTTCCAGCCGATCAACTCATGCTTCGCCGGCTGAAGAAGCGCCGATTGATCCTGCGGGATGAGATCGTCCGTCTGGAGATGTTGCTCGAGCCCAAAGAACCCGCGTGATGGACCTCGTGCAAGGCGTCTCTGACGGGTGAAAGCCTGACGCGAACTGGCGAGCGGAGGCAGGGGCATTGCCCGATTCCTTGTGGCCACAAAGACGTGTACAGGAGATGTTCGCGTGGCCATGTCCTTGTCCCGTCGGCCCAATTCTGGGAAGGCGTTGACTTCGAGGTGGTGCGCCTCGACTGGTCATCCTCGACAAGCTCTCAATTGCCCCCCGGTGATTCGCTGGTTTTGGCGCGTTCCCAGCGGCAGGAGCGTGCAGAACGAAGCCCGTTCGCCCGTTATGCGCTCGCGGACGCATTGGCGCTCACTTCAGCAGAGGAGCGCACGTTCGATCAGGTGTCGGGCCGATGGCGGGATGCTTGTGATTGACGGCAGCCTTTCCATGGAGGGCTATGTCCGGCCAATCCTTGCGACTTTGCTGCCAACGTGCCGCATTCTCAAGAAAATGAAATCTCTGAGGAATCGATGGATGTCCCTACCAGAGCTTCCACCAAGGCTGAGAACGTGCCTTGAACCCCTGCGTCAGGTAGACACTTTGGGGGTAATTTTTCTCGAGCACCCGACGCGCATCGTCTCTAAGCTGGTCCATGCCTAGCGCGTTGTACGAATTCAGAAGAATGCCGAGTGCGTCTTCGACCGCCGGCACGTTCCGGTATTCGGTCAAGGCAACCTGGGCTCGGTTGATCGCGGCAACGTACGCGCCGCGCGAAAAGTAGTAGCGCGCAACGTGGACTTCATACTCGGCGAGCGAGTTGAGGATGTACGTCATTCGCTGACGCGCGTCCGGGGTGTATTTCGAATCAGGAAACCGATTGACGAGGTCACGGAATGCTTCAAAAGACTCCTTAGCAGCCTTCTGATCACGCTCGGACAGGTCCTGCTGGGTGATCGAAGACAGGAATCCAAGATTTTCGTTGAAGTTGACGATGCCTTTCAGGTACAGCGCATAGTCCAGTGCCGGGCTTGCCGGGTGCAACTTGATGAAACGTTCAAGGGTCGTGATGGCCTGGGCTTTTTCGTTGTTCTTGTAGTAGGCATAGGCCTTGTCCAGTTGCGCCTGCTGGGCCAGAGGCGTACCCGCGGCGCGACCTTCCAGTTTCTCCAGCAAAGGAATGGCCTTGGAATAGGCCCCCGAATCCATTTCGTCCTTGGCCTCGGAGTAGATCTTGTTGGGACTCCAACCTGCGGTGTTGTCAACGGTCGTCGTCGAACACCCGTGCAGCAGTGCAGCCAGACCGAAAAGCATCCAGGCCGGTACACACGATAATTTGGCACGAAGCATCAGTGGCGACTTTCTTGAAACAAGGCAAATTCATTATATCGACCGACCACCCGGAGTCGGGCATCGGCATGAGTATCGAAGACCTGTCCGATGCCGGGCCGGATTTTGAGTTGCGGAAGTTCGAGGTTCCTGAGGCTCTGCATGGGCAACGCGTGGACGTGGTGCTGGCCAATCAGATTCCCGAGTTTTCACGGAGTTACCTGCAGCAGTTGATCGACGCGGGTCTGGTTCGGTTGCGCGGCGTCGCCGCAGCCAAACCCTCAACAAAGGTACGTGTCGGCGATGCAATCTCGATCGAACTCAGGCCAACCCCGCAGACCCAGGCTTTCAGGCCGGAGTCGATGGCGCTGGACGTGGTCCACGAAGATGCAGATGTCCTTGTACTGAACAAGCCTGCGGGCCTCGTCGTCCACCCGGCCCCTGGCAACTGGAGCGGCACACTCCTCAACGGATTGTTAGCCCGTGATCCGGGTGCGGCCTTGTTACCGAGGGCCGGTATCGTCCATCGGCTGGACAAGGACACCAGTGGATTGATGGTGGTTGCCCGAACTCGACAGTCAATGGACCGGCTGGTGCAAGCCATTGGTGCGCGGCTGGTCCGCCGCCAGTATCTGGCCATTGGACATCATTGCTGGCGCGGTGACGACATCGTGCAGGTGGATGCGCCGGTGGGGCGCGATCCACGAAACAGGCTTCGAATGGCCGTCGTTGACTTGAACCACCACCCCGGAAAGACGGCGTCCACGAGCGTACGCCTCCTTGGCAATGGCAATGGCAATGCCTGCTGCCTCGTTGAATGCACCCTGCAGACCGGCAGAACGCATCAGATCCGCGTGCACATGGCGAGTCTTGGGCATCCTTTGCTGGGAGATTTGCTTTACGGCGGAGCCCCCCTTGCGGGTCTGCAGCGGCAGGCGTTACATGCCTATCGCCTTGCCTTTGAGCATCCAACCAGCCACCGAATGCTTTCGTTCTCGGCTCAGCTACCCATCGATATGGTGAACGCCATGGATGCGCTGGGGCTCAGATACAATCGGATTATAGAATGACGCTCCGCTCCCGTGGCACATTGCCGTGAGTTGGAGTTCCTGCGGAAGGCGCAAGTCGCGCCGCACCCGGTCATGCTCCCATTCGCAAGCCGGGATGAGCCGTGATCTGTTTCCTGGTCGCCAACCTGCGGAATCACTTGAACATGAACACGACGGATGCCAAGCGTATCCTCGAAACCGCCTTGATTTGCTCGCAGCAGCCGGTTCCGGTGCGAGATCTGCGCGTCCTTTTCGAAGATGCCTTGAGTGCTGATTCGATCAAGGCTTTGCTGGCCGATTTGCAGCAGGATTGGGGGCAGCGGGGGCTTGAACTCGTGTGTGTGGCGTCGGGTTGGCGCTTCCAGAGCCGCCCTGAAATGCGAGAGTTCCTTGACCGGCTGCATCCCGAAAAGCCACCAAAGTACACGCGCGCGACCCTGGAGACTTTGGCCATCATTGCCTATCGGCAACCAGTGACCCGGGCTGACATGGAGGATATTCGGGGCGTGATGATCAATTCGCTCATCCTCAAGCAGTTGGAAGACCGCGGCTGGATCGAGGTGATCGGACATCGGGAGGCCGCTGGTCGTCCGGCACTGTTTGCAACGACGCGCCAGTTCCTGGATGATTTGGGCATTGAGTCTCTGGATCAGCTTCCAGTCATCGATATCACGGCCTGTGATGCCCCGGACGTGCCTGCGTTGCGGGCCTTGAGCGACGGAGCTCAAACAGCATTGCTGGTCGAAAGTCCATCCGGGATCGCCACCACCGCGTCCATAGGACCTGACGAAAGCAGCCATCGCACACCCCAGGGAACAAAAGATGAATCCGAACCAGCCTGACAGCGCTACCCAGAAAGCAGACTTGGTTCCTGATGTACTTGAAGAGGCAGCCAGCTTGGATTCGTCGGTTGGTGCTACTGATTCAGAAGCATCCGAGACAGAGCGCAAAGACTCCTCGTCGACCGGGAAGCTTCAAGAGACAGCCTTGCCTCTGATCCGGTTTGCCGACGTTGTTTCCGGTCAGTTTGATGCTGACGAGGCGTTGCCGGATCTGGACCCGCCCAAAAGGGTGCTTGCGCCCCAAGCCGATACACCCAAACTGCATAAGGTGCTGGCGCAAGCTGGACTGGGCTCCCGTCTGGAGATGGAGCAGCTGATCCTTGAAGGGCGGATTTCGGTGAACAACGAGCCGGCGCATATTGGGCAACGTGTGCAGTTCGGAGATCAGGTCAAGGTCAATGGCAAGCCCATACGTGTGCGCATCGATCCACCGCCGCCGCGCGTGATCGCCTATCACAAGCCGGCCGGAGAGGTCGTGACGCACGACGACCCTCAGAACCGGCCAACGGTGTTTCGAAAGTTGCCACGCCTGTTCCAAGGCAAGTGGCAGTCAGTCGGCCGGCTGGACCTGAACACCGAGGGGTTGCTCTTGCTGACCAGTTCAGGCGAACTCGCCAACAAACTGATGCATCCACGATTTGGCCTGGAGCGCGAATACGCGGTTCGGGTGCTGGGTGCCTTGAGCAATGAGGAAAAACAGAAGCTTCTGGATGGCGTCATGCTGGAGGATGGCTTGGCCCAGTTCGGCTCCATCGAAGATGGTGGTGGGGAGGGCTCCAATTGCTGGTATCGGGTGACGATTTCAGAGGGGCGTAACCGGGAAGTGCGGCGCATGCTGGAGGCGGTGGGTCATGCGGTCAGCCGCCTCATCCGAATCCGGTATGGGGCAATGGTTCTGCCTCGCGGCCTTAAACGGGGTGCCTGGATGGAACTGGGTGAGCGCGATATCCGAGCGCTCATGCAGGCTGCCGGCTCTGATGGGCCCGGTTCGGGTGGTCAGCGGGGACAAGCCCGCGCGCGTGATTCCGGGCCGGCCGGCGGAAAACCCGTAAATCGACGAGGGGGGGGGCGTCAGGGTGGACGCCAAGGCGACGGCACCAATCCCTTTTCCACCGGTCAGCCGCCGCAGAAAAGCAGTGGAGCAGGAAAGATCCGGTCTGAACGCAAGGAAGGCGGCAACCAGCCGGACCCCTTGAAGACCTCCCTCGGCTACATCGGCGCGGACAGCTATACCCAGCAGCGGCAAGGTGCAGGCCAACGTCGGCCAGGCGGGGGTGGGCCGCGCAAAGGTGGCGGAAGAAATGGCGGCAGGGGGCGGTGACCGATGATTTCCGCAGGATTCGCCGAGCTGTCAAGCCTTAAGTTCCAGCGCAGGGTAAAATCGGAGGCTTTGCCTGACCGGCAAGATATTTTTGAAACTCATATTCAGGAATTCCAAATGGCTATTGAACGCACTCTTTCCATCATCAAACCTGATGCCGTCGCCAAGAACGTCATCGGCCAGATCTATGCCCGGTTCGAGGCAGCGGGCCTGAAGGTCATTGCCGCCCGAATGGCGCATCTTTCACGCGGGGAAGCGGAGGCTTTCTACGCTGTGCACAAAGCTCGTCCTTTCTTCAAGGATCTGGTCGATTTCATGGTTTCTGGCCCTGTGATGATTCAGGTGCTCGAAGGTGAAAACGCCATTCTGAAAAACCGCGATCTGATGGGCGCGACCGACCCGAAGAAGGCGGCTCCTGGTACGATCCGGGCCGATTTCGCCGACAGCATCGATGCCAATGCCGTGCACGGTTCTGACGCTGCTGAAACTGCGGCGGTCGAAATCGCCTTCTTTTTTGCCGGCATGAACGTCTACTCTCGTTGAGTGACCAGTTCTTTCAATGACGGTCAACCTTCTCGATTTGGACCTTGAGGGGCTGGCCGGGTATTGCGAAGAACTCGGAGAAAAGCGCTTCAGGGCCACGCAGTTGTTTCGCTGGATTCATCAGAAGGGTGCATCCGGATTTGATCAGATGACCGATCTGGCCCGGTCGTTTCGCGAAAAGCTGGCGACCCGGGCTTGTATCCAGGCGATGCCCGTGATCAGTTGTCACGAATCGACGGATGGAACGATCAAATGGCTGTTCGATGCGGGTGATGGCAATGCGGTCGAGGCGGTCTTCATTCCCGAAGAGGATCGCGGGACCTTGTGTGTTTCTTCGCAGGCGGGGTGTGCCGTGGGGTGCAGGTTCTGTTCGACGGGGCATCAAGGCTTCAGCCGCAATCTCACTACCGCAGAAATCGTTTCGCAACTTTGGTATGCCGAGCATTTCCTTCGCCAAAGGTTGAATACCGACGAGCGCATCATCTCGAATGTCGTGATGATGGGGATGGGCGAGCCGCTTCAGAATTACAGCGCGTTGGTGCCCGCTCTGAGAATCATGCTTGATGATCATGGGTATGGCCTGTCACGACGCAGGGTGACTGTTTCGACGTCCGGTGTCGTTCCCATGATGGATCGGCTTTCGCAGGACTGTCCAGTGGCACTGGCCGTTTCTTTGCACGCGCCGAACGATGTGCTGCGCAACGATCTGGTACCACTGAACCAGAAATACCCGCTCCACGAGTTGCTTAATGCATGCAGTCGCTATCTGGCGCATGCGCCGCGCGATTTCGTGACTTTCGAGTACTGCATGCTGGACGGCGTCAATGATCGGGCAGAGCATGCCAGGCAACTGCTCGATCTGGTGCGGCGACAGGATCACGACAGGGGTGTCCGTTGCAAGTTCAACCTGATCCCATTCAACCCTTTTCCAGCGTCCGGCCTAGTGAGGTCGAGTTCGGCTGCAATTCAGGAATTTGCGCGGATACTCACCGAGGCTGGTATTGTCACGACCATCCGCAGGACGCGCGGTGACGATATTGATGCTGCGTGCGGTCAGTTGGCGGGTGACGTAAAGGATCGCACCGGCGCTGGCGAACGCATGGCCCGCAGAAGAACCATCATGCTGCAGGCGGCCAGATAGTCAGTGCGTCAATTGGGGGGAAATCCAGGAATGAAACGTTCTTTGAAGTGCCAGAAGGCGTACTTCGCACAGTTGGCGGGGGGCACAGCATGCCTGTTGCTGTGCGTAGGCCTGTTCGGTTGCGCCTCGGATCCGAGCACTACGTCAACGAGCGGAGCATCTCCAGTCGCAGCAAGACCGCCCACCAAGGCGGCCAGAGCAGAAGGTGAAGAGACAGATCTTCGAAATCGGGCGCGACTTCGCTTCGAACTGGCTATTAGCTACTTTGATCAGGGGCAGACCAACGTCGCGCTTGACGAGTTGAAACAAGTACTCGTGCTTGACCCCAACTTGGTGGAAGCGTACAACCTTCGCGGGCTGATTTACATGCGGCTGAATGACACGCGCCTGGCCGAGGAGAGCTTTCAACGGGCTCTTGCCCTTAATCCGGGCGATTCGGGGACACTGCACAATTATGGCTGGTTCCTGTGCCAGCAGGCTAGGTACCCCGAGTCGTTCCAAGCCTTCTCCCGGGCTCGCGCCAATCCTATGTATATAGACCGGTCCAAGACGTATCTTGCCCAAGGATTGTGTGAAGCACGTTCTGGTGACCGAGTCAAGGCCGAGCGCAGCCTGACACGTTCTTACGAAATGGACGCGGGCAATCCCGTCACAGGCTACAACCTGGCCTTGATTCTGTATGGTCGCGGTGAACTGACACGAGCCCAGTTTTACATCAGGCGACTGAACAACAGCGAGCAGGCCAATTCGGAATCGTTGTGGTTGGGAATCAAAGTGGAACGGAAGTTGAACAATCCCGAAGCGATGCGGCAACTTGGAGACCAGTTGAAACGGCGATTCCCGCAGACGAAAGAAGCCGGACGCTACGAACGCGGAGAGTTTGATGACTGAGCGTGTGGATGACACCACCATTTCCACTGAATCGATGGCGCGGCCAGATCTCGGCGCCGGAGCCCGGTTGAAGCGGGCACGCGAAGCGGCGGGCATGCACGTTGGTGCGCTGGCCGTAATGCTCAAGGTGCCGGTTCATCGTCTGGAAGCGTTGGAGTCCGAAAGATGGGACTTGCTCCCCGATGCGGTCTTTGTCAGGGCGCTGGCGGGAAGTGTCTGTCGTGCGCTCAAGGTCGACGCTACTCCCGTGCTTGAGAAACTGCCTAATCCGACACGCCAGCCTGTTGCACCAGATGACGGACTGAACGCCCCCTTTCGCGCTGCGCAAGGCCAAGGGCCGGTGACACTCGCTGCATCTCAACTTACGAGACCTCTGGTTCTGGCCGTACTTGCTTTGCTACTGGGTGCCGTTGTCCTGGTGTTCTTGCCGTGGTTTCAGCGCCTTGCCAGTCCCACGCCGGTGGGTAGCGATCGCACTGCGGCATTGCCGGCGCCCATGGCCACTGTGGACAAGGCAGCGTCCACGTCAGCAGAGCCGGTGCCGACCTTGGCAAAAGGGCCCGAATCGGTTGCAGCGTCAGCCAATGGTGTGGCCGCCGTGTTGCCAGCGTCAGCCCCAGTGGTTACCGCGTCCTCTTTCATGGCTGGAGCCCCTTCCACAGCTGCGGAGGCGGGAAGACCGATTGACCAGTCTGGAAAGACTGCGTCAGAGAACATCATTGTATTTTCGGTTAGAGGGCCGTCCTGGATCCAGGTGACGGATGCCAAGGGGGCAACCATTCTGAAGAAGGAACTCAGCCCAGGAGAAATCGCTGGCGCATCAGGTGTCCTGCCGCTGAGTGTTGTCGTGGGCCGTGTCGATGTCACAACCGTGGAGGTGCGGGGCAAGCTTATGGATCTGGCCGCTTTGGCGCAGAACAACGTCGCTCGATTCGAGGTGAAAGAGTGAATTCGATCGTTCACCCCATCCCCGCGGCATTGCCGCAGACTCGCAGGTCCCGGCAGGCCCGTGTCGGGTGGGGCACTCACGTGGTGACGGTCGGTGGTGATGCACCCGTGCGAATCCAGAGCATGACGAACACTGACACCGTCGATGCGATCGGGACCGCGATTCAGGTGAAGGAATTGGCCCTCGCGGGTTCTGAACTGGTGCGCCTGACGGTCAACACGCCAGAAGCTGCCGCAGCCGTGCCCTATGTGCGGGAGCAACTGGACCGGATGGGTGTGAACGTGCCTCTTATCGGGGACTTTCACTACAACGGGCATCGCCTCTTGACCGATTTCCCGGCCTGCGCGCAGGCTCTCTCAAAATACCGGATCAACCCGGGTAACGTCGGAAAAGGCAATAAACGCGACAAGCAGTTCGGACAAATGATCGAGGCCGCGATGCGCTGGAGCAAGCCTGTTCGGATCGGCGTGAACTGGGGAAGCCTGGATCAAGACATTCTGGTTGATCTGATGGATCAGAACAGCAGGCGCTCGGTACCCTGGGAGGCCCGCCAGGTCATGTATGAAGCCTTAGTGAGTTCAGCGATCGGATCGGCAACGCTTGCGGAAAGCATGGGCCTGGACGGGAGCCAGATTCTCTTGTCGTGCAAGGTCAGCGGCGTTCAAGACTTGATCTCGGTCTACCGTGAACTGGCGCGTCGATGTGATTACGCATTGCACCTGGGTTTGACCGAAGCAGGAATGGGCACCAAGGGAACCGTCGCTTCGACGGCCGCACTGGCTGTCCTCTTGCAGGAGGGTATCGGTGACACCATACGGGTGTCGTTGACCCCCCAGCCAGGAGAGTCGCGGACCCAGGAAGTGGTTGTTGCTTCGGAAATTCTGCAATCCCTGGGCATGCGAAGTTTCGTTCCTAGCGTTACGGCCTGTCCGGGTTGCGGACGAACCACCAGCAGTACGTTTCAGGATCTGGCAAAGCAGATTGACGATTTCCTGCGCTCCCAGATGCCCGTCTGGAAGGGCGTCTATCCCGGCGTCGAAAAACTCAAGGTGGCGGTGATGGGATGTATCGTCAATGGCCCTGGGGAAAGCAAACATGCTGACATTGGGATCAGCCTTCCCGGTACAGGCGAGGCGCCTGCAGCCCCGGTTTTCATCGATGGGGAAAAGCGCCTGACCCTGCGCGGCGAAAACATTGCTCAGGAGTTCCAGGCCATCGTTGAAAACTACATTGAAAACCGGTTTGGCACAGCGTCGCCTGCGAATTCCGATTGAAGAGACCATGGTCGAAGTAAACAAGCCGATGCGTGCCGAGAAACTGTCGGCGGTCAAGGGCATGAACGATGTGCTGGCGCCGGAATCTGCCGCTTGGGAGTGGCTTGAGGCGAAGGTGCGGGGGCTCATGGTGCGATACGCCTACCGGAATATCCGAACGCCGATTGTGGAACCCACGGCCCTTTTC
>Ga0268298_10006145_pt1 | contig 10980 bp, 11 predicted proteins | sample WWTPWeurt_MetaG_FD_194462 | JGI IMG/M metagenome (GOLD analysis project Ga0268298, IMG submission 194462) | Activated sludge microbial communities from WWTP in Nijmegen, Gelderland, Netherland - WWTP Weurt | ecosystem: Engineered > WWTP > Aerobic digester > Activated sludge | place... | reverse complement strand
GACGCCGAAAGTGCCCATCATCGGGGACTGCCCGGCGAGCGCCAGGGGGACCATGAAGAAGGCCCAGGAGGTGGCCAGCAGGTAGGGGATGACCAGGGGCCAGGCGCCAAGCAGCAGGCGGGCGGGCGGGATGCCCAAAACCCAGGCGGGCAGGGCCAGGGCCAGGCCCTGAACCACCACCAGCAGCAGGGCCTCGGCGGCCTCGACCTTGACCAGCGGCCAGAAGCTGGCAGCGGGTTCCTGACTGCTAAGGGCGGGCTGGGGGGGCGCCGGGGCCAGGGGTGTCGCCTCCCCCGGGCGCTGGAGCTCGTCGGGGTCGACCTCCACGGCCACCGGCGCCACGCGGCCCAGGGCGGGGGCCGTCAGCGACCGGGGCGGCGGCTCGTACGAGGCCTGGGCCAGGGCGGAGGCCTGGAAGAGCATGGGGCGGCCCTGACGGGGCGGGGCCAGGGCCAAGCCGCACTCCGGGCATTCCGCCGCGAGGGGTGACAGGCGGGTCTGGCAGCTGGGGCAGAGGCGGCGAGTCGGGGTGGCCATGGGCCTTCACTATCCGCCAGGGGCCCGAAGTCTGTAAACGCCCCCCTCCTGCTGGCAGGATGGAGAATTGCCCCGTTTGGGAGTTCCATGCCTTCAGCCACCCACAGCCTTGAGCGCCCCGCACCGCCCCCCGCCTTCCGCTGGCTGGTGCTGGTGGTCATCAGCCTGGCCATGTTCGGCAACTACTACGTGTATGACGCCATCAGTCCCCTTGCGGACGTGCTGCAGAAGCAGCTGGGCTTCACCGATGGCAACATCGGCCTGCTGCAGGGCATCTACAGCGTGCCGAACATCGTGATGGTGCTGCTGGGCGGCATCCTCATCGACCGCATCGGCGTTAAGCGGGCCACCTTCATCTTCGGCGTGCTCTGCTTTCTGGGTTCGCTGATTACGGCGCTGTCCCCGAAGCTGTGGGTGATGGCCTCGGGGCGCCTGGTCTTTGGGTTGGGGGCGGAAAGTCTCATCGTGGCCGTGACCGCCGCCGTGGCCCAGTGGTTCCGGGGCAAGGAGTTGAGCTTCGCCTTCGGCATCAACCTCCTCATCGCCCGCCTGGGCTCCTTCGCGGCCCTGAACAGCCCCACCTGGGCGCACTGGGCTTTTGGTTCCTGGCGCACGCCCCTGCTCATTGCCACGGTGTTCGGTTCCATGTGCGTCATCGCCGCAGGCATCTATTGGCTCATGGAGAACGGCGCCGCGCGGAAGTACACCCTGGGCTCGCAGGGCGGCACCGACAAGGTGGTCTGGGGCGACCTGTTGAAGTTCAGCCCAACCTACTGGTACGTGGTGGCCCTCTGCATCACGTTCTACAGCGGCATCTTCCCCTTCCAGACCTTTGCGGTGAAGTTCTTCCAGGATGCCCATGGGGCCACGCGCGAGCTCGGCGGCTTCCTGTCCTCCATGCTCACCCTCTTCGCCATGATCGGCACGCCGCTCTTCGGCCTCCTGGTGGACCGCGTGGGCAAGCGGGCCCTCTTCATGATGATGGGCAGCCTGCTCCTGATCCCCGTGTACCTGCTCATGGCCTACACCCAGGTGAGCCTCTATGTACCCATGGCGATGATGGGGATCGCCTTCAGCCTCATCCCGGCCGTGATGTGGCCCTCGGTGGCCTACCTGGTACCGGAGGAGAAGCTGGGCACGGCCTATGGCCTGATGACCCTCATCCAGAACGTGGGCCTGGCGGGTTTCAACTTCCTCATCGGCTGGGCCAACGACCACGCCGGTGCCAGCGCTGCCAATCCCCACGGCTATCGGCTGGGCATGTGGATCTTCAGCAGCCTGGGCTTCTTCGGCTTCCTCTTCGCCTACCTCCTGCGTCGGGCCGAGACGGGGCCGGACGCGAAGGGCCTCGAGACCATCACCACCACGAACCAGCCCGGCTAGGCGCTACACTTTCAAACCCCCCGGAGCCGCCATGACCTGCTGGAGAAGCACCCTCGCATCCCTGGCCGCCGGCCTGGTTTGCGCGGCCGCCTTCCTGCTGTCGGCGTGTGGGCCCGGCGTGCCACCGTCGTCCCCCCCGGCGCAGGTGCAGGCGATCCAGGATCCCATCCCGGCCCACGCCCGGGAGACCCTAGCCTATGTCCGGCAGCATGGCTACGCTCCGCCGGGTTACGTGGGCGGCCGGGTCTTCGGCAACTACGAGGGTCTGCTGCCCCGCTACAACGCCAAGCGCCGGCGCATCGAGTACCGCGAGTGGGACGTGCTGCCCCGGGCCGAAGGCAAGAACCGCGGCACCGAGCGACTGGTGACGGGGAACGATGGACGGGCCTGGTACACGGCGGACCACTACCGCACCTTCCTCGAGGTGAAGTGATGCCCCCGTTCTTCCCGGGCTCGGCCCTGGTCGAGCCCTGGCGCGGAACCGCGGGGGACCTGGTGGCAGCCTCGGTGGGCCAGCCGACCCTGTGGTGGCTGCGGGGTTCCCGCATGCGCACACGCGAGGGGCTCATGGCCGAGTGGGCCGCCGCCGCCCAGTTCCCGCCTTACTTCGGCGCCACCTGGGATGCCCTGCGCGATGCCTTGGCCGACCTGCCGGACGGCGGCACGTTCCTGATCCTGGAGGCCGAGCAGCTGCTGCAGGAAGCCCCGCCGGACGCGTTCGGGACGCTGCTGGCCGTGCTCCGCGACGCCCAGGTAGACCTGGCCCCGAACCCGCTGCGGGTGGTGCTCCAGGTGGACCCGGCGCACTTTGACACGCTGATCGCGGGGCTGCGGGCCATGGGCCTGGATCCTCCAACGGGCTCCGAGAAGTAAGGCCCTCCGGGCGCCCTGGACTTCGGCGCAGACAGGGATCAGAACTGCGCCCTGAAAGCCTCGAAGGCTGCCCGCAGCTCAGCGAGGTCCTCCCGGAGGGAAGCCACCTCCGCCTCCAGGTGCTCCACCCGTCCCGCCCGGGGCGCGGGGGCCTCGTCGCCCAGAGGGGCGCTCGCGGCGACCACTCCTGAGAGCAGGTGGGCCACCCGTGCCTCGCGGGCGCCCGGGGCCCGCGTCAGACGGACCACCAGGGGTGGCTCGGCTTCCATCAGGACCGCCAGGCAGCCCTCCACTTCGTCCAGGTCGGGAAAGGCGTACATGCGGCGGGTGTTGGTGCGGAGCTCGCCGGGGGTCTGCGGGCCGCGCAGGAGCAGCTCGGCGAGGAGGGCTCCCTCCTGCACCGACAGGTTCCAGGTGGGCTTGGCGGTGTGGGCCACCTTCAGCACGCGGCCGGGCCAGTGCTCGGCGAGCCCCCGGGCGATGAGGGCGCTCACGGTTTCCTGGACTTCGGCTTCCACCACGGTCAGGACGGGATCGCGGTTGCTGGACTGGTTGCAGGCGTTTAGCAAGCCGTTCATGGACAAGGGATAGACATCAGGCGTGCTCAGTTGCTTTTCCAGCAGACAGCCGAGCACGCGGCACTCCAGAGGGGTGAGGTCGAAGTTGGGCATGGGGCATTATCCACCACCCCAAGCTGTGACTTTGAACCCCCTGGTTTTTTATTCGGACCGCCGTATCCTTAACCAAGCTTTTGAAAGAGGACCATCATCTCTTAAACTCGGCGAACCTCTTCTGATGTCGCCCGTTCTTCCTGCTTCCCCTTTCGCGGCAGCCACCGCGCCCCACAGGAGCCTTCGATGTCCACCCCATTCACCCCGCGTCGAGCCCTCTGGGGCGCCGCTGGTGCCCTGAGCCTGGTGCTGGCCCTGGGCTTCCAGCCCGCCAAGCCCAAGGCCAGCCAGACCAAGGCCGCGGGTCTCGGCAAGGAGACCTGCTACCAGTGCCACGACCAGATCCAGACCATGAAGGAGGGCTCGAAGCACGCCAAGCTGGCCTGCACCGTCTGCCATGACGGCCTGGCCCAGCACGTGGACAGCTCGGGCGAGGTGAAGCCCGTGACCAAGCTGGATCCCGCCATCTGCGGCAGCTGCCACAAGAACCAGTACAACAGCTTCTTCACGATGAACCACGAGGGCGGCGCCCGGAAGGAGAAGGGCGTGCCCGCGGGCCGCTCGCCCATGCAGGACAAGCTCCTGGCCGGCCACGGCTTCACCTTCGAGCACGCCGAGCCCCGGGCCCACGCGTTCATGGTGATCGACCAGTTCCAGGTGGATCGCTTCCAGGGCGGCCGCTTCCAGTTCAAGCATGGCTGGAAGGGCGTCACCGAGATGGGCAAGACCTGGGACGTGTTGGAGGACAAGGGCCCCCAGTTCAAGCTGCCCGAGACGGCCATGGCCGCGAACCCCACCTGCATGCAGTGCAAGACGTCGGACCACATCCTGGCCTGGAAGTACCTGGGCGACAAGGATGCCAAGGCCCGCTGGGACCGCACCTCCAGCCCGGTGGACGTGGCGAAGGCCACGCACAATCCCGTGGGCTGCATTCAGTGCCATGATCCGCACGGCACCAACCCCCGCATCGTGCGCGATGCGCTCATCCAGGCCATCGGCCGCGAGGGCGACCAGAACATCTTCGCCAAGGACGGCAAGACCGATCTGAAGGTGGTGGACTTCCGCGAGTTCCGGAAGATCGGCGTCATGCAGAAGACCGACTCGCGCATGATGTGCGCCCAGTGCCATGTGGAGTACAACTGCAATGCGGGCAGTCAGTGGTCCGATGGCAAGAAGGTGGGCTACGACGACCAGCGCACCAACCACTTCCCGCTCAAGAACGCCAAGCAGCTGCTCGCGCACTACAAGAAGCTGGACTTCTATGACTTCAAGCACGCCGTCACGGGCGCGCGCCTCATCAAGATGCAGCACCCCGAGGCCGAGGCCTTCGCGGGCAGCGTCCATGACAAAGCCGGCGTCCAGTGCCACCAGTGCCACATGCCCAAGCAGAAGGGCAAGGACGGGAAGGTCTTCTCCACCCATGGCGTCATCCGCCCGCTGGCCGACGTGAAGGCCTCCTGTCTGGGCTGCCACCCGAAGGATGGCGTGGACGCGAGGAAGTACGAGATCGAGACCATCCGCAACTACGTGAAGGGCAAGATGCGGAAGTCCGAGTACTGGATCGGCCGACTCATCGACACCTATGTCGTCGCCAAGCGCGCCGGCGTGGCCGAAGACGTGCTGGCCAAGGCCCGCGAGAAGCACGAGGAGGCCCACGTGCTGTGGGAGTTCTGGACCGCTGAGAACAGCGACGGCTTCCACAACCCCGAGCTGGCCCGCGAGACCCTGACCGGTGCCATCAAGGCCGCGAAGGATGGCGTGGACCTGCTGAACCAGGCCATCGATGCCAAGGGCGCCGCCACGGCTGCGGCCGCGAAGTAGCGTCCATCCTTTCCCGAAAAGGCGGGCCCCTGGGCCCGCCTTTTCCATGCCTGGGCACAGGCCGGGAGGGGCCGCCTCGAGACCCACCGAGGGGGTGCTTGGCCTGGGGTAGGCTTCCACGCGGTTCTTCCCCGGCGCACCCGCGGCACGGAGGGGCGCCAGAAAATGACGGCATAAAAACGCCGGTCTGGCGGTTAGACCGGTATTGATAACCACCATTAAAACCAACAAAAAGTTGACGATGGTCACATCAACTATTGAGGTGTCGGCCCATAGTGGCTTCCATCCACATGCTGCCAACCCCCGATCGTCCCAGCCCTGCCGTTGACCCATGGAGCGCCGAACCAATGGCCGCCGTGGAAGGTGCGGTCCTGGGATCCGCGCGATCCAAGACCCGCCCCGAACCCGTCCAGTTGTTGCCTGTCACGGGGTGAGCGTCACCCCGTGAGGTTCGTTTGCCAACCCGTTTCATGGAAAGGATCCACCGTATGCCCTGGAATCAGAACTACGCCGCGCTGAACGGAAGCCTGCTCCTGACAGCCCTGGTGGTGGCCATCCCCATCTTCTTCCTCTTCTGGGCGCTGGCCGTGAAGCGCATGAAGGGCCATGTGGCGGGGCTCATCACACTGCTTCTCATGATCATCATCAGCGTGCTCGTCTACCGGATGCCGCTGAGCGCCGCTCTTTCGGCTTCCGCCCTGGGCATGGTCACCGGCCTCTTCCCCATCGGCTGGATCATCCTGACGGCGGTCTTCCTCTTCAACCTCACGGTGGAATCAGGCCAGTTCGAGATCATCAAGAGCTCCATCTCGTCGCTCTCGCCCGACCGCCGCATCCAGGCGCTGCTCATCGCCTTCTCCTTCTCGGCCTTCATGGAAGGCGTGGCGGGGCAGGGCGCCCCGGTGGCGGTCGCCGCAGCCATGCTCATCGGCCTGGGCTTCCCGCCCCTGCCCGCTGCCGTCATCTGCCTCGTGGCCAACACCCCGCCCGTGCCCTTCGGACCCGTGGGCGTCCCCACGATGATGATGTCCACCGTGACGGGCATTCCCGCCACGACCATGGCCCGCGCCGTGGGCATCGACATGGCGTTCATGGCCCTGATCATCCCCTTCTTCATGCTGGTGGTCATGGTGGGCTTCAAGCGGACCAGGGAGGTGTGGCCGGCAGCCCTGGTGGCGGGCATCAGCTACGGCGCCACGTCGCTCGTGATCTCCACGTTCTTCGGGCCCGAGCTGCCCGCCATCACGGCTTCCGTGGTGTCCCTGCTCTGCCTGGTGATCTTCATCCGCTTCTGGCAGCCCAAGACCACCTGGACCTTCGAAGAAGACAAGGCCGTCGGCCAGACCGCTTCCAGCACCAGCTATTCCGCGGGCCAGATCTTCAAGGCCTGGTCGCCCTTCCTCATCCTCATGGTGGTCATGGGCATCTGGGGCACCCCCGCCTTCAAGAACTACGCCGAAAAGACCCACCACTGGTTCCTGGCTGTTCCCAAGTGGCCCGGGCTGGATGGCGTCGTCTTCAAGGCCGCGCCCATCGTCGCCAAGCCCGCCGCCTATGCCGCCAGCTACAGGTGGCAGTGGCTCACGGCCCCCGGCACCGCCATGTTCTTGTCGTCCCTGATCTCCATGGCCGTGCTGGGCATCGGCCCCGCCACTGGCGCCAAGGTGTTCCTGAAGACCTTCAAGCAGCTCCGCTTCGCCCTCGTCACGCTGTCCGCGGTGATCGGGCTGGGCTTCCTGGCCAACTATTCCGGCATGTCCTTCACCCTGGGCCTGACCTTCGCCGCCCTGACGGGCATGGCCTTCCCCATCTTCTCCCCGGTCATCGGCCTCATCGGCGTCTTCCTCACGGGCTCGGTGACGTCGTCGGCCGCCCTGTTCGGCAAGCTCCAGCAGGTCACCGCCATCCAGCTGGGGCTGAATCCCGTGCTCACCACCTCGGCGAACCTCTTCGGCGGCGTCATGGGCAAGCTGATCTCGCCCCAGTCCATCGCTGTGGCCTGCGCCGCGGTGGGTCTCGTGGGCCACGAGACCGATATCTTCCGGAAGACCCTCAAGTATTCCCTCATCCTCCTGGGGATCGTGATCGTCGTGGTGCTCCTGCAGGCCTTCGTCATCCCCTGGATCCTGCCCACGGCGCCCGTCGCCAGCTGAACCAGCCGCAACCCCAAATCACTTTGGAGAACCTCGCCATGCCCAACTGCGCACCTGAAACCCTGAAGGGCCTCATCGACTCGACCCCGAACGTGGCCGTCCTGATCAACCTGCTCGACTACTACACCCAGCGTGCCCTGCCCGAGAAGGGCGTGGACAGCGAGGTGGTGTACGAATGCCCGCGCACGCAGCTGATGATCCGTACCGCCGTGAAGGGCACCACCATCGGCACCCACTTCCACACCGTCTGCGACGAGTACGTGGTCGTGGTGGGTGGCAAGGGTGAGATCCTGGTGAACGGCGAGTGGAAGCCCGTGAAGGCGGGCGACGTGCATGTCTGCCCCCGGGGCATCGCGCACGACACCCGGGCCCTGGAGGAGAACCTGCAGTACCTCTCGATCTTCACCCCCCACCTGCCTGCCGGCACCGACATCAACTGGCTCAAATAGCTTCCGAGGAGGACTTGCCATGACCGCCCTGCTACCCAACGTCGACCCCGACGGCCTGCTCGAATTCTCCGTGGTCTACACCGACCGCGCCCTGAACCACATGTCCAAGCGCTTCCAGAACGTGATGCGGGAGATGCATCGCATCCTCACGCAGGTCTACCACGCAGAAGGCGCCGTGATCGTCCCCGGCAGCGGCACCTTCGGCATGGAGGCCGTGGCCCGGCAGTTTGCCACGGGCAAGAAGGCCCTGGTGATCCGCGACGGCTTCTTCAGCTTTCGCTGGTCCCAGATCTTCGACATGGGCGGGATTCCCGCCTCCCACACCGTACTCAAGGCCCGCCGCACCGGGACGGACCGCCAGTCCCCGTGGATTCCCACACCCATCGCCGAGGTGGTGGCCGCCATCGCCACCGAAAGGCCAAACCTGGTGATCGCCCCCCATGTGGAGACTGCATCGGGCATCATCCTCCCCGACGACTATCTGAAGGCCGTGGCCCAGGCCACCCACGCGGTGGGCGGCCTCTTCATCCTCGACTGTGTCGCTTCGGGCTGCATGTGGGTGGACATGGCGGCCATCGGCGTGGACGTGATCGTGACGGCCCCCCAGAAGGGCTGGAGCGGCAGCCCCTGCGCCGCCCTGGTCATGCTCTCGGAAAAGGCCAAGGGCGTAATGGAGACCACCACCAGCACGAGCTTCGCCTGCGACCTCAAGAAGTGGTCCGCGATCATGGACGCCTACCTGAAGGGCGGCCACGCCTACCACGCCACCATGCCTACCGACGCCCTGGCCAAGGTGTGCGCGGTGATGCAGGAGATGGAGGCCTACGGCTTCGAGAAGCTGCGGACCGAGCAGGCGGAACTGGGCGCCAAGGCCCGCGTCCTGCTGGAGAGCTGCGGCCTGCCCAGCGTGGCCGCCGAGGGCTTCAAGGCTCCGGGCGTGGTGGTGAGCTACACCACGGATCCCGACATCCAGACCGGGAAGAAGTTCCTGGCCGCCGGCCTGCAGGTGGCCGCGGGTGTGCCCCTGCAGTGCGACGAGCCGGCGGACTTCATGACCTTCCGCATCGGCCTCTTCGGGCTGGACAAGCTGCACAACGTGGACCGCACCGTGGCGCACCTGGGCGCCGCTCTGGCCGAGATTGGCCTGCACGAAGCAGCCCCAGCCCGGTAGGACCACGCATCGCGACAGAGAAGCGCCCGGCGACAGCCGGGCGCTTCGTGTTCGTGAACGACCGGCTAGACCGTGATGATTGGCTTGGCTGTGCTGCAGCGCCAGCACTCGGTGAACTGCGCCTCGAGGGTTTCGGAACACTTCGGGCACTGCCAGGCGGGGCCCGATGAACCGGGCAGCGCCTCTCCCCTGGAAAAGCGTCGGACCAGGTCCAGAGCCAGTAGGACCTGGGCGGGATCCGCCACCCACACTTCTGGTGCTGCGCCAGGGTGGCGGAGGACGCTTCGAGGGTGGTAAACAGAGCTTCGCCACGCACCTCCGCGGGGATGCCGTGGGCCTGAAGCAGCCCGGAGACGAGGTGTGCCTCGGCGTGATGCTGGGCGACGAAGACCTTGGGCATGGTGGACTCCAGGCGTGGCTGGCCGTGAGGACCCACGAAGGCTATTTCCCGATGACTCCGGCTACCGGGCTGCTGGCGCTGGCGTAGAGCCGCTTGGGCATGCGGCCGCTCTCGAAGGCGAGGCGCCCCGCCTGCACGGCGAAGTCCATGGCCTGGGCCATCTTGGTGGGCTCGCCGGCTTCGGCCACGGCGGTGTTCAGCAGCACGCCATCGGCCCCCAGCTCCATGGCCAGGGCGGCGTCCGAGGCCGTGCCCACGCCTGCGTCCACGATCATGGGCAGCTTGTAGGCTTCCACCACTTCCTTGATGAGCAGCAGGGTCATGGGGTTCTGCACGCCCAGGCCCGAGCCGATGGCGCTGCCCAGGGGCATGACGGCGGCGCAGCCCGCGTCGCAGAGCTTCTTGGCGAGGATGGGATCGGCGTTCACGTAGGGTAGGACGACGAAGCCCTCCTTCACCAGGATCTTCGCGGCCTCCAGGGTCTCCTCGTTGTCGGGGTAGAGGGACTTCGGATCGCCGATGACCTCCAGCTTCACCCAGGACGTGCCCAGGGCCTCTCGGGCCAGACGCGCCACGCGCAGGGCGTCCTCGCGGGTGTAGCAGCCGGCGGTGTTGGGCAGCAGGGCGATGTCCTTGGGGATCCAGTTCAGGATGTTGTCCTCGCCCTTGGCCTCCAGGTCGAAGCGGCGCACGGCCAGGGTGACCATCTGCACCCGGGCGGCCCGGTAGCAGGCCTGCATGGTGGCGAAGTCTTTGTACTTCCCGGTGCCGAGGACCAGGCGGTTGTCGAAGGTCTTGCCGGCGATGACGAGGGACATGGGCGCTCCGGAACCCCAGTGTACCCCGTGCTGAGCTCAGACCCGGTGCGCGGCTTGAGGACGACGGACAGGAAAGCCCAACCCCGCGAGGCAGAGGCCGAGCAGGGCCCCCGAGGCGTGGGCCGGCGAAAGGGTCTGCCAGCCGGAGTGGGCGGTGAGGAAGCAGGCCCCAAGGGAGCTCTCGAGGGACAGCTTGAGGGCCAGTCCGCCCAGCAGGAGCAGGCCCGGGGCGAAGGACTCCCGCCGCCCCGCCAGCCGGAGCCCCACCCAGGCCCAGAGGGCGCAGGCCAGGCCCGAGGCGCCCCGGTACTGCCCCCCTCCCAGGCAGGGCAGGAGGGCCAGGCTCAGGAGGGGGGCCAGAACGAGGACGGCGAGCAGGAGCCGCCCGCGGTCCTGCCGCCGGACGAGGATCGCCGGCACAGCCAGGGCCAGGGCGTTGGCCAGGGCGTGCTCCCAGCCGAAGTGGATCAGATGTCCAGTCCACAGGCGCCAGGGCTCGCGGAGGGCCTCGGCGGTGAGCGTCAGGGGATCCATCAGGCCCGCCGCCATCGCAGCGCAGCCCCGAGGAGCAGCAGGGCGCCGAGCGCCTCGATCCAGGTGAAGCTGCCGCCGAAGTTCTGGCCCCCGCTCTGACGCAGGGACACGCCCTGGCGGTCCACCACGTCCACATCCTTGCGGTCCCCGCTGGCGATCTCGGCCTTGAA
>Ga0268298_10006144_pt1 | contig 10981 bp, 9 predicted proteins | sample WWTPWeurt_MetaG_FD_194462 | JGI IMG/M metagenome (GOLD analysis project Ga0268298, IMG submission 194462) | Activated sludge microbial communities from WWTP in Nijmegen, Gelderland, Netherland - WWTP Weurt | ecosystem: Engineered > WWTP > Aerobic digester > Activated sludge | place: Netherlands... | reverse complement strand
CACGCTCTTGAAGTCGTTGAGGGCCTCGCCGCGCATCAGGGCGCCGGGAATCTTGGCCCCGCCGAAGACCCAGTCGCGCACGGGGGCCTGGCTGTCGTAGATGAAGTGGTTGAGCGGCGGCGTGGCGAACTCGGTGTAGAGCTTCTTGTATTTGAGCACGCCGTCGAGGATCGCGCGGGTGGGCTGCATGCCCTTCACGCCCGACTCGTTCTGGTAGATGGTCTCGCAGAGCAGGTGCAGCGTCTGGGCGTTGCCCTCGAAGCCGCCCCGGCGCTTCATCAGCTCCTGCAGGGTGCGCTCGCCGGAGTGGCCGAAGGGCGGGTGCCCCATGTCGTGCGCCAGGCTGCTGGCCTCGACGAGGTCGGCGTCGATGTAGAAGTCGTCGGTCAGCGGGTCGCCGCGGCTGCGCAACCAGGCGCAGATGGAGCGTCCGATCTGCGCCACCTCCATCGAGTGGGTGAGCCGCGTGCGGTAGAAATCGTATTCCCCGCTGAGGAACACCTGCGTCTTCGACTGGAGCTTGCGGAAGGCGTGCGCGTGGATGATGCGGTCGCGGTCGATCTGGAACGGGCTGCGGTAGTCGGTCTTCCGGGCGGTGCCCCACTCCTGCAGGTCAAAGGCGTTGTAGAAACGGTTCTGCGGCATATTCGTTTCGACAGAAGCAGGTGAATTCGCAGGATGCCAGCCTTATGCCGCGCCTGCATCCCCTCCTGTTCCTGACGGCCCTGTTCATCGCCGTCGCCCCCCACCTCCGCTCCGCCGAACCCGCCGCCACGCCCGCCTTGGGCCAGGCTAAGACGGATGGCCCGACCCCGATCACCGCGAGCGATTTCCTCAAGATCAAGCTGGTCGAGTCCCCAGCGCTGTCGCCGGACGGACGCTGGGTCGTCTATGTGGTCCGCTCGATCGAGGCGGAGGCCAAACCCGCCGACCCGTCCGCCCCGCCCGACTGGGCCTACCGCACCCAGCTCTGGCTCGCCGCCACGGACGGCCAGACCGCGCCGCGCCCGCTCACCCACGGCACCGCCCGCAACTCCAGCCCGGTCTGGTCGCCGGCCGGCGACCGCCTCGCCTTTGTCCGCAGCGCCGGGAAGGAAAAGCCGCAAGTCCATCTCCTCCCGCTCGCCGGCGGCGAGGCGATGCCCCTCACGAAGCTTGAGACCGGAGCCGGCAGCCCGCGCTGGTCGCCCGACGGCACGAAGGTTCTCTTCACGAGCTCCCTCTCATATGCCCAAGTTCGCGCCGCGCTCGAGAAGGCCGGCAAGGACAGCGCTCCTGCCTGGAGCCTGGAGAAGCCGGGCCGCAAAGCCAACGACACCGGCAACTGGGGCGCATCAGCCGCCGCCAAGCCTAAGGCTGACTCGTCCAGCGGCGTTGCCGCAGGCGAGAAGGACGGTGGACGAAAGCCAGAAGCCAATGTCGACGGCTCCCTCCAGGAACGCCGCGAGTGGCTGGCGAAGAACGAGGCTGACGCCAACCCGCGCGTCACGAACCGCCTGAACTTCCTCGGCGAAGGCGATCTCGCCGTGGAGCCTGCGTTCGAGCAGTTCTACACCATCGAGGCCCGGGACGGCGCCGAGCCGCAGGCGCTGACTCTCGGCTACGAAGGCTACGCCGCCGCCGAGTGGCTGGCCGACGGCAAGCACATCGTCTGCACCGGCCCGCGCGATGCGAAGCTGCATCCCGACCGCGACCGCCTCAGCAGCCTTTACACCATCGAGCTCGCCACCGGTGCGGCGAAGGTGCTCCTGGAGGAACCCGGCTGCAACTACGCGGAGCCCAGCGCGTCGCCCGACGGGCGGTGGATCGCCTACGCGGTGCGGCCGGGCGGCGAACTCACCTTTGAGCAAACGATGGTGGCCGTGGTCCCGGCCGCCGGCGGCACGCCCACGCTGCTCACGGCCGACCTCGATCGCAGCGCCACCGGCCTGAAATGGTCGCCCGACAGCCGGTTCATCTATTTCACCGTCGCCGACCGCGGCGGCTTCCCGCTCCACCGCGTGTCGCCCGGCCAACCCGGCGCGGAACGGCTCACGCCCCAGGCCGACTGGGGCATCCGCGACTTTGATGTCGCAGCCGGCGCGCTCGTGCAGGTGGTGACCAATCCCGGCAATCCTGCGGAACTCTACGGCGGCCCACGCGACGGGAAAATCGCCCGGCCCCTCACCAGCCACAACGCCGCCTGGCTGAAGGAGCGCAAGCTGAGCCCTTACGAAGGCCACCGGCTCGTGCAGGCCGACGGCATCATGGTGGACTATTGGACCATCAAGCCGCCGGACTTCGACCCCGCCAGCAAATACCCGCTGCTCGTGCAGATCCACGGCGGGCCGACCGCCATGTGGGGTCCCGGCGAGCAGAGCATGTGGCACGAGTTCCAATACTACGCCGCACGCGGCTACGTCGTGATGTTCGCCAACCCGCGCGGTTCCGGCGGCTACGGCAAGGCCTACCAGCGCGCCAATTTCAAGGACTGGGGCACCGGCCCCGCCAGCGACGTGCTCGCCGCCGCGAGTTTCACCGCCAAGGAAAACCATGTGGACAAGGACCGGCAGGTGCTCACCGGCGGCTCCTACGGCGGTTATCTGACCGCGTGGATCATCGGGCACGACCACCGTTTCAAGGCGGCGGTGGCGCAGCGCGGCGTCTATGACCTCGCGACCTTCTACGGCGAGGGCAACGCGTGGTTCCTCCTGCCGCTCTACTGGGGCGGCTATCCATGGGAAAAGGAGGTCCGCGCCATCCTCGACCGCGACTCGCCCCTCACCTACGTCACCGCCATCCGGACCCCGCTGCTCATCCAGCACGGCGACGTGGATTTCCGCACCGGCGTCATCCAGAGCCAAATCCTCTACAAGAGCCTCAAGCAGCTCGGCCGCGACGTCGAATACGTGCGCTACCCGCGCGCCACGCACGAGCTCAGCCGCAGCGGCGAGCCCGCCCAGCGCCTCGACACACTCGTGCGCTACGAGGAGTTCTTCCGCCGCCACATCGGGGAGGATTGAGGCAACACACCCCGCCCTGCCGTTTGAAAATTGGGGCCCTCCTGCATTGCCATCGAGGTTCCGCTCACCTTTCAGCGCCTGACTGTGGGAGCAGCTTGCTCGCGACCTCGCCCAAAAAGTCGCGAGCAAGCTCGCTCCCACATTTCCCGACTGCATCGTTCCGGCTTGAGCGGGGTGCGTAACATGCCGGGGTGTTTTGGCCGAATACCCTGCCCGATTTCCGCCGTCGGCGGCACGTCCCGATACGCTTGCTTGCAGCGATGAGCCTTCCCCCCATCCTCGCCGCCATGCCGCACACGCTCTTCCCCACTGCCTTCGGCACCTGCGGCATCGCGTGGAACGACACCGGTCTGACCGGCTTCCAGCTGCCCGAGGCCACCGCCGCGCTCACGGAGCAACATCTCGCCCACAAGGCCCGCAGTCAGCCCGCCACCGAGCCGCCACCGGCCTGGGTGCAAGGCATCATCGACCGCGTCCGACTGCACCTGGACGGCACCTTGCAGGATTTCGCCGGCACGGTGCTCGATTGGAGCCGCGTGACTGATTTCCAGCAGGCGGTCTATCGGCAGGCCCTGGCCATCAGGCCCGGCTACAAGAAAAGCTACGGCGAGATTGCCCGGCTGATGGCGCTGGGAAATGAGGCTGCGCGCGCCGTAGGCGTGGCCCTCGCGACCAATCCCTGGCCGCTCATCGTGCCCTGTCACCGCGTGGTGTCGGCGGGCGACAAGATGACGGGCTTTTCCGCCCCGGGCGGCGTGCGCACCAAGACCCGCCTGCTGGCCCTGGAAGGCGCGGAGCTGTTGTCGGAATGAAACCCCGCCTCCATTTCGACCCCGCCGTCGCCGTCGCCCACCTGCGCGACCGCGACGCCACGCTCGCCGCGCTGATCGAACGCGTCGGGCCGTTCGCACTGGAGTTGAAGCCTGCGGCCAGCCTGTTCGAGGCGATGCTGCGCTCCATCGTTTACCAGCAGCTGCACGGCAAGGCGGCGGCCACCATCCATGGGCGCGTGCTGGTGGAACTGGCCCGGCACGGCGGACCCACTCCCGAAGCGCTCGCTTTGGCGACCGATGCCGCGCTGCGCGGCGCCGGACTGTCGGGCAACAAGCTCCTCGCCGTCCGCGATCTGGCCCTGAAATGCCGGGAAGGCACGGTGCCCTCGCTCAAGGTGGCGGCGAAACTCGGTGACGATGAGCTCATCGCCCGCCTGACCGAGGTGCGCGGCATCGGGCCGTGGACGGTGCACATGCTGCTCATCTTCTACCTCGGCCGCCCCGACGTGCTGCCCACCGGCGATTTCGCCATCCGGCTTGCGTTCAAAAAGCTCCACGGCAAGCGCAAGGACCCCACGCCGGAATCCCTGCTGAAGGCCACGCGCCACTGGCAGCCTTATCGCTCGGTGGCGAGTTGGTATCTGTGGCGTTCGCTCGACACCGGCTGACGGCTTCGCCTAGGCTGCGGGCCATGTTCACCCTGTCCCCCGCCGAGAGCGCGCCGGCCACCTACCCCGCAAACAGCATTGGGCGCCTGATGGAACCACCCGTCGCGGTGTTTCCCGCCCGGATGACCGTGGCGGAGGCGACGGAGGAGATCCGCGAACTCGCGACCACCCGGCTGTTCACCTACGGCTACATCACCGATGCCAACGGCGTGCTGCTCGGCGTGGTGACCATGCGCGACCTGCTGCTGCGCCAGAAGACCGACCGCTTGGAGGACTTCATGCTGCGCCAGCCGTTCTCCCTGCAGCCGGGCATGGACCTGATGGAGGCCATGCGCCTGACGGTGAACAAGCACTACCCGTCCTATCCCGTGTGCAACGGGTCCAGCGTGCTCATCGGCATCGTCCGCGGCTCCCGGATCTTCGAGCAACAGGCGATCGAGATCAGCGCGCAGGCCGGCACCATGGTGGGTGTCGAGAAGGAGGAACGCGCCTCCACGCCCTTCCTGACGAGCCTCAAGTTCCGGCATCCCTGGCTGCAGTTCAACCTGCTGACGGCCTTCGTGGCCGCCGCCGTGGTGGGCTTGTTCGAGGACACCATCGCCCGCATCACCGTGCTGGCGGTGTTCCTGCCCGTGCTCGCCGGCCAGTCTGGCAACACCGGCTGCCAGGCCATGGCCGTCGCGTTGCGCGGCCTGACGCTCGGGGAACTGAAACACGACCAGCGCCACCGCTTCCTGGTCAAGGAGGCGGCGCTGGGCCTGGCCAACGGCATGCTGGTCGGCTTCACCGCCGGCCTGGGCATGTTTTTCTATTCCACCATGCAGTCGTCTCCCGAGTCCGCGCTCAAGCTCAGCGCGATTGTCTTCCTGGCCATGACTTGCAGCTGCTTCCTCAGCAGTGTCTCGGGCGTGATGGTGCCGCTGACGCTCAAGAAACTCGGCTTCGACCCCGCGACCGCCTCCAGCATCTTCCTGACCACGGCGACCGACGTGGCCAGCATGGGCTTCTTCCTCGGCCTCGCCACGCTGTGGTTGGTTTGAGGGATTGGCCGGTGGAAAACGACGGCGGCGGCTGGCATGCCCGGTCCGCGCCTACTGAGACTCGCGCAATAGGCTGACGTCGCGATGTCGGTGGTAGGGCGCACTGGCCCGCTCCGCCGCGGCGCACCGGGCCGGTGCGCCCTACCCGTCAGACTATTAGGCGAGCCTCAATAAGCTGAAAGTATGATGGCGGCGGAGTTGTCTCGGCCGGTGGTCTGCTGTTGAACTGCGCGGCCCTCACGCTCACTTTCACCCTCAACTTTTCCCATCTCATGCCGACCTCCATGCGCGCCATCATCAAGCCCACCGCCGGACCCGGGCTCACCATGACCACGGCCCCGGTGCCCCGCCCGGGCATCAACGACGTGCTGATCAAGATCAAGAAGACCTCCATTTGCGGCACCGATGTGCACATCAACAAGTGGGACTCGTGGGCGCAGCGGGTCATCAAGCCGCCGCTGGTCATCGGCCACGAATACGTCGGCACCGTGGCGGATGTGGGCAACGGCGTCAGCGGCTTCACCCTCGGCCAGCTCGTCACCGGCGAAGGCCACATCGTCTGCGGCCACTGCCGCAACTGCCTCGCCGGCCGCCGCCACCTCTGCCCCAATACCGTCGGCGTGGGCGTGAACCGGGACGGCGCCTTCGCCGACTACGTCTCCATCCCCGCTTCCAACGTCTGGAAGGTGCCGGCCGGCATGGATCTCGACGTGGTCTCCTGCTTCGACCCGCTCGGCAACGCCGTCCACACCACGCTTTCCTACGACATGGTCGGCGAGGATGTGCTCATCACCGGGGCCGGCCCCATCGGCTGCATGGCCATCGCCGTGGCCAAGCACGCGGGCGCGCGAAAGGTCGTCATCACCGACATCAACGACGGCCGCCTCGAACTGGCCCGGAAGTTCGGCCCGACCCGCGCGGTGAACACCGCCAAGGAAAACCTGACCGACGTCTGGCACAAGGAGCTCGGCATGACCGAGGGCTTCGATGTCGGCCTGGAGATGTCCGGCAGCCACCTCGCCCTGAACCAGATGATCGACAACATGATCATGGGCGGCCGCATCGCCCTGCTCGGCACCCACTCGGCCAAGGCGGAAGTGGACTGGAACAAGATCGTCTTCAAGATGCTCCACCTGAAGGGCATTTACGGCCGCGAGATGTTCGAGACCTGGTATAAGATGACCGCCCTCGTCCAGGGCGGCATGGACATCACGCCCGTCATCACGCACCGCATGCCGGTGGACAATTTCCAGGAAGGCTTCGAGCTCATGGGGGCCGGCAAGTCCGGCAAGATCGTCCTCAACTGGGAGTAACCGATGAATCCCGCCTACACCGCCCACCTCAAGAAAACCCTCGCCGAAATCGAAGCCGCCGGACTCTACAAGCGCGAGCGTGTCATCACCACGCACCAGACCGCGCACATCGGCGTCGCGACCGGCCAGAAGGTCCTCAACCTCTGCGCCAACAACTACCTCGGCCTCGCCGACAATCCCGAGCTCATCGCCGCCGCCCGCGCGTCCCTGGACCGCTGGGGCTTCGGCCTGGCCTCGGTGCGCTTCATCTGCGGCACCCAACAGATCCACAAGGACCTCGAGGCCGGCTTGTCCAAGTTCCTCGGCACCGACGACACCATCCTCTACTCCTCGTGCTTCGACGCCAACGGCGGACTGTTCGAGACTCTGCTCGGCGCGGAGGATGCGGTCATCTCCGACGAGCTGAACCACGCCTCGATCATTGACGGCGTCCGCCTCTGCAAGGCGCAGCGCTACCGCTACAAGAACAACAATCTTGAGGATCTGGAGGCGAAGCTCAAGGAGGCCGACGCCGCCAAGGCGCGCTTCAAGCTCATCGCCACCGACGGCGTGTTCTCGATGGACGGCACCATCGCCAACCTGCGGGGCATCTGCGACCTCGCCGACAAATACGGCGCGATCGTGATGGTGGACGACAGCCATGCCGTCGGCTTCATGGGCCGGACCGGCCGCGGCACCCATGAGCACTGCGAGGTGATGGGCCGGGTGGACGTGTTCACCGGCACGCTCGGCAAGGCGCTCGGCGGCGCCAACGGCGGCTACACCTCCGGACGGCGGGAGATCATCGACCTGCTGCGCCAGCGCTCGCGCCCCTACCTTTTCTCCAACACCATCCCGCCCAGCATCGCCGCCGCCTCGATCGCGTGCCTGGAACTGCTCTCCCGCTCGACCGAGCTGCGCGACCGGCTCCATGCCAACACCCGGTTCTATCGCGAGGGCCTGACGAAGGCCGGGCTCACCATCAAGCCCGGCACGCACCCCATCGTCCCCATCATGCTCGGTGACGCCGCCCTCGCGCAGAAAGTCTCGGCCCGCCTCCTGGAGAAGGGCCTTTACGCCATCGGCTTCTTCTTCCCGGTCGTGCCGCAGGGTCAGGCCCGCATCCGCACGCAGGTTTCCGCCGCCCACAGCCGCGAGGATCTCGCCTTTGCGATTGAGAAGTTCGCCGAGGTGAAGCAGGAATTCGGTTTCTGATGCCCACCTCCGCCCAGCTCACGAAGCTCAAGGCCGCCGCCAAGGCCGCCGCCGGCCGCGCCTACGCCCCCTACTCCAAGTTCACCGTCGGGGCCGCCATCCTCACCTCGACCGGCAAGATCTACGCCGGCTGCAACGTCGAGAACGCCTCCTACGGCCTCACCAACTGCGCCGAGCGCACCGCCATCTTCAGTGCCGTCGCCTCCGGCGGAAAAAAACTGAAGCTCGCCTGCGTCGTCGTTTATACGCCGACCAAGACTGCGACGGCCCCCTGCGGCGCGTGCCGGCAGGTCATCTACGAATTCGGGCCGCAGGCCCGCGTGATCTCCACCTGCGACGGCCGCCAGGAGGTCGATGTGTCGATCGACGCGCTGCTGCCGGGCGCCTTCGGCCCGGCGGACCTCGCCTGAAGCCATGAGCAGACGGGTTGCCATCGCGCTGGGCCTCGCCGCCTGCGCGGTGCTTCACGCCGCCGAACCCGCCCCGCGCTGGTTCAAGGGCAACCTGCACACGCACTCGCTCTGGAGCGACGGCGACGATTATCCCGAGATGATCGCCGACCGCTACAAGCAGGCCGGCTATCACTTCCTCGCCATCTCCGACCACAATGTCCTCGCCGAGGGCACGCGCTGGCTCGAGCTGAAAGCCCCGGCCGTCGTGGCCGGCACCGTGATCCAGCCGGGCGGCGGCGCCGTGCTGGAGGATTATCTCGCCCGCTTCGGACCGGATTGGGTCGAACAGCGCGATTCGGCCGGCAAGCGGGAAGTCCGGCTCAAACCCCTGGCGGAATACCGCACGCTTCTCGAGGAACCCGGCCGCTTCCTCCTGATTCCCAGCGCCGAGCTCACCTCCAAATGGAGCCGCCCGGCGACCGCCACCGAGCCAGCCCGGGGCGGACCGGTGCATCTGAACCACACCAACCCCGCCGCCCTCATCGCCCCGGTCGTCGCCGGCTCCGCGCTCGAGATCATGCAGCAGTCCGTTGACGCCGTGCTCGAGCAACGCTCGCGAACCGGCCAGCCGATGATGATCCACCTCAACCACCCCAACTACGTCTGGGGCGTCACCGCCGAGGAATTGATGCACGTGCACGGGGAGAAGTTCTTCGAGATCTACAACGGCCATCCCGGCGTGCACAACGCCGGCGACCACGCCCACCTGAGCACGGACGAGATGTGGGACGCGATCCTCACCCGCCGCCTCGCCGAACTGCAGCTCGGGGTGATGTTTGGCATCGGCTCGGACGACTCCCACCACTACCACCGCATGCTGCTCGGCCAGAGCAATCCGTTCCGCGGCTGGATCATGGTCCGGGCCACCCATCTCACGCCCGAATCGATCATCCGCGCGATGGAAGCCGGTGATTTCTACGCCAGCTCCGGCGTAACGCTCGCCGCCGTCACCCGCACCGGCCGGACCCTCGCCTTGGAAATCCAGGCCGAGCCGGGAGTAACCTATACCACGCAGTTCATCGGCACCCGGCGCGGCTACGACCCCTCCAGCCAGCTCATCGAGTCCGACCCCGGCAGCAAGGCGCTCCCGCATCGCCGCTACAGCAAGGACGTCGGCGCGGTCCTGGCCGAGGTGAAGGGCTCCCGCGCGTCCTACACGCTGAAGGGGGACGAGCTCTATGTGCGGGCGAAAATCACTTCCTCGAAGGCAAAGCCCAACGCCAGCGTGGCCGGCGAGGTCGAATGCGCCTGGACCCAGCCGCTGGTGAACGGAGCCAAATAGGGTGGTCGTCGATTTCCATATCGACGACAGACGCCGGTGTGGAAACCGGCGCCCACCTACAGCGAATCCGCGAACTTCCGGAGTTCCTCCCAGTAGCGCGGGCCGGTGAAGTCGGCGAGCCCGGCGTGCGGTCCGCCCTCGACAAAGAGCTTCTGTTTCCGCGCGGTGAGGGCCTCGTAGAGCTTCTCGCCATGCCAGAACGGCACGGTGTGATCCGCCGTGCCATGAATCACCAGCACCGGCAGCTTCAAGTGCGGCACCTTGGCCAGATTCACGAACTTGTCGCCGGGGAATACCGGGATCGTCGTCATCACCCGGTAGGCGCTGACGAACGCGCCCTGGAGCACCAGCCCGGCCGCAGGACGCTGCCGGGCCAGCTCGACCCCCGGGCCCCCGCCGAGCGAGTAGCCGAAGATGATGATGCGCTCCGCCGGCACGCCCAGTTGGGTGCGCAGGTAATCGTAGGCCAGCGACGCGTCGGCCGTGAGATTCGCCTCGGTGGGCACGCCTGCGCTGCGGCCGTAGCGCCGGTAGTCGAAGGCGAAGACCGCATAGCCCTGGGCGATGAATTGCGGCAGGTAGTCGTTGAGGCTGCCGAGGTCCTCGTAGTTGCCGTGCAGGTAGAGCAGCGTGAATTTCGCCTTGGGATTGGGCCAGTGGCGCGCCGCAAGCTTCACCCCGTCGGGGGCGGTCAGTTGGACATAGCCGGGCCCGAGTTCGTATTTCACCGGCGGCCGCGGGAACAACATGGACTGCGACAGAAAATGCGCGCCGATCGCGAGCAGGCCGTAGCTGATGCCCAATAGGACAAGGAGACGGCCGAAACTGGCGACGAATTCAGACATTTTAGTCATGTCATCCTGAGCGCAGCGAGGGATCCATCATCATGAGCCAAGCGACTGTCAGTCTGGATTCTTCGCTGCGCTCAGAATGACGCTAGAAAATCTCAGCATCGCAACAGATCCCGCATCGTCGCAACCGCTTGGTCGCGCGGGATCTCCCGCTCGGAACGGTCGGCGAGGTCGCGGAGCTTGACCACGCCCTTGGCCAGTTCGTCGCCGCCGTAGATCAGCGCCACCTTCGCGCCGGAGTCGGAAGCCGCCTTGAACTGCTTGCCGAAGGCCAGGTCCTTGAAGGGATACTCGACCCGGATGCCGGCCGCGCGCAGCGCCTGGATGTCGGCGAAGGCCGCCTGCCGCTCCGCGGCGCCGCCGATAACGACATAAACCTGTGGCGCGGTGCTGTGCGCCGGTGCCA
>Ga0268298_10006143_pt1 | contig 10981 bp, 10 predicted proteins | sample WWTPWeurt_MetaG_FD_194462 | JGI IMG/M metagenome (GOLD analysis project Ga0268298, IMG submission 194462) | Activated sludge microbial communities from WWTP in Nijmegen, Gelderland, Netherland - WWTP Weurt | ecosystem: Engineered > WWTP > Aerobic digester > Activated sludge | place... | reverse complement strand
TTCACATCATGGACGTGTACAGCCACTTCATGTGGCGCTACCTGGTGAACACAGGGAAGGGCACGTTCTCGGGTGAACTGTCGACGACGTCGGCATGGCAGAAGAAATATCTGTCCGGTCGCGCGCACGAAGAGTACGCCTCGTGGATCGAGGGAATCGCGGAGTAACACCATTGTCTGGAGCCGTAAGCGAGCAATCGCAAAAGGGCTCCCCGCAGTGGTGGCAGTCGTGCGTCAGGGTCGTCCGGAGCAATCCGGGCGACTCTGATTGCACTCCTTCAACAGCCGGACAACAGAGGCGATCAGGCTTCGGCATATTGCCGAGGACTGTCGCTCCTGGGGTCCCAAGAAACAACAGGAGTAATATCATGAAATGCTACACGGCACTTGGTGGCGCAGTCACCGCTGGAATCCGCCTGCACAAGGGCACGACTCCGGATGGTGGCGCCGGATATTTCGTGCATGTCAATCCCGACCATTACGGTCACGTGAAATCGGTCGATGACCTTCTGCGCTTCGGCTGTGCACACTTCGAAGGCGACGACATCGTCGTCGACCGTTGCATCGTTGCCGACGGCGACCTGAAGCCGGAGATGGTGCCCGATGGTAAGGCGCTTGTTTTGGGCGCCATCGACCACCGGCTCGCCGAATTCGGTTCTCACGCGGCGCCGGAAGGCTACCGCACGGCAATCGGTCCGAATCTCTGCTTCCACCCGCTCGTCACCCGCCACGTCAATCGCGTGATGGGCAGAACGACCGGGCACGAGCAGTACGCGTTCCTCGGAATTTTCGAAGAGGGCGATTGCCTGAAGGCCAACATCATCTTCGAAGACGCTTCCAACAAGCCCATCGACCTCTGGGCGGACGGCGAACTGCTGGCGTTCCGCGGAGGCGAGCTGCGCTTCCAGGCGGCGCCGGTCGGATTGAAGTCCACGCGGTGGTTGCAGAGCGCGTAAGGCGTTCATGAACGCATGTCGAAGAGGGGCAGACAGGTTGGACAAAACCTGCCTGCTCTGCCCCTTTTCACATTTTGCACGTTTTTACTACACGCTATCGTATCCCGAGGGTAACCTGCAGCGTAAAGCACTGACCGCCCCCAGGGAACGCCATTGGCTTGTTTCGTTCTTATTTCTTGTATCGGACCACAGTTACAGACAAGCTTGAATCCAGCCCCGCGAAGGTTTTCTGCATTATGAATTCTGCCTGCTGGGCGTCATAGCTACCAGAACCAGCGCCCAGCACAGGAAATGCAATTGATTGAAAACCCGACACCTCCGCCAGTTTCATTGCATTTTCAACCGATTGAGAAATTGATTTTTCGCTGGCGTTCCAGAGCATGTCGATCGATGCGACATGAATGATGGCTTTGAAGGGCAATCTCCCAGCTGAAGTTATTCTCGCTTGCCCAAGTGGAAGCGGTCCGCTAGCGGCGATTTCGCGGAACGGTTGCAGGCCTCCCTGCTTCTTTATGGCGCCCGATACACCATGTGGTATCAGCAACCACCAGGGAATTACATTTCTATTCCAAGCATTCACTATACACTCGACAGGCTGCTCGAGCAGGTCTCCCTCGACTACTGAAACTTGCATAAGGCCTCTTAATCAGCAAAAATCTGCGGTACTTGTAATTCCAAATTCTGCATCAAGTACTGATTCTTGAAGAGCTCATGTCCCTTTTTAGCAAGCTCGCGCCGGCGCTCGGAATTTTCTATAAGTGAAACAACCTTTTCCGTGAAATCTTCAACCTTATCTGCGATTTCTAGATGCACTCCGTCCAGCAGTTCCAGCCCTTCTGCACCAATGCTGGTAGAAACAACCGCGCGAGAATGACTGAAAGCTTCTAGAATTTTGATGCGCGTACCGCCTGAAGAGCGGAGCGGAACCACGACAATATCGGTCTCGGCGTAAAACGGTGATGTCTCTTCCACCTCGCCGACGAATTTCACGTCCTGATAGAAGACTTTCAGCTTCGCTGGTTCCACCGCCTGTTTCCAGCCTCCACCCACGACTACGAGCTCCACCGGAACAGGAGAGCGCTGCTTTATCAGCGGCAGAATTTCACGATTGAAATATTTGACTGCATCTTCATTAGGGAAATATCCGAGACTGCCGACAAAGAGAAGGCGCGCATTGCCGGTCGCCGTGCGCTGTGGCAGCGAGACGGATTTAGGATACGAATTCGGCAAAACTCTTACAGATGCTTTCTTGAATCTCGAGAGTATCCCTTCAGCTTCGCGCCTAGAGGAAGCGAAAACCTTGTTGAAACGCCCTATATATTGAGCCTCAAGCTTTGCATATCCCTGTGCTTCAAGCTCCATTTCTCGAGCAAGATCCTTCTTGTCGCACAACGTGTAAACACGAGCCAAACGTGCTCTGTAACTTGATTCCAGCTCGTCTATATCGAGCCAACAAGGCAGCGCTCCGATATTTGGAAGAACATAGGGTGCCAAATAGAACTTGAATACGAATACTAAATCCGGATTGAACGCATGTATCGCTTTCTTTATTCGGCGCCGCCAGTCTGCGCTGCACCAACGCCATTCACGGGGGATATTCTTTTCACTGCCAACAATCTTGATGATGTCGGAAGACGGCGGATCAAAACTGGACCAATCAGGATTGGGGACTGACTTCCACGATTGGCATAGTTTTATGACATCAACAGGAGGGGCTTCAATTCGATCGTTGTAAATCGGTATTACCAGAAGATCTATTGTCGCCCAGCGAGAAAGAAGTTTCAAAGCCGCAGCCGCTCGCATCGCCAGCCCGCTGCCGGTGAAAGATGGAAAAACTGGACTGATAAAAATGACTCGACGATTCATGCTCTCTCGTTTACGCAACACCGCGCAAAGTCAAATTTTACCAGCCTCAAAACGCCTGTGAGAAGAAAAAAAGGCGTCACTTAAAAACTGCACGGCGACGAGCATTTACCCGCATTGAGAACCGACGGGAAAGAATCGTATGGACGCTAAAATGCAATAAACGCACAATACTACACTTTTTAGTATCATCCATGAAAAAAGTGATGCACGGAAGGCAGGCGCCTCCATGCATCACAAGAGCCCAAGAAAGTTTACCTGGCACCATCGGAAACCGGCATGCCCAGCATCTTCTTGAGTTCGTCCGCCGCCACCTTCAGAGCTTCCGGTCCGCGGTCGCCTTCGACAAGAACGTCGGGCTCAATCCCGTTGCGCTCCGTCTGCCCGCAGTCACCCAGCCATTCTCCGCCCGGCGCAAACCAGTGGCAGCGGGTGATTCGCACCCTGGCTCTGCCGTCGAGGATGTCGTATTCGGCCTGACCGATACCCTTACCGGGCGTCACCCCGCTGCCGACCATCAGCACCTGCCCGGCGATGCCGTTCTGAACCAGCGCGCAGACCATCAGCTCGCCGGCGCTGGCGGTGCGACTGTTGATCAGGAGGACCAGCGGCTTTCCAGCCAGAAGAGGCGGTCGCCGCGTTCCGGGATGACCAATGCGCGTGCCGTCGGGGAATTCTTCGTTGGCAAAGAACTCCTCTTCGGTGACTGCGTACTGGCGCGTCTTGATGCCGTCGCCATCTTCCCAGCGGAACTTGAGCGTCGCCAGAAGCCCCTCGCGCAAGAAGAACCCGCAACTCTCGAGAGCCTCGAACATCCGACCGCCGCTGTTCTGGCGAAGGTCGAGGATCACTCCCTGGCATTCGGCGATTTTGCTTACCGCCTCGGCAATCTCCTCCACCACGCCTTCCTTGTCGAAGGTGCTGATGCGCAGATAGCCGATGCCTGTGGGCGTCAGAACCGAAGCCACATCCGCCACCGCAGGCTGAGCGGCGGAATGTCCGTCGTCAGCGCTGCTGCCGGAAACGAAAGTCGAGGGCGGCACGACTCGCTCGGTGTAGGTGTCTTTCAGTGATGCCAGCATCTCGTCGGCAAACTCGAGAGCCGTCGCTTCGTCAACGATTTGCTCGTCGAAACGATGCTCATAAGAGCCCCAGTCGGCAAGCCTTTTCGTGTCGAAGAAAGTGGCACGAACCATCGCCCAGATGGCGTGGTAAAGCTCACGCCCCCGCATGGAGGCGTCATCTACAGTCTTCATAGGAACCTCCTTCGTGGTTTTAAAAACAATGCGGCAAGCAGGCTCGAGAGCGCTGCTTACCGAATTGTTCTCTTGTTGAGCACGGGGTGTTAATGCATTGAGCCGTGCAGTTCGACGGTGACCTGGGAGATGGCAGGATAGTCCTCGTACCAGACATCGTTGTTCTTGCCGGTGAGGCAATTGCAGGCGTCCTGCGGAACAGTGATGCGGCACTGGGGAAGCTTCTCCACCAAACCCTGTATGGACTCCAGCAGGCAAGCGTCACTGTTGACACCACACATGCGGAAATCCAGCGTAGAGAAACCTTTGTCGCGGCAGCACTTGAGGATTTCGCTCGAGCCGTCGTCAGTGCTCTTCGTGATGGTGTCGGTGTTCTCGTAGCCCTCGAGCAGCACTTTGATGCTCTCGTAGGTGTGTCCCATCTCATGCGGGTCATACTCGACGATGATGATCGGGCGACCTTCTTCACGAGCACGAGTGACTTCTTGCTTGACGAACCACTGAGTGATTGCGTCTTGCGCCGCCGGAAACCCGGGCTGCATGTCCATGACGACAAGCACCGGTCCGAGGCAGACAACGTGAGGGCTGATGAACGGCATTGCAGCCGCGACGCCATGCCCTGCTCTGGCGCCAGTGTGTTTTGTACTCATACTTTTCTACTTTCGGTTAGGCGGCATGAGACCTTGCACTGCTGTGCATGGCTGTTACGCGCGCGATGTTCATTTTTTTCGGAGTTTTAGGCTATAGCCGGATTGGAAGTTAGGAGTTGGATAATTTGACCGTACAGATGGCTTATAACTCAGACAAGTGTTTTAGAAAAATTGCTTTGCACTTGCTCAAGCCCCACCGGTTCGAACTTTCCAGCCGTCCCTAACCATCCGAACGCCCTTCGAGGGCGACTTTTGACGCCGCAACTGTATGAAAATTCCGAAAAGAAAGACCCTTCAAAGTTTACGCTAGCGCCGCTAGGGACTTGAGTGGCTGCCTGGGCGGTGCTCGGCCAAGTTTATCGAGAATGCATTTTTTTCAATTACTAAGTAAGTTTTGTCAGATTGGGCATTAAGTAGCTGTGGACTTCTCAGTCACTAAGACGCCGCTATCTCATGAGCAATTCGAAAAGCAATATTCAACTGGGTGAACTGATAGTCACGAGCGGTTTAGCCTCGGAAGAACAACTCAATTTGGGATTGCTTGGAACGGTCGAGACCGGCTTGCCGCTCGGTTTACAGCTGATCTTGCAGAATATCCTGGATTTCGACAGTCTCCATGGGCTGGTCACAGCGCAAAGCCTCGTCAGAGATGAGTTCGTCACTCGAGAAACGGCCGCCAAGGCGGTTGCGCTGGCGAAAAGAAAAGCGATTCAGCTAAATCTTGCTCTCGATTTGCTGGGCATTTATGTCGACAACCCAATGAAAAATCGCCTCGGCAGCTTGCTCGTCGACGGTGATATCGTCGACAGAAATGTTTTGAAGAGCCGCCTTAAGGTCTCGCGTGCAACATGCCTGCCGCTCGGCAAAGTTTTTGTCGCAGGCGGCGACCTCGAATCGACGATTATCGACAAGGCCATTCAGGTACAGAGACTGCTGCGCACGGGAGAAATGGAAAGAGAAGAAGCGATAGATCACATCGTCTCTTCTCGCAGCAGCATTCAACATGCGCATACGACCGAGGAAGGCATAGAAATACTCAAGACGAGACTGGGAGTGCTTTTCTTCGAAGTCGGACTGGTTTCTTATGACGATGTCGAAAAAGCCGCAGAAGAAGCCAATCGCAATTGCTTGAAAATCGGCGAGACAATGCTGGCACAGCATCTCATTTCTACTGAAAGCCTGGACATAGTGCTGGAAGTACAGAGATTGATCCGGGCCAAACGTTTCAGCCGCGAACACGGCATCGCCATGCTGCGAAGAATACACGCAACCGATACCTTTCCTACTCAAGCGACGCAACAGAAGGAAAGAGCTCCAATCAGCTTTCTCAATTTCCTGAGACTGGCAAGACTGGTGGACGGCACAGGGAAAAACATTCTCTCTCAGACAGGGACCTATAGAAGTCACGGCGTGAGCGGTATGATTGAGGAAACCTGGTCAGTCTTTCCCCAGTCCGTTGATGAAGACCGAGCAATCAAAGAAATTATCCCCAGAGACGTTGCCGAGTGTCTGGCAGAAAACGGTTTCACAACACTCGAGCAGCAATTGAGCGTAGCCCGTGCCGCCAAAGAGTATAAGTTGCATCGCGACAGAGTCTCGAATATCGAACAGGCGCTCGTGAAATACCATGCGGCCATAGTCGATGGAACCGCCATGCGGGCTTGGTCAGGTACATTTCCGGCAATCACCACCTGGATGGAGAAAGACACTCAGAACAGGCAGGCGCAGGAGACTGAAGGCTCCAGCACCTGACTAATCTAGATGTCGACGCTATTTGCTAGCGGCCGGGTGCCATCACTTGCGCCTTGAAATTCGGATTCACAGTTGTCGCTTGATTGCCGATATTGACACTTTCTGCCCCGGTCACGCCGCCAAATCCTGAGAAGATTGGAACGAAATTACGGTGGTGCCAGAACGGCGTTTCGACTGCTTTGACTCCAACATCGGACCAGGCCTTTTCCAGTTTGGGCACGAGATCAGAGTGACCGAGTCGTTTGGCTGCTTCGACAGTTTCGAAGGCGAATTGCGAGAATTGCGGAGTGCTGCCGGCTCTGGCGCGAGCTTCGAACCAAATCTTCCCTGGAGCCTCCCAGGCGTTGCCGCCGACATTGGTGGCAAATTCGTAGAAGGCCTTGTTCGGAATGCCGCTGTTGATGTGGACGCCGCCATTGTCGCGAGTGGTTTTGACAAAATCTTTCATGTGACCGGGCTGAATGTCCTTGCCGATCGAAGGATCGTTGTATGCGGTACCGGGCTCTTTCATGCTGCGCAGGGCGACACCATTGATATTGTCTTTCCAGATGCCTTTGCCGATCAGCCAGTGATATTGGGCGGCCGTGAGCTTGTCCGCGTGCATGTCGATGAGCGCGCCGCCCACATCAGAGAAGTGCTCATTTAAAGCACCCGGTTGATTGCGGTAAACAGTACCGGCTTCGAACTCAGTTACTCCGTGAGTAACTTCGTGTCCGGCAATGACTCGCTGCATGAATGTACGGAACGGGCTCTGTGGACCCGGCTTTCCATATGTCATTCGGACGCCGTTCCAGAATGCATTCTCGAAATTCTCGCCATAATTGACAGTGGATTTCATGGTCATGCCCTTGCCGTCAATTGAATTTCGTCCGTGTACTTCTTTGTAGAACTGCCGAATCGCACCGGTATAGTCATAAGCCAAATCTACTTCAGGATTGCCAATCGGCTTCTGTCCTTCCGTGCGCACCACAATGCCGTCTGTCTCTTTGCCTTGAGCGTCTGAAACCTCGCGAGCGCCTGTGCCTTCCTGAACAGGTTTTGCTTCAGTTCGCTCACGTGTCAATCGGGCTTCACGATGTTCGCGAACCAGCGTGTTCAAGCGCCGGTTGGCCTCGACTGTCTTGAGGAATTCGGCATTATTCGGCTGGCGCTTGGCGATGTCATCGAATACATGCTCAGGGATGAAACCGTGTCTGTACACTTTGCTCTCTAAACCAACAGCATTAAGACCAAGCGTTTTAGCACTTTCCACACCACGCATCAGCTTGGCGTCCAAGCCTCTATACGTATGGGCCTTCCAGTTCATAAATGGTTGAGCCATTTCAGTGGACAGGACTTTTCCCATCGCCGCGGAACCGAGTTTGGCACCGACTCCCGCTTCCAACATGGTCACAGGCATACCGCCCAGAGTGTCGCCAAGCAATGTGGACGCGGCGTTCATATCCTCCATAGTGCGTGCGACATAAGCACCATGATAGGTTTCGACCAGCGGTTTGCCGATGAAATAACCACCCAGTGCTACGCTGGCGATTGCCCCGACTGGTCCTGATTTCGGCAGTAGCAACTTGGTGCCTGCACCGATTGCAGCACCGATGGCCACATTCGGAACAATGTTTTCTGGATTGAGAGAATGAAGAAATCCATCGTCAATCTTTTTGAAACCATCTACGGTGACATCTACCATTCTTTGCATTGCGCTATCCGGCGCTGCTCTGAGATCTCTGCCCGACTGCTGCGCATCAGCAATGGCACCCTGCATGATCAACTGACTCAAGCCCATTTGCGCTTCGTCCGGTTGATTCTGATTAGGATTGTTTTGAATGATTTCTTTTTGATCGCCTTCAGCCATTGATACAAGGACCTCGTTCCGGACAGAGCCGGCGGAAGCAGGAGGGAGGGAGTTTAGGACCGCAAAGCAGAACGGGCGTTCAAGCCATCAACCATCTTGTCGGTTGCTAACTTTTCGCGGAATACTTTTTTTGCAAGGATCGAAAGTGCCCCCACAATAATCCTGTCAGCCAGTCGTGTCGACTGGGGGAACTACGCACTGCGCATTAATTCGAAAGGCTGGCGAAGGCGACAAGGAGGAATTGCTATCGGTTTTACTGGTACAAACCTATGTGCGACAAGAGAATCGACGATTTGCTTGAGAGCGGAAAAGCCAGACATAAATAGACGGAGAAAAACTTGTATCAGGAAATTCTCAACCGAAATGCGCTACATGGCGTAGTACCAAGCCGGCAAAGCTCGAGTCACTAGAGAAGCGGCATTCTCTAGCGACTGCGAGCGATTTTTACTTCCTTGGTCTTTCTCTATCGACGATCACTTCAAGTCGCTTGCCCTTTCACGCCATTGCTCGAGGTTAAAAGGCGCGGGATGAACGCCGGCTTTCTCGGCTTCCTGCAGGAAGTATGCTTCCAGGCGCGCGTAGGTAGCCCGGTTCTTTGGTGCTACATCGGGTACATCGGCATAGCCGCGATCGCGCAAGAACTGCAAGATATGCCGGTCGAGAACTGCGACACGTACGTCATCACGGGTGCACAGAAGAAAGAATCTCGCTTTCGCCAATCCGATACCATGCACCGCTTCGAAGTCTTCGAGGCTGCCTGCCTGCAAGTCGAGCTTTAGAGCGACCGTTTGCCGAATAAAATTCTCCAGACGCTCCCAGCCACCGATGCGCGTAGCCTCCAGCTCTGCACGAAGAGTGCCTTGCTGTACCAGACTGGCCAGCCGATCAAAAGGCAAATTGCCGACTCCGCTGTCCAGCAATTGCGCAAGTGCGTTTTGTGCGCGATCTCTGCTACGCATTACAGAGAAGCCGCAGTAAAGCCAGAAGAGTTGGAGCTCTTCAATAGAACGTGCGAAGTTGACCAGATTTTCGTCAGTGATAATCGGCGCGGCCGAATATTTTTTCTTGGATGCTTCGTTCATTTGAGTGAATCCCTGGAAAAAATTTTGTTAGTCGACACGAAACAGGAGGGCACCCGATATGGTGCCGGAGCTGCCGGAAGCAGCGCATTTCTCCTCGACCGGTCTGTCAACCGCTGAGACGCACTAAGCGGTGCATTTAGTAATCAGCTTGCTGCGATTATTGGCTTGATTTTGTCCGCGACGGAGATTGAAACAGAAACGTCTCTAGTATAGAAAACAGGCTCCAAGAGAAATGAGTCGGTCAGAGTCAGAAATAAGTCAACCGATTTGATTTAGCCGTTTTATTTGGATGAAACCAAAGAGCATGGACTAGCGGGGTTGGCACAAACACAGTAAATTACTTTTACTATATGTTTTCGTATCTCTCATGAAGAATATAAATCGGCAGAAGAGGGGGTCATCAAATGCATTGCACTCGATGACCCCTTTCTTGCTTGTGGATGCTCTCAGGCAGCCGGCGAGCTGCGGGCGCGGACGATCACCTTTGCAGTCATACTCTTGCCGGTGCGAGGAAACCTGAAGGTGTCCTGGCGCGCAAAGACGGCCTCGTTCGAGTCCCTGGCAAAGGCTTCCGGGTCGAAGTGACAATTGACCAGGCTGAGCTGATGCGACAGCCAGGCCAGCGCAGGTACCAGACCGACCGGCGGGCGCGCCTGAGGCGGTGCGGCCGGCTCTTGAACGAGCTGGAACGTGACGTCCAACTCGAGAAGATACGGAGCTTCGACCTTGCGCATGCGGCAGAGGTCGAAATCGTCGTATGTGCACTCGAAACCGAGCGCAAGCAAGGCGTTGACCACAACGCCCTGTCCAGAGGTCATGAGCATTTTGCTCTCCACAAAGGGAACGCGGCGGAATCCCGTCGCGTTCAGTTTCGGAACGAGAGGCGCTTACGCCTTGTCAGCGGCGGGCAACCAGTTGTTCGGCGGCGTGAGCCAGAAGGCGCCGGCGCGACCACCTGCACATCTGTGCTCGATCGGGTCGGCGGACCATTTCTTGGCCGACAGGATTTCGACGGCACGGTCGACGACCTTGTCGTTCTCCGGCCAATAGGGAACTTCGACGCAAAGCCGAAAAGCGCTGGGTGTCGTCTGGCGCATCTGCGTGAAATCACCGATGAGCTTTTCGACAAGGGTCTTGGCCGCTTCCTCGACCGGGTCGACGGGATTCGTGATGACACCCCATCCATGCGGATTTACCGCCTTATTCTCCGTCATTTGATTTACTCCCTGATGACGGGTTATTTGCATAAATCGAATGCACGGTCTGTGGAGATAACGGAATATCTCCGCTCTCACCACAAAACGCGCACAAGCGAACGGATTCCGCAACAGGCCAATGCACCATTGCGGAATCCGCTCACTGCAATAGCTCCCGTCAGATACGGGAGAAGAAACGCACGACAGCGACGCCGAGGCAGAACGCCGAGAAGACGCCGAGCAGATTGCCCCACAGCGCCACGCCGGTCGCCGCCAGATAGAGCGCGACAAAACCGAGGGCGATGTAGATGAGAGCGCGGATGAAGACGGGCAGAGCGCTCGGCGTAGGCTGCGAGACCGAAGAGCGGTCGCCGGCGA
>Ga0268298_10006142_pt1 | contig 10981 bp, 11 predicted proteins | sample WWTPWeurt_MetaG_FD_194462 | JGI IMG/M metagenome (GOLD analysis project Ga0268298, IMG submission 194462) | Activated sludge microbial communities from WWTP in Nijmegen, Gelderland, Netherland - WWTP Weurt | ecosystem: Engineered > WWTP > Aerobic digester > Activated sludge | place... | reverse complement strand
GCCGCAGCCTGTCCGGCTGCAAAGGCCGCCTCTCTTGCCGCTCCCCGTAACACCCTGGCCGCCGCCATGGCGTGACCAGCCGCACTCCGGGACTGAGTCATGCTCACTTCGCCGCGCACCCACGCCCGCGCTTGTTCAATGGCCTGACGAGGCCGCGGGTCGGTTGGCTGCACGGCTTCGAACAAAAACAGGACGTGTTCCGCACAGGTCGCCGCCCATAGCGCGAGCAGGGAATGATCAGAGTCTGTCAGCGTTCCCCCGCGTCGCAGGGTGATAAATCTGGGGTCCCGTTCTTTTGGCAATATCATGGATGCGCCTTATTCCCACGGAGGCCCGGACCGTTCCAGTTCCATGTACGTTCCTCCATCCGATTCAAACAGCTCGTATGGCCCGGACACTCCAAAGCCGTAAATGACCGACTGCGGGTCTTTGACTTCAATCGCATCTTGGACCGGGGAATCTTCAAGGTAGACCTGTCCCCCACCGTATGCCCCAATGATGCCCACACTGGACCGATATATTTCCATGGTGGCAGGCGCTTCGTAATTTCGAGGGTCGGCTAAATTGGAATCATAAATCTTCAAATGAACATACCCGCGCACAACCGGCCATGCCTCATGCAAAAGGGAGTTGACGACAGTCAACGATGAATGATTGCATGGCAGGTCCCAGGTGGTGTTCTCATAAAAGACCCCCGCCGGGTTTCCCGGTTCTCCCAGACTCTTGAGTTCACACTCCACAAACTCCGGGTTGTTTTTCGAGATGGACCATCCCAGGCTGAAACCGCTTGGTGTGTCCTTGATCGTGATATGGGTATTGTTCCCTATGCTGATATCTCTTTCATAGATATATGAATCCGTCACGCGGACGGTCGTATACGGCCACAGGTCGGAAAGGTCCCAATCGGCCCATTGGCGATTAGCAGGAAAGGTGATGGTGTAGGTCCCTTCCGGCGGAAATACCTCGAACCAGATGTGATGCGCATCTGTGATCTCAACCGTGGAGTTGTGGATGTTGTTAAATAAAGTCATCTTAACTGTAGAATAGTTGACCGCTGTGTATTTCACGGCCCCGCGTATAGAGGTCCACGGGTCGCCCACAAAGTGATCGAACCGGACGGTGGACCCGCTTTCAAATTCCCAATTCACCCAATAGGGATTGCCCTGGAATGAATAGGAGTCTTCGATGATCAGGGTACCGCCCTTCTTAACCCGTAACCGGGTCTGCTGGTACTCGGTTTGTTCCCATATTAAAAGCGAGTTCTTTATGGTTAATATCCCAAAAACTTCGATGTCTTTCCTCTGGCCTGGCTGTACCAAAACGATCTTATCCTCAAAAGTGACACTTTCACCTGTACCCACTTTGAAGGTCTCGTCAATGACGACCTTCTCTCTGGGATCGTCCTCGCGATATTTAAAACCCCGAAGGGCAGGATCCCATACCGGTTCATTGACGTTCTCCCCCTTGAGGAAACAAAACACGCAATCACCCTCGTAGTTTTCGAGCAAAGTTGACTCTGTCTGTGTCGGAATTGGGAGCGAGGTGGATGTTGGCGGATCGGGCAGACTTGTATTTGTCGGTTCCGTCATGGAAGCAGATTGGCAGGAGATCACCAATACACCCAGGCCTATCAGCACACCGATTTTTTTCATTTGCCACCTCTACCCATTGCAACATCCTTCCACTTCTGGCGTAGCAAGCCATAAACATATTCGTTCGCGAACTTCCCCTTCTTCAACACTGCTCCTCGAAGGGTCCCTTCCCGCTTGAAGCCGAAGCGCTCAAATAACTGAATGGCTCGTTGGTTGAAGTCATAGACTTCCGCTCCGATTCGATTCATGTTCAGATGGGTGAAGCAATAAGCAATAACGGCTTGCAGCGCTTCCTGCGCATACCCCTGTCCCCATTCCTGTTTTTCACCGATCACGATCCCCATTTTGCACTGTCGATGGTAGCGGTCGATCAGGGCGATCATGCCATAGCCGATCAGTTCCTGGCCAGCCCTTTTATGGATGGCATAATGGATGATCTCAGACAAGGGGCTTTCCTGCATGATCGCTGTCAGGTATTCTGTAATATCTTCAACGGTCTGCGGTTCCCGGTCTTCCGGCTGGTTATCGCTGTAATACAGAAGGTCAGGGTCATTCTCCCACGCCTGCATGGAGTTGACATTAGCCAGGGTGTGGGGTTTAAGAAGCAACCTTTCGGTTTCCAGATAGAACATGCACATCACTCCAACCAACAGAAACTGCCTGACCGGCTCAGGGTCTTTTCAGGAAACGCAGATAAAAGGCCGCAAAGATCAGGACCATGCCAATATTCGCAATTAATCGTTCCCAGAACTGGCCTCGAAAGAACAGCACATCCATCCCGACCACAACGGTTATTATGATCAGGGCAAAAATCACACCATGAAAGGTCTTGGTCATTTTCACTCTCCAGTTCAAATTTATCCCATCCCCCCGATCGCCTCCGGCAGTTGCCCGCGCTGCCACTCACACTCCAAGCGGCCCATCCTGTCCCGATCTTTCTCCGCAACAAAGGCAGGACGTGTTCCGCGCAGGTCGCCGCCCATAGCGCGAGCAGGGAATGATCAGAGTCTGTCAGCGTTCCCCCGCGCCGCAGGGTGATGAAGCGCGGATCGCGTACCTTGGGCAAGATCATGGAGATCAGTTCCCGATCGCGCCTGTGCGTTCATAGGTCATAAGCAGCACGCCTTTCGAGGTGACCTGGCTTTCCGTCACCTTAAACGCCGTGGGCATGGTGCCATCGGCGAACAACCGTTTCCCCCTGCCCAACGTGACCGGGTAGATCATCAGCCAGAACTCATCCACCAGATCCCGTTTGAGCAGCGTCTGCAGGAAGTCCCCGCTTCCCCAAACGTTCAGGTCCGGACCCGGCTGCTGCTTGATCTCGGCGACTTTTTCGGCAACGTCCCCGCTTAAGAACACGGACGGCTGCCACTCGTTGGACGTCAGCGTGTTCGAAGCGACGTACTTGGTCGCCGCGTTGACGCCCGGCCAGGCCTCCCCATGCTGCGGCCAGTACGGCGCCCAAATATCAAAGGTCTTGCGCCCCACCAACAGGTCGAAGGGCAGGTTCATCCGTTTTCTCAAAGCCTTCCCCAGGATCTCATCGGAGTAAGGCGCGATCCACCCGCCGTGAGCGAAGCCGCCGCTGCGGTCTTCGTCCGGCCCGCCCGGGGCTTGCAGGACGCCATCCAGAGACAAGTGTTCCAGCACAATGATTTTTCTCATGTTCGGGTTCCTTTATAAATAATACTTACCAGTCGCCTGCGTATCCAAGGTCGCCAGGCTTGGTGAGCTGCTCCAGCCGGGTACGCCTGAGCTCCACCAGTTGACGGATATGAAGGTTGTCATGCGCGGCCCAGCAGACAAGCATCTCACCCGCGCTGATCGTGCGGTACTTCGTTGTATATGTCTTTTCCCAATCCGGGTTCGTCAATTCCTTCAACCACGTCAGGGACCTCTCTCGTTCGGCAAAGAACTTCTCCTGCATCCCGGCCAGGTCCTGTCCGTTATAGTTGCGTTCCGTCACCCAGCCTTCGGGGTCGATATCATGCCAGGCCTCATGTTGACGGTGCAGGATGAAATCAAGATGTTCCCGGAAATCTTCGCGCTCCTCATCGTACAGGTGACACACCACCTCGAGGATCGACCAGGCCTCCGCACCCGGTTGGACGCGCGCTTCTGCCTGTGTCACCCCGGCCAATAAAGCACGGATCATCCCGGTGCTGGCTTGAAGTTCCTGATAGAGCCTATTAAATTCCATGATCTTTCCTTTCCGGATTGCCTGCCGTACTCTCCATACCGATAAATTTAGTGGATGGAACACCGCGCGCGCATAAAAGTAATAACGGGGGAATGGATGGTACCGGGGTCTTCTCTACCCTTTTTATCTTTGGGCCTTTGCCTGACGCGTCAGTTTTAATGCCACGATCAACCCGCTGGTCATTGCCTGAAAAAAAGCGGATACGATGATCGCGCCGTCCCGCAAGAGCAGTGCATAGGTCAACCAGATCAGACCCTCTACCGTCGAGATCGTCCATGTCCCCAGGGATAGATCGGTCAGGTCACTTTCTTTATAGGCCAGCCAAAGTTGGGGGATATTGGCAACCAGCACACTGATGGACAGAACCGCGCCCAATCCGTTTTTGCCAGCGAGCCCCCCTGCCAGGATCAGAACCACGAACCAGAACGGTGCCACCCTGAACTCACTGACCCGGCGGCCAAAGCGCAAGGCGAACAATGTGATCAGGGTAAAGATGAGACCTGTCAGGCCGCTGGAAAGGCTGAAGAAGAACTGACCCGTTAACGTCCCATAGACCACCCAGCCAAAACTGCAGATGGCGCTGGTCGCGGCCGTATCCACAGAGACGCCAAAGGCTTCTCTGGCACGCAACAGTCGCAGGAATTGCGGCATCGCGCGAACCAGTCCGAGCATGGTTCCAAATGTACCGAGGATGGAAGGGATATCCATTTGTGCGCTATCATACTGTAACAATCAAATTCCGTCCTTAACGCTTAATCTTCCACCCCTTCAAGACCTGGCAGGTCTGTGGATATACAGACACAGCAGCGGCCTGTCTCTAGTCTCTACGATTCGCCGTCATGGCATCATGGAAGTTGCATGGCTTGCCATTCCGAGAGAAGCAACCCATACCAAAGCATGTCAACAAGCGTACCATCTTTCTTTCGATGATGCTGGCGGAAGCACCCCTCCTGCGTAAATCCGCAACGCTTCGCCACCCGAATGCTGGCGGTATTATCGGCGGCACACCGTAGATCGATACGCAGGACCTTCAGATTCTCAAAGGCATATCGGACCGCAGCCATTGCGGCCTCAGTTGCATATCCCCTTCCTGTAAACTCCTTGACGAGAAAGTAACCGACTTCGATCCTGGGCGCATCCCAGTCTGGGTTGGCAAGATAACTCTCGCCAATATAAACCCCTGTTTCATGCTCCCAGACCCCGAATATGAACAGGGTCCGGGCATTCCATTCTGCATCCTGGCGCTCAAACCAGGACTTGACCTCTTCTTTGCTTTGCATATCGCTCAAAAAAGGCGGTAGGAATTCGTGCAAGTGCTGCTCATTATTGCGCAACATTTTCCAATAAGTGGGGATATCTTCCTCGCGGTAACGCCGCAACAACAGGCGCTCGGAAGTGAACTCGGTTGGCAGGTCAGGAGAATGAAGTTCCATATCTCTCAAGTTCATTCAGAGGATTGGAATACCATTTGGAAATCTTTTCAGATTCTGGCATAGATAAACTCCGATCTCCTTGCAAGACACACAAGGATCTTCTTTTATGTCTCTTGGGGATCATCCGTTTGGTGGACAACACCCAATTCAGCCGCCAGACCGTAATAGCGTCTGGCTTCTTCAGCATTACCGAGCAGTTCATACGACTGGCCCATATTCAGAAAAAGCGACGGGTAAAACTCCCGGACGCTGTCATCGGTAACCGCGTTCGCTCTCTCCAGCGCAACCTGATTCCAATAAAGCCTTTCCCGGTGATCCTCTTGATGGCGTGCCACATAATGAGCGGCAATACAACCGTCATAGTCACTCTGGACAGATTCCCATGCTTTTCGGTATAGGGCGCGAGCCTGCTCAATTTGCCCCAGGAATTCGGCCCGGGTGCCTTCCATGCAAAGCTGGATGACAGGGTTATCAAGATCCATACGTTATTATTTTCCATTAAGTCACTGCAATATACAAGCCCCACCCGCGCTTTATCCGCATGGACCGTCTTATTCCAAACCTGACAGGTCTTCCGAGCCACCTCCCCACTTCATTTCATTTTGCATAGAAGACATGCCAGGTCTGGGTATATTCCGACACGCAATGTCAAATCCAAACCCGCAACAACGCCCCCATCTCCATCAGCCCTGGCATGTCGTAGTTTGGATGGCGACCCATTTCCCTACGGCAAATACTCAATATTCCGAAAACACACATTTTCTGCTGGTGTATCAGGCTCGAACACAAATTCGGTGACCACATACAGCTGAGTCGCATCGGCCGTGTCAAAATCCGATAAAGGAAAAGTATAAGCTTTCCAGTCGTTCGTTACTGTAACGCTATACTTTCTTTCACTTCCGTCATCCGGGTCCGTCTTGTCTTTAAGGCCGATCGATAGATACTCACCGCCATTTTCACCTTTTAGTTCCATGCTCAGGGTCTTATAAGTGGATAAATCCTGTGTCTGGCGTTGGTCGACAGGAACGGACTTTCCAAACGTAATGAATACGGCGCCCCACCCTTGGTTGCCTGGGTAATTCATACACATAGAGTCATGCATGTCAGTGACCCAATTACGGAGCTGACCCGATGTATCAACGCCCATATCATATCCCTGGGTTAAGGAGGTGCCCTTGTATATGATTTGAGATTTAGCAGGGGCATCCGTAGAGACATCGGCTGGGGCATCCGTGGCTACTGAGGTGGGTGTGGTCGTGCATCCCATAAGCAAAAAGATCATCAAGAACGTCGAGACTGCAACAAAAAATGTTTTTTTATACATATATATCTCCTCTAGTTATTCAACCTTGTTTATTTTGAGCCGTCAAAAACCGAATTTACAGCCTTGTTATGCCCTTTACCTCCTTGTTACCTATCACTACGGAGTGGGAGTCTCTGTTGCACAATTTCCCGTCTCGACCTGGACGCTATACAATTCTTCGATTTCATAAGGTTTTAATTCATCCCCTCTTAACCCGGTGTAACTCTTGTTTGCTTCCCATTGGTCCATGGTGTCAAGAAGGAATTTTTTTCCACCACCATCGGTAGACACAAGCACCAGAAAATACGATTTACATTCATCACCAAAATAGGTCCGCATGGACCATTCGCCGCTCAAAGTGCAATTTGACTTATTTGCAGGAACATCATTGCATTGCGGGTAATATTTACCGTCAGGAGCGTAAACAAATAGCCAGGCATATGTATTGAATGGAAGTTTTCCTACATTCCCCTCCACTGTAATGGGCGAGTAGATACTGGATAAAAGGCCGGTTTCACAATGGATTGGGGATGTGATAACGCCCGTCAGGGCACCGGGGGGAAAGGCATGTCGCGCAGATAATTCTGAAGAAAATGAACAAACGACGGGAGCAGTCACCGGGAGCGAATCAGCAGTTATTGATGTAGTGGGACCATACCTAACGCTTACCAGGTAGCCTATATACCCGCCGACCAATGCTCCTGCTATGCCTACAACAAATAAAACGCTTCGAGACCAGAGGCTTTGTTTTTTAGGAGGGCGCTCATAAGCACCGACTACAACGATTGTAGGTGCTGGATCGCTTCCTTCTTTTGGTTGCCTCTGAATTTTGGCAACGATAATAGTAGCGATCGCCGGAATGAGTGCACCAACTAATACGCCTATTATTGAAGCATATTCAGGTTTCATGATGTATTCCTAATCTTAAAACTACCTAATGGTTGACACCACCCTCCTCATAGAGGATGCCACCTTATTCTCATGGCAGAAAACAAGGCTTGGAATACTCGCGCACCCCCACCTCAGGTATACGTTCGGGTAGTTCGCTTTTCCATCTTTCGTTCTTCTTTCTTGTCTGGCCTCTTAAGGTGTTGGATTTGCATAATAGACTCTGACGTAATCCACCAGCATCCGTCCCCCCGATCTGGTGCCGGGGGTGGAGCCTCCGGGGAAACCTCCACCCATTGCCATATCCAGGAGGATGAAAAAGCCGTGATGGGTCGCGGCATCCCAGACCTCCGCTGAAAACTGACTGGATGTTATCGTAAAGAATTTCTGGCCGTCCAAATACCAGCGGATCTCTTGCGGTGAAACGCTTTTATCCAACTCCACCCGGTACACATGGAAAGGCCCCCGGTCCATATTCGTCACGCCGCCAACGCCGGAGAATTCATTGCACTCGCCTCCAGGCGCCATATCGCAGTGGAGCGTAACATGCGTAATGCTTTCATTACTCCGGTTCTCCATGATATCGATCTCACCCACCCCCGGCCAAAGTGTGCAATTCTGATTGGCGCGGAAGGGCGCTCCCAGCATCCAAAAGGCAGGCCAGTACCCCTGCGCCTCCTCATTGTTCGAGAACTGCGGTACCTGTATTCTGGCTTCCACTGCCATGGCCCCGCCAGCAGGCGCCTGGAAGTTGAGCCTTTTCGTTTCAATACGGCCTGAATACCACTTTCCATCCGGCCTGCGGACGGCCTTGATGACAAGCTTCCCGGCTCCATTTTGGTAGACGTTGGACAGGCTTTGGGTGGCGGTTTCCTCTTCGCCGGTTCCCCAATTGGATGGACAGTTGGGCCAGGGATATTGGGTGCCCGTGTCATATATCCATTTCGTGGAGACCCCGGACCGCGTTGTGGCGTTAAATTCATCCTTCCATTGCAAGACCCACGGACTGAGAGTATTTTGCTGGGGACTTTGTGCAGTTGCCCTTACACGGATCGGAAGCAGGCTCAGGACGATAAATACGATCAATAACATACCGCCCCCATAGGCCGCAACTTGGTATAAAGACTTTGGGTTCTTTGGCTTATTCATAACATATTCTCCTCATATGGTTATGAAATGCAGAGTGCTAGATCGTCGTCGCCCGGCAGGCGATATGCAGAGAAACTCTGGTTTTGTGGTGAACTCCACCTATGCGTTAGCCTGCAACGTTCATCCCATCCTCCCGCAGGGGTCATATACCGAAAGGTTCGGCGGACCACACTTTAAATATTATACGGATTCCCTCCTTCAAAGTAAACAACCAATTGCCCGCACCTACAACCCTAACGCAAAGGCGCAAAGGAAAGGCTTTATCTCCCGACGCCCTTGCGTTAAGCGATCACCAATTACCAATTACTAATTACCACTTACCACTCACGGTACCCCCCAAATGCTGATCGTGCCATTCGTCGAAACAGCGATCAAGGATCTCCCGTCTTCAGAGAAATACAGCAACTGGAAGCCGTATCGGTTGGGATACTGACTGGTCACACGGCCGATCTCTGCGCCGGTCTCCGCATCGTAGAATTGGATCTGGTTATTGTCTACAGAAGCGGCGATCATCGTACCGTCCGGGGAGAAGGCCGCATAGGAATTCGTGATCTGGTACAGTTCCGTACCATCGGGGATGGAATATACCTGGGAAAGGTGCTGGTCAGGCTGGAGCGAGTACGAGAAGACCATCCGGGTGGCATCCGGCGAAAGCGCCACAGGGTAAAAGCCCGGTTTATATTCCCTGTATTCCGAACGGGGGATCGCAAGCGCCATCACTTTCTTTTGCGTGCCGATCTCCCACAGGTTGGCCGTCCCATCCAGGCCGGACCATGAGAGCACATATTGCCCATCTGCAGAAACCGTCAGGCTGCGTGTGCCGTCATAGTCGTATGACACTCCGCTGCCATTCCAGGCGCGGAGACTGTAGCCCTGCGTCCCGTCCTCCACCTTCCAACTTTTGATGGAGTTCCCGGACTGTCCGACCGTTAACAACAGGTCTTGCGGGGCGACATAGGTTGAATTGAGATAGGGCTCTCTTTCAGGCGCCAGCGCGATCATCCTGATAAATTGACCGGTTTCCAGGTCCCACACATGCGCGCGGTTGAACAGCAGGGTCACCAGGGACTTATCATCCTGTGTGAAGGAGACTGCGTTGAATTCCTGGTACAAACTTGCATACGTCCATATCTCACCGCCCTTTTCGATCTCATTATCCACCTGCGTGCCTTCGTACCCATTGATCAGCCCGCTTTGTTTTCCGTCCAGCAGATCGCGCAGGATGACCCTGTTCTTGTTGATGATCGCAATGCGGCCGTCTTTGACCGTCAGCCCCACGGTCGCATCGGTGCCGCCATAGAAGGGATCGTTGAAGAAATTCCCCGCCAGGAAGGTATCCGGCAGGGTCCCGATGACCTTGCCGCTGGCCACATCCCAAATGGAAATGTTTCCATTGGCCTCTGCCAGCAGCCGCTTTCCATCCGGCGCAAAGGACAGGAACCGCACGGGGCCTTCCGCCTCCAGCTTGGTTTCGTTGGTGAAACCCTCCCCGCTTTTGAGGGTGATATACCCATCCATGCCGCCGGTCGCCACCGTGCTGCGGTCTGGCGTGGCGATCACCGGACTCTGCCACGAACCGTTGATGCTGCAAAGGGCCCCATACGTCGTCCCGTCGTGCAGGCCCAGCCCGCCCATCCTATTGTCAATCGCGATCAGGTTGCTGTCGGGCAGGTATCGGACCTGGGGTGGGTAGGGGGTATCGATCTCGAATGAACCGGCAGACGTTCCGTCGCTGCCGAACACATTAACGATGAACGGGTGTCGCAGGTGTCCCTGACTGTCGGCGCTGGCTCCCAGATCCTGGACGTCAAAGGTCAGGGTCGGCTTATCCTGCGGGTAGTTCGCGGCTTCTTCCAGGAACTGGAAGGTGACCGCATCATAGGTGTGACGATAGATAGCGGTATCGACAAAGATCTGCTTTCCATCCTCCGACCATGCCACCGAGCGGATCGCACCCCGGCCCCAAATGGCCATCTCTTTCAATTGGGAGATGTTCTCTTTGGAAAGCACGGCCGTGCTCGTCGGCGCCGTCTCGCCATCGCGCGCCACCTTCGTCAGCACCCCTTTGGATTTAATGCTCGCGCCCGGGTCACTATACCCCCACGAGAGCGTCTGGTCTGGCAGCAACTCCATATACTCAAAGCCGCCCGAACCGCACCACTCCGCCCCGCCCGTTCTCTCTTCGACGAACACGAACGCATCGTCCTCCACGTGAGACAGGACCAGGTCTCCCGAGCAGGGCAGTATGGGCGCTGAATACGTTCCGCACACCTGCCCGGCCTCACAAGTCTCGTGAATGGACACTTCAATTACGGCGGAGAAAGAATCGCTCACGCCCTGAAAGACCCCCATCCAATGGCCCGCAATAGGTTCGGTGGAAATGGGCGCTGCGCTCGTGGGCGCCAACACCTGGGTC
>Ga0268298_10006141_pt1 | contig 10982 bp, 4 predicted proteins | sample WWTPWeurt_MetaG_FD_194462 | JGI IMG/M metagenome (GOLD analysis project Ga0268298, IMG submission 194462) | Activated sludge microbial communities from WWTP in Nijmegen, Gelderland, Netherland - WWTP Weurt | ecosystem: Engineered > WWTP > Aerobic digester > Activated sludge | place: Netherlands... | reverse complement strand
GCGCCTGTTTGAGGGCCTGTTCCGCACCCTGTGGCGCGAGCTGGGTGGCGAGATCGGGGGCCGCTTCCGCGACGGCAGCCTGCCCCCCGACGCACCGCTCCTGGTGGAGTCCAGCTCCCCCGCCCTACCGGAAGTCCTGCGGGACATGAACAAATGGTCGAACAACGTCATCGCCCGCCACGTGCTGGCCACCCTCGGCGCCCAGGCAGAACCGGGGCGAGACTCGGCGGAGGCGGGAGCGCGGGTCGTCGAAGCCAGCCTGAAGGCCGCCGGCATCACCACGGACGGACTGGTGATTGAAAACGGTGCCGGCCTGTCGCGAAGGGAGCGGATCACCGCCCGCAGCCTCGGGCAGTTGCTGCAGGCCGCCTGGCGCAGCCGGACAATGCCCGAGCTGGTGTCCTCACTCCCCATTGCCGGCCGAGATGGCACCGCACGACGCCGTGTGGCCAACAGCCCCAGCGCCGGTGCGGCCCACATCAAGACCGGCACCCTCGACGGTGTCCGCAGCCTCGCTGGCTACGTACTCGGTGCCAGCGGCCGACGTTACGTGGTGGTGCTGATGATCAACCACCCCAACGCGGGCGCCGCCCGGGACACCCAGGATGCATTGCTGGAGTGGGTGGCAGGACAGTAAAGCCTCTCCCCGCCGCGTGGCCCGCGGGGGAGTAGGCATCGCTCACCGGCTTGCCGACGATCAACCCTCGTGGGCGTGACGCCGCAGGGCATCGAAGGGAATCACCTCAAGTGCAGCCATATGGGTTGCCGCCAGCACCACGGGGGGCGCCGCACCGGCCTCCCAGGCCTCGCGCCAGCGCAGGGCGCACAGGCACCAGCGATCACCGGGCTTGAGACCGGCAAATCGATACTCCGGACGCGGCGTGGACAGGTCATTGCCGCGCAGGGCGCTGAACTTGAGGAACTCGGCCGTCACCTTCACGCACACATGATGGCGACCGAGATCATCGGGGTCGGACTCACAGCACCCCGTCCGCATCCAGCCGGTCAAGGGGTCATAGCTGCAGGCCAGCAGAGGGCCGCCGAGCACATTCAGGGCGTCACTCACGGGCAGATCTTCTTTGCTCAATCGGTATACCCCTGGGGATTGGAACTCTGCCAGCGCCAGGAATCGGCGCACATTTCATCGATACCACGGCTTGCACGCCAGCCCAGCTCCTCCTCGGCCAGGCTTGGCTCTGCGTAGCACTGGGCCACGTCACCGGGGCGGCGGGCCACGATCTCGTAGGGCACCGGGCGACCGCTGGCCTTCTCGAAGGCCTTGACCACCTCGATGACGCTGTAGCCACGCCCCGTACCCAGGTTGACCGTCAGCACACCGGGGCGTTCCGTCAGCCGTCGCACCGCCGCCACATGCCCCACGGCCAGATCGACCACGTGGATGTAGTCCCGCACCCCGGTACCATCAGGAGTGGGATAGTCACCACCGAACACACGCAGCTGCGGCAGGCGCCCCACCGCCACCTGGCTCACGAAGGGCATCAGATTGTTGGGCAGCCCGTTCGGATCCTCGCCGATGCGCCCGCTGGCATGCGCCCCCACCGGGTTGAAGTAACGCAGCAGCGCCACCCGCCAGATCCGACAACACGAACTCCATCATCCACTTGGTGCGCCCGTAAGGGTTGGTGGGGCCGGTGGGAAAATCCTCGCGGATCGGTACGCTGGCCGGGTCACCGTACACCGTGGCCGACGAACTGAACACCAGCGACTTGACCCCCGCTTCCCCCATGACCTCGGTCAGCGCCACCGTACCGGCAATGTTGTTGTCGTAGTACATCAAGGGCTTGGCAACGGATTCGCCCACCGCCTTGAGGGCTGCGAAGTGGATCACCGCGTCGATGGCATGGGCCTTGAACAACTCGCGCAGGGCTGCCCTGTCACGCACGTCGGCGTTATGGAAAGCGAGCAGCTTGCGGCCCGCGATGGCCTCGACCCGGCGGAGCGCCTCGGGCTTGCTGTTGCAGAAGTTGTCGATGACGACCACCTCATAGCCCGCGCCCAGGAGTTCGACGCAGGTATGGGAGCCGATGTAGCCGGCGCCGCCGGTCACGAGAATGGTAGGCATGCACGGTTCCAGTGAAGGGGAGATGCCGCGATGATAACGCGGCTGGCGGCCGCCGGTCGGCGCGTCAGATCGCTCCCGCGGCGCGCAGGGCGGTAATCTGCTCCGCGTCGAAACCGAGACCGGCAAGGATCGCATCGGTATGCTCACCCAGCCCCGGCCCCAACCATTCGGTCGAACCCGGGGTATCGGTGAGCTTGGGCACGATACCCGGGATCCGCATCGGCGTGCCATCGGGCAGGCTCGCCTCCTCAAGCATGCCCCGCGCCGCAAACTGGGCATCCCGGAACATGTCGGCCACCGAATAAACCGAGCTGGCGGGCACCTCGGCCGCCTCCAGGGCCGCCAATACACTGTCCCCATCCCGCGCCGCCACCCACGCATCGATGACACCGTACAGCTCGATGGCCCGCGCATCCCGCCCGGCATTGCTGGCCAGGCCCGGATCATCGGCAAGATCGGCGCGGCCGACCGCCAGCATCAGGCGCCGGAAGATCGCATCGCCATTGCCGCCGATGATGATGTGGCGCCCATCGCGGGTGGTATGGGTGTTGGACGGCGTGATGCCGGGCATGATGTTGCCCGTGCGCTCACGCACAAAGCCGGCCACATCGAACTCCGGCACCATGCTCTCCATCATCGCAAACACCGCCTCATAGAGCGCCACATCCACCACCTGCCCGACGCCCCCGTTCACCTCCCGATGACGCAGGGCCATCAGCGCACCGATGGCCGCCCACAAGGCGGCGATCGAATCGCCAATGGATATCCCGGTGCGCACCGGCGGGCGGTCCGGAAAGCCGGTGATGTAGCGCAAGCCCCCCATGGATTCGCCAATCGCCCCGAAACCCGGCCTGTCCTTGTAGGGGCCGGTCTGGCCAAACCCCGACAGGCGCACCATCACCAGCCCGGGGTTGGCCGCCGACAGCACGTCCCAGCCCAGCCCCAGCTTCTCGAGCACGCCGGGCCGGAAGTTCTCGACCACGATATCCGCCTCGGCCGCCAGCCGACGCACGATGGCCAGGCCCTCCGGGTGCTTCAGATTGGCCGTCAGGGATTTCTTGTTGCGCGCCTGCACCGACCACCACAGGGACGTGCCCTGATGCAGCTTGCGCCACTGGCGCAGGGGATCGCCCCCATCGGGCGACTCCACCTTGATCACATCGGCGCCAAACTCGCCGAGGATACGGGTACAGAAAGGCCCGGCAATCAAGGTACCCAGTTCCAGAACCCTCACACCTTGCATGGGTTTCATGCGCTTCGCTCTCCCTCCGTTCGCACATTCCTATAGAATACGCGCCTGAACTATGTAATACATTGCAAACAATGATGTTCCCGGCCTCAAGTATGCGACCCGCCTCTCGATATTCGTCGAACGCTCCACCAACAAGGGCTTTGCACCCTAAAATCCGCGGTGTGCATCAAGCCGCACGGCCTAAGCTGCCATCCCGATAAATCACGAACGTGCCATCGGGCACGAGGTGTTGAAATGTCTTCCTCACGTGTCGCCCAAAAGTCGCTCCGCCCCGTCACCCATCGTATCGCGCTTGAACCCCGGCATCTGTTCGATGGTGCTGTGCCGGTCACCATGGAACACCATGACGACAACACCGGACACCCGCCCACCGACAGCCCGGAAATCAGCCAACGCGCTGCGGCGACTGCCGACGTGCCGGGTCACGCCTGGGAGCGCTCCGCCCCGACCGGGCTGGTGATCGTCGACCCGTCTGTCCGTGGCTGGCAGGAACTCGTCGCAGGCCTGCCCGCCGGAAGCGAAGTACTGGTTCTCGACCCGGCCCGCTCCGGCCTTGAGCAGATCGCCGAAGCCCTGGGCACGCGCGACAACATCACGTCCCTGCACCTCGTCAGTCACGGCGCTTCCGAGCAATTGGTGATCGGCAGCCAGCTTCTGGACGCCAGCAACCTTGACGACTTCCGCAGCGAACTCTCCGCCATCGGCAGCCACCTCAGCGCCGACGCCGACATCCTGATCTACGCCTGCGACGTGGCCAGCCAGGGCACCACCTTCATCGACCGTCTGGCCGCCCTGACCGGCGCCGATGTCGCCGCCTCCACCAACCTCACCGGTTCCGCGGGAAGCGGTGGCGACACCACGCTGGAAGCCGCAACGGGCGCCATCGAAGCGAGCACCCTCGCCCTGCACGGGCTGAACGGCCTGCTGGCCGCGCCCACCATCACAGACAGCGTCAGCCAAACGCGCATCGGCTCCGAGGACGCCAACATCGCCATCACCGGCATCACCATCGCCGATGCCGACGCCGACAACCAGACCGTCACCCTCAGCTCGGCCACCGGCACCCTGACCCTCGCCAGCACCACCGGCCTCACGGGCCTTACCGGCAACGGCACCGGCGCGGTGAGCTTCAGCGGCACCCTCAGCGACATCAATGCCGCCCTCAACGGCATGAACTTCCGCGGACTGCCCGAAGCCAGTGGTGCGGCCGACTTCTCGATTGCCACCAACGACGGCACCACAACCATCAACCACACGGTCAATCTGGCCATCGCGCCGATCAACGACATCCCGGCGCTGGCCGGCGGCACCCCGCTGTCCGTTGCCGAAGGCGGCAGCGCCAGCTTCAGCGTGGCCACCAACGTGGGCCCGGTCGGCTTCACCCAGACCAACCTGGGCCTGTCCGACGTGGACAACACCCAGAATCAGGTCATCATCAAGATTACCGGCCTGCCCGGCCAGGGTGTGCTCAAGCTCGGCGGCAACGAACTGTCCGTCGGCTCAACGCTCGCCGTCAGCCAGATCGCCCAGCTCAGCTACACCCACAACGGCAATCAGGTTCTCAGCCCCTCCACCGACACCTTCTTCATCACCGTGGATGACGGCGCCGGCGGTCTGCTGGTCAATCAGGCCGTCAACGTTCAGATCACACCGGTCAACCAGGCCCCCTCGGTCGCAGGGACCGTCACGGTTTTCGAAGGCGAGCAGGACGTCAGCCTGACCGCCAACACCAACCTCGTCACCCCCATACCCACCCCCCGCGGCGCGATCTCCGGCAGCGACCCCGACGATACGGTCTTCACCTATAGCATCACCAGCCTGCCCAGCCACGGCACACTGAAGTATGACGGCACCGTCATCAGCGCCGCCAGCGTCGGCAGCCCGTTCATCGTGGCCGACCTGAGCAAGCTCACCTACAGCCACGACGGCAGCGAGCCGACCGGCACGCCGGACACCTTTGACATGCGCATCACCGACAGCGGCGGCGGCACCGGCGTCCCCCTGTCCCACACCAGCACCATCGAGATCGGGATCATCGGCAACAACAACGACCCGGTGCTGGTCACCAACATCCCCCAGACGCTTACCGGCACGACAACGTCCCTCACCATCACCCCGGGCATGCTCCAGGTGACGGACTCGGACTCCCCCGACCCCAACCTCACCTACACGCTGACCGCCGTACCCAGCCTGGCGGACGGCTATTTCACCCTTGACGGCACGCGGCTGGTCGTCGGCGCGAGCTTCACCCAGGACGACATCGCCAGCGGCAGATTGAGCTACACCTCCCTCTCCACCACGCCCCGCATCGACAGCATGAGCTTCACGGTCAAAGACGGCGACAGGCGTCTTTATCCGACCCCCCGCGACGGAGGCATCTATGTGCCGGGCACCGACACGCTCGCCGTCAACACCTTCAACATCAACGTCCAGAGCACTGTCCCGGACTCCAACCCGGTCCCGCCCGACGCACCGGTCAATGATGCCCCCAGCACCGGCGGAAGCAATGCGGCTGCGCTGCTTGAAGGCCAGACGCTCGTACTCGACAACACCCAACTCACCGCCTCCGACCCGGACACGGTCGCAGCGCAACTGGTTTACCGCGTGCTTTCCCTGCCGACCAGCGGGAGCATCCGGCTCAACGGCGTCGCGCTTGAGTACTTCGACAGCTTCACCCAGGCCGACGTGGATGCTGGCCGTGTCAGCTTTGCCCATGCCGGCGGTGAAGACTTCATCGATGCCTTTACGTACTCGGTATCGGATGGCTCGACAGAGACAGCCGTACGCAACTTCAACCTGACCATCACGCCCCAGAACGACACCCCCACGGCCACCAGCAACAGCCGCGTCTTCGGGCCTGAGGGCAGCAGCATCACCATCACGCCCGCCAACGTCCTCCTCCGCGACGCGGACAACTCCGCATCCGACAACGAAACGGGCTACGCCGTCGACAACACGCTGCGCTTCCAGATCACCGGCAACGTCGCCCATGGCAGTCTCAAGCTCAACGGCGCGAGCATCGGGGTGGGCGACTACGTCACGGCCGCCGAACTCGCCGCCGGCCAGCTCGTATACACCCACGACAACAGCGAGAACTTCACCGACAGCTTCCGGCTGATTCCCCTCGATGACCAGGGAATCACGGCGGGAACAGCCACCGCGACAAATCTCACCAGCACGGGCGCCGAACTGATCGTTCCCATCGTCATCACGCCGCTCAACGACGCCCCCGAGTATCAGCACAAGTCCCAGTTGATCACCGGTGAAGCCGGCCCCATCGCCGAAGGCGCGACCGCCACCATCGGCGGTGCCCTCGGGTACGCCAACACCAACGGCATCGTTGGCGCCGGCGTCCCCACGCTGCCCGCCAACAGCGTTGCACACCTGGTCTACGGCGACACGGATAACTCCACCGAACAGCGCCAGTACCGGGTTACCACGGCACCGGCCAACGGCAACCTGCGGCTCGGCGGTGCGGTCCTCTCTGTGGGCTCCGTGTTCACCCAGGCCGACCTGGACAGCGGCCGGATCACCTACCGGCACAACGGCAGCGAGACCTCATCCGACTTCTTCGACTATGTGGTCAGCGACGGGGATTTCGTCTCCAACGACATCACCTCGGTCCCCCAGGGCAACACCCCGACGCCGTCCCGCTACAACATCGAACTGGCCGCTGCCAACGACAAGCCCACCATCACGACGGGCAGCAGCAACCTGGTGGTCAATTCGGCCGCAACCCCGGTCGCGCTCCCGGCCATCACCCTTGCCGACCTGGACGTGGCGGGCGGCATTGGCGCGGGCGAACAGGATTTCGTGCAGGTCACGGCCGAATTCCTTGACGCAGCAGATGCCCCCTTTGCCGCCGGCGTGCTCAGCTTCAACGGCGCCCTGCCCGCCGGCGTCATCGTGACCAACGTTGCGGGCGACAATACCGTCGTCTTCCAGGGCAGTCTGGCCGACGTCCAGTCCGCCCTCAACCAGCTGCGCGCCGCCACCAACGGCTCTGACCCCGACCTGGCCAACCTGAAGATCAAGGTCACCGTGGATGACCGCCTGCGGGATGCCTCCGGCGCCCTCACCGCTGGCGCCAACGGCGGCAGCACCAACGCCGACGGCACCCCCATCGACGCCACCAACAACGTGGCCAGCGTGGTCTTTGCCGTTGCCGCCTCCGACACCAACGACCCGCCCGTCATCACCAACCCGACCCCGAACCAGACGGTCAATGAAGACGTCCGCACCCAAATCACCGGCCTGTCCTTCACCGACGTTGACGCGTTCGCCAGCACCACCAACACCGTCACCCTGACAGCCGGCACGGGCAGCCGCATCTACTTCGGCAGCACGGGTTCGAGTACGCCTGCCGGCCTCAGTGTCACCGCCGGCGCCGTCGGCTCCAACACCGTCACCCTGCGGGGCTCCGCCACCGACCTCAACGCCGCGCTGGCCAGCCTCTACTACCAGAGCGCCACGCACTACAACGGCGATGACACCCTGAGCCTCACGGTGGACGACGGCGGCAACACCGGCATCGACGGCGGCGGCACGGGCAACGACAGCGCGGCCGTCGCCATCGCGATCAACCCGGTGAACGACGCCCCCACGCTGAGCATGCCCAGCGGCACCAAGTACATCACTGACGGCAGCTTCGAGTTCACCGGCCTCGGCAACACCATCAGCTTCAACGACGCCGCCGACGTCAGCAATGCCGGTGCAGGCTTCGAGGTGGGCGTCGACAACTACACTGTCACCCTCAACGCCCAGCTGAGCGCCGCCAACTACGGCACCATCCAGGTCGGCACCACCACCGGCCTCAGCGTCACCAGCAACACCGGCAATGTGGTCCTCACGGGCAGTCGCGCCGACCTGCTGGCCGCCCTCGCCACGGTCACCTACCTGCCCACCGACACCAACGTGAACGGCGCCATCACCTTCCGGGTCACGGTGGATGACGGCAACAACGGCGGCACCCAACTCCCGTCGGGTGTCAGCGGCCCCACGTCCGCCACCAACACCTTCACCCTGATCACCACCGACCAAAACGAAGCTCCCGGCATCGCCGGTCTAGACGCGACCTCGGCCAACACCTACAGCGAAGGCGGCGCAGCCATCGTCGTCGACGCCAACGCCACCCTGGTGGACCCCGAGCTGGACATCTACCCGAGCTGGAACGGCGCAGTGCTGCGCATCGAACGCCAGGGCGGCGCCAACGCCCAGGACGTCTTAGGCGTCACCGGCAGCGGCACCACCGGCATCAACTTCAGTGGCGCCAACATCCGCAACGGCAGCACCGTGGTGGGCAGCTTCACCAATACCGGCGGCACCCTGGCCATCACCTTCAACGGCAGTGCCACTGCCGCCATCGCCGACAGCGTGTTGCAGGCCGTCACCTACCGCAACAGCAGCGACGCCCCGCCGGCCTCCGTCACCCTCGCCTACACCATCAACGACCAGAACCCCAACATCGCCGGCGGCGGCGCTGCCGGCAGTGGTCAGGACCAGGGCGGCGGCGGCCAGCTGTCAGGCGGTGGCAACATCCTCATCAACATCAACCAGGTGGTGGACAACCCCGTGCTGTCAGCGGGCGCAGCCAAGCTCTACACAGAGAACGACCCGGCCCTCAGCGTCGACAACGCCATCACCCTCAGCGACGCCGACGACACCCAGATGAGCGGTGGCACCCTCAGCCTCAGCAGCGGCTTCCTCCCGGGCGACACGCTCGCGGTGGACACCACGGGCACAGCCATCACCGCCACCTACGACGCGGGCACCGGCATCCTCACCCTGTCCGGCACCGACACCGCTGCCAACTACCAGAACGTCCTGCGCAGCCTCACCTACCTGAGCACCAGCGAAGACCCCAACAACAACGACACCCCCGCCAACCGCAGCCGTACCGTCACCTACAGCCTCACCGACGGCGGCTCCAGCGGCGCCGGCACGGGCACCGGCACGACGACGCGGCTCATCAACATCGTGCCCGTCAACGACACCCCGGCCCTCGGTGGCGCCGGCTCGACACTGACCTTCACCGAAAACGACCCCGCCCTGCTCCTCGAACCTGCCGGCTGGACCCTCACCGACGTGGACGACACCCAGATGGTCTCGGCCACCGTGCAGATCAGCACCGGCCTGGGCAGCGGCGACACCCTGACAGCAGCGACCCTGCCCGCCGGCTGGACCCAGAGCTACAACGCCGGCACCGGCACCCTGACCCTGTCAGGTGCAGCCACCAACGTGGTCAACGTGCTCGCCGCCCTCGAAACCGTCAGCTACAGCAACGCCAGCGAAAACCCGTCCACCGCACAGCGCACCATCAGCTGGCAGGTCCGGGACGCCAACAGCGATGCCGCCAGCAACGGCACCCAGCTCTCCAACACCCTCACCACCACCCTCAACGTGGTGTCCGTCCCCGACGCCCCGGTGGCGGAAGACGACGTCAACAGCATCACCGAGGGCGCCGCGTCGGTGGCCGGCAACGTCAAGCCCGGCACGCCCGGGCAGGACAACGACCTGGACAACACCAACGCCGAGCTGAGCATCACCGGCATCCGCATCGGCACCGAAGCCGCTGGCGGCGCGATGACCGCCATTGCCGCCGGTACAACCAGTGCCGACGGCACCGTCGTCACCGGCCTCTATGGCAGCCTGCGCATCGGCGCCGACGGCAGCTACACCTACACCCTCGACAACGCCAATCCGGCGGTCAATGCCCTGAAGACCGGCGACACCCTGACCGAGGTTTTTGCCTACACCCTGGCCGATCCCGGCGCCCTCAGCGACATCGCCCAGCTCACCATTACCATCGACGGCGTCACCGACGGTGGCCCCTCCATCACCCCGGTGGATGGCAACGGCGCAGCCACGGGCGAGACCACCGTGTTCGAGGCCGGCCTCACCACCGTGGCGGATACCACCGAGACCAGCACCGGCACCATCACTCTCACCGCCGACGACGGCCTGAGCAGCATCTCCATCGGTGGCACCAGCATCAGCCTCGCCCAGCTCAACACCCTGGGCACCACGCCCGTCACCATCGCCACACCGGAAGGCGAGATCACCCTCACGGGTTTCACGGTCGGCAGCAGCGTTGGCGGCGTCCCGACCGCCGGCACCCTCGCCTACAGCTACACCCTGAGCCAGGATCAGACCACCCCCGCGGCCAGCGAGAGCACCGAGGTCGTGACCCTGGAGATCACCGACGCCGGCGGCACCAGCGCCAGCGGCACCCTGACCATCCGCATCGTCGACGACCAGCCCACCGCCAACGCCGACACCAACAGCGTGAACGAAGGCTTTACCAACGCCCCCACCACCACCGCGGGCAACGTCTTTGCAGCGGGCTCGGCCAGTGATGTGGCCGACCGCCTGGGCGCCGACAGCGTCCCGGGCCCGGTCACCGACGTGAGCTTTGGCGCCACGCCCGGCACCCTCGGTGCCCCTCTGGCCGGCGCCTACGGCACCCTCACCCTGGCGGCCGACGGCAGCTACACCTACAGCCTCGACAACACGCACCCGGCTGTTGCCGCCATGCGCGCCGGCGACAGCCTGACCGAAGTCTTCGACTACACCATCACCGACAAGGACGGTGACACCGCCAGCACCACCCTGACCATCACCATCAACGGCCAGAACGACCCTCCGGTC
>Ga0268298_10006139_pt1 | contig 10983 bp, 8 predicted proteins | sample WWTPWeurt_MetaG_FD_194462 | JGI IMG/M metagenome (GOLD analysis project Ga0268298, IMG submission 194462) | Activated sludge microbial communities from WWTP in Nijmegen, Gelderland, Netherland - WWTP Weurt | ecosystem: Engineered > WWTP > Aerobic digester > Activated sludge | place: Netherlands... | reverse complement strand
GCGAAGCCATCTGGTTGAAACTTGCCGCCAACTGACTCAACTCGTCGGTCCCTTCAGATTGAACCCGTTCCTCGTAACGTCCTTCAGCAATACGCTGACTCGCCAGGGTCATATCCTGCACCGGCGCAATGATGCCGCGACTCAAGGCGTAACTGGCTGCCAACCCCACAGCCGAAGCCACAACGAAAGCAATGATCAGCGATTCGTTGAAAGTGGCCCGAAAATCCTCGTAGAAACCCAACATCATGCCGCCCTGTCCGCGTCCCTGACCCAGACCTTGTCCCTGCCCCATCATACCGGCCCCTGTCATTTGCGCTTCCATATACTGCAAGTGGCGCGCATAAGCCGCGGGCGTAGTGAACAGTGTGGTCACCCAAATCACGGTGATCCCGATCAGAATGACCAGAAAATACGTCAACAATAATTTCGCAGCCAGATGTGAACGGAAGTAGTTCATAGCACCTCGTCATCAAAGCGATAGCCAACACCGCGTACCGTGGCGATATACTCGGGGTTGCCTAACTTCAAGCGCACATGACCGAGGTGTACATCCACCACACGGATCTCTCCAAAATATTCGCCGCCCCACACTTTTTCCAGAAGTTGTTCGCGTGAAAGGACACGTCCATGGTTTTCCGCCAGAGCCCGCAAAATGTCGAATTCAATGGCGGTCAAGTCGACAATTTTATCCTCCACCGTCACCTGACGCGCACCCATGTCAATGCGCACATGCTGGAAGGATAACACGCCGCCTTCCACGCCAGGGCCTGCCACCTTCCCTAGACGCCTCAGCGCCGCCTTGACCCTTGCCACCAATTCGCGCGGACTGAACGGCTTGGTCACATAATCATCTGCGCCAATGGAAAGCCCGACGATTTTATCGGTCTCTTCCGTGCGCGCCGTCAGCATGATGACATACACTTCCGATTCGCGCCGCAGTTTGGAGAGCAGTTCGAGGCCGTCCATGCCGGGCAGCATTACATCCAGGATGATCAGGTCCGGTTTGAAGGCGCGTGCGGCTTTCAGGCCGGAATTTCCATCTGCCGCCGTGAAGACTTCATAGCCTTCCGGTTTCAGATAAGCCTGCACCAGGTTGGTGATGGAGGGTTCGTCGTCGATTACAAGGATCTTGGTCATGGGTAAATTTTACCTGTATTGTTTTTTCTCGGATGAAACTGCCCCAACTTTATTCCTGCGAATTAAACCCCGGGTGAAGTCTCTTTAAAGATTTTGTAAAGAAGCATCTGAGAAAAAAATCATCAAAATAACCCTTTCAGGGAATGGAAGTCTGTACGAATGTCCATACAATGAAGAAGTTGGAGGCGATCTTTCCCTCCTCTCCTTGGTTAGCCCTTTGCGGGCAAAATGGACGGATGATGGCACATCCGTCCATTTTCAAGTGTACCCATTTGGGTAATAGACCCACCTTACCCACCCTCCTATAATCCGGCCATCATAAATCAATTGTAGGAGAGAAAAGAATGGCTAAATCAGTCAAAGAAGTTTTGGAAATGGCAAAAGGCGTTCAGGTCGTAGACCTGCGCTTCACTGATCTACCCGGCACCTGGCAGCACTTCACCATGCCGGTTCAGCGTCTGACAGAGGATTTCTTCAAGGAAGGTATTCCTTTCGATGGTTCGTCCATTCGCGGCTTTCAGGAAATTCACGAATCAGATATGCTGCTCAAGGCAGATCCCGAAACCGCCTTTGTAGACCCCACCGCTGAAACCCCCACGCTGGTCGTTTCCTGCAACGTCTTTGACCCTATTACCGAGGAGGCCTATTCCCGCGATCCCCGTTATGTAGCGCAAAAGGCTGAGGCATATGCCAAAAGCACGGGCCTTGCCGATACGGTCTACTTCGCGCCTGAGGCGGAGTTCTTCGTCTTCGATGGCGTGCGTTATACCTCCACCCCGAACGAAGCGGCTTTCTCCATCGACTCTGAAGAAGGCTGGTGGAGCAGCAACCGCGAAGGCAACAAAGGCGGACAGATCCAACCGAAGCGCGGTTACTTCCCCGTTTCGCCAACCGATACCCTTCAGGAACTGCGCAACAAGTTCATGCTTGCCATGCAAGCCGCCGGTGTGACCATGGACCTGCACCACCACGAAGTTGCCACAGCGGGTCAGAGCGAAATGAGCATGACCTTCACCACCCTCACCCGCATGGCAGATGACCTGTTGCTTTACAAATACATCATCAAGAATGTGGCGCGTAAATATGGCAAGACCGTCACCTTCATGCCCAAACCCATCTTCGGCGATAACGGCTCTGGTATGCACGTTCACTCATCTTTGTGGAAGGATGGCAAGAACACCTTCTTTGACGAAAAAGGCTACGCCGGTCTTTCACAGACTGCCAAGTACTACATTGGTGGTTTGCTCAAACATGCGCCTGCCCTGCTCGCGCTCACATCACCCAGCACCAACTCATATCGTCGCCTTGTGCCCGGTTATGAAGCACCCGTGAACATTGCTTACTCTCAGCGCAACCGCTCTGCCATTTGCCGTATTCCCGCCACCAAGAGTTGGAAAGCCAAACGTGTTGAGTTCCGCGCACCCGACGCCACCGCCAACCCCTACCTGGCTTTCTCTGCGGTTCTCATGGCAGGCATTGACGGCATTCTCAACAAGATCGACCCAGGCGAACCCAAGGATGTGGATCTCTACGAATTGCCCGCCGCCGAAAAAGCACTCATCAAGCAGGTGCCTTCCAGCCTTGACGCCGTGCTCAACGCGCTCGAAGCCGACCACGACTTCCTACTCAAAGGCGGCGTGTTCACTCCCGACCTGCTCGAAGAGTACATCAAGTACAAGCGCACTTACGAAGTAGATCCGATTCGCCTGCGCCCGACCCCACACGAATACGTTTTGTACTTCGACGCATAAAACATCGCTTCACTCTCCGCCGACAGTTGGTTGCGACTCCTGACACGCAACTGGCTGTCGGCGTTTTGTATCACTATAAAAATAAAATGCATCCTTCACTTCTTATTTCATCCTTTGTCCTGGCCATTTCCTTTTGTGCTCCACCCGGTGTTATCACTGCCGAGACTCTCCGACGCGGCTCGGCCCGTGGATTCTTCCCAGCCTTGTATGTGCAATTTGGTTCACTGGTCGGAGATACCACCTGGGCGATCATCGCCCTGACCGGGCTGGCCTTCCTGATCCAGAACACCCTCGCCAGAACCATTCTAAGTCTGGTCGGAATATTGTTGATGCTTAAATTAGCCTGGGATGCATTCAAAGACGCGCGTCACGGCAAAGGGCTTGATGTTTCTGAAGAAATCTCGCCCCGCGGTGATTTCGCCAGCGGCGCGTTCCTTTCATTGGGTAACCCGATGAACATCGTCTTTTGGACAGGCTTGGGTACGACCGTTTTTGCTTCCATTACCGGCGCTCCTCAACCGATCCATTTCGCGACTTTCTTCACCGGTTTCTTGAGTGGAGCCGTCGTGTGGTGCTTCCTCATGGCGGCACTCGTTTCCTGGGGACGACAGTGGATGACGGCAACCTTTTTCCGCTTCTTAAACGCCGCATGCGGACTGGTGCTTTTCTACTTTGCGTTTCAGCTGGGCGCGCAGATGCTTCAGACTTTCATTTGACCTGTCCGTTGCCACACGCAAAGGACACTCCTGCCATGAAGTACAATCAGAAACAGGCAGAGCCATCTGCCAACCTTGATGTACCCGCCATGACAGACCCTTCTCCCTTTTCCTCCGATGACATCAACCCCCGTCTGCTGGAGGCACTGGCCAGCCTGAATCAGATCAGCACAGCCATAAACCAGATCGGCATCAGCGAAGATCAATCCTCCAGCCTGCAATTGATCGTGGAGAGCGCCATCCGCGTGGTGCCGGGATTCTCTGCCTCGATCTATATCTATGACTCCGCAAACAACAGCCTCAATATGGAAACCCGGGTGGTGGCCTATGCGGAAGGATACGAAACCTCTCAGCACCTCAACCCCGTTGAAGATGTCCCACGCGCCAATGGGTTTGGCATGCGCGCCATTCAGCGCAAACGCCGCGCCTTCTCCTATGAAGAAGTAGACCTACAGATCCATCCCTACCAGCAGAAATTGGGAGTCAAAGCTGTTGCTGCCTTCCCGCTCACTGTGGCGGATGATGTGCTCGGCGTGCTGTATATCTATCTGTATGAAGATCGCCGCCTCTCACAGTTCGAAGAACTGGTGCTGCACAACTTCGTCAACCAGGCGGCGATGGCGATCCACCATGCCCGCAACCTGGCAGGCATTAAACAAAATCTCACCCAAAAAGAGAATGAACTCAACCGCCTGCGTCGGGCTGGAATGCTCATCTCTTCCCGCATGCGACTTGAGGAGACGCTCGAATCCATCCTTGAACTGGCGCTCGAACTGACGAATGCCCAATACGGCATTTTTCGCTTATTGGATAAGAGCGGCGAATCCCTCGTCACCCGCGCCGTAAGCTCCCTCCATCTTGAAAAACCGCTAGTTGAGAAGCTCCCCATCCACGGCAAGAGCATGATGGCTCATGTAGCGCGCGAGCGCCAGCCGCTCCTCATTCGCGATCTGCGCGAAAAACCCTGGAATGAAATTTACTATCCGCTTGACTCGCTCCTGGAGATGCGCTCTGAGTTATGTGTGCCGCTCATCAACGCCAGCGGACGACTGGAAGGCGTGCTCAACCTGGAGAGTCCGCAGGTGGGTGGATTCAGCGAAGAAGATAGCCACATGCTGCAATCGCTGGCCACTTATGCGGTGACGGCGATCCAGGAAGTACGATTGCTGGACGCTTTGCAAGAGGCGGCTCAGTTACTCATCGCCCAGCCGAGTCCGATCGTGCTCGACCACCTTTGCTCAATGGCCAACGATTTGTTGAACACCAGTTCCAGCGCCATCTGGCTTCCAGGTGAGAACGACAACATGATGCTGGTCGCCTCCAACGGCAATACGATCCCAACCTCACCTGAAGAGTTGGGTCAACTCAACTCCTTGGTCATGCCGCTTATGAACGCGGATAAACCCGCGGCGGTGGGAATGTTCGGGGTGTATTACGCAGCCAGCAGCGAAGTCCGAAGCGATACCTCCGAATGGGATAAGAAAGTATTGGCCTGCCTTGCCAACTATGCAGTGCTTGCCATTCAGAACGAATCACGTCAACAAGCATTGCGGTCTTCGCAGGAGCAGCACCTGATCGCAGAGACTTTTGCCGCTGTTGGAGATATTTCCGCAAACCTGCTTCACAACATGAACAACAAGGTTGGCGTAATCCCTGTGCGTGTGCAAGGCATACAGGACAAGTATGAAAAAATACTTCAAGAGGATGCTTATCTCGCTAAAAGCCTGAGCGAGATCGAGCGCAGTGCAACAGCAGCCATGCAGATCGTGCAGGAAAATCTTTCGCACCTGCGCCCCATCCGTATGGAACGCATCCAGGTCGGGCCGCGCATTATGGATGCCATTCGCACCATGCAAACATCCCCAGACACCCAGATCCAGATAGAAGGCCTGGAAAGCCTGCCAATGGTGAATGCCAGCGGGCAAAGCCTGACCTTTGTTTTCCGTAACTTGATCGAGAATGCAATCGACGCCATGCAGGGAAAAGGGTCGATCCTGATCCGCGGCACCCACAATGTTCAATGGGTCGAGGTCCAGGTCAGAGATACCGGACGTGGCATCGACCCGAAACTCCATGAGCAGATATTTGAACTTGCCTACTCCGGCCGCGCACACCCTGGCAAGATGGGTTTTGGTTTGTGGTGGGTCAAGACCTTGATGACACGGTTGGGCGGAACGGTCACTGTGGAAAGTGACGGTACCAACGGCACGACCTTCCATTTACGCTTTCCCGTGGCAGAGGATGAAGCGTGAATCCACGCGCTCTGATCGTGGATGACGATACCTCATGGCAGCAGATCATGAGCGAGATCCTCAGCGATCATGACTTTGATGTGGATACGACCGGCACGGTAGACGAGGCTGTGGCCGCCCTCAAAGCGCATCCACATCGCCTCGCGGTGGTGGATCTTTCCCTCTCCGCCAACGATCACTACAACCAGGATGGCCTGCGCGTGCTTGACTCCATCAATCGCCTCGACCCCAATTGCAGCGCCATTCTCCTAACCGGTTTCGCCACTGTGGAGGTCGCCGTCAAAGCATTGACCGAACATCATGCCTTTACCTTCTTACGCAAGGAAAGTTTTAAGCGCAGTGAATTCAAGGAAGTCATCAAGCGGATTCTGATCGCAGCGCCAAAATCTGCGGATGCCCCTCACGCTTCCGTGCCCCCGCCGAAACCTGAACCTGTTTCCCAAAATGGTCAGACCCCGAAAGCCCTCATCGTAGACGATGATGCCGGTTGGCGCAGCATCCTTGAAGACCTGCTCGGTGAATCCGAATTTCAGCCTGTCGCCTCGGCCAGTTTTGGCGATGCACTAGGTCTATTGAGAAAAGAAAAATTTGCCATCGCTATAGTGGACCTGTCTTTAAGGGAGGCCAATGGCGGCCAGAATTTTGACGGTTTGCAGTTGCTGAAGATCACCCAGGGGCATCACATTCCCACCGTGGTTGTCAGCGGCCTCTCTGAACCGGAAGAGATCCAACGCATCTACTCTGAACACGCCATCACAGCCTACATCGAGAAGCAAGCCTTCGACCGCAGCGCTTTCAAACGCATCCTGACAGAGGCAAAACAAGCGGGACAATCTCAAGGCGAACTAAGCGGGCTGACCGACCGCGAGCGCGATGTGCTGGACCTGTTGGCTCAAGGCTTAACCAACAAGGAGATCGCCGAAAAACTGGTGATCACCACCAACACGGTCAAACGGCATTTGAAAGCCATCTTTGAAAAACTGGATGTTCACACCCGCGCCGCGGCAACCGCCATTGCCACGAAGAACAAGTAATCGTTGAGGTACTTAACTCGAATCTGGAAGAATTTTCCCCGTCACTTCGCCGAAGCCAACCCGATACCCATCCCCCTGGCACCAACCCTTCATTGTCACTACATCCCCATCCTGTAAGAACGCCCTCTGTTCTTGCGGCAATTGGATCGGCTTTTCGCCACGCCAGGTTAGTTCAAGCAGCGAGCCGTAACTATCTTCCGTCGGCCCACTAATGGTACCGGTCCCGCACAGATCGCCGGTGCGCATATTGCACCCTGTAACCGTGTGATGCGCAAGCATCTGCTCCATGCTCCAGTAGAGATGTTTCATGTTCGAACGGCTGATGATCTGCGGCGCATCCATGCGGGCGGATCGCAGAGTCACTTCGAGGTGAATATCCACTCCGCAGGGAGAATCCAATTGCAGGTAAGAAAGAGGCGCGGGTTCCTGTTCAGGGCCGCGCACGCGGAAAGGTTCCAGCGCATCCATCGTCACCACCCAGGGTGAGATCGAAGTTGCAAAATTTTTCGCGAGGAACGGGCCCAGCGGCTGATATTCCCAAGCCTGAATATCTCGCGCACTCCAATCATTGAGCAGCACCATGCCAAAGATATGTTCACGCGCATCTTCAATGGAGATCGGCTGACCAAGGTCGTTGCCCCTGCCGATCACAAAGCCCATCTCCAATTCAAAATCCAACTGGCGTGTTGGCGAAAATTCCGGTGGGGAATCCTTACCCTTCACCTGCCCACGCGGACGGATGATCTCTGAACCAGAGAGCACCACCGAACTGGCGCGCCCGTGATACCCCACCGGTAAATGCAGCCAGTTGGGCATCAATGCATTTTCCTTTCCGCGAAACATGATGCCCACATTCGTGGCATGTTCGCGGGATGCATAGAAATCCGTGTAATCGCCAATGGCAACAGGTAAATGCATTTGAACTTCACTGATGGGAACCAGCGCTTCTTTTCGGACGGGAGAGTTGGCGCTACTCAGCAAGTCGGTCAAGCGCTGACGGGTTTCCTTCCACACTGCGCGCCCGGCGGACATAAAGCGATTCAATGTGGTGTCAGCAAAAAATCCACGCCTCACACCGATCCTGTTTTCATCATCGAGAATGGAAAGGTCAATGACCATATCTCCCAACCGTGTACCCACACGCGGGCGCGGATCGACTCGTGTGGAAAAAATTCCATAAGGCAGATTTTGAATTGGAAAGTCGGAGTCGTGGGAGATTTCGATCAATGAAGAGTGCATTGAAACCTTTTATGCATTCGCAAATTTTTACAGGAAATTCAATGTCCGCAAGTCGTCTCGCGGCTCGTCAAAACTGCAACTGCCAAAGGAAGTGACCTGGTGCCTGACTCGTTCAATATCTTCTACACCCGCACGCAGCCCCTTCCAGATGAATTCTTCGTCTGTGAATTGAAAACTCGCCGGGTCTTCATCTTCAAGGATGAATTGAACCAAATCCGTGGAAACCCCGTTGACAGCCGCAAGCGCCGCCGCCCCGAACACATTGAGGAAGCCATTCATTTTGGTCTGCACACTCTGGTTGAAATGACGAATGGGATGATGCAAACCGGCCGTACACTTTAAAGGCACACCTGAATCCCGCGCTTCCACGATCGCCCATGCCAACTGCTCTGTCGGCAGAAAAGCATCTGCCGTCACGCCGCCTGTACGGAGTTTAAATCCGACATGCTTATCCTTTACTTTTCGCAGGGCATAAAAGAGGCTATCTGCCCTGGCATGCCAATCTTCGCCCAAGGACGCCTCAAAGAAAACGGTTAGTCCATTGATGTTGAGCAGGTCTGCGGTCTGCTTGACCAGGGCATTGAGGGAATATTGGTCGCCAAACACCTCAAAAGGCAGGGCAACTTCGAGCATGTCCACGCGGACTTGCGCGCCATGCGTAGAAGAAAATCGTTGAACGTCCTGAAGGTCCGTCTTGATGTTGCGAGAAAACTCTGCGGAATCTTTCCCGCCACGCCCCACCACCGTGAAGTAATAATTTCCTTGAGAAGGAATGAGCGGAGAAAGGTCGGGCAGCCGTTTAGCCGGGATGACAAAGCGCGATAGCATCCATGCTTCAGGTTCCCGTTGAGATCGCACAAAGTTCTGGAAGGCTTCATCCAGCGATAAATTTGCGGGCGGATACAGACCGGCGTAATCGATAATGCGGGACATGAACGCATAGAACGATTTATTCGGAGTTGGCATGTCCGTAATTATAGTATGAAAATCATGGGTACAATTGCGGTCAACATGCCAACCCTGACCATCCTCTCCAAAGAAGAAATCGCCTATCGCTTCGTGATCGAGGCGGCAAATTTACCCGGCTTGACAATTAGTTCTGATTTTGAGAATTGCGATATTGTCCTCGGGGAACCAACCATGATTCGCAATGCGCTCGCAGCATTGCCCCGGCTCAAATGGGTCCAATCCACTTGGGCGGGAGTCGAACCGCTGCTTGATCCATCTTTGAGAAGGGATTACATCTTGACCAATGCGCGCGGAGTCTTTGGCGGCTTGATGTCTGAATTTATTCTCGGATACCTGCTTGCACATGAAAGGAAAATCTTCCAACGCGTAGATGCCCAGAAAAATAAAAAATGGGATAAGTTGCCGACAGGTACACTGCGCGGCAAAACGGTCGGCCTGCTCGGGGTGGGTTCCATTGGCGCAGAAGTGGCGCGGACGGCAATTTTTTTTGGGATGAACGTGAGGGGCTTCACACGCAGTAGTGAAACCTGCATGTACATTGATCAGTATTTTCACAACGGCGATCTGTTGAAGTTTGCAGAGAGTCTGGATTATCTCATCGCCATCCTGCCGAACACAAAGGAGACTCGCAAGATCATCCATGCCGAGGTATTCGACGTTCTCCCCAAACATGCGGTCTTCATCAATGTAGGGCGCGGCTCCGCCGTGGACGAACATGACCTGATCGAAGCACTGGAACAGAACAAAATTGCAGCGGCGGTGTTGGATGTCTTTGAACAGGAACCGCTTCCCAGGGAACACCCCTTTTGGGAGACAAAAAACCTGACGATGACCTTTCACACCTCTGCGCCAAGTTTTCCTGAAGACATCGCAAAGGTGTTCATCGAAAACTACCGGCTTTACATCGAAGGCAAGTCTTTGAACTATCAAGTCGATTTTGAAAGAGGATATTAAATGGAGCAAACCTTTTGAACTCTTTAAAACTTTATCCCTATCGCTGGGTGGTATTGGCTGTCTTTACCATCGCCAACCTTGCCATTCAAACCCTGTGGATCTCATACGCGCCCATCACCGGCCCGGCGGCAAAATTCTTCGGCGTATCTGACCTGCAGATCGGGTTACTCTCGATGATCTTTATGATCGCCTACGTGCCATTGTCGATCCCAGCTTCGTGGGTTATTGACACCTACGGCTTCAGGATCGCTGTGGGAATAGGTGTCATCCTCATGGGAGTCTTTGGTATTCTGCGTGGTGTGGCAGGTACTAATTACACCTATGTCGTATGGAGCACAATCGGCATTGCTGCCGCCCAACCTTTCCTGCTGAATGCATGGACCAAGGTGCCCGCAAAGTGGTTTGCCATGGAAGAACGCGCTACAGCTGTGGGCATTGTCACATTGGGTAATCTGGTCGGTACAGCACTTGGAATGGTTTTGACACCCATTCTGATGGAAAGCCAGTCCATCCCATCCATTCAATTGGTATACGGCGGAATCGCAGCCTTCTCTGCTGTGCTCTTCCTTATCTTCGCCAAAGAATCCCCGCCAACCCCGCCTTGCCCTCCCGATCAGGAGGTCCGTGCATTAATGCTGGATGGGCTGAAACACGCCGTATCTATCAGGGCGTTTTGGTTTACCCTATTGGTTGCGTTTGTCGGACTGGGCATCTTCAACGGCATAACCACCTGGGTCGAGAACATCATTCGCCCGCGCGGGTTCACACCCAATGACGCAGGAACGCTCGGCGCTTTGATGATCATCGGCGGCGTGATCGGCGCCGTGGTCATCCCCGCCTTATCGGACAAACAGCGCAAGCGTCAACTCTATTTGTACATTTCCCTGCTGGGAGCCATTCCTGGCTTGTTGGGATTGACCTTCGCTTCCAA
>Ga0268298_10006138_pt1 | contig 10985 bp, 10 predicted proteins | sample WWTPWeurt_MetaG_FD_194462 | JGI IMG/M metagenome (GOLD analysis project Ga0268298, IMG submission 194462) | Activated sludge microbial communities from WWTP in Nijmegen, Gelderland, Netherland - WWTP Weurt | ecosystem: Engineered > WWTP > Aerobic digester > Activated sludge | place... | reverse complement strand
CGGGGAGAAAATAATTAACGCCCCATGGAATAGAAAACGAGACCAGTATAAGAGAGAATGATAACCAACTTCCAATTCGACGCCAGCGGTCATGGACAATGGCGAAGACGAGCGCAAGCGGAATAATAAGCACGGCGAGATGCTCCATTTCGGTACGAAAACCCAGCAATGGGGCAACAGCAAGTGCCAGGCAGGCGGTCCAGTAAAAACGGCGATCATCTCCATAGCGCACAAGACTTAATTCGAAACCAAACAGAATGATAAGTACAGTGGTGAACATCCACGCAAGATACTGACCTTGTACTTGCCAGAAAGAAAAAAAGGTTGAGTGAACATTAAATCCAAAATCAGTACGCAGAGCATTGACCGTTGCGCGCAGGAAGGGAATGATCCAGCCGGGATACAAAAGGAATGAAATAAAGAACAGGATGGAACTTGCCATAAAAAAACCAGCCCATACGCGCGTCCGCCTTTGCCAATAGATGCGTAAAAAAACGAGAAGGAGAAACGGCGCTCCGACTTCCCAATAATACAGCGAGACAGCTATCAACGCGCCTGCAAGCTCATCGATTTCATTGTGAAGAAAAAATAAAATGCCTGCATACAGAAGACCAAGGAGCAAAACAGGACTGGCCTCATAAACAGCTTCGATCGAATAAAAATTAAGCACAGCGAAGAAAACAAATAAAACGGCAAGAAAAGGAGGAGCCTCCCATTCTGTAAGGCGCAGGCTGAGGATGGCGAGTATGAACAACCCCAGTTGAATCAACAAAGTAAAGAAAGCCCGGGCAAGTACAGGATCGGAAAAAAGCGCGAATGGAAAATAAAGCAAGAGAATCTGAAAGGGCGTATCCAGAATATATGGCTCTTCACCTGTCCCCGCAGTGTGTCCATAAACCAATTGTTGAACACGAGCGGGAATCTCCGCCCCATATGGATCAATTCTTTGTGGAAGTTCCTCGGTTATTTTTTTTTCGATCTGAACTTTTAGTTTGCCGTGTTTGAAATTTTCAAAAAGAAATCCGCGAGCAGCGACCCAATTGACAAAGAAATCGCCACCACCCTGAAGGGTGAGATTCGCAAACATTAATCCTGTGGAAATCGCAAAAAACAAAATCACAACCAGCGTGATAAATAAATAATCACGCGTCGTTAATGATTTTGACGGGGGATGAAAAGTTACGCTCAATTATTGAATTGTATAACGAAATATGGGACGAGAGGGCGAATTCCGGGCCACTTCCCGAAAGCCTGCCTGCTTGAATGCGGAAGCCGTGCCTGTAAAGACAAAAGGTGCGGGCTGAGCCGTCTTTACATCAACCGGATATCCTTCGACGATCTGTCCGCCATTCTTTTTTACATGCTCAATCGCGGCTTTCAACAATTCAACTGTGATATTTTTACGGCGGTGTTTTTTCTCGACAAAAAAACAGGTGATCGACCAGACTTCCTGATCGTCTACAGGTTTTAATCGACGGGAATGCGCCAGACGTTGATACTGACTGCGCGGCTCAACAGCAATCCAGCCGACGGGATAGCCTTCGGAATAAGCGAGCAAACCCGGGACGATCTTCGAATCCACGATTGACTTTTGCATTTGCCGCGCCGTATCGCCAGTGTTCTCGCTGTAATCTTTTCCGCGCAATTTCCAAAACATACACCAGCATCCGCCGCAGGCTCCATGTGCGCCAAAAAGCACCTCAAAGTCATGCCACAATTTCTGTGTAAGTGGATGAAAGGATAGATCCAATTCTTCGATCAGGTTTCTTTCTTCAATCATAACTATTATCTTCCCTCAATAAGATGGTCGTGGTCGATTGTACTTGAATTCCATTCCTTGAATTGCGAAAGCACCACCGCAACGAAAATTAACACGCAGCCAAATATCTGAATTAAGACAAGTTTTTCATTCAAGATCAACCAGCCTGAAATTACCGAAAAAACGGACTCAAGACTTAGGATCAGCGCGGCATCTGCGGGAGGTGTATGACGCTGTGCCCACACTTGAAGGGTGTAACATAATCCAAGCGAGAAGAAGGCGGTGTATGCGATCGCAAACATAAGCGGCCAGTTAAAAGTCATCATTGGTTCAGCAAAGATGCCCACAGCTAAATTTAAGATTGCGCACACAAAAAGTTGACCGACCGAAAACGACATGGCTTCAAACTTGGATGCAAATTTTCCCAACACAATGACATGAAATGTCCAGAACAATGCACCAATCAATTCAAGTGCGTCACCAGCCCTGACCTCGAACTTGCCGCCCGTTGACAGGAGGAACGCCCCCACCCCAGCCAACCCTACCGCGGCAATTGACATCCAATGCGGTTTCTCACCCCAAACAAAAAATAAAGCAATGGGAACCAGCACAACATACAAACTGGTGATAAAGCCGGCATTGCCGGCTGTAGTGTAGACCATTCCCGCCTGCTGTAACGCGCTCCCAAGAAAAAGCAAAAAACCTGCAATGAACATCCATTTGTATTGAGCGCGAGACATTGTCCAGGAAGGCTTGTCGTTCCGATTCACCCGCAAGGCAAGCGGCAACACAACCAGAGCGGCCAACAAATAGCGCGCGCCATTGAACAGGTAGACACTTCCCATTTGGCCCGCGACTCGCTGCGCAACAAATGCCGAGCCCCAGATCACGGAAACTATCAGTAGAGTTAGATCTGCTTTCAGGCGCATGGAAAATCCCAATTAACAAAGATAAAGTGAGCAATTACGCAACATGCCCATTTCCGAAGCACAATGATAGCACATGATTTATTTGACATCCTTGAGTAGCTTTTAGATGAAGAAAGCCCCCGATAAAAACAATTCAAGTTAATACAGTCTGAGGGAGTGAATATCCCTTGCTACGGTCAGTCCAACATTTTTGAGGTGCAGTTTATTTCATCAACTGCTTTTGAAAATACGGGATCGTCAACGCAGAGAAAAATACCGCGGCACCAAACAGCACAGCAGGAATAAGCCAGCGGGCGTTCACAAGAATATCCTGATAGATAAGAATTCCTTGAATACGGATCTTCGCCAGTATGATCGGCGGGAGGTTTTGCGCGGTAAAGAATAGTGCAACTACGCAAAGAGTGATGGTGAGGGCAATGGCAAAATCATTCCATGTGACCTTGAACGGGCGCGGCACGGGCGTGGATTGGATGCGCGCCATGACGCTGACAGTAATATCACGCGGCATGGGTGCGAGTGGATAATATTGGAGAGCGTCTTCGATGAGGGCGTCTTGTTCTAGGCGGTTATCCATGATTCCTCCAGATGGGCAAGTGATTTGCGGAGTTGTTCCTTCGCGCGGAAAATGCCCGTTTTAACAGTACCAAGCGGCAGATTAAGAGTCGAGGCGATCTCGTGGTAGGAGAGTTCGTTCTGGTAGCGAAGGGTAATTAGTAATTGGTAATTAGAGTCGAGTGAAGAAATCGCATCGTGCAAATGTTGGCGCATTTCGTTCGATTCAAATTCGTGAGCGGGGTTATCAAAATTGGTTTCAGGAATGTCTTCCATCACATCGTCACCGAGGTCATTGAGCGAGCGGCGCAAGTTGGGCAGACGGTTGTAGCACAGATTGGTGACGATGCGATACAGCCATGTGCGAAATTGGGATTGACCTTTGAAGTTTGGGAGCGCAGTCCATGCACGCACGAAGGTTTCCTGCGTCAGGTCAAGCGCTTCGTTCTCATCCTTGACGACTCGCAGCGCAAGATTATAGACAAAACGCTGATGCTCGGTCACCAATGCCGCAAAAGCATCGTGATCGCCCTTCTGCGCACGCTGGATGAGGATTTGTTCGGTGGCTGGCATGGAGTCTCTACAGGATTAGACAGGGAAAGTTGGGAAAAGTTTCAGGATGGAAAAAACGTACACAAGGAAACAAGTAAATACGTATACAGGTTGATGGTTTCAGCTTGTCTACCTGTTTACCTGTTTACATTCTTTTGAAACTTTTTCTTGAATCGTCTGTCAAACGTAGTGACAACATAACACAAGGAGAACCAAAATGAAAAGACCCATCGTAATTGTTTTATTGACAGTAGCGCTCACGCTCGTTTGCCTCGGCATTGGCGCAGTAGTACTCTTTACCTTCAATAACGGCTTTCCAACCAACAACCCGTTTATTTCCCAAGATGTCTCATCGGTTCTGGAGGAAAGTAAAACCCTCAAAGTAGATACTGAAAGCCCAGTCATCTTGAATGTAATGAATGATTTAGGCAAGGTGACCATCATCGGAGCCGATGTAACTACTGTACAAATTGATGTGATAAAGACAGCCTACGACTCCACTCTGGAGAAAGCGGATCAAGAAGTAAAAGCTATCAAATATAGCATTGAGCAAAACGACAATACTATCGGTGTAAAATATGAAGTGCCTAATCTAAATGATTTTAGCGAATACAATACAGTGGATTTTTTCATCACTGTGCCCAATCAAACAAGCACAAACATTGAAGCTAATTTCGGCGATGTGACAGCAAAGAACATCGAAGGCGAATTGACGGTCCAAAGCAACAGCGGTGAGATCAATATCGAAGCCGTGGATGCTGGCGATAAAAATATAGATATCAACACTGAATTCGGAGACATCACGCTCGAACAGATAAAGGCCAACGATGTCAGTGTTACATCGAACAGCGGAGTCGTGACGTTCACCAATGTCCGCGCTGCGGGAGATGCTTACATAAAGACGGACTTTGGCAGCACAGTCTACAAAAACGGTTCTGCGGCAAGCCTTACACTGGATACCAATAGTGGCAAGATCAGCATCTCAAAAATCAACGTAACGAAGGAGTTGAAAGTTCAAAATGATTTTGGTGATATTGAATTGACCCAGGCAATAGCTGGCTCGTATGACCTGCAAACCAACAGCGGCGCGATCACCGTTGACGGTACGAAAGGCAAGCTCAAAGCCTACACCGATTTTGGAAACATCGAAATCTCAAACGCAAAGTCCGTCACATTGGATATCAAGACCAACAGCGGAACCATCGAATTCAGCGGCTCGCTCGGCGCAGGCCCTCACAAAGTCGAGTCGGAATTCGGTAACATTGACCTTGCCCTGCCCACAGACGCAAAGCTCAATGTGGATCTCAAAACTGATTTTGGAAAGATCAGGTCTGACCTTCCGATCACCGTCACCTTGACCGAAAGCTCCAGTTCGGAAAAAGATCAAGTTGCAGGTAGCATCAACGGCGGCGGTGAAGAACTCATTGTCAGCACCAACAGCGGCGGCATCAACATCACCGCCATCAAGTAAAATAACAGGGACTGGAGAATTCTTCAGTCCCTGAATTTTTTTTATAAAGGATTGCTCATGAACGATATCATTCCCTGCCTAGGCGTTGTCGGTGTTCTTGCCATTATCTTCGGCTTTCTCGCATTCATGCGTTACATGAATTACAAAGAAACAATTGCCCTCGCCGAAAAGGGGTTGACCCGCCCTGAAAGCAAATCTGGCAAAAAGGGTTTGCTTCGTTGGGGAATTGTCGTCTCCGCACTCGGATTTGCTCTTTCGCTCGGACTCTATCCATTGGGCTTTGACTCTGGCAACAACTACCCGCTTCACCTCGGACCATGGATGCTGGGAGGCTTCGTGCCGCTTTTTCTTGGCCTCGGATTGATCCTGCTCCACTACCTGACAGAGAAGGATTAGCCGTGAACAACGCAATCGAAATACATGGCCTGTCGAAAAATTTTGGCGCGGTAAAAGCCGTTAACAAGATCAACATCACGGTGCGGCGCGGCGAGTTATACGCATTTCTCGGTCTCAACGGTGCGGGCAAGACCACGACCATCCGCGCGCTTTTAGGGATGATCCGCCCGAGCGAGGGAAAAGTCATTGTACTGGATCAGGCTCTCGGTCGAGATGGAAGCGGGCCGTGGGCAAAGGTCGGTCATCTCGTGGAGAGTCCATCGGCATACCAAGAATTAACAGTTCGGGAGAATCTGGAGATTGCGGGGCGACTGCATGGGATTCGAAATCCCAAAGTGGTAAATGAGGTCATGGAGCATCTTTCCATCGCACTCTATGCAGATCGTAAAGCGGGTGCTCTTTCAACGGGCAATTTGCAGCGTCTTGGGTTGGCGCGCGCTTTGTTACACGAGCCTGAATTGGTCATCCTCGATGAGCCTGCTAATGGGCTTGATCCGGCAGGTGTTGTGGAAATCCGCGAGATGTTAACTTCTCTGGCGCACGAGCGCGGCATGACTGTTTTTATGTCAAGCCACATTTTGTCTGAAGTGGACTTGCTCGCCACACGCATCGGAATTATTCACAAAGGAACAATGATCGAGGAATTGGACGCGAACAAACTTGAGCAATTGCGTTCAAGTCGATTGAAAATCAGAACACGCGATAACAACTTTGCAGTTGAAGTGTTGACTCGTGCGGGATATTCAATAGCGATCGATGAAACGACATTGGTGATCCATGATCAGCGGGCATTGGAAGCACCTGACAATATAGCCACACTACTTGTCAGCGCAGGTGTTGCACCAACTCGTCTGGTAGTGGAACAGGAAAATCTTGAGGATTATTTCCTACGCTTGATAGGAGAAAATCAATGAATAATTTTATTGCGGCGTTTTGGGCTGAAACACTGAAAGCGCGCCGCTCGAAAGTTCCATTTTTCACCGCGCTGGGATTCTCCATTGTCCCATTGATCGGCGGATTATTCATGATCATCCTGAAAGATCCTGAAGCCGCAAAATCCATGGGACTGATCAGCGCCAAGGCGCAGCTCACCGCAGGCACAGCGGAATGGTCGACGCTGTTCAACATGCTTTCCCAAGCCACGGCAGTTGGAGGTGCAATCATTTTTGCCATTGTTACCGCATGGGTCTTCGGACGGGAATTTTCAGACCGCACAGCCAAGGAATTACTTGCGCTGCCAACTTCACGCGAGGCGATTGTCGCTGCAAAATTCGTCCTGATCGCCCTATGGACCTTTGCCTTGACAGTGCTGATCCTCATCCTTGGGTTGATCGTTGGAAATAATGTTGATATCCCAGGCTGGTCCATGGGGCTTCTGCAATCTTCCATCGTGGACATTCTTGGCTCCGCCGTGCTGACAATTGCGTTATTACCTTTTGTCGCTTTGATCGCGAGTGCGGGACGTGGTTACATGTCTGCGTTTGGCTGGATGATCTTTACAGTGGCACTCGCGCAAATCGCTGTAATCACAGGCTGGGGCGATTGGTTTCCGTGGTCAGTACCCGCATTGTTCAGCGGCGCAGCAGATCCAAGCACAGAATTACTTGGGACTCATAGCTATGTGATCGTTCTTCTCGCAGGCTTGATTGGCCTTATCGCGACATTTCTCTGGTGGAGAAAAGCAGACCACACCAAATGATCTTTCATCAAATCTTCAAGCCTCGTGAAAAAACACACGAGGCGTTCTTGTTTTCACGGTAAGTGAAACAAATCAAGAGTCATCAATAATTGTATACTCGTTGACAAAAGGTGATTCCATGACAAACATGTTTAATTCCACTGATACCGTAAAAACATCCCTTGGTTCCCAAAAGTATATTGCCTCGGATGAAATTTCAACGATCGTATATCTCTCGCAGAAGTTGGGCAAACCGCTTCTAGCGGAAGGTCCTGCGGGCGTGGGAAAAACTGAATTGGCAAAAGCAATCGCAAGCGCGACGGGGCGTGAGTTGATCCGCTTGCAGTGTTACGAAGGCTTGGACGAGTCCAAGGCGTTATATGAATGGGAATATTCCAAGCAGCTACTGTACACCCAATTATTGCGCGACAAACTGAACGACACCCTCGGCAAAGCGGAATCATTGGCAGAGGCGGCGGACAAATTGGCGAAGGAAGAAGATGTATTTTTCTCAAACCGCTTTTTGTTACAGCGACCGCTGTTGAAAGCGATATTGAGTGATAAACCAACCGTTTTACTGATCGATGAAATTGACCGCGCTGATGCAGAGTTTGAAGCCTTCCTGCTGGAAATCTTGAGCGACTTTCAAGTGTCCGTGCCTGAGTTGGGAACTCTCACCGCAATCCATAAACCCTTTGTCGTATTGACATCCAACAATACACGCGAGCTTTCAGAAGCATTGAAGCGGCGCTGTTTGTATCTTTTCATTGATTATCCAAATTTGCAGGAAGAACTTGCTGTGGTGAGACTCAAAGTCCCAGACCTGAATCCCAAACTGGCACAGCAAGCCGTGGAGTATGTCCAAAAACTCCGCAAAGCAGATATGCGCAAATCTCCTTCCATCAGCGAGACATTGGATTGGGCGAATGCGCTCGTGGCGTTGAATGCGTCCAATTTAGATAAGGATGTTTTGGAAGATACGCTTTCGGTCTTGCTCAAACATGAGGCCGATCTGCAAAAAGCAAAACGGCAGTTGAATGCTCCCCTGCCGCAGCAGCCGAAAGCAAGAAACAATGATGAATTCGGAAAGTTTTCTGGAAATTAATTTTCGTAGGGGCGAGGTTTCCTCGCCCTATAGTTATTGGGCCGGGAGACCCCGCCCCTACGAGGAATGTACCTTATGGAATCCCGTATCTTACAGTTAATTGCAGCCTTGCGCGCCAGCGGGGTGCGCGTGTCACTCGCGGAATCAGCCGAGGCATTTTCGGCTGTTGATTTATTGGGGATTCAAGACCGCGAACAATTCCGTTTATCTTTGCGCGCCACACTGATAAAAGATGTAAAGGATCTTCCCACCTTCGAGAAATTATTTCCGCTCTTCTTCGGGTCAGGACAGCCGCCAGAGATGGGCGGCAACCCGATGGACGATCTGTCGCCTGAAGAGATTCAGATGCTGGCAGAGGCGTTGAAGCAGTTCGCGGAGCAGCTCCGTCAACGCATGGAAAGGCTGATGAGTGGCGAGCAACTGTCCCGTGCGGAGCTTGAAGCGCTTGGCCAATTAGTTGGATTGAATCAGGCGGACAATCTCAATTATCAAAACTGGATAGCCCAGCGCATGATGCGTGCGATGGCATTCCCCGAAGTCCAAAATGCGATGAAGGAATTGATGGAACAGCTTGCGCAGATGGGCATGAACCGCGAGCGCATCCAGCAGATCCGCGAGATGATTCAGCAAAATTTGCAGGGGATGCAGGGACAGATGGAGCAGTTCGCGGGCGAGCGCATTGCCGAAAATTTAAGCGAGAAACCGCGCGGTGAAAACATCGACAATCTGATGAATCGTCCATTCGAGGCTTTGTCTGATTCTGATAAACAACTTTTACAGCGTGAAGTGAAGAAGCTCGCTGCCGCATTACGCACACGCATCGCACTGCGGCAGAAACGCGCAAAGAGTGGACAGATGGATGCAAAGGCGACCATCCGCGCGAGTTTGAAATATAACGGCGTACCGATAGAAATTAAATTTCGCAATCATATTCACAAACCAAAGATCGTGGTCATATGTGATGTGAGTACGTCCATGCGTTTTTGTTCGGAGTTGATGTTAAGTTTTCTGTTCGCACTGCAAGGGCAGGTTCGCAAAACGCACGCGTTCGCGTTCATCGATCATCTTGAATCCATCTCGGAAGATTTCAGCGGCTCGAATGCAGACGAAGCGATCCAGTCTGTTTTGTGGCGCATGCCCAGCGGACATTACAACACCGACCTCGGTTACGCCTTGAATAATTTCAGCGATGATTTTATGGATACGCTGAACAGCGGGACGACGCTCATCATTGTCGGAGATGGACGCAACAACTACAACGATCCGCGCCTCGACATTTTCTCGCGCATGTCCCGCCGGTCCACTCGGACCATTTGGCTGAACCCTGAACCTCCTGTCATGTGGCACGGTGACAGCGACATGCACAAGTACGCGCCGCTATGCAGTAACGTGTTGAAGGTCAGCAATTTAAGAGAGCTCGCAAATGCGGTTGATACACTCATGGTGTGATAATTTTTTGTAATTCAAGAGTTTATGTTTCCCTTTGTCGGACCAAAAAGTTATTCCTGTTTCATAAAGATTGACCTTTGGGGATATTATGATATTATTGCCCGCATTAGTTATAAATCGACCCGACGCTAAAAAATAATTAAAAAATTAATTTTTGTTCAACCCAACAAAATCATCAATGCCAAATTCTCGCAGGAAATTTCTGTGGCAAAACTCGCGGTTTCCCCATTGTCAAAAAATAATGGGGAATTTTGTATTCCCAGCTATTTAACTTATATCTTTGTGTATAGAGTTGATGATCCACGGCCTACAGATCAACTTAACTAAATCAATTCAACAAGAGGAGAGATGATGAAACACATAAAGGGAATCGCAGCGATCATAAGCCTTGCAGCCGTAATCGCCGCAATCGTATTTGTCAGCAGGCCTTCCGCGCCAACCCCCAGGTTTGCCCCCTTAGCGCCAAACGGTGAAGGTGTGACCGTGGGTGGTTCAGATAAATCCTCCGGAAAAGGCAGTGACGATCAGGAGGAAGTGGTCACAGGGATCAAGAACGATGTTTCCGTGCCATTAAGCTCCATCATCCCGATCGAAGCAGAAAAGAATGCGCAAGACGCGGACATGAATAAAATCTTCACCCTGCCCGGCCGCGGAACCACCATGAACCTGAATGCCCCGGTTGAAATGGATGCCGCTGTGCAGGCTGCCCCGATCTCTCCGAATGCACCGGTCACCATAGCGAATTTTGATGGCGTTTCCAATATCAGCGGTGTTTTGCCGCCCGATACCAATGGTGACGTCGGCCCGAATCATTATATGCAGTGGGTCAACCTTAGCTTCGCCATTTACAGCAAGACCGGCGCGCTTCTCTATGGACCTGCGGCAGGCAACACATTATGGGCTGGATTCGGCGGCGTCTGTCAAACCACCAACAACGGCGACCCGATCGTACTTTACGATCAATTGGCCGACCGCTGGATGGTGAGCCAATTCGCTGTCCCCGGCGGCGCATCTGGATATCACCAATGCATCGCCATTTCTCAAACCGGTGATCCAACCGGCGCATGGTATCGCTACGACTTCCTGTGGAGCAA
>Ga0268298_10006137_pt1 | contig 10985 bp, 11 predicted proteins | sample WWTPWeurt_MetaG_FD_194462 | JGI IMG/M metagenome (GOLD analysis project Ga0268298, IMG submission 194462) | Activated sludge microbial communities from WWTP in Nijmegen, Gelderland, Netherland - WWTP Weurt | ecosystem: Engineered > WWTP > Aerobic digester > Activated sludge | place... | reverse complement strand
CTTGCCAGCGCCGACGTGGGCGGCGAGCGATTCGCGCATGCCGATGTTCGCCGCGATGGCTGGTCCGTGAAGCTCCGGGTAGCCGCCCGGTAGCCAGACGGCATCGCAGGCCGGTAGCGCGGCATCGGCCCGCGGCGAGAAGAACGCGAGCCGCGCGCCCATCGCCGCTAGGCATTCGAGGTTGGCCGGGTAGAGGAAGCAGAAGGCAGTGTCGCGGGCGACGGCGATGGTTCGGTCCGCGAGCCGTTGACTAAAAGTCAGCCGTGGCGACACGCCAAGCTCGACAGGGGGCGGCAGTTGCGCGGCATCCGTAGCGGCGAGGAGGTCGGCCATGCGCTCGATGCGCGCATCAAGGTCGGCGATCTCGGCGGCAGGCAGCAGGCCGAGGTGGCGCTCGGGCATGGCGGCGTCGGCATCGCGTGGCAGCGCGCCGGCCCAGGCGATGTCCGCGGGCAGGGTGTTGCGGCAGAGTGCCGCGTGGTAGTCGCTGCCGACGCGGTTGGCGAGCACATGCGTGATCGGCGCGCCATCGCGGTAGTGCTTCAGGCCCCACGCGACGGCGCCGAAGCTGCCGGCCATCGCCGAAGCGTCGATGACCAGCAGGATGGGTAGGCCCAGCCGGCGCGCGAGCTCGGCGGACGAGGGTTCGCCGTCATGCAGGCCCATCACGCCTTCGACCAGAATCAGGTCCGCGTCTTCGGCCGCGCGCGCCAGCCGCCAGCGCGCGTCGTCCTCGCCGCACATGCGGAAGTCGATGTTCTCGCAGGGCGTGCCGCTGGCGAGCGCATGGATCTGCGGATCGAGGAAGTCTGGCCCGCACTTGAAGACGCATACCTTGCGCCCGAGCCGCGTGTGCAGGCGCGTCAGCGCCGCGACGACCGTGGTCTTGCCGTGCCCCGAGGCCGGCGCCGCGACAAGCAAGACAGGAACGGCCGTCACCACTCGATCCCCGGCATGGCCTGCACGCCGGCCTGGAAGGCGTGCTTGACCAGCGTCATGTCGGTGACGGTGTCGGCCGCCTCGACGAGCTCCTGCGGCGCGGCACGGCCGGTGACCACGAGGTGCTGCATGGCCGGCCGGGCGCGGATCGCCGCGAGCGCCTCGTCGATGCCCAGCCACTTGTACTTGAGCGCGTAGGTGAATTCGTCGAGCACGACGAGCGCTACCTCCGCGTCGGCCAGCGCCTGCCTGGCCACGGCCCAGGCGGCGCGCGCGGCGGCGGCGTCCTTGGCATTGTCCTGCGTTTCCCAGGTGAAGCCCGCGCCCATCACATGCCAGGCGACGTTCGGCGCGGCGCGGAAGAAGGCTTCCTCGCCGGTGTCGCTGCGGTTTTTGATGAACTGGACGACCACGGCCTTCATGCCGTGGCCGAGCGCGCGGGCCAGCAGGCCGAAGGCGGCCGAGGACTTGCCCTTGCCATTGCCGGTGTTGATCAGGAAGACGCCACGCTCGGCATTCGCCTCGGCGATATGCTTGTCGATGACGGCCTTCTTCTTCTGCATGCGTTCGCTGTGGTCCATGGGGCTTACTCCGGTACGAAGACGGCGTGGGGAAAGTCAGTCATGGCGACACGCCGCATCGGGTAGCCGTAGAGACTGGAAAGCGTCGGTGCGTCGATAACCTCGGCCGCCGGCCCGGCGACGTGGCGGCTGTCGCCGAACAGCAGTAGCGCCTGGTCGCAATGGCGCAGCGCGAAGTTGGGATCGTGCAGCACCATGACGATGGCGACACCTTGCTCGCGCGCGCGCCGCGACAACAGTTCGAGCGTGGCGATCTGGTGGTTGAGGTCGAGGTGGGCGAGCGGTTCGTCGAGCAGGTAAAGACGCGGCGCCTGCGCCAGCAGCGCGGCGATGGCAACGCGCTGTCGCTCGCCGCCGGAGAGCGTGTGCACCTCGCGCTCCGCCATGCCGGCCAGGCCCATGGTTTCGAGCGCTTCGCGGGCGATGTCGGCATCGGCGCCGGATTCCCACGACCAGCGGCCGACGTGCGGATGGCGGCCGGTGAGCACGGTCTCCAGCACCGTGCTGGCAAAGGGATCGCTGCGGGCCTGGCCCAGCCAGCCGCGCAGTCGCGCCGCGTTGCGCAGGCCGTGCTCGGCGTAGCTTTTTCCGTCGAGCCGCAACATGCCGGCATCGGCCGCGCGCAGGCCGGCGAGCGTCGACAGCAGCGTCGACTTGCCGGCGCCGTTGCGGCCAAGGATGGCCAGCCGCGAGCCCGGCGCGAGATCGAGGTCCAGTCCGAGGCAGACCTTGTGCAGGCCGATGCTGACCGAGAGGTGGCGCGCTTCGAGGATCACGTCTTGCGTCCGAGCAGGTAGAGGAAGACCGGCACGCCGATCAGCGCCGTGAGCACGCCGACCGGCAACTGGATCGGCGCGACGACGGTGCGCGCGGCGGTATCGGCCAGCAGCAGCAGGCTGCCGCCGGCCAGCGCCGAGGCGGGCAGCAGCAGTCGCTGGTCGTTGCCGATGGCCAGCCGCACCAGATGCGGCACGATCAGGCCGACGAAGCCGATCGACCCGGCCGTGGTGACGGCGGCGGCGGTGGCCAGCGATGCGGTGAGGTAAACCACGCGGCGCAGCATCGGCACGGCGACGCCGAGCGCCAGCGCCTGGTCGGCGCCGCGCGCCAGCAGGTTGAGTTCGCGCGCGAAGGGCAGCGCCACCAGCAGCGCCGCGACCAGCACGCCGAGCGCGGGCAGCGGCGTGCTGCTCTGCGACAGGTCGCCCATCAGCCAGAACAGCATGCTGTGGATCTTCTGCTCGGGCGCCAGAGTCAGGATCAGCGCCACCAGTGCGCCGCAGCCGGCCGCGACGACCACGCCGGTGAGCAGCAGGCGTGTCTGCGTCCAACTGCCGTCGCCGTGGGCGAGACCGAACACCAGCATCATGGCGGCCAGCGCGCCGACGAAGGACAAGCCCGGTACCGCGAGTCCCGCCAGGCCGAGCAGCATGGCCATCAACGCACCGACGCCGGCGCCGCCCGAGATGCCGAGCACGTAGGGGTCCGCAAGCGGGTTGCGCAACAGCACCTGCATCAGCGTACCGGCCAGCGCCAGCAGGCCGCCGCTGGCGAAGGCCGCCACGGCGCGCGGCAGGCGCAGGTCGAGGACGATGGCGCTTGCCGTGTTGTCGTCGCCGGCCAGCGCGGCGAGCACGTCGCCGAAGGGCAGGAATAGACTGCCCACCGCGAGCGCCACCCCCAGGCTCGCCACCGTCAGCAAGGTCAGCGCAAGAAGAACCAGCAGGGCGCGGCGGCGGGAGGGCATGGCCTATTTTGGCTGATACCGCAGGCCGATGAAAATCTCGCGGCCCGGGACGGCATAGGCCCAGGCGTTTTCATAGACGCGATCGAACAGGTTGTTGATGCGGCCTTCCAGCGACCATTCCTTGTCGAGCGCCTTGCCGGCGAACAGATTCGCCACGCCGTAGCCATGCATCGGCCGTCCTTCGGTGGTGGTGTCGTAGCGGCGTCCGATCGTGTTGGTTTCGCCGCCGATCTTCCAGTCGCCGGGCGCATAGGTCACGGCCAGCTTCAGCATTTCCGCCGGGCGGCGCTGTAGGCGGTCGCCGGTCGCCTCGTTGATCGGCCGCATCAGGTCGAGGCCGGCATCAATCGACCAGGCACCGTAAAACAGGCCGTAAGCGAGGCTGGCGCCCTTGATGCGCGCCTTGCCCGTGTTGGTGACCGGGAAGCCCTCGATGAGATCGGTGATGCGGTTGTCGAACCAGGTCGCGCTGGCGTGCTGCCCGCCTTGTAGCCAGTGCAGGCCGATTTCCCGGTTGCGGGCTTTTTCCGGCTTGAGGGCGTCGTTGCCGAAGCCTGGGTAATAGAGCTGGTTGAAGCTGGGTGCCTTGAACGCCGTGCCAACCGCGGCGCGAACCTGCCAGTCGGTGGCGAAACGGTAGCCATACCCGAGCGAGCCGGTCGTGCGGGCGCCGAACTGGGAGTTGTCGTCGCGCCGCAGCGCGGCCTGCCAGCTGTGCGCGCCGACGTTGCCTTGATAGCCGAGCACCGCGGCATCGACCTCGCGCCGCTTGACGGTGTACTTGGTCGTGCTGTCGACCGACTGTTCGGTGTTTTCGAAGGCGAACATCAGGTTGCCGACCGGCAGGCGAATGTCGTTCTGCCAGGTCCATTGCGTTTGGGTGGTGGCGAACAGCGAGCGGCCGGGCGCGAAGCTCTCCGACCAGTCCTCGCTCGAACCCCAGCGCAGCTCGGACTTCCAGACATCGTTGACGCGGTTGCGCAGGAAAGCCCCATGGGCGCGCGTCTTGTCGTTGTTGTAGGCATCCACCGTCGGGCCGCCCCGGTCGAACCAGTTGCGGCTCTTGCCTTCCAGCACGGTCGCGCCGATCTCATGGCCCTTGGCGATCGCGTAGACGACGCGCCCCGTGACCAGGGTGTTGCGATAGCCGTCGTCATCGGGATTGGGCAGCGAGAAGTTGACGATGTTGAAACGCTGCGGATCGGACGCGACATTGAATCCGCCGGTCGTGTGGTGCGAGGCCGAGAAGCTGTAGGAGAGCGCTCCGCTGCTGCCGGAGATGCCCGCCTGGGCCTCGCGGGTATCGTGGCTGCCGATGCCGGCATAGGCATTCACGCGCGCCGGCCCCTCACCGCGCTTGGTGAATATCTGGATCACGCCGCCGACCGCGTCCGATCCGTACAGGCTCGACGCCGGCCCGCGCAAAATCTCGATGCGCTCGATTTGCGACAGCGGTAGGTTGTGCAGGGAAGGCTGGGCCGTGGTCGCCGAACCGAGCGGCACGCCATCGACGAGCAGCAGCGCATGCGTCGAGGCGGTACCGCGCATGAAGACGCTGGCGGTCTTGCCGCGCCCGCCGTTATCGACGACGTACAGGCCCGGCTGGCGAGCCAGCAGCTCGGGCAGGGTGGTCGGCCCCGCCTGCTCGATGGTCGCGCGATCGATCAAGGCGACATCGGCGATGACCTCGTTGATGCGCGTGGGCACGCGCGTGGCGGTGACGATCACCACCGGCGAATCGGCGGCTTCGGTGGCAACGGCGGCGATGGCGGGGGCAAGCGGGACGAACAGTGCCGCCAGGGCGGCGGCGATGGGGCGTGATGACATGACAACTCCCTGAATACCGGCCAGCATTCCCGCAGGCCGGGCATGGCAGAACGGAAACGCCAAGGGAGAGGGAGCAGGCAAAGCCGGCAGCCGCCTCCCGCGACATTTCCACCGTTGTCCGTGGCCGGTCTCCGGGCTCGCGAGTCTTGGCGCGTCGCCTTCCCGGAACCGATACCGCGGCCTCCAGTGGCTCGATGACGCGCCCGCACTCGCTTACCGTTGCGGGGGCAGCACAGGCATTACCGGCATTGCGTGCCGGTGCACCTGTTTCCCGTTTCACCCGAATGCCAAAGCGGCAGTCGGGCACCACGAACAGCCATGATTCTAGCACCGGGCATGTTCCGGACGGACGGCGCGACGAGGAGCAACGAATTGCGGTTCGACATGCAGAACCACGCCTTACTGCTTGACCATCAAAGAGTTTTCAACGAAACTTGCCTGCCATGGAAATCAATCTGTCCGCTCTCGAAGCCAAGGTCGAGCAGGTCGTGAGCTTTTGCGAGCAATTGCGCCAGGAGAACCTGACGCTGCGCGAACGTATTGCCCGGCTCGAACAAGAGAAGGAAAACCTGGCGGAGCGCATGACGGCGGCACGCGAGCGCCTCGAAACGATGATGGAAAAGTTGCCAGCGGAATGAGCGCCAACACCCTCGACATCAAGATTCACGGCAAGGAATTTCGCGTCGCCTGCGCGCCGGAGGAAAAGGACGACCTGCTCGCCGTGGTCGCCTTCCTCGACTGGAAAATGAGCGAGATCGCCAAGCAGACCAAGAGTTCCGGCGAGCGGCTCGCCGTGATGACTTCGCTCAACCTTGCCCACGAGTTGATCTCGCTCAAGGACCCGATGAGTTCATTTGACGCGCGGGACGCGAAGCGTAGAATCGCCGCTATGGAAGCACGCTTGGACGCGGCCCTGGCTCCCCAGGAAAACCTGTTCTAGCCCGCTTCCGCAGGTTTCCCTGCGGTGTTTGCCAAGGTCGTGATGCCTTTGAACCAATGTCTTCGTGACACGGTTGCCGACCATTGACGCCGCTGTTGTGAGCGTTCCTCGTTGAACGCACCTGATGCGGCAGGAACGCGACCCACCTGAACCCAGGTTCAGGACTATCGGCCTAGCGGCACATGCGGGGAATCTTCCAAAGAGCACGGATTTGTCCGTGCTCTTTTTTCTTGGCGGAAGGAAGCATGCGCTACTGGCTGATGAAGACTGCCAGCTTGTAGCGAATCCGCCGAAAGGCGCGCCAGCACAAGCTTTCCGCCCTATGCGCTATGAGTGGAGAGGCGATACCGGCGCGGCTTGGGTGGGAATCTGGGTGGGACTTCGGACTGGCTGCCAAGGGACGTTGTTGCACCGTCCCGCCAACGCCGACCTTTTAGTGCGACTCGGCTGCCTTGCAGGCGCCCTCGATGACGGCATCGGAGAGGTAGTAGCCGGCGCGCTTCAAATCCAGCAGCGTCGAGCGCAGATCGTCGAGCAGGCCGTGTCGCTTGGCCGCCACGAGCAGGCCGGCCGTACCCTTCACCGGCAAGCCATAGACCTGATGGGCGATGCGCCGCCCGCGCTTTTCGTCGATGATCGCCATGCAGGGGACGCACGCGCGAGCCAGGCTGATGACGGCCGCTTCGCCCGGATCGAGTTCGGCGACCAGAAGGGGATCGGGTTCGGGGGCGGGGCGAATTCGTTCGGCCCATGCGGCATCGGTCAGCGCCGCCGCGCCGGGGCGCCCGAGGCCGGCGACGGCCACTTCGCGGAACACGGTTTCGGGTATCCAGAATTCCTTGAACAGCGCGGGCAGCAGATCAAGCCTTCCCGCCAGCGACAGCGCCACCAACGGCCCGGCGTTGACGACTGCCCGATCAAGCATCACGCGGCGAACTCCTCGGCCAGTTCCTCATCGGTCATGTCGACGACGGGCACGCCGTCACGGCTGGCGGCGAGCAGGAATTCGACGCGACCCATGCCGGCCAGCCGTCCGGCCTTGCCGGAAGAAATACGCCCCTGCTCGAAGAGCTTCAGCGCCAGCAGGTAGCGCGCTTCGTCGGAAAAGTTGTTCGGCAGTTCGGCCGGCGACGGCAGACCTTCGACGGGCAATTCGATCGTCATCGTGTTCATCTTGACCTCCTGCGGGGAGTCGGCATTCAGTGCCATAGCCATGATGATACGTTCAACAGCGTCCCATGGCGAATTGCCGAATCCAGACCGTTTGACCGATGCGCCCTCTGACCGCTCCGTCACGGGTCTTGCAACAAACCCCGCAAGCCCCGCGCCGTCGCTACCGCGTCGCGTGCTCCACCGTCGCCGTCGCGCGGATGAAGCCCCGCGCCACGGCTCAGTGCCTTCGGCTGCCGCCGTCCCTTCTGCCCCGCCGTCGCTGCGCCACTGCGCCGGCCAGCGATGAAGCCGCTCGCCGGCTTGCGGCTTGCAGGCGGCTACCTCGTCGCGGGTGCCACCGCGCCGTCGCGCGATAAAGCCGCGCCACGGCTTCGCACGTTCCTTTACCGCCGTCCCGCCAGCGCCGACTTTTGCCCTTGGCTAACTTGGTTGCGCACTGCCCGCCGCCTGCGCCGTCAGCATAAAGCCGCCCACGGCTCCGGTGGCTAGTCGGCGCTGGCGGGACGGCGCTGCTGGCGGAACCGCTGCTCGGCCTCATCGCCTCCCGCGAATGTCCCGGCCACGTCCTGCTCGAAACCCTCGACCGCGTGCCGGAATGGGTCAAGGCCGGGCGCGTCATCGTCAGCGGCTTTCACTCGCCGCTGGAGCAGCAAGTGCTGCGCTCGGTGCTGCGGCGCAAGGGGCACGTGGTCAAGGTGCTGGCGCGCGGCATGACGGACTATCGCCCGCAACCCGAAGAGCGCGAACCGCTGGCGGTCGGCCGGATGCTGGTCATCACCGCCTGTCCGCCGGAAGTCCGACGCACCACCCGCGAGACTGCGTTGGCGCGCAATGAGTTGGTGCTGGCGCTGGCGGCGGAGATTGTTGCGCCCTATGTCGCGGACGAAAGTCCGCTTTCGGCATTGCTGGAAAAGTCGGCGCTGGCGGGACGGCGGTAAAGGAACGTGCGAAGCCGTGGCGCGGCTTTATCGCGCGACGGCGTGGTTCAGGATGCGATGCGGTAGCGACGGCGCGGGGCTTGCGGGGTTGATTGCAAGCGCCGTGACGGAGCGGTCAGAGGGCTCGTGATGTCCGCCGTCAGCAGCAGTCGTAAGTTGGCGCTGGCGGGACGGCACCCGCAGCCCCTCACGCCGACCGCTGCAACTGCACCACGTTCTTTCCCTTCGCCAGTGCCTCGATCCGGTCGGCCCACGCCTTTAGCGCGGCTTCGCGCTGCACTTCGTAGGCGTTGTGGTTGTAATGCGCCAGCACGCCGGGCAGGACATGGTTGGCGATCTTGTGGCCGATGAAGGGCTCGAAGCCGAGGTCGGGCAGGCGGGTAATCAGCGTGCGGCGGAAGTCATGCACGACGCAGCGGGTGACGTTGGGCAGCGCGCCGCGCGCGAACAGCGTGGCGAGCGCGTTGTTGACGGCGCGGCCGTAGAGCGCCTGGCCGGGCCGCAGCGGCGATTCGAAGGCGTGGCGCGCCTTGCCGGTGATCTTCTTCAATTCGGTGAGGATGGCGACGGCCTGCGGCGCCAGATGCACGAGGTGGGCGCGTTCCTTCTTCGTGCGCGCGGCGGGGATTTTCCAGAGCCCGGCGTCGAGGTCGAATTCGGGCCATTCGGCATCGGTGACTTCGCGCTCGCGCTGGCCGGTGAGGATCAGCAGCTTCATGGCGGCGACGGTGACGGGATCGGACTTGCAGCGTTCCGGATCGCGCAGCGCGCGCCAGACTTCGGCCAGTTCGTCGAGCCGCAGGGTGACATCACGCTTGACCGGGCGAGCGTCGAAGTCCTTGCGCGTGAGCTTCTCGATGCAGGAGGCTTCCAGCCATTCACGCGCTTCGGCGAAGCGCCACAGGCGCTTGGCCTGGACCAGCACTTCGCCGGCCAGTTGCTTGGCGGTTTGGCCTTCGCGCTGCCCGTCGGCGATTGTGTCGAGCGCGGCGATGACATCCTTGCGCGTCACGTCGCGGATTTTCCGCTCGCCCAGATCGGCGGCGAGCCGGTCGAGCCGGTAGCGGATGGCCGGGGCGCTCTTCTTGCCGGCCATGTGGCGGGCCATGAAGGTGTCGATGGCTTGGCTGACGGTAGGGCGTGCGGTTTCGGCTTCCTCGGCGGCCTTGCGCGCGGCCTCCGCCTCGCGCTCGCGCGAAAGCTGCGCCTCCCATTCGGCGGCGGGATCGTGCCCGGCGCGCCGCGCATCCTTCCAGTTGCCGGCGATGGCGCGCGCCTGGGTCAGTGAAAGCCGGCCATGCCGCAGCCAGTCGGAAATGCTGTCACCCGGCGCGCCTTCGCGGTCATAGACGCCGATGGTGTATTTTGTGCGGCTGCCGCTGAACTCGTATTCGATGAGCCAGGTTTTCGTGCCGTGCGGGCGCACGCGCAGGTACAACCCGTCGCCGTCCCCCAGCAGACGGTCGCGCCCTTTGTCCGGCTTGGCGGATTCGCAGGTAACGGCAGCCAGCTTTCCCATGATGGATTCCTTGGGTGGGGTTTTGGGTGGGAATCTGGGTGGGATTCTAGCGGCTCTGGGTGGAAGTTACAAGACGACATAGAATCGTAAAGCGCAATATAATCAAAGCAACAAAAGCGTTATTGGATTGAAGAAGAGTGGATATGCGCTACTGGCTGATGAAGAGTGAGCCAGGCGTCGTCGGCATCGACGACGTGCTGGCCATGCCGAACCAGACCGTCGACTGGTGGGGCGTGCGCAACTATCAGGCGCGCAACTTCATGCGCGACCAGATGAAGGTCGGCGACAAGGTGTTCTTCTACCACTCGAACTGCAAGGAACCCGGCATCGCGGGGCTGGCCGAAGTAGCGAAGCTCGCCTATCCGGACCGCACGCAGTTCGATCCCAAGAGCCACTATTTCGACCCCAAGGCGACGCCGGAGAGTCCGCACTGGGTCAATGTCGACGTGCGGGTGACGAAGAAGACGCGATTGATCGGTCTGCCGGAGCTGCGCGCGCACAAGGAGACGGTCAACATGCGCGTACTCGCGCGCGGCAATCGTCTGTCGATCACGCCGGTCGATCCGGCCGAGTGGGATTTCATCGTCAAGAGGCTAATGAAGTGAGCGAGTGGTTGTTGGCTTACGTGGCGCTCGGCGCCGTGGCCGGCTTCTTCGCCGGCCTGCTGGGCGTCGGCGGCGGCGCCATCATGGTGCCGGTGCTGGCGCTGATGTTCGTCGCGCAGGGCTTCCCCCAGGAGCATCTGATGCATTTGGCGCTCGGCACGTCGATGGCGGCCATCGTCTTTACCTCGGTTTCGTCGCTGCGCGCGCACCATCAGCACGGCGCGGTCAAGTGGAGCGTCGTCCGGACGATCGCGCCCGGCATCCTGGTCGGCACCTTCGCCGGCGCGCAACTGGCCAGCGCCATGCCGACCAAGCCGCTGGCCATCTTCTTCGTCGTCTTCATGAGCTACGTATCCTTCCAGATGCTCGCCAACATCAAGCCCAAGCCGTCGCGCCAGTTGCCGGGATCGCTGGGCATGTTCGGTGTCGGTAGCGGCATCGGCGCGCTATCCGCCCTGGTGGCGATCGGCGGCGGCTCGCTGACCGTGCCCTTCCTGACCTGGTGCAACGTCAAGATGCACGACGCCATCGGCACCTCGGCGGCGGTCGGGTTTCCCATCGCCGTCGCCGGCACGCTCGGCTACATGGTCGGTGGCGTGGCGGGCAACGACCTGCCGGCGGGTAGCTTCGGCTATATCCACCTGCCGGCGCTGGCGGCTTGCGTGGCGGCGAGCATGCTGACCGCGCCCTTCGGCGCCAAGGCGGCGCACAAGCTG
>Ga0268298_10006136_pt1 | contig 10989 bp, 6 predicted proteins | sample WWTPWeurt_MetaG_FD_194462 | JGI IMG/M metagenome (GOLD analysis project Ga0268298, IMG submission 194462) | Activated sludge microbial communities from WWTP in Nijmegen, Gelderland, Netherland - WWTP Weurt | ecosystem: Engineered > WWTP > Aerobic digester > Activated sludge | place: Netherlands... | reverse complement strand
GTGGTCAAGGAGGGCGCCGTGGATGTCGGGCGCAATACCGCCACCACGAGCGACGCCAATCCGCTGCGGCTCGGCGCGGGCCAGAAGGTGGTTTTCCCCATGATGCTGCTGCGGCCCGCCATGCGCGTCCCGGGGACGACCGCCGCCACCTCCGCCACGACGGCCGCCGAGCCAGCCGCCGAGCCGACGGTCGAGACCCTGTCGGAGAACGACTTGGAGCAGCGCCTGTCTTGGCGCGACACCCGGGAAGTGTTCAGCAACACCACTCTGCACGAGGCGGCGGCCCGGCTGAACCGCCAGAACATCACCCAGATACTCATCAAGGATCCGGCCGTGGGCCGGCTGCGCGTGGACGGCTATTTCCGCTCCGACAACCCCGAGGGTTTCGTCCGCATCGTCGAGCAGAGCTTCGGCCTCCAGGCCGAGGACCTCGACGGCCACACCCTCCTGTTGCGCGCCCGGCCCTGAGGGCGCGGGCGGCGGGGCAGGGTGGCCGAAAAATAGTTGTAACAGATTTGGCGCGCCGGGGCGTCAGCTTTTATTGCAACCCCACCTTCGGCCCCCGGCCGACGAGCTCCTTACACCTACCTACCATGACAGCCCACACCCTCATCCGTAGATTCAGCGCGTTGGCGGCCCTGCTGGCCCTGACGCTGGCCGCCCCGGCCCAAGCCCCCGCCACCAAGAGCTTCAACGTCCCCGCCGACCTGGCGACCAAGGCCATCCAGGCGTTCTCCGGCCAGTCCGGCGTCGAGGTGCTCGTGCCCACCGAGGCGGTGAAGGGTGTCCGCACCCACGCCGTGACGGGCGAGATGACGCCGCGCGCGGCACTGGAGAAGATGATGGCCGGCACCGGCCTCACCGTCATCCAGGATGAGAAGACCGGCGCCCTCGGGCTCCGCGCCGACCCCGCCGCGGCAAAAAACGGCGAAAGCCGCGCGGCTGACGCCGACGCGGTGGTCGCGCCGAGAACCCTGACCAGCGCGATCAAGCTGGAAACCTACACGGTGCTCGGCACCCGCATCCGCCAGACCGAGTCCGAGGGTCCGTCGCCGGTCTCGACCTACAACGCGGAATACATTCGCGGCAGCGGCGCCTTCACCCTGGCCGACTTCCTCAACCAGATCCCGCAGACCTACAACGGCATCTCCTCCGGCCGCGGCAGCACGCCGAACGAGCTCAACCCCGAGTTCGGCCAGCGCAGCGAGTCCAGCTCGCCCGCCTTCAACTTCGTGCTCGGCTCCTCCGCGGCCCCGGCCGCCCAGACCGGCGTGTCCGGCGTGTCGCTCCGCGGCCTCGGCTCGGGCTCCACACTGGTCCTCATTGACGGCCGGCGCGCCGCGCGCTCGGGTGCGGGCAACCGCTCCTCGGACACCCGCCAGGGCTTCGTGGACCTCAACACCATCCCCCTCGGCATGGTCGAGCGCGTCGAGGTCATCACCGATGGCGCCTCCGCCATTTACGGCGCCGATGCCGTGGCCGGCGTCATCAACATCATCCTCAAGAAAAGCTGGTCCGGCACCGAGCTCAGCGGCGGCATGCGCCTCGCCGAGCACGGCGGCGGCCGCGAGCGCAACGCGTCACTCATCCACGGCTTCACCTACGGCAAGCTGAGCGGCACGGTCTCCCTTGACTACTTCGACCGCAGCAGCCTCCAGGCCTCGCAGCGCTCGTTCTCCAAGAACCAGAACCACACCGCCATCCCCGCCGGCACCCTGCTCTCGACCGGCGCGACCCTGTTCGGCCGCGACTACCGCCTCAACTGGGGTTATCCCGCCGTGATCCAGGCCTCGGGCGGTGTGGTCAGCGGCAACTTCGACGCCATCCCCGGCATCCGCGTCGTGCTCACGCCGGAAGGATCCACCGCCACCCCGGCGGTCTCGGGCTTCACCCCGGTCACGACCCCGGTGGCACCCTCGTCAATCGTGAACGCCTCCGGCCAGCGCCGCACCAGCACCGCCGAATACCTCGACCTCATCCCAGAATCCACGCGCTCGGGCGCCGCCGCCAACCTGACCTACCGCGTCAACGACCGGATCGATGTCTTCGCCTCGCTCCGCACGAGTGAGTCGCGCACCGAGACCACCGCACAGCTCTCCGCCAACACCATCACCGGCGGCTTCGGCACGCCGGCGGTCCTGCTGGCCGCCTTCAGCCCCTTCAACCAGAATGTCCAAGTCGGCATGGTGTTGCCGGAATTCGGCCCGGAATACCAGAAGGTGAAGACCCTCGCCGACGCCATCACCGGCGGCGTCCGCGGCCGCGCGGGAGAGTCCTAGCAGTTCGAGGTCGGGGCTTCTTGGGAGCACCAGAAGAACCGCCAGCTCACGCGCCTGTGGAACGGCGCGGGCTTCTCGAACCTGCTGAACAACGCCGACCCCAGCAAGCGCTTCAATCCGTTCATCGACTCCCGCGCCCCGGGCGCGCCTTCCCAGGCCGCGCTGCTCGAGACGCTCGCCCTCTATCCTTCTGTCCGCTCCGAATCGACGGAGACCAGTTTCGACTTCAGCGCCGACGGCAACGTTGTGGATTTCTGGGGTGGCCCGATCAAGATGGCCTGGGGCGGCTCCACCAGCGAGTCCGAGGTTGATATCCGGAACATCACGTTCTCCCAGATCGCCGTCCCCGTGGCCACCGTCCTCGACCAGAACGCCACCCAGCGGACCAACGCCGCGTTCGCCGAGCTCTCCATCCCCGTGATCGGCAAGACCAACGCCAAGCCCTTCGCTTCCCGGCTCGAGTTCAACCTTGCCGGCCGTTGGGAGGAGGTTGGCCCGTTCTCCAAGACCGTGCCGAAGCTGGGCGTGTCGTGGACTCCCGTTCAGTCCCTGCTGCTCCGCGCGAGCTGGAGCGAGGGCTTCCGCGCGCCGTTCGTCACCGAATACCTGGTCACTTCGACGCCGTTCACCTCCACGCTCACCGACCCGCGCCGCACGCCGCCGAGCACCCCGGGCGTCGCCGTCTCGCGCGGCTCGAATCCCAACCAGCAGGCCGAGCGCTCTGAGAACACCTTCGTCGGCCTCGTCTATGAGCCGAAGTTCGCCAAGGGCCTCAGTCTCCAGGTGAACTATTACGAGACGGAGCAGAGCGACACCCTGCAGATCCTCTCGGCCCAGAACATCGTGAACAACGAGGCCCTGTTCGCCGACCGCATCACGCGCGCGGCGCCGGACGCCACCGACATCAGCCTGAACCAGCCCGGCCGCATCACCGCGGTGAGCCAGGTGTTCGTGAACTTCGGCCGCATCCTCAACCGCAGCGCCGACATCCTCGTGGACTACACGCTGCCGTGGGAAGCCTATGGCCGCTGGCGCGTGAATGTCGGCGCCAGCCGCACGCTCGAGGCCCTCCGGCAGCTCGCCCCCGGCCAGCCTCCGGTCATCCTTGAGGAGGACACCAGCTCGCCGCCGCCGTGGAAGCTCAACGCCTCCGTCTTCTGGCGGAAGAACGCGTGGAGCGCCTCCGCCTTCCTGTGGTATCTCGGCGAGTTCCAGTCCAACAACTCCGGCAACACCCTCGTGGCCGACAGCACCGCAGTGAAATACTATCCCACCCCGGCCGTCACGAAGCTCGACCTGCGCGCCAACTACGAGTTCGCGCAGGGCGTCTGGCGCGGCTACGGCAAGGGCCTGCGCGTCGGCGTCGGCGTGAGCAACGTCTTCGACAAGAAGCCGCCGTTCTCCGACACCGTCTGGGGCTACAACGCCGCGCTGCACAGCAACCTCACGCTCGGCCGCGCCTACGAGCTCTCGTTCGTGCTGCCGTTCTAAGATAGATCCGCGTCATTTATTCGCCGCCGCCGCGCAACCAATCGCGCGGCGGCGGGTCAGTTCGCTCCCCTCCCATGAAAAACATCCCCCTGTTCCTGGCGGCCTGTGTCGCCCTCCTGCCCGCCGCCCTCACCGCGCAGGGCACCGCCACGGTGCCGGCCTCCGCGTCCGCCACCACCGCCCGCCTCAAGGCCGGCGATGTCGCCCCCGAGTTCAGCGTCGTCGGGCCGAAGGGCGAGGCGATCAAGCTCTCCGACTACCGCGGCAAGATCGTCATCGTGGACGTCTCGGCCACTTGGTGCGGCCCCTGCCAGGCGGCCATGCCGAACAACGACCGCGTCTACCGGAAATACCGCGACCAGGGGGTGGAACTGCTCGGCATCACCGCCGACGACTCGCGCGAGGCCTATGACGGCTGGATCAAGCGCAACGCCGGCAAATACGCCTTCACCATGGCCTTCGACCTGCCCGGTCGGGCCAACTGGAAGGACTCGGTCTTCAATACCGGCTACAACGTCACCGGCTTCCCGACCATGTTTGTCATCGGCCGCGACGGCAAGGTGGCCGAGATGGTGAGCGGGGGTGGTTCCGGGGATGACTACCGCCTCGAATACGCCCTGGCCCGCCTCGGCGTGAAGGTTGACCTCGCCTCCCTCCCGCCCGAGCCGAAAAAGGATCCGGGTGCGCCGAAGGTCATCCCCGCGTCCGGCAAGACCATGGCGGTGCCGATGGGCGGCGGTGGCAATGACTTCCCACCCGCCAAGTTTGGCACCGTCAGCCGCGGCCAGGCTGTGCCTGACTTCAACCTGCCCGGCGCCGACGGCAAGCCGGTCGCCTTCTCCTCCCTCGCCGGCCAGCCCGCGTTCGTGCATTTCTGCACCGGCAACGGCCCGCAGCCGTGGGTCGCGAAGGTGGCCTCGGCCTACCAGAACCAGGGTCTGCGGACCCTCGTGGTGTTCGCGGCGACGGAGCGCGCGGATTTCGACAAGTGGGTCGCCGCCAACCCGGCGCCCGGCTTCACCGTGGTGTGGGATCCGTCCGGCAAGGCCTGGGGCGAGGGCGTGGCCAACACGCACTTCGGCGTCGGCATGTTCCCGGCCTCGTTCGCGGCCGGCGCCGACGGCAAGCTTGTCACCGGCGCGATCGGTTTCGGCGCGCGCGCCGAGGCGATCGCTCTCATGGGCCTCATGGGCGCGAAGGTGAAGCTGACCGAGGAGGACTTCGCGGCCGTGCGCAAGGTCGCACAGGAAGTGATGGCCTCCCGCGGTGGCGGCATGACGCCGGCGAAGCCCGTCGACGGCAAGGCGGCGGCACCCAAGGGCGCCACACTCGGCGCCGGCGCGGTCGCACCGGACTTCACCATGCTCACGGTGGACGGCAAGGAGATGCGCCTCGCCGACTTCAAGGGCAAGGTCGTCATCCTCGACTTCTGGGCCACCTGGTGCGGGCCGTGCATCGCCTCGTTCCCGCACACCCAGAAGGTCGCCGCCAAATACAAGGACCAGGGCGTCGTCGTCGTCGCCTCGGGCACCAGCGACACCATCGCCAAGTTCAAGGAGTGGATCCCGAAAAACTCGCCCAGGTATCCGGATCTGGTCTGGGCCTTCGACCCCCACGAGCGCGGCGCCGCCACCTTTGCCGAGCGCGCCTCCAGCAAGCTTTACCACGTCTCCGGCATCCCGACGCAGTTTGTCATCGGCCGCGACGGCAAGATCGTAGCCACCATCGTCGGCAACGGCGGCGAGGGCGACACCCGCACCGAGGGCGCGCTCGCCCTGGCCGGCGTGAAGGTGGACGACGCCACCGCCGCCAAGGGCCGCTCGGCCCTGCAGGCCGACATCGACGAGGCCAGGGAACGCGCGAAGGAGGCGGCCGACGAGGTGCTCAACCCGAAGCCGGCTTTCCGCGAGGCTTTCGGCAAGCTCAAGGCCGGCACGCCGGTGCCGGACCTCACGCTGGAGGATGCCGCCGGGCAGCCGGTGCAATTCTCCGCGCTCACCAAGGGCAAGACCGCCGTGATGACCGTCTGGTCCGGCAGCAACGGCCCGACCGGCGAGGACCTGGCCTTCATGGAATCGTGGGCGAAGCGTTACGCCGACCAGGGCGTGATGTTCCTGGGCTTCGCCGCCTACGGCTCGCGCGAGGACGCCGCCAAGTGGCGCGCGGACAACGCGGGCAAGTTCAGCTTCCCGATCGTCACCGACCCCGCCGGCGCGCCCCCGCGCCCGGGCAAGCAAATGGATGAGATGTCCGACGCCGAGAAGAAGGAATTCCAGGCCAAGTCCCGCGAGCACTACCAGAAGAACGCCGTGCTCCAGTTCACCGGCGGCGCGATGGCACCCGTGCCGCACCACGTCGCGGTTGATGCGAAGGGCAACATGCTCGGCATCTTCTTCGGCCTGGGCGAGGCCAGCAAGGACTCGCTCGCCAACCTCCTCCTCCGCGCCGGCATCAAGCTCGCCCCCGAGGACATGCCGCGCAAGGTCTTCACCGCCGAGGAAACCAAGGAAAAGCCGCCCGAGCCCCGGATCCCGATGCTCAAGGTCGGGGCGGCGGCGCCGGATTTCCCCGCCACCGATGCGGCCGGCAAGGCCGTGAAGATTTCCGACTACCGCGGCAAGGTCGTCATCCTCGACTTCTGGGCCACCTGGTGCGGGCCGTGCATCGCCTCGATGCCGCACACCCAGGAGGTGGCCGCGCACTACAAGGACCAGGGCGTCGTCGTCCTCGCCTCCTGCACCAGCGACACCCGCGCCAAGTTTGACGCCTGGGTGAAGCGCAACCAGGCGCAGTTTCCCGACATCCTCTTCTCCCACGATCCGGAGGAGCGCGGTGCCAATCGCGCCTCGCACAAGCTCTATGGCGTGAGCGGCATCCCGCAGCAGTTCATCATCGATCGCGAGGGCAAGATCGCGGCGCTCGTGACCGGCTACATGAAGGGCGAGGCCCTCCTCGACGCCGCGCTGGCCCAGGCCGGCATCAAGGTGGATCCGGCCCTCATCGCCAAGGCGGCCGAGGATCAGAAAAAGCGCGACGCCATGCGCTGAAGCTCCGGCGCGAACGCCTCGTCATCACCCGTCATGGTCGCCGAACGCTACTGCCTGCTGCCGCGCCCCGTGTTTCCGGCCCAAGGCCAATGTCACCTATTAAGTGACATTGCCTTGGGCGAGCCGCTCACCACGGCGGAGCAGGACGTGCTGGCCTACGTGTGTGCCGGCTACAGCAACAAGGAGATCGCCGCCTTCCTCGACAAGGCCGAGCCGACGGTGAAGCACCAGGTCAGCTCCTGCCTGCGCAAGTTCGGCCTGTCCTCCCGCATGCGGCTCATGGCCGCCCTGCGGTAGCCACCCGGCCGCCGGCCCCGGCCCGGCCGCATCCGCCCGATTAGGGCATTTGACCCATAGGCACGGCGCGCCCAGCCTGTTACTCTCACCCTTCCCCTATGAAACTCCCCTCGTTCCTTCTGGCGACGGCGCTGCTCCTCACCCCGCTGGCCGCGGCCCCGGGCTTTCCCCAGGCCGGCAGCGACATCCCGGCCGACCCGGCGGCGCGCTTCGGCACGCTGCCCAACGGTGTCCGCTACGTCATCTATCCCAACAAGGAGCCGCAGGGCCGCGCCTCGCTCCGCCTGCTCGTCGAGGCCGGCTCGCTGCATGAGAAGGAGGACCAGCGCGGCGTCGCGCACTTCCTCGAGCACATGGCCTTCAACGGCAGCAAGCACTACGCGCCGGGCACGCTGGTCGAGTTTTTCCAGCGCATGGGCATGAGCTTCGGCGGCGACACCAACGCCTCCACCGGCTTCGACCGCACCCAATACATGCTGGAACTCGCGCACACCGACGCCAAGACCCTCGCCGAGGGCCTGCAGGTGCTGGCGGACGACGCGGGCGGCCTGCTGCTGCTCGACTCCGAGATCGACAAGGAGCGGGGCATCATTCTCAGCGAGAAGCGCGCCCGCGACAACGTCGGCTTCCGCACCTTCGTCGCCCAGTTCGAGTTCATGCTCGGCGACACGCTCCTGCCGAAACGCATGCCCATCGGCCTGGTCGAGGTCATCGAGAAGGCGCCGCGCGCCCGATTCACGGAATTCTGGGACACCTGGTATCGCCCGGAGAAACTGACCGTCGTCGCCGTCGGCGACTTCGACGCCGCCGCCGTGGAGCAGCAAGTCGCCGCGATGTTCACCCCGCTCACCGCCCGCGCCCCCGCGGCAGCGGAGCCCGTGATCGGCGCCGTGCCGTCGTTCACCGGCGTGCGCGCGTATTTTCACGCCGAGCCCGAATCCCCGGCGACGAATGTCAGCATTACTTCCCTGACGCCGTATGTGGACCGGCCGGACAACGCCGCCAACCGCCTCAAGGAGCTGCCGCGCTCCATCGCCGTCGCCATGCTCAACCGCCGCTTCAGCGAGCTGGCGAAGCAGGAGGGCGCCCCCTTCAGCGCCGCCTCCGCGAGCGTCTCCGATGTCTTCCGCTTCATGCGCCAGGCGGATGTCAGCCTCACCTGCAAGCCCGGCCAGTGGACGGAAGCCCTCGCCGTCGGCGAGCAGGAGCTGCGCCGCGCCCTCGAGCACGGCTTCCAGCCCGGCGAGTTGAAGGAAATCGTCGCCACCTTCTCCAACAGCCTCGACCAGGCGGTGAAGACCGCCGCCACCCGCCGCTCCGGCGCGCTGGCCAATGAGATCCTCGGCAGCGTCGCCGACCGCGAGGTCTTCACCCATCCCGCCGCCGAGCGCGCGCTCTACCTGCCCGCCCTCGCCAAGGTCACCACCGCCGACTGCCTCGCGGCGCTCCGCGACGCCTTTGCCGCGCCCGGCCGCTTCATCCTGGTGACCGGCAACACCACCATCCCCGGCGACGCCGCAGCCGCCATCACCACCGCCTATGAAAAATCCCGCGCCACCGCCGTCGCCGCGCCCGCCGCCCGGGCCGAGGCCGTGTGGGGCTACGCCGACTGGGGCCCGGCGGGCAAGGTCGCCAAGCGCGAGCACATCGCCGACCTCGATGCGGACCTCATCACCTTCGCCAACGGCGTCCGGCTGAACCTCAAGAAGACCGACTTCGAGGCCGGGCGCATCCGCGTCGGCGTCCGCGCCGGCAACGGCAGCATCACCGAGCCCGCCGGCCAGCGCGGCCTCGCCAACCTCGTCGGCGGCACCTTCGGCGCCGGCGGCCTGGGCAAGCACAGCGTGGACGAGCTCCGCCGCATCCTCGCCGGCAAGAATGTCGGCGCCCAGCTCCAGCCCCTGGCTGACACCTTCCAACTCACCGGCAACACCACGCCCGGCGACCTGACGCTGCAGCTCCAGCTCATCGCCGCGCAGCTCACCGACGCCGGCTGGCGTCCCGAGGCGCTGCGCCAGGCCCGCAAGGGTCTTGAGCAGATGTATCTTGGTTTCGCCCACACGGCCAACGGCCCGATGGCCACCGACGTCGCCAACCTGCTCGCCAACGGCGACCCCCGCTTCGGCTTGCCGGCCAAGGAGGTCATGCTCTCCCGCAACCTCGACGAGGCCAGGGCCTGGCTGGCCCCGCAGCTCGCGCGCGGCGCGCTCGAAGTCTCCATCGTCGGCGACCTCGACATCGAGGCCGCCATCGCCGCTGTGGCGCAGACGCTCGGCGCCCTCCCGGCCCGCGAGGCCAAGCCCGCGCTCTACGAGCTGAAGAAGGTGGCCTTCCCCGCCACGCCCTTCGCCAAGACCTACACCATCACCTCCGAGATACCGAAGGGCAACGTCGTCGTCTATTGGCCCACGACCGACGGCCTGGATGTGCAGCGCTCCCGCCGGCTGTCCCTGCTGACCACCGTGCTCAGCGACCGCCTGCGCGTGAAGATCCGCGAGGAAGTCGCCGGCACCTACAGCCCCAGCGCTGGCAGCAGCGCGAGCGACACCTTCCCCGGCTACGGCTACATCCAGGCCGGCTGCGTGGTCGAGCCCGCCCAGGCGGACAAGATCCGCGAGATGATCGTCGCCATCGGCGACGACCTGGCCACGAACGGCGTGACTGCGGACGAGCTCAACCGCGCCCGCCAGCCCGTGCTGACGGCCGCCCGCGAATCCGTCCGCACGAACAACTACTGGGGCGGCAACGTGCTCGCCCGCGCGCAGGAGAAACCCGAGGTGCTCGACTGGGCCCGCACGCGTCTGCCCGATCTCGAGGCCATCACCGCCGCCGAGCTCAGCGCGCTGGCCAAAACCTATCTCGGCAAGGACCGCGCCTCCCGCGTCACGATCCTGCCCGCCGCGAAGTAATACTTGTTCCTAGTTCAGTGTGTGTTGACGCGCCCGCCGGGAAACCGGCGGGCGCGTTATTTGACCGTTGTCCCCTCGGATAACCACGGATGAATGGATCAGGAGGAATCACACGCCTCCCGGAAATGTGTAACGTATTATATTACACATTTCCGGGGGCGTGCTGCTTGGCATTGGGGCGACACGCCCGGCATTTTGCGCAATCTGGGGTGGCGTCCGAGCGACAGGGCTTCCCGCAGGGCCACGATCGGCCTGGCGGCGCTCGGCAAGTCCGACGGCACGGTGAAAAGCCAGCTGGGCAGCGTCTATCGCAAGCTCGGCGTGAAGAACCGCATCCGGCTGCTGGTGCTTTTTTTCCGGTCGTAGGCCCGGCCGGGCCATCCGGCTCGCTGCGTCCTCGCCCCCGAAAATGTGTAACGTATTATATTACACATTTCCGGGGGCGGGGTGGGGCTTGCGGTGGGGGCGGGCGGGAGGTTTGCTGGGGCCATGCCGATGGATTTTGACGAACTGGAGCGCCGTTGCAGGGAGAAGCTCGCCGCTGCGGGTGGCGATGCGGCGCATGACCGGGAGCATGTGCGGCGCGTCGTGCGGAACGCCGCGGCCCTCGCGGCCGCCGAGGGTGCGCGGCCGGAAGTCGTCCTGCCGGCGGCGTGGCTGCACGACTGCGTGACGGTGCCGAAGGATTCGCCGCAGCGCGCGGCGGCCTCGCGGCTGGCGGCGGCGCAGGCGGTGGCGTGGCTGCGGGAGTGGGGCTGGCCGGAGGTGCTTCTGCCCGACATCGCGCACGCCATCGAGGCGCACAGCTTCAGCGCGGGAATCGCGCCGCGAACCATCGAGGCCAGGGTCGTGCAGGATGCCGACCGCCTCGACGCCCTCGGCGCGGTGGGGCTGGCGCGGTGCCTGATGTTGGGAGGCGAACTTGGCCGGCCGCTGTATGCGGCGGCGGATCCGTTCTGCGAGCGG
>Ga0268298_10006135_pt1 | contig 10989 bp, 6 predicted proteins | sample WWTPWeurt_MetaG_FD_194462 | JGI IMG/M metagenome (GOLD analysis project Ga0268298, IMG submission 194462) | Activated sludge microbial communities from WWTP in Nijmegen, Gelderland, Netherland - WWTP Weurt | ecosystem: Engineered > WWTP > Aerobic digester > Activated sludge | place: Netherlands... | reverse complement strand
CTAGTCAAAACACAAACAGAAGAAATCGTCCTCGCGGTATACTGCCCGGGATGGCCGAGTCGAAGCCGCCCACGCCCACCTCTCCGGGAAAGACCGGTGCCAAGGAGCCCAAGCGGCTGGTCGAGGACCACATCCCCTTCGTTCGTTCGATTGCCCGCAAGCTTCGCGAGCAAGTGCCGTCCATCGAGTTTGACGATTTGGTTGGTTTCGGCATGCAGGGTCTTCTGGAAGCCGCCAAGCGTTACGATGACCGGCACGGCGTCGCGTTCACCACGTTCGCGTATTACCGCGTGCGGGGCGCGATGTTCGACGGCCTCCGTTCCATGGGTTGGTTGCCTCGCAGCGAGTACGCCCGCGTCCGTTTCGAGGAGCGCGCCAACAGTTTTTTGCAATCCCACGCGGATCGCCCAAGTGAGCCCGGCGCAGACGGCAAGGTCGAAGAGCGGGTTCGCGATTTGGCTTCGACCCTCGGCGGCCTTGCGGCGGTTTTCGTGACCTTGCTCGACCAGCGCGATGAAGCGTCCCTTGTCGATGACAAACCCGCCGCCCTCGATGTCCTCGAAAGGCAACAGCTCGCGCACCGAGTCCACCGCGTCCTGGGCCGACTGCCCGACAAGGAACGCTACCTCATCGAGCAGTACTACTACCACGACCGCACCCTCGAACAGGTCGGCGAGAGCATGGGCCTGTCCAAGTCCTGGACCTCACGGCTGCACGCCCGCGCCCTTGGCCTTCTGCGCGAAGAACTAGAAGCCGAAAACAGCGGAAAATTCGACTGACCAAATCCTCGGCCCCGGTCGTCCCGACCCCAGCAAATCGCTGCCTCCCAAAGCCCGCAACACCATCCACAAACAGACCAAGCGGCCTCTTTTTTTGAGGAAACGTGGGCCGCAAGAGTCCACGCGGTCTCTTTTTTCAAGGAGACCTGGGTTGCAAGAGGCCACGCGGTCTCTTTTTTTGAGGAAACGTGGGCCGCAAGAGTCCACGCGGTCTCTTTTTTCAAGGAGACCTGGGTTGCAAGAGGCCAAGCGGTCTCTTTTTTCAAGGAGACCTGGGTTGCAAGAGGCCAAGCGGTCTCTTTTTTCAAGGAGACCTGGGTTGCAAGAGGCCAAGCGGTCTCTTTTTTCAAGGAGACCTGGGTTGCAAGGGGCCGCGTAGCCCCAAAAAAGCGCGATGGCTTGAATGCAAGGGGCCGCGTAGCCCAAAAGCAGCATGAAAGGATGGCTGCGCGTGGACGGCCGGGTTAGTGGAGGCTGTAGACGTAGATTGTGTCGGGCTTTGCGGCGACAAGGAGCAGGTCGGCGGCTTTGTCTGCGTTTGTGTCGGCGAGCAAAAGGGCTGTGATGGTGGAGCCAGGGGGAAGGCCTGGGAGCGAGAGGGGTTTCTTGACGAAAGAGGGGTCGGCCTGGGTTGGATTGGGAAAGACAAAGACGGTGCCACCGGACGCGAGCAGGACATCTGGACCGGGATCGCAGTGATCGAAGGGACCGATGGCAGCCACGGCATCGCTCGAGCGGGCTTGGGGATGGGCATCGAGCCGAGCGGCCCACTCTTGGGACAGCGTTTGCTTGTCCGAGGAGGAGTTGAAGGTGTTGGATTGGCGAAACAGGAGCAGTGGGGACAGGTTTTGGCGCAGGGCGAGGAGGTCGTGGGAGCCGTCCGCATCGAGATCGCCTGAGGTGACGAGGAAGAAGCCAGGAAAGGCCAAAGAGGTCCATTCGGAGGTGGAGAGGGTTTTGGCGGCGAGGTTGAGGGAGAGGTTGTGGACGTGGAGGTTTCCTGGGCCGTCCACGGCGGCGAAATAGCCGCCTGCGGGATCGACAGAGGCGGCTGCGGTGGACCGGGCTGGGAAACACCAGGCCAAGGGAGCGGTGGAGGAAAAGCACTTGGCGGGGTCATTGACCGCGGTGGCCGTGTCAAGCTGCGCACAGGCCGCAGCAAAGGCGCTCGCAATCCCGCAGGTTCCGGCGCTGGGTGCCAGTTTCACCAGCAAGCGGGCGGCCGAGGTCTCGCCGACAAACTGGTAATTTTTTTCAGTGGTCACGCTGGCGAGCGCGCCTGTTTGCAGGTCGAGGGTCCCGACGCCGAGCTGGGCCTGGCTGGTCCCCAGAATCTGGTCGAGGGAGGCGTAGAGGGTAAACGGGGTGCCTGGATGCAGGCCGAGTGTGGAGAGGGAGGCGCCGCCGGGGAGTTTGGCGGGGCCTGCGGTGGGTGCCAAGAAGGTGGGTGGGCGGTCGTCAGAGATGGCGAGGTCGGTCAAGGCGTGTTGTTGAAAGGTGGCGCTGTCTGGGTCGGAGCTGGGGGTCAGCGGGGTGGATGTGGGTTGAGAGCGGAGCCTTGCGTGCAGGTAGAGCTTGGCGGGGCCGCAGGGGAGGTTTAGCCGGGTTTGGGGATCGGCAAAGAAGCGTGAGAGGGGAACGGCCCAGCCTGTGTCGCCCGTGGGGAGCGGCTGTGGGGGGGGCAGGTCTGTGCCCCGCCCGATGGGAGGCCGGCCGGTCTGAGTCAGTTCGAACGAGGCGCGAAAGTGAGTCTCGTACGAAGGAGTGGCGTCGTTTGTGGCGACGCGCACCGAAACGGTCGCCAGCGGGTCAGCGCGATTGACCGCCCCGAGGGAAACCACCGAAAAATCCCCACACCACTGCGGATGCTCCACGCAGTCGTCGCCGGGGGCGCGGCAGCCCAGGGAAAGCCAGCAGGCCCAAAGGCCCAGGGTCGTGGAGCGGGCGAGGCTGCGAGGGTTTGAGCGGGGTTTCATGGGGTTTGTTTCCTCGAAAACGGCCGGGTTAGTGGAGGCTGTAGACGTAGATTGTGTCGGGCTTTGCGGCGACAAGGAGCAGGTCGGCGGCTTTGTCTGCGTTTGTGTCGGCGAGCAAAAGGGCTGTGATGGTGGAGCCAGGGGGAAGGCCTGGGAGCGAGAGGGGTTTCTTGACGAAAGAGGGGTCGGCCTGGGTTGGATTGGGAAAGACAAAGACGGTGCCACCGGACGCGAGCAGGACATCTGGACCGGGATCGCAGTGATCGAAGGGACCGATGGCAGCCACGGCATCGCTCGAGCGGGCTTGGGGATGGGCATCGAGCCGAGCGGCCCACTCTTGGGACAGCGTTTGCTTGTCCGAGGAGGAGTTGAAGGTGTTGGATTGGCGAAACAGGAGCAGTGGGGACAGGTTTTGGCGCAGGGCGAGGAGGTCGTGGGAGCCGTCCGCATCGAGATCGCCTGAGGTGACGAGGAAGAAGCCAGGAAAGGCCAAAGAGGTCCATTCGGAGGTGGAGAGGGTTTTGGCGGCGAGGTTGAGGGAGAGGTTGTGGACGTGGAGGTTTCCTGGGCCGTCCACGGCGGCGAAATAGCCGCCTGCGGGATCGACAGAGGCGGCTGCGGTGGACCGGGCTGGGAAACACCAGGCCAAGGGAGCGGTGGAGGAAAAGCACTTGGCGGGGTCATTGACCGCGGTGGCCGTGTCAAGCTGCGCACAGGCCGCAGCAAAGGCGCTCGCAATCCCGCAGGTTCCGGCGCTGGGTGCCAGTTTCACCAGCAAGCGGGCGGCCGAGGTCTCGCCGACAAACTGGTAATTTTTTTCAGTGGTCACGCTGGCGAGCGCGCCTGTTTGCAGGTCGAGGGTCCCGACGCCGAGCTGGGCCTGGCTGGTCCCCAGAATCTGGTCGAGGGAGGCGTAGAGGGTAAACGGGGTGCCTGGATGCAGGCCGAGGGTGGAGAGGGCTGCGCCGCCGGGGAGTTTGGCGGGGCCTGCGGTGGGTGCCAAGAAGGTGGGTGGGCGGTCGTCAGAGATGGCGAGGTCGGTCAAGGCGTGTTGTTGAAAGGTTGCGCTGTCTGGGTCGGAGCTGGGGGTCAGCGGGGTGGATGTGGGTTGAGAGCGGAGCCTAGCGTGCAGGTAGAGCTTGGCGGGGCCGCAGGGGAGGTTGAGCCGGGTTTGGGGATCGGCAAAGAAGCGTGAGAGGGGAACGGCCCAGCCTGTGTCGCCCGTGGGGAGCGGCTGTGGGGGGGGCAGGTCTGAGCCCCGCCCGATGGGAGGCCGGCCGGTCTGAGTCAGTTCGAACGAGGCGCGAAAGTGGGTCTCGTACGAAGGAGAGGCGTCGTTTGTGGCGACGCGCACCGAAACGGTCGCCAGCGGGTCAGCGCGATTGACCGCCCCGAGGGAAACCACCGAAAAATCCCCACACCACTGCGGATGCTCCACGCAGTCGATGACGAGATCATCGCAGCCACACAGAAGCAGCCCTGCATAGATTCCACAAAAACGTGTTTTGGATGGTGTCATTTCATCTCATTTCATTTTCTGGTTCTGGTTCTGGTTCTGGTTCTGGTTCTGGTTCTGGTTCTGGGCAGCGGACGGTTTTTGGGGTCGGTAGGGCCAAATCGCGGGCGCGACGCCGAGCAAGATCAAAGACGACAGGCCAGTTTCCAGCAGGGTAGGCCAGGTTTTTTGGACGCACGAATTCTGAATCAGGACCGAAGGCTCCTGGGGCAAGGCGCACGGGCCGCCCACGAACCGGTCGTTTTCGCGGGCGCGCCAGACAAACAGCCCGGCGGACGCGATGGACAGGCCGGTGAACACCCCAGCAAGCGCGATGCGGGCGACCCTGTGGCGAGGCAGATTGCGATCGGGATTGCGGTTGGGATCGGGATTGCGATCGGGAACGAGCCCGAGCTTTGACATTCGATCGAGGGCAGGGAGGTTTGGGCTGCCCTCACAGACGCCAGCCGAAGTGGAAAACGAAAAGGCCGCGCAACGGCCAGACGCAAGGCCAGACGCAAGGGGCTTTCGCGCGGCACAGCGCCTCTTGGGCGAAAGGTCGGGGCTGTCGAGCAGGCCGGCGATTTTTGGGGAAAGGGCGGTCGCAATCTGACGGGCCAGTTGTTCGACAGGGCGCTTGGGATCTATCCGAAAAGCACGTTCGCCGGCCGGCCCTTTTCCGAGTGCGTTGTGCCACCGCAACCGGACCTCTTTGGGGAGGTCGTTCGCCTGCGGAAGCTGGATCTCCACAAACGGGCCCTGGGGTTTTGGAGGCGCACAGGGGGGCAGCTTGCCGGGAGCGGAACCCTGGTTCTTGGTGTTTTTGGGCTGGCAAGCCTTGTTTGGGTCCAGGTTTGGATCGCGTGGGGTGGCGCGTGGCTCGATGCGAACAGACGCGCCGAGTGGTTGCGCAAGGTCAACCAACTGGCCCCGGACCGCATCGGCGAGCGGTTTGAGCTCGGCAGGGAAAACCAGTTCCAACAGCAACGTGGGCGGCTTGGGCAAGCTTGGGCCTTCTACAGCGGGACCCTCGCCTGACGAAGCGCAGAACGTCGGCGGGCTCGCAAGCGTCTGGGTGGGATTGGGGGCAAACACCAGGGCGGCGGCGGCATAGGCCAGGTCGAGCGGCAGGCGTTGTTCGGGCACCTCGACATCGAGCACGGCGACCTGCGGCACACCCGCCACCTCATAAAAGAGCCGACCGCGCCAGGACCTGACAGAACCCGACGAACCCGAAGAACCCAAAGACTCGGCAACCGCCTCGACCCGACCCCGAAGCAGGCGATCGGGCTTGGTTGGACTTTGCCGGTCTTTCATGGATACGACGGGCTGGCCTAGCTGTTCGAGTTGTTCGGCGATGGCGGTCTCGATGTCGACCGAACGGGTGCAGGCGGTTCCGGTGAAGAGGTCGATGCCCCCCAGATACACAGGCGGCTTTTCGGTTGTGTCTGCGCGAGCAAGGCCACCGAGTCCGGTCCAAAGCACGACGAGGCAAAAGACCCGGGCTGTCATGGCCGTCACCGGGTCTGCTTTCGGGTCGAAGCTGGGCCGGCCTTGGCGAACTTGCGAGCTGGCTTGCGCTGGGCCGTTCGATCGCTTGGGCAGGTCAGGCCCGCGGTGGCGGAAGCGAGCCGCCGAACCGCCATGTCAAACACAGCGCGCCGACCGATGAGGGGCCCCAGGAAAGCGTGGCGAATGACCCCGCACCGATCGACAAGAAGGGTCGCGGGATAGCCTGGAGCACCGTAAGCGGTTTGGTCGCCGAGCGCCTCGGGCAGCTTGGACCCGGCATCGCCAAAGAGGGGCAGTACCGTCCCCATCCCCAGGGACGGAACGTCGCGCTGCCACGCGCGAATGGGGTCCGCCGGGTTGCCTTCCACCGCAACGAACAGAAGCCGCACGCTCTTTTGGATCTCCGCATCCTTTTGCAGCTCGGCCCAGGCCTGGGCCAACAGCGGCAGTTCCTGTTTGCAGGGCGCACACCAAGTGCCAAACAAATGAACGAGGTAGAGCGAGCCGCCGCCGTCAAACAGCGGCTGGGCTGCCGGAGGTCCCCAGGCTTGCTCGCCGGGCCGATCGTTCTGCCACGGTTGCAAGGGAAGCTTGTCGGCCTCGATGCGCTGTCCGATCAGGAAATCGACCTGGCTGCGGTCTTTGAGCAGTTGAACCAGTTTGTCCTGCGACTCGTCGGCGGACACGGGGGCGGTCCAGGTCAAGATCCAGGCCGCAACCAAAACCGAGACCAAAACCGAGAAGGAAAGAACGGTGGAAACCGGGCGGAAGGTGCGCATGTCAGTAACAATCCAGGCGGAAGACCACGGCGGTGATCGCCTCGCTGAGCTTGGGTTCCTTGGGGAGGCGCGGGGGCTTTTTCGCGGCAAATTGCGCAAACAGATTGCGCATGTCTCGACTACAGCCGATGGCCGTGGGACCCAGGGGATGAAAGTCGCGGCTGTACGTCAGTTTGATTTGAATCTTGGCAAGCAGGTCACGGGCCACCTGGTCGGCGCGCTGCCAGTCGGCTTGCGTCTCCCCGTGCGGCAACGCGACCACCAACAGGCGGGTCGTGGGTCGGCGCGCTCGGTCGAGCAGCATGTGGCTGACCTCGTCCAGTCGTTCGCCCGAAATCCCATCGGCACCCGGGCCGGGTCGCAGGTAGATCACGACATACGAATCGCGAAGGTTTGACAGACCCTGCAAGGCTTCTTTGAAAGACTCTGGCTCGCAGCGGTTGTTCTGGCAGCTCTCTTTCAGAAGCTGGCCGTAGCGGCGGACCTTGCAGGCGGGCGTCTGGTCAATCAGCCACTGAAGCTCCATCTCGGCATCGGACAGCCGCGCTTCCACGCGCTGCCGGGCGGCCTGCTGGGCGGCGAGCTCGCTTCCATAGATCGACCGCATGTCTTGCAGTTCTTGAGCGAGACAACCGCACAAAAGACCCACGCACGCGAGTGCCCAGGGCCAGGTACCTAGGGGCACTCGATGCGCACGGTTTTGGGCAAAGGCTGCTCTCCGGGCAGCTCCAGCCACCGCTGCTTGGAGCGTGTCAGGAACTCGTCGATTTGTTTCGGCAGAAGACCTTTCGGCCATGGGACCGGGACCTTAAACCAGTCGCGATCGGGGGTCAACACGAGCACCCGACCGGGCTTGCACAGCTCGCTGTCCCACGCGGCATCGGCGAACACCTGTTTCTGCGCAGGGGTCAGACCGGGCCCCGAAATGCGCGCAGGCTTGGGGGACGGTGCAGCGTGGGCTGTGGGAACGGGCGCGCTGGGTGTTGCAGCGATCTTTGGGGGGGATTGGGCCTGGGCGTTGGGGGTCAGGTCCACCCCCAAATCCAAGGGGACCAAAGGAGGCGACGGGGGCTGCGGGGATGCCAGTGCGGGCACCCCAGCCGGCTTGTCGGCAGACCGAATCGAACGGCCAGCCAGGAACGCACCCCCAAAGCCCACGACAGAACCCACCCCAAACCCAAGTGCCACCAGCGCAACCGTTCGCACAGAGGGGGCGGTCACGCTCTTTGCACGTGGAGGGGCAGGCAGCTCGGGGGCAGGCAGCTCGGGGGCAGGCAGCTCGGAGGCAAACGGGGGCGGTGGGGCCACAGGGGGTGCGAGGGCTGCGGTAGATCCGCTTCGTGTGGGCGATTCGGCATCGAGCTTCTGCGCATCGGTCAAAGCCTGCAAAAACGCTTGGACGCTTCCGAAACGGTCCTCGGGTCGCTTGCTCAAGCTTTTCAGAATGCAGGCCGTGACCGCCGGGCCCACGTGATCTCCAAGCGGGGGCGGCGGCTCGGTCTGCACGGCGGCCAAATGGTGAAGCAGCGCCTCGGGGCTTCCATCGCGCGGGACGAAAGCCGGCTGACCACGCAGCATGGCATACGCGAGCATGCCGAGGGCGTATTGGTCGCTGTGCGGGGAAATCGCCGCCACGTCTCCGCGCGCCTGCTCCGGTGACATGTACTCAGGCGTGCCGAGCAGCGTCCCCGGCACCGTGGGCGCGCGTTCGACTCCGCGTTTCTCTGGCACCCGAGCCACCCCAAAATCGAGCACCTTCGTCACCTCTGGCACATGAACCCGCTGACACAAAAACACATTCCCCGGCTTTATATCCCTGTGGATGATGTCGTGCTGGTGGGCGGTGTGGAGGACGTGGCCGATTTGGTGGCAGATGGGGAGGACGGCCTGTAGGTCCAGTTTGCCCAGGCGTTTGAGCCGGGTGCCCAGGGTTTCGCCGTCGAGCCACTCCATGAGCAGGTAGGGATGGCCTTCGAGTGTGCCGAGATCGACGAGGGCTGGAACGCCGGGATGGCGGAGCTTGGCGAGTGCGCGGGCCTCGCTTTGGAAGTAGGCGGTTTGGAGCGGGTCGGTCTGCTCGGTGGCCAAAAGGAGCTTGAGCGCGAGCGGCAGGTCAAGGTCGAGGTGCCGGACCTCGTAGAGAAGAGCCATGCCGCCCCGCTCGGCGAGTCGGACGACCTCGTACTTTCCACCGAGCACATATCCAGGGACGAGCAGCATGGAAACCTGAGATCCAACGAGTGTATCGTTTTTTTCGTGGTGGCCAGGATCGGAAGAGCGCCAAAAGCACGGCAAGCTTTTTCGTCTACCCCCTGACGCAACTCGAACAGCTCGTCTTCCAAATCGAGCAGGGCCCCCCCGGACACAACCCGCAGGCCGCAAGAGTCCACGCGGTCTCTTTTTTTGAGGAAACGTGGGTTGCAAGGGGCCACGTAGCCCCAAAAAAGCTCGATGGCTTGAATGCAAGAGGCCACGCGGTCTCTTTTTTTGAGGAAACGTGGGTTGCAAGAGACCACGTAGCCCCAAAAAAGCTCGATGGCTTGAATGCAAGGGGCCACGCGGTCTCTTTTTTTAAGGAAAGGTGGGTTGCGAGAGTCCACGCGGTCTCTTTCTCTCTTCGGCCACCGATGTTTGGTCGGTTGCGAGGTCGTCGCAATCAGGTGGAGCGGCTCGCTGAACACGCGGTAGCCAAATGGAATACAATCTGGCGCATGTCACCCTACAGAGAGTTCACCGCCCGGTTGAAGCTGCTCATCGGAAAGAACCCGCACCTCATCACCACGACGTTAGGCAACATTTTCACGATGCGGCTGATTGGGAACAAGACGCACGGCGACTTGGCAGAGATTGCGATGGCTGAGTTCATCAATCAGTTCATGTATGACTTCAGGTCTGTGCATGTCGGCAAAGACCTCTATCGGGCCAAAGAGCACGAGGAAGACATCCAGATTGTCAACGAAATCACCAAAGCCGAGTTTCCAGTCAGCCTGAAGGCGTACGGCGATGGTCCGCTGCAGCTCTCCACGGACAAGAATTTCCAATTGTTCCCAAAGCTACAGGCGCTGGGAACGCTGATTGTGGGCAAGGCACTTGCAACAGTCTGGGCCGATCCCGTGTTTGCGGAGTTTGGCAGCTTGAATGTCCTGCCGCTCATCTACGACGAAAAAAAACAGCGCTGCAACATTCTCGTCTTTGACTCCGAAGCCGCCAGAAACCGAGTGACGCGCATCACCTTGGAAGAGGCCGGGCATGGGCGCAAGCATCCGGTGTATCGATTTTACGACGGCGATGGCGATTACGTGTGCGAAGTGCGCTACGGGAGTGCGACAGCCAACGCGCTGCAACGCGGTCTGTGGACTCACACAAGGAACGGTTTGAAGTACTTCGAGAGCGTCACAAACGGTTGGATGGCCTACGGGCATAACCTCGTCCTCGTCAAGTTGTTCTCGCATGCCCTCGTGGCCACGGGCAAAGGCCATGCGGCAGCTCTTCAGAAACTCAGGGAGGACATCGAAGAGCAGAAGAAGCAGTCGGTTCAGGCATGAGCGCCCAAACCCTCGACTTGTTCCAGGACCTCGTGGTGGATGCTCCCACGACCGAGGGAATCAAATATGCCGGTTCAAAGCGAAAGCTGCTGCCCCACATCCTTCAGCTGGTACGGAAGGCAAAACCGCGCACTGTGCTGGACGGATTTTCGGGCACGACACGGGTTTCGCAGGCCTTGGCACAAACTGGCCACCGCGTCATTGCAAACGACCTTTCGGTCTGGTCGGAGATTTTTGGAAAGTGCTACCTGCTGAACACGCATCCGCCTGAACACTACCAACCGTTTTTGGACCACCTCAACGCACTGCCCGGACAAGATGGCTGGTTCACCGAACACTACGGGGGGGAACCCAATGGCGGTTGCTCCGTCAGTGAGGACGGTCTCAAGAAGCCGTGGCAAAGGCACAACACACGGCGACTCGATGCAATCCGTGAAGAAATCGAGCGGCTTTCGCTTTCGGACGTGGAGCGGGCCGTTTTGCTGGCGAGCCTGGTTCTGGCGCTGGATGAAGTGGAAAGCACGCTGGGTCACTTTGCTTCGTATCTCAACCACTGGTCGCCGCGTTCCTATAACAGGCTGCGCTTGAAAGTGCCCCACTTCATACCGCAAACGAAAAAGCACGCTGTGGTTCGTGGCGATATTTTTGATCTGCTGCCACAGGTCGAAGTTGACCTGGCGTATTTCGATCCACCCTACGGCTCGAACAACGAAAAGATGCCTCCGTCACGGGTGCGATACTCGGCGTACTATCATCTTTGGACGACCGTTTGCTTAAACGACAAACCGCCGCTGTTCGGCAAAGCAAAGCGGCGTCTGGATACGTCTGACACGGTGGCTTGTTCGCCTTTCGAGGAATTTCGACGCAGCCAATCGGGCCACTTCCTCGCAGTGGAAGCGATCG
>Ga0268298_10006134_pt1 | contig 10990 bp, 11 predicted proteins | sample WWTPWeurt_MetaG_FD_194462 | JGI IMG/M metagenome (GOLD analysis project Ga0268298, IMG submission 194462) | Activated sludge microbial communities from WWTP in Nijmegen, Gelderland, Netherland - WWTP Weurt | ecosystem: Engineered > WWTP > Aerobic digester > Activated sludge | place... | reverse complement strand
ATTTCTATTTCTGAGGAGTCAGCTCCCACTTCGCCCGCAGTGACCGACCAGGCGGCAAAAGCGGCACCAGCACCAGCACCGGCATCCGCATTCGCCGAGCCAGTCTCTTCCTCATCTGATCCATCCTATTCAAAACCTTCGCCTGCGGCCGCGCAGCCATCTGAATCCAGATTTGTTCGCGTGGAATCCAGCAGGCTAGATCATCTCGTAAACCTGGTAGGCGAGCTTGTCATCCAGACAGCCCATCTCAATCAGGTCGCCGAGCTTTCCGGAAACACGGACATGGCTGAGAACTCAGAGATGGTCTACAAGATTGTAAGTGAACTGCGAGACCATGCGTTTGGTCTTCGCATGATACCGATAGGCGGCATCTTCAGTCGATTTCAAAGAATCGTTCATGATCTGAAAGCGGATCTGGGCAAGGACGTTCAGCTCGAACTCAGAGGGCAAGAAACGGAACTGGACAAGTCTCTTGTAGAAAGACTCTTTGATCCTCTTTTGCATCTGGTGCGAAACTCGATCGATCATGGAATCGAGAAGCCAGAAGAAAGAAGTGCCGGAGGAAAGCCTGCTTCGGCTTTGCTTCGACTGAGTGCCAGGCACGAAGCATCCGAAATCATCATTGAAGTGCAGGATGACGGGCGGGGCCTGGATACGCAGAAGATTCTCGCCAGGGCAAAGGAGCGCGGCCTCGTGCGGGCGGACGAAATTCTGGACACTGCAGAGATCCAGCGTCTGATCTTCCAGCCCGGATTCTCCACAGCAGACGCTGTGACCAACCTTTCCGGGAGAGGCGTTGGAATGGATGTGGTCAAGCGTGAGATTCAGGCAATGCGCGGCAGAATCGATATACAGTCCGAACGTGGTGCAGGCACCCTCATTCGCATTCGTCTCCCCTTGACCCTTGCGATCATAGACGGTCTTTGCGTGCGGCTTGGAGAATCGTTCTTTATCATCCCTCTCGACATAGTCATAGAATGCCTGGAGTACGACGGAAGCGGAGAAGGCGGGGTGATGAATCTTCGGGGGGAAGTCCTCCCTTTGCTCCATACGGCGCGTCTCTTCAATATTCCGGTCCAGGCTGACGATAAACAAAACATTGTAGTGGTTCAACACGCGGGTCGCAAGGCCGGCGTTGTCGTTCAGGAGATTCGGGGAGAAGTGCAGTCCGTGATTCGTCCGATTGGAAAGATGCTGGGCGAAGTAGAAGGAATTGGCGGGAGCACCATTCTTGGCGACGGGGCGATTGCGCTGATCCTCGATATCCCGGCTCTGGCAGAAGGGATTGTGAAACAGGATCGCGTGGGACGTCATATGGTGGATTTGCGAACGGTGGGAGCTTGAAATGTTAAAGAATCTTAAAATCACTCACAGGCTTCTGATTCTAATTGTTGTCTTTACCATACCGCTGGGTGTTCTCGCGTTCCTCGAGATTTCCAGTCTGGTGGAAGTGATTCACTTCAAACGTCTTCGCCGAACCGCTTTCGTAATGATGCATCCAATGATTGATGCGCGGACTAAAATAAATTTTCGCCGCGGAATTATGGCTCTCGTTGCCAGGGGAGAGGGGTCAAAGGATTTGCTTCCGGATGTGGATCGTTTCATAGACGATCAAATGGAAGAAGAGAACAAACTCATCACTCAGTATGGAGATATTTTCGAGACAAAAAAGGCGTATGTAGAAGCGCGTCAGGCCTGGGAAAAACTGAAACAGGCAGGCACAGGTCAATCTCTGGAATCATCCTACCGCAGCCATACAGAGCTTTCGCTCGCACTCCTTGCTATTTCGAGAACTTACGGGTCCGCGTCCACTCTGGATCTAGAAGAAGAGGGCATGCTCTACTATCCCATGTGGATTTCTACGTCGGAGGTTCCTCGCATCTACGACAACATGTTCCAGCTCATGTCTCGTACGTTTGATGCTGTGGAAGATGACAAGGTAGATTCCTTTGAAAGGGCATCTCTTCGCGAACTCGTAGTGAATCTGGAAGAGTCACGCGATGCTCTCAAAGCGGAATTAAAGACTACTGACGAAAACTATCCAGGGTACTTATCGCGCGTTTCAAACAAGTTTCAGGAATCAGAGAAACGCCAGGACGAACTGGCAAACTTTGTAAGAAGAAATGTACTCGAAGGAGACGGAAAGGTAGATCGCAAGATGATGATCGCATACGCGAGCGCTGCCGCCGACAAGCTAGAAGCCTTTCATGATGAAAACGGCCTGGCTCTCAAAGAGGGGTATGATACTCTGGAGCGCAAAAAGCAATACTTGCTGGCTCTTCTCATCGCTTTGATCTCCACTGCGATGGGTGTGGCATTGTTCCTGGGCTACTTAACCACAAGGAACCTTTCGCGCTCTCTTGGATATGTGATCCAGAATATGGATTCCATTGGTTCGGGCAAACTGGACAATCAGATTGATGCCCAGAGCAAAGATGAGATCGGCACGATTCTAAAATACCTGGCCAGCATGCAGTCAAATCTAAGGGGCACGCTGGAAGAAAACCTCAGAGTGCGCACTGCAGTAGACAACTCGTCTACCATGGTGATGATCGCGGACACCAATCGAGCGATCGTATATACGAACAACGCAATGGAAGAGTTCTTCCGCAAAGCGGAGAAGGACATTCAGAAGGATATTCCGTCTTTTGATCGCAACCGGGTTCTAGGAATGAAGTTCGATCAGTTTAGCACAAAAGGAACCAGTCTCACGGATCTGGAAAGATCAGAAGTGCCTCTGGGCGGACATATTCTTCGCGTATCCACAAGTGCCATCGTAAACGTAATCGGCGAGCGTCTGGGAACGGTTCTGGAATGGACGGACAGAACCAACGAAGTTCATGCAGAGCAGGAAATCGAATCGCTCGTATCTGCGGCAGTGCGCGGGGATTTCGCCATGCGCATGGATTTGCAGGGCAAGCAGGGATTTTTCCGCAAACTGGGTGCAGAGATCAACAATCTCATGCAGGTGAGCGCCTCTGGTCTCGCGGATGTGGCCCGGGTTCTCGGTGCCATGGCAGAGGGCAATCTCACAGAGCGCATAACGGCAGATTACAGTGGCACGTTTGCGGAGCTTAAAGATTTCTCAAACAACACAGCCACGCGGCTGGCGGAGATCATTGCTCGAGTTCGCGAATCGGCAGAGACTCTTGCAAGTGCATCGGAAGAAGTGAGCGCCACAGCGCAGAGTCTGAGTCAGGGATCCAGCGAACAGGCTGCGAGTGTGGAGGAGACTGGTTCTTCTCTAGAAGAAATGAGCGCAACGATCTCTCAGAATGCGGATAACGCACGAACCACCAATGAGATTGCAAATCGCACGTCGAAGGAATCGGAAGAAGGCGGTCGCGCAGTCTCTGAAACGGTCTCTGCGATGAAACAGATCGCTCAGAAAATCGGAATCATTGAGGAAATCGCATACCAGACCAACCTCCTGGCGCTGAACGCTGCGATTGAAGCCGCTCGTGCTGGAGAACACGGCAAGGGTTTTGCTGTGGTTGCGTCTGAAGTTCGCAAGCTTGCCCAGAGAAGCCAGACGGCAGCCCAGGAAATCAGTGGTCTCGCCGGTGGAAGTGTGGAGATCGCAGTGAGAGCCGGGACACTGCTCAATGAAATCCTTCCGTCGATTCGCAAGACCGCAGATCTGGTTCAGGAGATTACGGCCGCGTCGGACGAACAAAACGCAAACGTAGGACAAATGAATTCTGCCGTTCAGCAGCTCGACAAGCTCGCGCAACAGAACGCGTCTGTTTCCGAGGAACTGGCAGCCACATCAGAAGAGATGAGTGGTCAGGCCCAGCAGCTCTCTCAGTTGATGGAGTATTTCAGAATTGGTCAGGATCAGGTGGCAAAGCGCGCGCCAGCTCCCGCAGCAAAGCTCGCCGCTCGAACTCCCGCCAGAAGTGCGGATGCAGATTCGGATTTTGAGAGATTCTAATGAACAAAGTGGAAGAGAATCGCGCTGCGCAGTACCTGGTCTTCCAGCTGGGTGAGAACTCATTTGGCGTAGATATTTTGCGCGTGAAAGAGATTCTGCAGTTCTCCGGTTGCACGACTGTGCCTCGCACTCCGGACTACATTCGCGGGGTCGTGAATTTGCGCGGCAATGTCCTTCCTGTTGTGGATTTGCTTTGCCTCTTCCAGGGCACTCCTGCGGACGCCACGCGAAAGAGTTGTGTAATCATTGTGGAAATCCAGATTCAAGGGGATCGTGCGGAAGCAGGAATCCTTGTGGATTCTGTGGAGCAGGTGCTCGACATGGCCCCGGATATGATCGAGCCGGCTCCAAACTTTGGCTCAGGCGTTCCCACAAATTTCATTTCTGGGATGGCCAGATTTGAGAATCGTTTTGTTATTTTACTGGACCTGGATCTAGTTCTCGCTCCAGAAGAGATGAGGACTTTCAGTCCTCGATCGAATGGCTGAGGCAAATCTTAAAATCACACGCGACGAGCCGGAGTTTCTGCTCGATGTTTTCTTACAGCCAGGAGATTTCTTCTGGGGAGACAGCGATACGCGAATTCGCACTCTGCTTGGTTCTTGCGTATCCATCACAATCTGGCATCCTGCGCTGAAAGTTGGCGGAATGTGCCATTTCCTGCTGCCTTCGCGCCCTGCGAACGCAGCTCACGCGAAAGGGAGATATCTGGACGGTGCCATGGAGCTTTTCGCAGAAAACATTGCGAAGACAGGGCGAAACATCAAAGAGTTTCAATGCAAAGCCTTTGGCGGCGGAAACATGTTTCGCGAAAGAGTAGACAACGTGGAAGTGATCGGCGAAAAAAACATTCGTGCGGTAGAAGAAATGACCCAGTCGGGGAAACTCGTAGTTCTTTCCTCGGACCTGGGCGGAGCGTTCTATCGCAGAGTCCAGTTCAATGTCTGGAGCGGAGAGGTCTGGGTGAAACGTAAAGCAACGGAGCAGGCTTGAAATCGCGCGTTCTGATCGCGGAAGATGATGCAGTCAACGGCAGGCTTCTGGAATCGATCCTCGGCGGAAGTGAATTTGAGGCAACTCTAGTCTCAAGCGGAGAAGAGGCTCTTCGCGCGAGCAAAGAAAACAAATACGATTTGCTGGTGACAGACCTTCACATGCCTGGAATCAGCGGCATTGAACTCGTGGAGAAACTTCGAGCAGAGGGAAATCCAGTCCAGGCCATCATCCTGACCGGCGAAGAGGACGTATCCACGGTCGTGCGCGCGATGCGAGTCGGAATCTTTGACTATGTTCCCAAGCCCGTGCAGCCGGAGGAGTTTGTACTTCGCGTAAAGGATGCCATTGAAGCCGGAAGGCTGGTGCAGGCGGCGGAGCGCGCCACGCGAGACCGGGACCGCAGGATGGAACGGCAGGTTGCACTTAGCGTCTGGAAAGAAGACGTGCTCGGTCGCGATCGGGATCGATACAACAAGACTCTGTTTGATAACCTTCGCATGAGTTTCAATCAGGGAATTGGATTTGGCGGTCTTGTAACACTCCCTTCTCTGATTGCGGACACTTCAAAGATCGTAGACGGCAATTATCTCGTGGGTACAGATCTCATGGATCTGTTGATCGAAAACGCGCGCATGGCAGAATCTGCAATGCGGCGATTTGAAGAGATCGATCAGCTGATCCGAGGAGAAATCGATCTAAGGGAAGCTTCGATTGCAGAAGTGCATACACTCGTTTGCAGAGTGGCAGACTCATTGCACAGCCTTCTGGATATCAAGAGTCAGAGCGTTGTGGTGAGCGAGCCGCCGCGCCAGAGTGGGATCGTGCGAATTTCAGAACGACTTCTCACGGATGCGGTCCGGGAACTCTTGATCAATGCCATGAAGTTTTCAAAGCCTTCCTCCCAAATCTTTGTACTATTTCGCAGAACATCGAGCCATCTGCACTGCTCTTTCGTAAACACTCCAGGTGAGAATCAATTTGGATCCAGAGGTGTGCCCGAGGAACATGAGAGATTGATCTTCGAACCTTTCTATAGAATCGTCCGCACTGTGGACGAGCGATTCGGGACGCTGGACTATGGTCTTGGTCTTTCTGTCGTGGAAAAAATCATTCAGGGACATCAGGGAAGAATTCGAGCGGGCAACATTCACGATTTCTTCAGCAAGGGTGCGGAGGGTGAGTCAGCGGCCAATTTTGAGTTGCAGCTCCCGCTGATCGACACATAGTCGCTCGTGGTCATTGATTCCCAGAAAAAGGAAGAAATTGTAAACATCGGAGGGGAAGGATTCTTCCTCGAGATGCTGGACAAATTCATAGCGCAGGCAATTGAAATCCTGGGTCAAATTCGGTCTGCGAAAGCGGCCGGAAATGCGGACCAGGCAAAAAGTCTGCTCCACAAATTAAAGGGATCGAGTCTGACCATTGGCGCGGATGATTTTGCACGCCACGTTCTTCGCGCGTATGAAAAAGCTCAGGCCGGAGTGATGGTCGAAGATGAAGATCTCGGCCTTATGGACGCTTGCCTGGTAGAACTCCAGGCACACCGCAAGACACTCCAATAGTTAAAAAGGAACGGACAGAGATACTCGAACTCGCGGTTCGGGAAACACCGGACCGTTTTGCTCCGCATCGAGGGAAAGAAAGCTCTCTGTCGCAAACAGACTGGCCACGGTAATCCCAGCATGAAACAGAATCGCCAGGTGAGAGTAGAATTCTCTTCTGCCTGCCATCCTGTGAAACTCCGAGGCACTGTAGTAGCCGGAACCATACGGATTCTTGAATCGATAGCCCGGGCCAAAGTAGAACTCCGCGATCCGCGCTGCGTTTTCTGCGGATCTGTACTCCCTTTCTCTTTGCTTGAAGTACCATGCCAGATAGGCTGTGCCGACTCTCGTGCCGGCGATCATGGAGCCAGCCACCGGTCTGCCTGTGTAGAAAGATCCGAAGCCTGGCACAACTGCGTCTGTGAACAGAATGGATGTGGAATCCGGTGTAAGGGCGCACAGGGGTGCTGGGGCCAGCAGCAGCCAGAATAGGATGGTGCGCCTGTTCAAAGAGATGACTCCAGTTGTGCCACGTTAGACGGCAATGACTCCGCACCTCCGTCAAATGCTGTGACTACAAAATACAGTGATCCTGTAAAATGATCCGCTGATTGATAGTAAGATGTGAGCGTAGTGGTCGCAAGAATGTCCTGGCGTCTGTAGTATTCGCGCGGAGGAAGTTCATACGCGTAAATGGAATAGACTACGTTTGGAAGCCCTGTGTCAGGATCTATGCTTCCAACCCAATCCATCGTCAAAGCGGAAATGGACGCAGCGTATCGCGCACGTAGGTTCGTGGGAGTGGTGGGCCTTGCTCCTCCACTGCGCAACAGAGGAAGAAGAAATTGTCCAGGCGGCGTAGTGTGTGCACGATCGCAGCCCAGAGCCAGGAGAAGGAAGAACAAACACCGTTTCATTGAAGTACGCTCAGCATACGAAAATTGTGTCTTACTTCATTGTCATCCGGACACATACGAACTGCCTGTTCCATGGCGGCCCAGGCTGGTTCGCCGTTCATATAAAGGGAAATAGCGTAGTTGGAGAAGAGGCCACAGTCAATGGCTAGCTTCCTGTTTTTCATTTCAGTCCACGTGCCCAGCGCTTCTGCCCATTTCCCGGAAAGTGCCATTGCAACTGCCTTCTGGTTTCTTTCTCCCCTGTAGTCTGATTCGAGCAGGTAGAGCTTCACTTTGATCGCGCCGGCCGGCCGTTCCACGTAGAAAGGGTAGGCAGTTCTGCAGGTAGGAAGAAGAAACAAAAGGACTATGCAGTTTCTGAGCCGAGCCGAAAACTGGTTGTATGCGTGTCGTATTTTTGGCATTGCTCTTGCTGGTTGCCTGCCAGAAGGATCCTGACACAACTCCTCAGAAGTTAGCAACCTATATTCTTGTTTGCGGCGCGGGCGTTCAGGCATGCTATACCAACTGCGGCAATACTTACGACGCGAATCGAAACGGAACCATCGACGCATCTGAGTTTTACAACTTCAAGACCTGCACCGGCGTGTGCGACGCCAACTGCGACGTGAGCTTCCTCTACACCGCTCTCTCAAAGTAATCATTCTATCGATTCCAGTCTGCGATTCAGATCCGTCAGTCTGGGCCAGACTGTGGCGTACGCCTTCTGGTATTCTGCTTCCGGAAGCAATATGAACTCATCAAAGCGTCTGGATTCTTCCTGGACTTCCGCGAGAAGCTCTTTGTGGCCGGGCTTGTTCAGCAGTTTTCTTTCAGATCCGTAAAGAAAGAGTCTCGCTTGAACAGATGTCTTTCTTCTCTGCGGAGGTGTCTTCGCATAGACCGGATCATTCTTGATTTGCTCAAGGAACCCCTGGGAACTTTCAATGGCTCTTTTTACGGTCAACTCGCTTTCCGGAGTTGTTGAATGATTGCGATGAATCCAGAGGACGGTGCTTGTGCTGCAAATGATCAGTGCGCAAAGAGCGATCGCCGTTAGTTTATTTTCTTTAGAATGAATGTGCGCAAAAATCGCGGCCAGAGCGAGATTCCCAAAGACCTGAAACATGGTGAAAAGATCCCAGTCAGATGGAAAGCTGAGCAGAGGGTTGATGAACAGCGACGCGGTGAAGAATGCGGCCAGACCAATGAGTAAGAATCGAACGTCTGGTCTTGAGATCGTAGTGCGAAACATTTCTCTGTGAAACAAGAAATACAGAAGGGCACCTCCGGCAAATGGCATACCAAGCAAGATCAAGTTGATCGAGTCGAAGATGTGCTTGCCGGAAAAGAATTCACGTAATGGATAGATGGGCGGCTTTACGAAAAACGATTCGCGCAGATTGATGCGATTGTCGGCCAGGAGTAGAAAGTAGATCCAGGCAAAGGCCAGAAAGGTGATGGCGGGAATTCCTGCTTTCAGGGCCGCGCGAATGAAATCGTGCCTGTTTCCAGTCTTGAACCATACAAAATAGAGAAGCGGAAAAAGTGCAAGCCCTCCCATCATGTGAAAGAGCGCACCAAGCGCGGACAGAAGGCCAATCGCAATCCAGGCAGGAGTAGAAACATCTTTGTCCATGAGATGCAAACACATCACCGCTACCACGAATAGAATCAAGGACACAGCGTCGTAGTGTTCCACATAACCAAAGAAGATGGAAATGGCAGGTGTAAGTAACAGAACAGATGCACCGGCCAACCACGAAAGCAAAGGTCGTCTGTTTAGATAAAAGAGAGCAGTGGCAGTGTATAGAATTCCTGCGCCGCAGCTCAAGATCGCATAGCTATCAATGATGCCCACGCCGAATTTGTTGCAGAGAAGATAGAATTTGCTGTGCACGAACAAAGCAAGGATTTCATCGAAGCTCAGTCTTGCGCCGAATAACTCTGCGTAGACGGGGATTTGTTCAATGAGGAAGTGACTGTCTCCATTTCCGTTTGGAGCAGGCAAAAACAGTCTCTGTCTGAATTGCCACATCAAGACCGCAGCCAGTCCGGAAAAAACAGCAATGAGCAGAGGAGGGAATCGAACCAGAATCATTCGATTTTCTGGAAGCAGTCTATCTACAAGCAAAGGGACAAAAGCAAAGGCAAGAAGCAAAAGGACCAGCCAGCGCGGAGGGTCCGGCAGTGCCCAGATTCCTAGAGTCGGGGCCAGGGCAGCTGTGGCTGCGAAGAGCACAATGGAAAGGAAGGAAACCGCTTGAGCCTTATTCATTTTTCCATACCATGAAGTAGGGTTTGCGTTTTTGCGACATCAGCTTTTCGAAATGCGTGCGAGTGGGCAGGGGGTTCTCCCTTACGTAATGAGGAAACGGAAAAGCAGGCTTGAGAGCGGACTTGCGAAAGGCACTCAGCATCCGCCTGGCATATGGACCGTAATCCGTCGCCAGATAGATGTCCGCTCCAGGCCGCATGATCGGACTGAGTCTATCCGGGAAGCCTTTGTGGATGAGTCTGTGTTTCCAGTGTCTCCTTTTGGGCCAGGGATCTGGAAAATAGATGATGATTCGATCGAATGAATGCGCAGGAAGCATCGATTCAAAAAACCAGTCGAAGTCAACGGGAACCACACGCGGGTGAAGCCGGTCAGCATCTGCGTGCTTGAGTAGATTGCGAATCCGATCCCACTTGATTTCAAACGCAGTGTACTCATGATCTGGGTTCGACCGCATGTATTCGATGCAAAGCTCTCCAAACCCCGCGCCCAGTTCTAGAACGTGGAAGCTATCCGGATTCTTGAACAGTCTTTGCGGACTGATCTTTCCGGATTCATCTGGCGTGATGATACCAGGGTGAACAGCATATTGCAATCGGGCGATCGATAGAAGTTTTTCCCTCAGCTCTGGCCTCTCTACTGATAGCTCTCTATCCATCCGGAGTCCAGAAAATCTTTTGGTTTACAGGGAGCCATCACGTTCCTGGATACCAGCATGGACGTGAAATTCTGGGGTGTGAGGTCGGATGTTCCTTCCTCGCTTTCGACAGAGGAAATGCAGTCCAGAGTCAAGCAGGCTGTTCTATTCGCGCACGAAGCCTGGAAGGTAAACCCCGATCTTCCGCCGGATGAAGTCATTGCGTCTCTTCCGGTTCATATCAAACGTCTCATAGGTGGAGAAACGCGCTGCCTCGAAATCACGGCGGGAACAGACCGCATCATCATAGATGTAGGCACAGGCGCTCGCAGGCTTGGCTATGATTTGATGATGCGCGGAGTGAAGGGCGAATTCAATGTAATCCTGACATCCACTCGTTGGGATCACGTGCAGGGTTGGCCTTTCTTTGTTCCCGTTTATATTCCAGGAAATTCATTCACTCTTTTTTCATCTGTGAGCGACCTGCGCGAAAGAATGGAACGCCAGCAAGATTTTGCGTTCTTCCCCGTGGGGTTTCAAGAAAGCCCCTCTACGAAGACGTTTGCAGTTCTCACGGAGACTTCGCAGCACATTCAGTCGTTTCAGGTGCAATGCTTTCGCGCGCTCGATGCCATGTCCTCGGATTCTCTGAGAATCACTCATTCTGGCAGGACTCTCTTACTCGCCAGTGCGGCACTCATTCGA
>Ga0268298_10006133_pt1 | contig 10990 bp, 9 predicted proteins | sample WWTPWeurt_MetaG_FD_194462 | JGI IMG/M metagenome (GOLD analysis project Ga0268298, IMG submission 194462) | Activated sludge microbial communities from WWTP in Nijmegen, Gelderland, Netherland - WWTP Weurt | ecosystem: Engineered > WWTP > Aerobic digester > Activated sludge | place: Netherlands... | reverse complement strand
TGTGGCCTCGCCGGTGGCGCCCAGGCGGCGGATGGCCTTGGTTCCGAAGCGGTAGAACAGGAAGACGGTGAGGGCCGCCAGCCCGATGCCGCAGCTCGTGGCCAGGAAGCTGGTGAAGGTCTGCGGGTGCCAGATGGGCCCCCGCGGCACCAGGCTGAGCGTCACGGCGATGGAGCCCGGTCCCGCCGTGAAGGGCATGGTGAGCGGGAAGAAGGCCTTGTCCAGCAGGACAGTCTGCAGCTCGGCCTTGTCGGATTCGCTCACGCGGGGATCCCTGTTCAGCATCCGCCAGGCGCTGTGGAAGACCAGCAGCCCGCCTGCGATGGCGATGACGGGGATGGAGATGCCCAGCAGCTTGAGCGCCCAGCCGCCCAGCACCAGCAGCAGCGTGAGGAAAGCCCAGGTGTAGAAGCCGATGAGGGCCGCCAGGTGGTTGCGCTGCTCGTCCCGCACGCCGCTGGTGAGCTGCAGGAAGATGGGCGCCATGGCCGGCGGGTTCAGGATGGGGAAGAGCGCCAGGAAGGCGAACAGCATGGTGTTCAGGAAGAGGGCCAAGCCGGGCTCCGCTCAGGCACATGCCTGCAGCGATCCTACCCATTCCCAGGCCATGCAGGGCAACCTTACGCGATACTTGTGTCAGCTGCACCGTGGAGGACGCCATGCCCGATTCCGGAACCACCCGCCGCGACCTGTTCAAGCTCGGCGCCGCCGCCACGGCAGGGCTGCTCGCCACCCGGCTGGGCGCGCTGGAACCCCGCGAAGCAGCGCTGCCGAAGCTCCCGTCGGCCGCCCCATTCAACCCCGTCACGGCGGGCGCCATGCCCACCCGCAACCTGGGCCGCACGGGGCACCTGGTGGGCCTCTTCAGCCTGGGCGGCCAAGCCGCCATCGAGAAGGCGGACAACGAGAAAGTGGCCATCCCCCTCATCGAGCGGGCCCTGGATCTGGGTGTGAACTACCTGGACACCTCCGCCCGCTACGGCGGTGACGCCCGCTGGAGCGAGCAGTACTTCGGGCAGGTCATGAAGCGGCGGCGCAAGGAGGCCTTCCTCGCCACCAAGACTCACGACCGCACGGCGGACGGCTCCCTGCGCATCCTCGAGACCTCCCTCAAGCTGCTGCAGACCGACCATGTGGACCTCTGGCAGCTGCACGCCATGAGCACCATGAAGGATGTGGACGCTGTCTGCGCCAAGGGCGGCGCGCTGGAGGCCTTCCAGAAGGCCAGAGACCAGAAGCTCGTGCGCTTCCTGGGCCTCAGCGGCCACACCGATCCCGACATCCTCGCCGAGGCCATCCGCCGCTTCCCCTTCGACTGCGTGCTCATGGCCTTCAACGCCGCCGACACCTGGCACCTGCCCTTCAAGAAGACCCTGCTGCCCCTGGCTCTCGAAAAGGAGATGGGCATCATCGGCATGAAGATCCCCGCCCGGGGCCGCATTCTCGAAGGCGTCCAGCCCCCGCCCCCCGACAAGCAGCGGGGCACCGCCAAGCACGACCGCCCCGGCACCCTCACCATGAAGGAGGCCATGCGCTACACCCTGAGCCACCCCGTGAGCACCGTCATCATCGGCGTGGACAACATCGCCCAGCTCGAAGAGAACATCCGCATCGCCCGCGAGTTCACACCACTGAACGCCGCACAGCTGGAGGCCATGGAACAGAAGGTGAAGCCGGTCTATGGGCAGGCGTCATGGTACAAGCGGGACGCGCCGGCGAATCCGGGAAGATAGTGTTGATTGACCATAATTAGGTGTACCAGGCTCACGAGGATGGACGATGCTGTTTCCGCTGCGATATGACCCTTCAGAGTGGAACGGCCCGCGGGCGAAACAGTACTCCGACCGCTCCGACGCATTTCAGCAGGTGGTGGGCGACCTTCTCCGCGAACATTTCAGATGGCGCGCCAGCGTTTCACCAACGGAAGGGCGTGATGGCTCTATCGACGCATTCGTAGATGAAAGCCCGGGCAGTCCTCTGGCGCTCGTCGGCCTGCCTGCGCCGCAGATCGTCGAATGCAAAGACCATGACGACTCGCGTGGGAGCTTCTTTACCAATGTGGTCGCAGGCTGGTCCAGAGTCTCTCAGAAGCTCCTTCGGCAGGCTGATTCTGGATGGGACGGACACTTTCGGCCGTGGAAACGGGCCAGAAGCTATATCTATTGCCTCAGTGGGGTTCTTGCAACTCAGGAAGACCGGGACAAACTGAATCGGACGATCGTTCAGTTCTTTGATGGGCTGCCGGCATCGCAGCGTCCACCTCTGGAGGGCATTCGGGTGCTCGACTGGTCTGACCTACGAGCCCTGTTTGACCAATTTCCTCGAGTCGCTGACCAATGGCTTGGTACTGGCTTACCGCTCGTTCAGAGCCATGCAGAGTACTGCGCGAGCCTGACCAGCTTTCGTCGCCACCTGCTGCAAGGATCACTTCCATTTGTCGAGCCTACAGAAGACCATGTGCAACCGAAGGCTATCCTTACTCGTCTAGGGGCACTGGCAGGGACCGGCGGCATAATCCTCAAAGGAGTAGGGGGAGTTGGTAAGACGCGCACCTCACTGGAAGTTGCGCACCTAGCCGAGGCAAGCGGATGGCGTGTGCTTCATGCGTTACCGGGCGAGCCGGGAGTGACTGCAGAAGATCTTGCAGCGACCGTGCTGTCGCAACGAGCCCCCACACTCTTGGTATTTGACTACCTGGACCAGATGCCTCGGCTAGACCCGGGGAGCATGAGAAGGCGACTACTACCTGAGGCAGTGAGACTGGGCGTTCGGTTGGCCTTCCTCGCCAATCTTCGGCCATCGTCCTTACGCCGAGCGAACGCCGAGCGAGACGCCCTCTTCCCTGAGGAGGTTCTCCTCCAACCCTCGGCGCACCAGGGTGCCGGAATCACGGGAACCGTCATAGATCGCATAGCACCGCTCGCAGTGGCTCAGTTGGGTCGAGAACGGGTGCGCGAACTCTGCGGCGAGCGGCCCATTATCGCGATCCTGATCGCCGAGGAATTGCAGCGGCGAGTCGCGACCGGGACTCTGGGGTCGGCGCTCGGATTCCGGCGTGGTGATCTACTGAGTTGGCTGCGCAGGCGACTGATAGAGGACGGACTCGCCATTGAAAGCTCCAGTTTCCTTCCGCCAGAGCCGGATGCAGTTCTTGTGGCCGCTGCTGCCATGCTTGCTGTGGCACCGTTGGGCGAACACGATATGGTAGCCGCAGGTCAAGCCGCATTCGATGCGGCTGGCGGAGGTGACCCCAAGTCAGCAGGCCGTGTGCTTGGTGCATTGCTGAACCTCGGCTGGGTCGAGCGACGTGGTATCGAGCTTGCGGCGGCCCACGACGTTGTCGCAGATGAGGTGCTGGCTCAGGTGTTTTGGGACCGCGCTAGCTTGGCACTACGCGAATCTGCACTCGGATCTTGCCTTGCGGGTGCTCTTTTCCGAGCCCGGGTGCTTGGGCGGTACGCCACAGCCCTGACCCGCCTGCTCGGACCCGAGGAGGCTGAAACCGCGGCCGAAGCACAGCTTCGACAGAAGGCGGGCACCTGGCTGCGAAATCATGGCACTCGTTTGGGTGAAATACTGGTGTCAGCGGAGGTGAGTGAGTCTGCGTACGCTTTGGGTGGGGTCGTCAGCGCGCCTGCCTGGGCAGATGCTTGTGTCGCAGCATGGGGAGACATCGTCACTCCGTGGCTTGGACGGTACGGAACGCAAACCGAAGCTCGCCACTTGCTCTACCGGGGATTGAAGGCACTACCAGAACCTGCCCCACCCCAACTGGTCATCGCGGGGCTGGACTGGTTGCAGCAGCACCTGACGTCCAGCGATGCGAGTTTCGTCGTATCGCCCCTCGTTGCCCGGAGCGATCTGGCCGAGCACGCACCGCGCGCCATCACACTCGCGATGGGTTGGTTGGAGAAGTTCTCGACCGCCCCCGAGGCACAGTTCGTCTTTGCCCCCCTGTTGGTTCGGAACGACCTGGCCGAGCACGCACCGCGTGCCATCAAACTCGCCATGGGATGGTTGGAGAAGTTCTCGATCGCCCCCGAAGCGCAGTTTGTCTTCGCCCCAATCCTGGCCCGGAACGATCTGGCAGAGCACTCGCCGCGCGCCATCACGCTCGCCATGGGATGGTTGGAGAAGTTTCCACTCACCCCCGAGGCGGGGTTCGCCTTCAACACCTTGCTGGCCCGGAAGGACCTGGCCGAGCACGCACCGCGTGTCATGACGTTCGCCATTGGCTGGTTGGAGAAGTTCTCGATCGATCCCAAGGCGGAGTTCGTCTTAGACCCACTGCTGGCCAGGGACGACCTGGTCGAGCACGCACCGCGCGCCATCACGCTTGCCATGGGCTGGTTGGAGAAGTTCCCGCAAACGCGCGAAACAGAGTTCGTTCTTAAGCGCCTATTCGGTCGAGGCGAACTGAATGCGGATCAGCGTAGCCAGTGCCTTTCCTTAGCAGTACCGCACCTAGAAGCGTTGGGTGTTGCTCCTGGAGCATCACACCTCCTCAGGGGCTGCCTTCGCGACCGGGCACTCACCGGAGAAGCGGCTCGACTGGTGGTGCGGTTTGGAATCGTGTGGCTGAAGGCGAACCCGCGAGATATTGGTGCGGATTTCGTCTTCAACAGGTTGTTAACTCGACCTGACCTGCCGCTGACCGAGTGGAAGGAAGTATCGGTAATTGCGTTGGCTTGGCTGCGCACTCATGAAAGCACGGCGAACCGGGACCTTAGTTTGGCTGCGCTACTCATCCGGTTCAAACTCCTAGAAAAACCAGAGTTCCGGTTCGTCCTTGAAGAGGCGTGCCAGTGGCTAAGTAATCCACCCAAGGGGGCGCGGCCTCCGGTGAAGCTTCTGAGGCAACTGCGTTACTTCCAACGCGTACATGATCCGGCCGGCGAGATGTTCCCGAGCGAGATTCTGGAGCGCTGGAAGGACGTTGCTCCGGCGGCCATCGAACAACAGCATGCAGCGGACGGCGCTACACGCCGCCGCTGATGCGTAACGCTCGGTGTTCATCCGTATTTGTCAGTGTTCATCGATGTTTATCGGTGACTTTCTTCGTCCCCTAACGCCGAATAAACCTCTACCCGCCGATCCTTCAGCGCCGGAAAGCGTTCGCGCCAGGCTCGGAGCTGGGCCAGGTCGATGTCTCCAATTACCAGCTCCTCGGTGGCGCCCCCCTTGGCGATGACTTCGCCGAAACAGTCGTGCAGGGCTGAGGCGCCGGGATAGTCGAGGCCCAGGGCGTCGCGGCCCACTCGGTTGACACCGCAGATCGCCATTTGGTTCTCGATGGCGCGGGCGGCCAGGAGGGTGGACCAGGCGGTGATGCGCCGGGCGGGCCAGTTGGCGGGGATGAAGACCACCTCCGCGCCCTGGGCCGCCAGGGCGCGGAAGGGTTCGGGGAAGCGCAGGTCGTAGCAGATCTGCAGGCCGCAGGGGATGCCGTCGATGTTGAAGACGGGGCACTCGGTGCCGCCGCTGTAGTGCCGGTTCTCCTCGCCGTAGGAGAAGGGGTGGATCTTGCGGTAGACCGCCACCAGGGCGCCGTCCGGCGCTGTGACGAAGGCGGCGTTGCGGGGGCGGGGCGCGTGGGCCTCCACCATGGAGCCCACCAGATAGAGCCCGAACTCCCGCGACAGACTGGCCACGGCCTCCACCGTGGGGCCGGGGATCGGTTCGGCGAAGGGCTCCGGCGCCATGGTGAAGCCCAGGGTGAACAGCTCCGGAAACACCACCACGCGCGCACCCGCGCGGGCCGCCTCTTCGACGAACCCGCGGGCCCGGGCCAGGTTGGCGGCGGGCTCCTGCCAGACCGTGTCCTGCTGGATGAGGGCGACGCGGAGATTGGTGGGCATGGCGGGATGGTACGGCATGGCCTCTGGGAAGCCTATCCCTCCGCGGTGAGCTCCCGCTCGAGCAGGGCCCAGACGCAGGACTCGTTCACCGCCAGGCGAGGCGTCAGTTCCAAGCTAGCCACCCGCCAGCCCTGCCGTCCCTGCTCATTGAGGGCGGCCTCGATCTGAGGCGGATGGGGATATTTGGGGTCGAGAGGGATCTGCAGGGCGCGATAGGTATAGCGGGTCATGGCTGCCTCCTAGCGCCAGTCTCGGAGTCCCGCGTAACAGAGCTGTGAACCCCTGCTGAAGCACCCTGGGCGACCGCCGAGTGGCTGGACCTCAGGGGCGAGCGGGTTGGGTCGTTAATCGTCCCGGGTCCAGCAGGCCTGCCTGGGTCTTGCCGAGGAACACCTCCGCCGCCAGCGCTCCCACCGCCAGGCCGCTGGTCATGCCGTGGCCGCCGAGGCCCGCGGACCAGAAGAGGCGGGGATTCCAGGGATCCCAGCCCAGGACGAAGCGGCGATCCGGCGCGAAGGTGCGCAGGCCGGTCCAGTACCGCGTGACGGGGCGCTCGGCCAGGTGCGGGGCCAGCTCGCGGAGGCTCGCGAAGAGGCCCTCCAGCACGGCGGGGTCGGTGTCGGGCTGGCGGCCCCGGGGGGGCAGGGGCACGGCCACCTCTTCGCAGGGGCACATGAGCAGGCCACCACTTTCCGGGCGCAGGTAGAAGGGGCGGTCCACCCACCAGGCCCAGGGCTCTAGCTGGGGATGGGCGGCGCCGCTCCACACCAGGGAGCGGCGCAGGGGCGTGAACGCGAGCTGGGAGCCCGCGCTGCGGCCCAGCTCGCCGGCCCAGGCGCCGGCGGCGATGGCCAGTCGCTTCGCATGCAGGGGACCGCGATCCGTCTCGAGGTCGAAGCCCGTCCCCGTGGGCTTGAGATTCAGCAGACCGCAGCCGAAGCGCAGGTCTGCGCCACCCGCCCGGGCGGCTTCCGCGCAGGTGCGCAGCAGGCCCGCGATGTCGATGACGCCGTCGCCGGGGATGGCCAGGTGTTCCGCCGCCTTCAGGCCGGGCAGGGGGATGCCCTCGCCGCGGCGGACCTCCACGCCGTGCCGCTCGGCCTCGGCCTCGAAGGCCGCCAGGGGACCGGGGTCGGCGCTCACCAGCAGGCCGCCGCTCGCGGTCAGCAGGCCGGCCGCGGCGAGCCGCCGCCGCCCCTCCACCGCCAGGGCCGTGTGCTCGTCCCGGCCGGTGAGGGTGCGGGCCACGGCGGCGTTGTGGCCGCTGGCATAGGTGCCGGGCTGGTCCTCGCGGTCCAGGAGAACGATCCCCGGCTGGCCGGCCCCGGCCAGGTGGCAGGCGAGGCCCAGCCCCGCGATGCCGCCCCCGATGATCACAACCTCTGCCGTTTCAACCGTGCCCATGGAACCATCCTAGCGCCGATGCCCGTTCCGCCTGTCTTCAGGGGGACCGCGCCCGGCCGCCCCTGTGACCCCGGTCAAGGATTCCGTGTTGCCACAGGGGTGGAAGGCCTATGATGGGAAGCATCCGGAGGTTTCTCCGTGCGGTCGATCCTGCGCGCCATCCTTGCCATCGTGCTGCTCCTGGGCGGCGGGGCAGGGGCCTGGGCGCCGGCGGAGGCCCACCAGGCCTGCTGCTGCGGCATGCCCAGCGGCGTCGAGAACAGCTGCCCCTGCCCGCAGCCGGAAGGCAGCCGGACGCCCCGGGGCGCCTGCTCCGAGCGCCAGGCGCCCGTGGTCCAGGCCGCCTCGCGTCAGGCCGAGCAGAGCCAGCGCCGGACGGAACCGCGGCCCGAGCCCGCCGGCTGGGCCCGCACGGCCACCACGGCGCCCGAGGGCCTGGCCCTTCCCGCCGCCCGCGGCCGCGACCCGGACCTGGGACGCCACCTGGCCCATCTGAGCACCTTCCGGATCTGATCGGGGCTGAGTGAAGCTTCGCCTGCCTGCGGGCGGGCCGTTCCTCGTTCCCTCTCCGGAGTCCCCATGCGCATGCTGCCGCGCCTGGTTCCGGCCCTGGTGCTCGCCGCACCGGGCCTGGCCCAGGTACCTCCTTCCGAATCCCCGACCCCCGACCCCGTCCTGGCGGCCCTCCTGCGTGAGACGCTGGCGGTCCACCCCGATGTGCAGCGCGCCGACGCCTCCCTGCGGATGGAGCAGGAGCGCGTGCCCCAGGCCGGCGTGCTGCCCGACCCGAGTCTGTCCCTGGGTCTCCAGAACGATGGCTTCAAGCGGCTGGAGGTGGGCCGCATGGAAACCAGCTTCTACAGCGTGGCCTTCACCCAGCCACTGCCCTGGCCCGGGAAGCGGGGGCTGCGCAGGGAGGTCGCCGCCGTGGGGGTGACCCTGTCCGAGGCCACCCGCGCCCGCGTCCAGCTGGGGCTGGAAGCCGATGTGCGCCGCGGCTATGCCGCGCTGCTGCTGATCCGCGGCCAGAAGCGGCTCCTCGACCAGCAGGCCGTGCTCCTCGAGCAGGCCGAACAGCTGGTGCGCACCCGCTACGAAGTGGGGCAGGGCAGCCAGGTGGACCTGCTGCGGACCCAGCTGGAGCGCACCAGGCTCCAGCAGTCGGTCTGGAGCCTGGACACCGAGGAGAAGACCGTTCTCGCGGGGCTCAACCGCCTGCGGCAGCGCGATCCCGCGGATCCCATCCCCACCACAGCGCAGCTCGGGGACCTGCCGGATCCCGAGCTGCCGACGCCCGCGGCCATCGAGGGCCTGAGCCCCGAGCTGGCGGGCGCGCGGGCCGGCGTCAAGCAGACCGAGAAGCTGCTGGACCTGGCGAAGCTGGACCGGCGCCCGGATTTCGCGGTCACCGCCGGGCTCATGCCCCGGGGCGGCCTGGATCCCATGTGGCAGGTGGGCGTGAGCATCTCGCTGCCCATCTACGGCCGCCACAAGCAGCAGCGCGCCGTGGCCGAGCACGAGCACCACCGGCAGGGGCAGGGCGCCGAGGTGGAATCGGTGCGGACCCTGCTGCGGCTCCGCACCGAGGAGCGCACCCTGCAGATCCAGCTGCTGCGCCGCACCCGCGATCTCTACCGCGATGGCCTGCTGGTGCAGAGCGAGGCCAGCTTCCGGGCGGCCATGGCCCAGGTGGAGGCGGGCCGCGGCGCCTTCCTCAGCGCCCTGGAGGCCCTCAACGGGTGGATCGGCGACCAGGGCGCCCACCTGCAGACCCTGGCCCAGCTGCAGGCCCAGCACATCGCCCTGCGCGAGGCCGCCCTCGGCCCCACGGTCCCCATCAACGGCGGCTCCCTGGCCTCAGCGGGCCTCTCCTCCGGCGCCGCCGCGCCGGCCGCCTCGAAAGCCACCGCCAAGGTTCCGGGCAAGGCCCAGGACAGCGGCCCCGCCTCCATGAAGATGTAGGAGAAACCCCATGAGCCTCGATCAGCCCACCTTCGATCAGCCCACGCCGCCCCGCGCCTCGCGCCTCCGCACCCTCGGCCTCGTGGCCCTGGGCCTCAGCGCCGGCATCGGCGGCACCCTGCTGCTGCGCCCGGCCCCGAAGCATGACCACGGGGCCGCCGCGGCCGCGCCCAAGAAGCAGATGTTCCAGTGCCCCATGCACCTCGAGATCATCCAGGACCACGCGGGCTCCTGCCCCATCTGCGGCATGGACCTGGTGCCCATGGAGGAGATCGGCGCCAGCGCCTCGGCCGTCGAGGGCCATGCGGCCATCACCATCGACCCCGCCCGCCAGCAGCTCATCGGCCTGCGCACCGAGACCGTGGCCGAGGGCGCCGTGAGCGGCGAGCTCCGCGCCCTGGGCCGGGTGGCGGTGGACGAGACCCGGGTCCGCAAGGTGACCGTGAAGGTGGAGGGCTTCGTCGAGCGCCTCTTCGTGGATTTCGTGGGCAAGCCCGTGGCCAAGGGGCAGCCTCTGTTCAGTTTCTACAGCCCCGAGTTCGTCGCCGCCCAGCGGGAGTATCTGCTGGCGCTGAAGACCCAGCAGGCCCTGGCCGGCGGGACGCTGCAGGGCAGTGGCGGCGACCTGCTGGAGGCCGCGCGGCGCAGGCTGTCGCTGTGGGACGTGCCGAAGGAGGCCATCGACCACCTGGAGAAGAGCGGCGAGGTGCTGCGCACCCTCACGCTGCGCAGCCCCATCTCGGGGGTGGTGACGGTGAAGAACGTGGTGGAGGGCGCCCGGCTCACCCCCGCGGACATCCCCTTCGAGATCACGGACCTCAGCCGCGTCTGGGTGCTGGTGGACATCTACGAGGCGGAGCTGGCCCGCGCCAAAGTGGGCCTGCCCGCCGATCTGATGGTCGAGGCCTCGCCCGGCAAGACCTTCAAGGGGCGGATCGTGTTCGTGGATCCGGTCATGGATCCCAAAAGCCGCACGGCCCGGGCCCGGGTGGAGTTCGCCAATCCCGCCGGCGAGCTCAAGCCCGAGATGTTCGGGGACGTCCTGCTCAGGGGACCGGGCCGCAAGGGCCTGATCGTGCCCCTGGACGCGGTGCTGGACGCCGGCACCACCAAGGTGGTCTTCGTGGCCCTGGGTGAGGGCAAGTTCGAGCCCCGGGAGGTCACCACCGGCACCACGGTGGGCGAGAGGGTCGAGATCCGGTCGGGTCTGCAGGCCGGCGACGCCGTGGTGGTCCGCGCCAACTTCCTGGTGGACTCCGAATCCCGCCTGAAGGCCGTCCTGGCCCAGCTGACCCACAAGCACTGAGCCAAGGAGGATCCAATGACTGGATGCAACCGTGCGCCACAAACCGCCGCAAGAGAACACAAAGGTGGCGGCGACGACCACAAAGAATCCCCAAAAATCATGTCCTTATCGGTGTTCATCGGTGTTCATCGGTGGCTAAAGAATGTTTTCCACCACCGATACACACCGATGAACACCGATAAAAGCCTGATGGGTGATCCTGGCAATCGTTTGCTGTGGCCATTCACTTCAATTGCTGAGGTGACGCCATGAGCGGCCACGCGCACTACGACCCCGAACACCCGACCTTCCTCCAGCGGATCATCCGCTTCTCGGCGGAGAACCGCTGGCTGGTCATGGCCGCCTCGGCGGTGCTCATCGCCATGTCCTTCTGGACCATGCGCAACATCCCCATGGACGCCCTGCCGGACCTCAGCGACACGCAGGTGATCATCTACTCCAAGTGGGACCGCAGCCCCGA
>Ga0268298_10006132_pt1 | contig 10991 bp, 7 predicted proteins | sample WWTPWeurt_MetaG_FD_194462 | JGI IMG/M metagenome (GOLD analysis project Ga0268298, IMG submission 194462) | Activated sludge microbial communities from WWTP in Nijmegen, Gelderland, Netherland - WWTP Weurt | ecosystem: Engineered > WWTP > Aerobic digester > Activated sludge | place: Netherlands... | reverse complement strand
CCGGCGAACCCGTCACCGAGTGCACCGGCGGCATGGAGCGGCTGGACGAGGCGGACCTCGAGCGGGCCTACCGCAGCGGCTGCGACCCCCGCCTGAACCGCAGCCAGAGCCTGGAGATGGCCTTCCTTATCGCGCAGATGATCCGGGTGCCCTGACGAATTCCAGCGCGGCCCTTGGGTCAGCCGCCGATGCGGGACATCTCGACCCGGGGGAGGCCCGGAGTCGCGCTGCGCCGCAGCTCGGAATAGCGGTCCTCGCGACGCTTCCAGTGGAAGGCCAGTAGCGAGGCGAGGTCGGCGTCCCCATGGCCGCTCCGGAGGAAGCCCTTCAGGTCCAGGCCCCCCTCGGCGAAGAGGCAGGTGTAGAGGTGCCCGTCGGCGGAGAGGCGGGCTCGGTCGCAGCTGCGGCAGAAGGGGGCCGTCACCGAGGCGATAAGGCCCACCTCGCCCTTCCCGTCGGCATACTGCCAGCCCCGGGCGACGGCGCCCTGGGTGGTGCGGAGCGGCGTCAGGGGCCACCGGGCGTGGAGGGTGCGGTGCACCTCGTCGGCGGGAACCACGGACTCCAGGCGCCAGCCGTTGCTGGTGCCAACGTCCATGAACTCGATGAAGCGCAGGGTGTGGCCCTGCTCCCGGGCGAAGGCGGCCAGGTCGACGACCTCGTCGTCATTAACGCCGCGCTGCAGGACGCAGTTGAGCTTGAGGGGGCCGAAGCCGGCGGACCTGGCCGCCTCGAGGCCCGCCAGCACCCGGGAGAGCGGAAGGTCGGTGTCGCTGAGGGCCTGGAACCGGTCCGGTCGTAGGGTGTCCAGGCTCACCGTGAGCCGCTGCAGGCCGGCGGAGCGCAGGGCGGGCGCCAGCTCCGGCAGCAGGACGCCGTTGGTCGTGAGGGCGAGGTCGTCGATGCCCGGCACCGCGGCCAGCATTCGCACCAGGGCTGGCAACTCCCGCCGCAGCAGGGGTTCTCCCCCCGTGAGGCGGAGCTTGGAGACGCCCAGCCCTGCGAAGATCCGCACCAGGCGGGTGATCTCCTCGAAGCTGAGCAGGGCCTCGCGAGGAAGGAAGGCATAGTCAGGCCCGAACACGTCCTTGGGCATGCAGTAGGTGCAGCGGAAGTTGCACCGGTCAGTCACCGAAAGGCGAAGGGCCCCGAGGGGGCGGGCCAGGGCATCCAGAACCGTCATGGAGACAGGATAGACCCGGGGGCCCGTGGAGGGTGTGGTTTAGGGCAGGGACCGCGGGTCAAGGTCGTGGTGAGGGTGAAGCATTCCCACGGTAGGGGTCTGCATCAAGCTCCCCCATGACGACACTCCGGAGGTAGTAGCCCGCTTCCGGTCGGTGGACCAGGTTGAAGGACATCCCAGGCTCCAGTCTCCAGATCTTGAAGTCCCGGTATGTGAGGGGCTTGCCCGGCTGACAAACTTCAGGCGGATGATCGGCCAACACCACGAAGACGGGCCCCTCTCCGAGGACTCGACCCAGTCCCTTCTTGTCGATGACCAGGGACGTCCGCTCGTTGACGGCGACGCCCAGGTGCTGTGTGGCGGGGCCGTCCTGGTTCAACCGGGCCAAGAAGGCCAGGGTCCGCCCCATCCGGTCACGGGGAAGGAAGTGGGTGTCGGTGATGACCTGATGCAAGGGGGGCCAGTTGAAGAATCCAGAGGTGAAGGAAATCTCGGGGTTGTAGGGATCAGCCAGGGCCTGTGCAGAGTTGAAATCGCTCCTGGGCTTGAGCTGACAGGCGTCGAATACCAGGCCGCCCATGATCGCGCACCCCGCACTGGTGCCACCCACGGCCCCACCTCTGGCGACCACGGACTTGATGGCCTCTTCGACTCTGGTGCCTTTGAAATGCGTCACGTAGTGGCACTGGTTGCCCCCGGCGAAAAACACCACCTCCGCACGACGGACCGTGGCTTCCACCTCGGCGGCATTGGCGTCCTCTCGACTGGTGATCACCAGGGTCTCCACGGAGTTGACTCCATCCAGGGCGAGGATCCCCTTGTTGTAGCCATCAGCCTGGGACGCGCGGAGCACGACGACATCCACCTTGGCGCCCGGTTGAGGTCCCCGGGCCTGGTCGATCATCCACTGGATGGCCTCCAGGACATCCGGACCGCCTCCGCCGAGGTTGTAGGCGGGCCCGTGGAGAACAGGCTTGGCGTCAATGGTGCTGCCTGAGTGATAGCGGGTCACGGTGGCGTGAACAGCGGCGGGCCCCGCCAGTAGAACCAGCATGAGCCTGATGCCCCATTGCCTGGGTTTATGGCCAATGGGCATGAATGCCTCCAAGCTGGTGCCGCATCCTCGGACCCGGCCTGATCCGGCATGAATGAGGCGGGCGCGGTGGTCTTCTGGATCTGAACGGTTTCATTCTTCTGAGTGGTACAGGGGCTTGGAGATGCGTTCCGCCTCCTTGAAGCGGTGGATGTTCTTGGCGGCGGATTTGGATGCCGTAAGAACTGCCAGAGCATTGGCCATCAGCATGAAACTCGCCAGGCTGTGGGAGTACAAAAGGTTCTCCCCGGAGAGGGGGAAGACCCAGCTGCCCAGCCTGGACAGCGGTGCATCCAGGCGGTCCGTGAAGCCGAGGATGGGAACATGCCGTTCCCTGGCATAGGCGACGGCATCCAGCGTCTCCCGGGAATAGGGATGGAAGCTGAAGGCGATGAGGAGGTCCTTGGCGGACAGCTGGGAGGTCTGGGTGGCGAAGTCGACACTCTGATCGGCCACGGAGGTGAGACCCACCTGGGTCAGGAGATAGGCGAGAACACCGGCCATGTGGCAGGAGATGCCGCGGCCCAGAATCACCCGATGACGCGCTTTGGAGAGGGCGCTCACCACATCCTCCAGGGTCTGGCCGTTCACCTTGCGAAAGGTCGATTCCATGTTGGCGACGTCCCGCCGAAGCACCTCCTCCAGGGTCCGCATGGCGCTGGAGGGCGTTTGCAGAAAGCGCGCCTGCTTGCCCCGCTTCTCACGGGCTTCCGACACCAGTGCCTGGCGCATCTCACCATACCCGGCGTAACCGAGGGTCTGGGCGAACCGCACGGCGGTGGGAACGCTGACCTGCACCTCCTTGGCCAGCCGCTCCGCACTGTTGAAGGCGGCGGCGGGCTCTTCGAGGAGGCGGTTCGCGATGAGTCGCTGCCCGTCGGTCAGGCCGTTCAACTGCTTGGCCAGGCGCTCCATGAAGGGTTCGGATACGTGGGATTTGGTCATGTGGTCAGCCAAGGAATCGGTTCCGACTATGCCAGCCGGGGGCTTACCCCTCCAGGGTGAACCCAAAAGCACGAATGTGAACAAATTCGTACAAATCTGCTTGACGGGGCCCAAATGATGAACATGATTGTTCACATAGTTCATTAACTGAATCGTTTTGTTCATGGAGGCCGCATGGCAACCCCAACTCGTTTGATCACCTACCTGCTTGTCGCCAGTGCCGGCATGACGCTGGTGGGGCAAAGCTCCACCACCTCGGCCCTGGTGGGCGAGGTGAGGAACGCCGCCGGGAAACCGATCCCGGGCGCCACCCTCCACCTCACCTCGGATGCCCTCATGGGCAGCCGCAGCCTGGTCACCACGGCCAATGGCGGCTTCCGGGCCCCGGTGCTGCCCCCGGGCCGTTACCGGGTGACTGTCGAAGCGACCGGCTACACCACTCAGATTCGAGAGGTTGTCCTCACCCTGTCGAACACCATCAGCCTGAACATCACCCTGCCCGATGTGGCGGGTGCGACCGTGGTCGTGGGCGATGCCGTCACGTCCTTGTCGGCGGCACCCCTGGGGACGAACCCGACCTTCAACACCGAGATGCTGGAGTCCCTGCCCGTGAAGCGGGACCTTACCAGTGTCATGAGCCTCACTCCTGGCATCAATGCCGGAGTGGCCTGGGGTGGGGATCGTAGCAACTCGAACGCCTACCTCATCGACGGCATCAATGTGGGTGATGCCCTCTACGGGACCCAGTATGTCTACGTGAACCCCGACTGGTTCTCCGAGATCCAGGTGGGTGGCCTGGGGGCCTCCGCGGAATACGGCGGCTTCAACGGCGGCTACATCAACTCCCTGGTGAAACGCGGGGGCAACACGCTCGACGGCAGCGTGAACGGTTACTACAGCCCCGATGGCTGGCGGTCCCGGCCCAAGCTCAAGGACAGGCGCCTCAAGGACACGTCCATTCCCACGAAGGACTGGGATACGAACATGAACATCGGGGGGGCGATCCTCAAGGACAAGCTCTGGTACTTCGTCTCGGCGGAAAAACAGTACAACTCGACCGCCCCCGTGGGCGCCGCGGCCCCGGTCGAGACCTTGAATCCCAAGTACCTCGGGAAGCTGACCTGGCAGGTGGCCACGAACACCACCATGGACCTGTTCATGGCCTACGATGGGCTCTCCCGCGAGCACCGCGGCATCAACAACCTGATGGAAGCCGTCGCAGCAATCAAGCAGAGCGGCACGGATCGCACCTACGGACTCACCCTGACCCAGTTGATGGGGAATTCGGTGCTGACGGTGAAGGCCTCCGGCTACGCGGGGCAGTATTCCCTGGGAGAGTACCAGCCCGGCTTGGCCTCGGTGGGACTGGGGTCGGGCACCTTCAACGGCCTGAACCTCTTCCGTAATACGCGCTTCCACGATGCCTACCTGTCGGCTCGGGGCACCCTGTCGGTGGTGTGGGATCTCTACCGATCGGGACTGTTCACGGCCAACGACAGCCATGCCTTCCGGGTCGGACTGGAGACGGAACAGGCCCGGGCCGAGCAGGTCAGCTACCGGGTGGGCGGCCTGACCTATGACGGAACCGGCGTTGCCGCCACCCCCACCACCCCTGCCCGGGTCACAACCTACCGGGTCACCCGGGGTGGTGACATCAACATCCGCGAAAACATCGACCGGAATGTGCTCTTCGTGATGGATACCTGGAGCCTGGGCCGCTGGCGGATCCAGCCCGGCCTGCGCTACGAATCCTTCAAGGGGCGGGGCTATGGGACACCCACCATCTGGGACACGGCGGTGTTGGCGCCTCGATTGGGCCTCACCGTGGACTTGCGCGGCGACCAGCGGTACCTGCTCAAGGCGCATCTGGGCCGGTACTTCGACGGTCTCACCGGCGTGTACTTCGACCGCGTGGTCCCCGGTGCCTACAGCCGCACCACCACCCACGCCTGGGGAGCCGCGCCCGGCTATGGCCCCACGACCTTCGACCTCAACAACCCTGAAGCCATTCCCTACAATCCGGTGCCACTCTCCACGGGAACAGACACGAACACCAGTCGCCTCGACCCCAATGTCAAGCACCCCTATACCGACGAGGCCCTGCTCGCATTGGATACCCGGGTGGGCGACAACTGGTCCTTGGGCGTGTCGGTGGTCTACCGGAAAAGCAACCAGCTCCTGGGGCGCAATGACGAGAACCTGACCACCAACACCCTGCCCGGCAACACCGTCTACGACAACTTCACGGGGCAGACCATCCAGGTCTATGGCATCACCAATGTCACGAATCCTGGGCAGAGCTTCGTCATCCGCAACCAACCGGGCTTCCACCGGTCCTACTCGGCGTTCACCTTCAGCTTCGAGCGCAAGCTCACGGGCCACTGGTCCACCGGGGGCAGCTATACCCGTGCCCTGCGGAAGGGGAATACGAACCGCTCGAACGGGTACGACGATGCCTTCGCCAATCCAAACTACCAGATCAATTTCGACGGGAAGCTGCCCGGTTTCAATGACGACGAATTGAAGCTGAGGACGATGTACGTCTTCCCCTGGAAAACCACACTCTCAGTCAGCTACACCTACCTCAGTGGCGAGCACTTCACGCGCACCCTGTCCGCGCCCGCACCGGCGGCACCGGCGGCCAATGCGAACTACACCATCTGGGCCGAGCCGCTGGGGAGTTCCAAATACCCGGGCCGACACCTCCTGGATCTGCATGCCGCCCACAAGGTCACGTTGCCCAGGCTCAGCATCGAGGCCTTCGCCGATGTCTACAACCTGCTCAACATGGGCGACGCCATCAGCTATGGATCCAACACGCGCTCCAACGCGACCCGGGCGTTGACGGCCGCCTCCACCGGCGCCGCCCTGGTAAGCACCACGTACCTCCAGGCGACGGCCCAGGAGGAGGCGCGCAATGTCCGCGTCGGGGTTCGGTTCCGGTTCTAGGCCGCACGCCTCGAGCAGGTCTCCACTAGGCAGGCCATTCAAAGGGATGGTCTGCCTGGACACCCCCCCCCTGGACCCATCGGCCTCAGGTCGGTGATTGGCGAAAGTCACTTCCATGATCCTCATCCAGAACATCGAGACCTATGCCCCCACGCCCATGGGACGGCAGGATTTCCTGCTGATGGGGGAACGCATCGCCCACTTGGGGCCGCTGCCTTCGGTGAACCTGCCGGATCTTGAGGTGATTGATGGGCGTGGCCTCCTGGCCCTGCCCGGGCTCATCGATGGACACGTGCACATCCTCGGCGCCGGGGGCGAGGGAGGCTTTGCCAGCCGGACGCCAGAACTGATGCTGAGCGAAGTGATCCAGGCCGGTGTCACCACGCTGGTGGGTTGCCTGGGCACCGATGGCATCACACGGTCTTTGGCCGGGCTGCTGGCCAAGGCCCGAGGGCTCGAGGAAGAGGGCATCTCCACGTGGATCTACACAGGCTCCTACGGCCTTCCCATCGTGAACCTCACCGGGGGGGTGGAATCCGACCTGTTGATCATCGACAAGGTTCTGGGCGTGGGCGAGGTGGCCATCTCGGACCACCGCAGCTCCCAGCCGACCCACGAGGACCTGTGCCGCCTGGCGGGCGAGACCCGCCGTGGCGGCATGCTCTCGGGCAAGGCCGGGCTGGTGCATTTCCATCTGGGCGATGGATCGCGCGGGCTCGCCCCCCTGCGCCGGATCTTGGACGAGACGGAAATCCCCATGTCCCAGTTCCTGCCCACCCATATCAACCGGAACCCGGAATTGCTGATGGAAGGCGGCTCCTACGCCCGATCGGGGGGACTCGTGGATCTCACCACCTCGGCGCCGCCTCCGGAGTCCGGAACCCGTCAGATTGCTGCGTCCCGCGCCTACAAGCAGCTGCTGGATGGAGGGGTGCCGGCTGAGCGGGTCACCATGACCTCGGACGGGCAGGGGAGTCTGCCGGAGTACGACGCGGGGGGCGTCTACTCCGGCATGGGGGTGGGGCGCATGCGTTCCCTGTTCGAAGCCTTCCGGGAAGCCGTCCAGAGCGAAGGCCTCGACCTTGGCACGGCGCTCCTCCCCTGCACCGAGAACCCGGCTCGCATCCTCAAGCTGGGGAGGAAGGGACGCCTGGCCACCGGCCAGGACGCCGATCTCATCCTGGTGGAGCGCGACACGCTGGCCCTGCACACGGTCATCGCCAAGGGGCGCCTCCTCATGTCCAAGGGTGAGCTGAAGGCCCGTGGCACCTTCGAGCGGGGCTGATCCATGCTGGGCGGCTCCTCTTCCTGGCGGGGACGGTTCCTGGGTGCGGATTCCCTGGCGGAGTTCACCACTCGGGCCATCTTCACCGGCATCCTCCTTGGCGTGACCTTTGGTGCGGCCAACGCCTACCTGGGATTGCGGGTGGGCATGACCATCTCTGCCTCCATTCCGGCCACCGTTCTCACCATCGCCCTCTTCCGTCTGCTGCGGATCAAGGGGACGCTGCTGGAAGCCAACATGGCCAAGACCGTGGCTTCCGCCTCGACTTCATTGGCCACCGGCACCATCTTCACAATTCCCGCCCTCTTCCTATGGGGCATCACGCCGCCTTTCCTCCAGGTGGTGGCCCTCTGCTTCCTGGGCGGGGTCTTCGGGATCATGGCCATGATCCCCCTGCGGCGACTCCTCATCGTCCAGTCCGCCGGAGAGCTGCCTTATCCCGAAGGGGCGGCCTGCGCGGAAGTGCTCCATGCCGCCTACGCCGGGGCCACCGGTGGCGCCTGGATCTTCTACGGCATCGGCATCGGTTTCGCGTTGAAGCTGGCGATCTCACTCGTCTACCTTTTGCCCGCGGAGATCGGCATCCACCTTCCCCTGCTGCCGAAGGCCTACCTGGTCACGGCCGTGGCGCCAGCCCTCATGGGCATCGGCTACATCCTGGGGTTCAAGCGCTCGGCGGTCATCGTGTCCGGGGCGGCCCTGGCTTCGCTGGTGCTGATCCCCATGATCGCCCACTTTGGTGCAGGGCTGGTCCAGCCCGTGGCCCCGGAAACGACCGCCCTGATTGGGGACATGACCGATGGTCAGATCTGGAAGGCCTATGTGCGCTACATCGGCGCCGGTGCCGTGGCGGCGGCTGGCCTCTACACGGTGGTCCAGACGCTTCCCACCATCGCCCGCACGTTCTTGTCCGTGCTGCAAGGACTCCTGCGCCGGGAGGATGCTGTCACCTCGACTCCTGTCCGCACGGATCGCGACCTGCCTGGGAGCCTGGTGATGGGGGGCCTCCTGCTGGTCCTGATGGTTGCGGCCTTCGTGCCCGGGGTCTTCGGCCAGGGCATGCCCCTCCTGCCTCGACTCATCTGCGCCCTGGGCGTGGGGGTGTGCGGCGTGCTGTTCGTGACCGTGGCGGCCCGCATCGTGGGTCTCATCGGCGTCTCATCCCAGCCCACCTCCGGCATCACCCTCATCACCCTCATGCTGGTCTCGTTCCTGTTCGTCCTGGCGGGCTGGAAGGGCACGGCGGCCATGGCGGCGGTGCTCACCGTGGGCACCATCGTGGCCATCGCGGCCTCGAAGGCGGGAGACATCTCCCAGGACCTAAAGACCGGCGCCATGGTGGGGGCCACACCCGCGCTACAGCAGCTGGGGCAGCTCATCGGCGCCGCCTGCGCCTGCTGGGCCGTGGCTGCCACGGTGCTGCTGCTGGGGAAGGTCTATACCTTCGGGTCTCAGGAGTTGCCGGCCCCCCAGGCCATGCTCATGAAGACGGTCATCGAGGGCGTACTCTCCGGCAACCTGCCCTGGCCACTGGTGCTCATGGGCGTGGGAGTCACGCTGCCGGTCATCCTGTGCGGCATCTCGGCACTGTCCTTTGCCATTGGCGTCTACCTGCCCCTCGCCTCCATGGCGGCCATCTTCCTGGGCGGGTGTGTACGCAGGCTGGTGGACCAGCATCGGGCCGCCCGCGCCGAGTCCACCGGGGATGAAGGTGATCCGGGCATTCTCGCGGCTTCGGGGCTGGTGGCGGGTGAAGGTCTTGCCGGGGTGGTGGTGGCGGCCCTGGTGGCCGGAAAGGTCGTCCAAAGCGGAGGCCGCCCCTTGGTCGGGGGGGGCCCAGGTCAACTTCTTGGCCTTGCAACCATGCTGCTGGTGGGCCTGTTCCTGTGGCTGGCAGCCGCCAGGCGTCAGTCCCGGTCTCGCAGCCTGCCGGACGGCAGCGTGTAGGAATCCCGCCTTCAGTCCTGGCATCGCGGTGGCCGTGCGAGCCCTGGGGAATCCACATCTCTGCGGCATAAATCCCCCCGTGCGGTCACAATGGATTGTTTGGGTGGACTTGCAGATATGGGCTTTTTTGACCGATTCCGTTCCCGCGCCGACGAGGCGCCCCTTCCGGGCCTGGAAGCCCTGCTGGAGGCCCGGGGTCTGTCCACTGAGCTGCCCGGGCTGGCGGCCCTGGCCCCGGCCTTCGAAGCCCACCGCAAGGCAGAGGAGCGGGAGTCCTGGGCCGCGGCCGTTGCCGAGCTCCACGGGCAGGGCCTGCCCCTACCCGAGCCCTGGGTCGAGGCCCAGGATCACCTGCTTCCAGAGCTGGTGCCCGCCTGGCAGGCCGAGCGCGAGGGACGCTGGTGCCGCGGCTTCATCGACGGCCTGAGCCAGCGGGTCCGTGTGGGCGACATGGTCATGCCCGCCGCCTGGCTGATCCTCTGGGACCAGTCCGCCGACGACGTGCTGGACCTGGCCCTGGATCACCTTCGCCACCGAAGCGCAGGCACCTTCGAGCGCCTGCCCTCCGGGGCCTACCGCAGCCCCTGGCGCGATGGTCTCGACGCCGCGCGGCTGCTGCTGCCCGGGGTGTGGCAGGGACTCTTCAAGGATCAGCACCCCTTCCTCGCCATCCCCGCGGCCGATACCCTCCTGGCCGTGCCGCAGATTCTGCTGCCCAAGCTCATGGACGAGGTGGGCCGCAGCCTCCAGTCCGGCGCGAAGCCCCTGCAGCTGGCGGTCATCGAGCGCATCGGCGACCAGCTGATGACCGCCCGGCTGCAGGATCCCCACCCCATGTCGGCGCCCCAGCGGGAACTGAAGCACATGGACCTGCTGCAGGCACTGCGGCAGCAGGAGCAGGATCTGGATCCGGCGCTGGGCCTTCCTGCCACGGTCTCCATGGTGAAGACCAGCCAGGGCAAGCCGCTCACCATGGCCCTCTGGAACGAAGGCGCACCCATCCTGCTGCCCGAGACGGATCTCATCGCCTTCTCGGCCCGCAACGGTGAGCCGCTGGGCATCTTCGCCCGCCAGACCCTGCCCCGCATCCAGGAGCTCAGGGGCGAGGCCGTCACCATCTGGGGGCCGCGCCGCGTGCGCTACGAGGGCTTCCCGACTGCGGAGCAGCTGTCCCGGCTGGAGCAGTTCGCCAACGCCGAGCAGATGAAGTCCCTCCAGACCCCGGCGGGCAACCGGCCGGCAGCGCCCCGACCCGGTTCTGGTGCGCCTTTCAATGCCCAGGGGGCCGCGCCGCTGCCACGCCACCTCCAGGGTGCGGGACTGGGTGTGCAGGACTCCGAGTGATGCTGCCGGGGTGGCCGCTCCTCCTAATGCTTCAGGACGCCCCGCCCCCGCCAGCGACGCCCAGACAGATCAAGGCCTTGAACTCAGTGGTCCTGGTGCAAGGCCGGCTCGGCGGATCCCGCATCCAGCAGGGAAGCGGGGTGGTGGTCGCGCCGTTTCTCGTGGCGACCAACGCCCACGTGGTGGAGGGCACCCAGGGCCTCACGGTGAAGCAGGGCCAGTCCACCTGGGCCGTGAGCCAGGTC
>Ga0268298_10006131_pt1 | contig 10993 bp, 10 predicted proteins | sample WWTPWeurt_MetaG_FD_194462 | JGI IMG/M metagenome (GOLD analysis project Ga0268298, IMG submission 194462) | Activated sludge microbial communities from WWTP in Nijmegen, Gelderland, Netherland - WWTP Weurt | ecosystem: Engineered > WWTP > Aerobic digester > Activated sludge | place... | reverse complement strand
AGGGCCTGGAGCAGCTTCACCGCTTCGGCGACGATCTCAACCCCGATGCCATCACCAGGGAGTATCAGAATCTTGTGGCTCATAAGTTCTTGTTTATCTCATTCTCGTCAGCAGGGACGGGTGCCCCTCGCCCCGCGCTGGACAGCGCCGTGGGGAAAACCCAAACCCGAATAGTTACTTGTTCAGCGAAAGATCGACGAACAACCAGGGCGCCTGACGCCGATGCCGCTCTTCATAGCCGCGGATGTCGTCCAGGTGTTCCAGGGTCAGACCGATGTCGTCCAGACCTTCCAGCAGGCAATGACGTCTGAAGTCGTCTACCTCGAAGCCCAACCGCCGCTGATCCGGCAACAGAATTTCCCGCGCCCGCAGATCGACGCTGAGCGTCAAGGGATCTTCTGCCGTCGCCAGGCGGAACAGCTCATCCACCTCCGACCCCGGCAGCACGATGGGGAGGATACCGTTTTTGAAGCAATTATTGAAAAAGATATCGGCGAAACTGGGCGCAATGATCACCCGGAACCCCTGATCCAGTAAGGCCCAGGGGGCATGCTCCCGGGAAGAGCCGCAACCGAAATTGTCCCGTGCGAGCAGGATCCGTGCCCCGAGGTAGCGGGGGTCATTGAGGATGAAATCCGGGTTCAAGGGACGAGGGGTGCAGTCCATCCCCGGTTCACCATGATCCAGGTAGCGCCATTCGTCAAAGAGATAGGGTCCAAAACCGCTGCGGCGGATGGACTTGAGAAATTGCTTGGGAATGATGGCGTCCGTATCCACATTGGAACGATCCAGGGGACAGACGACACTCTCGATGCTGGTAAATCTCTCCATCGCCTTTAACCTCATTGGGCCGCTTTTTGAATGGACTCACCGGCCTTTTCGATGTCCTTGCCTACGCCCTTGACGGTTTCACAACCGCCGAGCATCCCCAGCAGCATCCCGCCGAGCAGGAATATCAATACCTTTGCCATGACGGTTTTCCCCGGGGTGTCGTAGCTACTTTCGCCACCGCATTATTCACCAAAATGACGGACATCCACAAAATGACCGGCGATGGCCGCCGCCGCCGCCATGGCCGGACTCACCAGATGGGTGCGTCCCCCCTGACCCTGACGGCCCTCGAAGTTGCGGTTGGAGGTGGAGGCGCAACGCTCGCCCGGCTCCAGGCGGTCGGCGTTCATGGCCAGACACATGGAACACCCCGGATCCCGCCATTCAAAACCCGCGTCAATAAAGATGCGGTGCAATCCTTCCTGCTCCGCCTGTCGCTTCACCAGACCGGACCCAGGCACCACCAGCGCCAGCTTGATACTGGGCGCTACCCGGCGACCCGCCACCAGGGCAGCGGCCGCCCGTAAGTCTTCGATGCGTCCGTTGGTGCAGGAGCCGATGAACACCTTGTCGGGTCGGATGGCGGTGATCGGTGTCCCCGCTTCCAAGCCCATGTAGGCGAGGGCGCGTCTCATCCCCTCGGCCCTGATCGGATCGGACAGGGTCTCTGGATCCGGCACTCGATCGGTGACCGCCACCACCATCTCTGGCGAAGTACCCCAGGTCACCTGGGGTGGGATAGCGGCAGCAAGGATCTCGACCTCGCGATCGAATATCGCACCGGGATCGCTGTGTAGTTCACGCCAGGTCGCTATCGCCCGCTCCCAGAGTTCGCCCTTGGGGGTATAGGTACGCCCCTGTACATAGTCGATGGTCTTGTCATCGACGGCGATGAGACCGGCCCGAGCCCCCGCCTCGATGGTCATGTTGCAGACCGTCATGCGGCCTTCCATGGACAGCGAGCGGATCGCCTCGCCGGCAAACTCGATGACATAGCCGGTGCCGCCCGCGGTGCCGATATGACCGATGATGGCGAGCACTATGTCCTTGGCGGTGACCCCCGGCCCAAGCTTGCCGCTGATCCTGACGCGCATACTCTTGGGTTTTTTCTGGATCAGACACTGGGTGGCGAGCACATGCTCCACCTCCGAGGTGCCGATGCCGAAGGCGAGGGCGCCAAAGGCCCCATGGGTGGAGGTATGGGAGTCGCCGCAGACCAGGGTCATACCCGGTAATGTGGCGCCCTGTTCGGGGCCGATGACATGCACGATCCCCTGGCGGTCATCGTCCATACGGAACTCGGTGATGCCGAAGTCACGACAGTTCTGGTCCAGGGTCTCCACCTGGAGGCGGGACACCGGATCGGTAATCCCTGCGGAGCGATTGTTCGTGGGGACATTATGGTCGGGCGTGGCCAGATTGGCCCCGGCCCGCCAGGGTTGGCGACCGGCCAGGCGCAGCCCCTCGAAGGCTTGGGGCGAGGTCACCTCGTGGACCAGATGACGATCAATGTAGAGTAGTGCCGTGCCGTGCTCGTCGTAACGGACGACGTGGTCGTCCCAGAGCTTATCGAAAAGGGTTCGCGGTGCCATGGACCTCTCCTTTACTCAATAGCGGCAAAGATAAAGCCTGATGATCCATAAAACAAATTCATATTTCTCATAAGAGCCATTCCGCATGAGAATAGACGCCGTCCTTGAGCCATCGGGGGAGAAGTCCAATGGAAATCAGTTGGCTGCAGGCCTTCGTCAGCGCCGCCACGGAGGGCTCGTTTTCCGCGGCGGCGGCCCGGCTCTATCTTACCCAACCGGCCGTCAGCAAGCGCATCGCCGCTATCGAAACTGAGCTGGGGGCGCCGCTGTTCGACCGTCTTGGCCGCATGGTGGTGCTTACCGAGGCCGGTCGGGTGCTCTTGCCCCGGGCGCGGGAACTCCTCGCCCGGGCGGCCGAGATGCGGCATCTGGTGTCCGACCTCGCCGGCGAGGTGGGTGGACCGCTGCTCATGGGTACCAGCCACCATGTCGGACTGCGTCGTCTGCCGCCCTATTTGAAGCAGTATCGGCGACTCTATCCGGGGGTGGGTCTGGAGATCCGCTTCATGGATTCGGAAGCGGCCTGTCAGGGGGTGGTCGGCGGAGATCTGGAGTTGGCGGTGGTCACCTTACCGAACGGGCCTCCCAGCCCGTTGCTGGCCAGACCCATTTGGCGGGATCCCCTGGCCTTTGTCGTGGCGCCGGATCATCCCCTGGCCGCCGCGGCCACCACCAGGCTGGTCACCTTGGTCGGTTATCCCGCCGTGCTTCCCGGGCAGGGCACCTATACCCGGGCCATTCTCGAACGGGTGCTGGTCAGCGCCGGGCTTGAACTCGAGGTCGGCATGTCGACCAATTATCTGGAAACCCTCAAGATGCTGGTCACTACCGGGCTGGGTTGGAGCCTGCTGCCGGAGTCCATGCTGGATCAAGATCTGTGTGTGCTGGATGTGGAAGGTGTGAAGTTGAATCGGTCCCTGGGGGTGGTGTTTCATGCCGGTCGTCGACTTTCGAGTCCGGGACGGGCGTTGTTGGAACTGCTTGAAGCTGGAGCCTGATGGCCTTTGGTTTTGCTGATTGAGGGGGATGGAGTAAGTGAATCGCTTGGCTCTATGCAATGCTGCTTGGAAATACTTTGCCGCCTGGGTCGTCGGGCGGTTGGTTGTCATCGCCAAGGGCGCGGTCCGGCTGTTGGGAATGATCGTCCCGCTTTTGACCCTGAGTCTGTTCCCCTGGGGGGCTCCCGCCCTGGCCGCCGAGGTCATCCAGCATCGTCTGGATGTGAGCATCGACCCGGCCAGCCATCGGTTTTCGGCGCGGGATGAGCTCAGTCTGCCAGCCCCGATATCGGGGTCCATCCGCTTCCGACTCCATCCGGGACTGCAACCCCGGGTCAGCGAGCCGGGGGCCAGATTGCGTTTACTGGGAGAGGGGGCTCAAGCGGAGCGGACGGAGGAATACGAACTGGTCTTCCCTGAAGGACGACATGGGGTCCGGATCGAATATGGCGGCGAGATCCACCAAGCCATCGCGCCCCAGGGCCAGGACTATGGTCGCGAGATGGGAGCCACCTCGGGGATCATCGCCCCGGAAGGGATATTTCTCTCCGGGGCCTCCTACTGGTATCCGGAGATCGCCGGGGCCGTAGTCAAGTTCGAGCTGCGGGTGCATCTCCCGCCGGGATGGCGGTCGGTGAGCCAGGGCCTGAGCCCGCCCCAGGAGGCCGCGTCCGAGCATGACGGCGAAGTCTGGCGCAGCGACCAACCCCAGGAGGAGATCTATCTCATCGCCGGGCCTTTTACCCGCTACCGCCATCCGGCGGGTCCGGTCGAGGCCATGGTGTTTCTGCGTTCGCCCGACCCCGAACTGGCACAGTCCTATCTCGAGGCCACCAGCCGTTATCTGGAGCTCTACCGGCGACTGCTGGGTGACTATCCCTACGGCAAGTTCGCCCTGGTGGAGAATTTTTGGGAGACGGGCTACGGTATGCCTTCCTTCACCCTGCTCGGGTCCAAGGTCATCCGCCTGCCCTTCATCCTCCAATCTTCCTATCCCCATGAAATCTTGCACAATTGGTGGGGTAACGGGGTTTATGTGGACGCTGGGAGCGGTAACTGGTCCGAGGGGCTCACCAGCTATCTCGCCGATCATCTGCTGCGGGAAGAACAGGGCCTAGGCGCGGACTATCGCCGTCAGACCCTCCAAGGGTATGCCGACTATGTGCGGGCCGGACGGGATTTTCCCTTGACCGAGTTTCGCGCCCGCCACAGTTCGGCCACCCAGGCGGTGGGTTATGGCAAGTCGCTGATGTTGTTTCATATGCTGCGAAGGACCCTGGGCGACGAGACCTTCATCGCCGGACTGCGGGCCTTCTACCGCGACCATCTGTTCCAGAGCGCCGGTTTTGCCGAGCTGGAAAAGAGTTTTCGCCAAGTCGCCGGTGCGGATCTGACGCCTTTCTTTCGGCAGTGGCTGCAACGGATCGGCGCGCCGAGTTTACGCTTGGTCGAGGCGCGAACCGAACCGACAGGGGGCGGCTTCAATCTCCAGGCCGTCATCGAACAGACCCAGGACGGACCTCCCTATCGTCTGCGGATCCCCTTGGCGATCTCCCTTGAGGGCGAGTCTCAGGTTCGATCCTGGGAGGTGGAGCTGGACCAGGTCCGCCAGAAGTTCGAGATCCGGCTCCCATCCCGACCCCTGCGACTGGATCTGGATCCTGAGTTCGATTTGTTTCGTCGCCTCGACCGGCGGGAGATCCCTCCCGCCCTCAGTCAGCTCTTTGGCGCCGAGCGGGTCTTGCTGGTACTCCCGGCGGCGGCCCCGCCCCGCTTGTTGGACGCCTATGGACAACTGGCCCGCCGCTGGGCGGAGCAGGGCGGCGCCCGATTCGAGATCCGCCTGGATCAGGAATTGGACCGGCTGCCGGAAGACCGCGCACTCTGGCTCTTCGGCTGGGAGAACCGCTTCCGTCCCCAGTTCGTGGCCACGCTTGCCGCCTATCCCTTTATTGATCAGGGAGACCGGCTGCTGGTGGCCGGGACCGAACTCGTGCGGGATCAATCCAGTGTCGTCCTGGTCGGCCGACAGCCGGGGCGAGTGGATCTGGCCCTGGGTTGGGTGGCGGCCGAGAATCCCCTGGCGCTTCCCGGACTGGGGCGCAAGCTCCCCCATTATGGCCAATACAGCTATCTCGGCTTCAGCGGCGACGAACCCAGCAACCGAATCAAGGGGTCATGGCCGGTGGTGGATTCACCCCTGTCGTTGGTGGTCGAGCAGAGTGACGGCGTAAAAGTGCTCCCCATCAGAGGCCGATTCGCGCTTCGTCGTCCGCTATCCGCGCTGCCCGGGGTGAAATGAAACCTGGCAGAGACCCGTGGCACATCCGGGGAGGCGGGGCAGGCATTGATATTGTTCTCTAAAAGAGAACAATAGGCCATAAAAATGGCTTCATATTCTTCTTATAAGAACAAAAAATGGGTCTTTTTACCCGATGCCCGGAAGCGAAACCCCGAATCAAATGAAAACCTGGGTCCGGTATGACGCTCCCCATTGGAGTTGGGGAAACCCTGTCGTTCCCACAGCCTTCCGTTTTGCCGACTTGCGCCCCAGGCCGACCGACCCCATGATGCCTCCTGTTGGTCGGCGACCATGCGCCGGTCTAACTCGGAAAGTCCGCTACGATGTACCTGGCCTTCGGCGTTCCGAAGGGGGCGTCAGTCCCGAGGTGCGTCCCAGCGCGGGCCACGGTTTTACCCCGGCACCCTTTGTCAAGGTGCCCGATATGTCCCTGTTCAGGAGATTCCCATGTCCCAACCCGAGATCGCCAAGAAGGGTCCCTTTACCCTGGAACTCGAACCGGGGGAATACTGGTGGTGCAGTTGCGGGCGTTCCAAAAACCAGCCCTTCTGTGACGGTTCTCATAAGGGAAGCGAGTTCTCGCCCATGCGGGTGGAGATCGGCGAACCCCAGAAGGTCTGGCTCTGTGGTTGCAAGCACAGCCACAAGGCACCGATGTGCGATGGTACCCATAAGTCTCTGTAGGCGCTCACAAAAAAACGGGCGCCTCGCGGCGCCCGTGCTCTTCTCGCGGATTGTGTTACCGGCTAGGGGCTATAGGCCCGCTCGCCGTGGCTGGTGGTATCCAGCCCCTCGCGCTCTTGCTCTTCGGGGACACGGAGGCCGATGGTCCAATCGATAAGCTTATAGCAGATGAGGGATACGACACCCGACCAGACCAGGGCCGTCAATACCGCCTGGGCCTGAATCCAGACCTGGGCCAGCATCTCGGTGTCGGTCGGCGCGTTATTGACATAGTCCATGATGCCGGTCCCACCCATGGACCAGGGATTAAATACGCCGGTCAAAAGCGCCCCCAGGATGCCGCCCACGCCATGCACGCCGAAGACGTCGAGGGCATCGTCCGCGCCCAGCAGCCTTTTCAGACCCGAGACGCCCCAGAGGCAGACCACACCGGCAACCAGACCGATGATCAGCGCGCCGCTGATGCCGACCCAGCCGCAGGCGGGGGTGACCGCCACCAGACCGGCGACCGCGCCGGAGGCCGCGCCCAGCATGGAGGGCTTGCCCTTCATCAGCCATTCCGCCATGGTCCAGGAGAAGGCCGCGGCGGCTGTCGCGTTGAGGGTGTTGACGAAGGCCAGGGTCGCGGTGCCGCCGGCTTCCAGGGCGGAACCGGCATTGAAACCGAACCAACCCACCCAGAGCAGCGAGGCGCCGATCATGGTCATCACCAGGTTGTGGGGCGTGAAGGCCTCGCGACCGTGACCGATGCGCTTGCCGACCACGTAGGCACCGACCAGACCGGCGATACCGGCGTTGATGTGGACCACGGTTCCGCCGGCGAAGTCCAACGCGCCCTTCTGGAACAACCATCCGGCCTTAGCCGTTTCAGTAGCGAGGGTGGCGGCATCCTTGATGGCGTCCGGGCCGGTCCAGAACCATACCATGTGCGCCATCGGCAAGTAGCTGAAGGTGAACCAGAGGGCCGCGAACAACATCACCGCGGAAAACTTCATGCGCTCGGCGAAGGCGCCGACGGTGAGGGCCACGGTGATAGCGGCGAAGGTCGCCTGGAAGACCACGAAGACGAATTCGGGGATCACCACCCCCTTGCTGAAGGTGGCCGCATTGGCGACGCTGCCATCGATCGGATTGAAGATGCCTTTCAAGAGCAGGCGATCGAAGCCACCGATAAAGGCATTGCCCTCGGTGAAGGCCAGGGAGTAGCCGTAAATAGCCCAGAGCACAATGATCATGGCAAAGATCGAGAACACCTGCATGAGCACGGAGAGCATGTTCTTGGTCCGCACCAGACCGCCGTAGAACAAGGCCAGCCCGGGGATGGACATCATGATCACCAGGATGGTGGCGACGATCATCCAGGCGGTGTCGCCTTTGTTGGGAACCGGCGCCGCCGCGGCGACCGCCGCCGCCTCCTCGGCCCCGACCGTGCCGGCCAGTGCAAGCGCCCCGATGGCGCCCGCCGTTGCGAGTAGATAACGCATTTTCATCTCCTCACTCGATTAGAGGGCTTCTCGCCCAGACTCGCCGGTACGGATGCGCACCGCCTGTTCGATGTTGTAAACGAAGATCTTGCCGTCGCCGATCTTGCCGGTGCGGGCAGCGCTGCTGATGGCCTCGATGGCGCGCTCCATCAAGGTGTCGTCCACCGCCACCTCGACCTTGATCTTGGGCAGAAAATCGACCACGTATTCGGCGCCGCGGTAGAGTTCGGTATGACCTTTCTGTCGCCCGAACCCCTTGACCTCGGTCACGGTCACGCCGGAGACACCCAGCTCGGAGAGGGCTTCACGCACGTCATCGAGCTTGAAGGGTTTGATAATGGCAGTAATGAGCTTCATGAACCTTTACTCCTGCTTGTTCATTCCGATGGTTTTAAGTTGAGTGCCGATGGGGTTAAAAGGCCTTGGAGATGGTGAAGACCACCTGGTCGTCGCACTTGAAGGTGACGTTATCGCAGTTGCGGTTCTCATCCAGGCCGGAGGTGCCGATATAGCTCAGGTCAAAGCCGAGGCCGAAGAATTCCTTGGAGACGCCGATGCGCCAGTCGGAATAGTCGTCATAGACGGTGTCAAAATCGCTCCAGCCATAATGCACCGCCAGAGACACCTCCGCCGGCAGCGGTACCTTGGCGCTCAGATCGTAGTACCAGGACTTGCCGGTGCCATACCAGTCATTGCTGTAATTGACCGTGAACGAGGGCACCACGACGCCGAGGTCGTAGTTGGCCCCGATGTGAAACTCATCGGTATTGTTGTCGTCGTAATGGGTGCGGAAATACTGATAGCGCAGATAACCGATATCGAGCCCGAGCTTGTCGAAGGTGGGCGCCCAGCCGAGGGAAAAGTCGGTTTCCATGCTCGAGCCGGCAAAGCCTTCGCTCTTGATGTTGGAGGCCCAGACGCCGCCATAGAGACCCAGCGGGGTGTAGTCGTATCTGAGCCCGCCCTGGATGGCTGGTCCGTTGCCGGTCTGACTGATGCCACGGAACAGGTAGTTGGTGGTCAGGCCCAGGCTGCCGCTGACTTTATGATCCGGGGTGGGAGCGGCTTCTTCCGCCGTGCCGGTCGCCCAGCCTCCCATGGATAGACAAAAGCCGGTTGCCAGCGTCAGGATTTTGATTTTCATTTCATCTGCTCCGAAATTTCTACGTTGTAAATACGGCCAACCTTCGAGCCCCATCAGGCTAGATGTACCCTGGATTTAGCACTATGTGTGCCAACCTGGATCAGGGGCCGAGCCAGACCACATCACGGCCCTACGGCTATTTCCCTGGAGGCGTCGATGCACCCTTGTGAGGCAAGGTCAAACTGAAGGGGGAAGTGGTGTGCACCATGATGGTGCAATGGCGGGCTATCGGCAACAAAACCCAGGATCGAAGGCAAGCGAGGTCTTTCCTCGGGTTCGTTTGACCGCTGGGAGCCGAGTCGTCGCCTTCTCCCACTGGACAGCCGGGCGGCATCCGGATTAAGGTTTTATCCATGATCGACGCCAAATTTCTTGATGACCTCAGTCACCGCCTGGTGGGTGACCTGCCGGTAGGATTGCAGATCCTCCAGACCGATCTCGGGCGCAACCTGCGGGCCGGTCTGGAGGCCGCCTTGGGCCGTCTCGACCTGGTGACCCGGGAAGAATTCGAGGCCCAGACCGCGGTGCTGCAACGTACCCGCGCCAAGCTCGAAGTCCTGGAGAAACAGGTCGCCGCCCTGGAACAGCTCCAGGCGGGCGAATCCGGCAACGGCGGCCACACCACCTGATCTCCATCCATCCCGAGCCGCGGGCCGTCCATGACCCTGGCCATCCTGCATAGCCGGGCGCTGGACGGTATCCAGGCCCATGAGGTGACGGTGGAGGTCCACCTCGCCAACGGTCTGCCGAGCCTTTCGATCGTGGGCCTGCCCGAGCTGGCGGTACGCGAGAGCAAGGATCGGGTGCGTGGCGCGCTGCAAAACAGCCACTATGAGTTTCCCACCCGCCGTATCACCATCAATCTGGCGCCGGCCGACCTGCCCAAGGAAGGCGGCGGCTTTGACCTACCCATCGCCCTCGGTATTCTGGCGGCCTCGGGGCAGATCCCAGCCCAATCCCTCGCCGATTACGAGTTTGCCGGGGAGCTGGCCCTGTCCGGGGCCTTGCGCCCCCTGCGCGGCATCCTGCCCCTGGCCCTGGCCACCCGAGCCAGCGGACGGGCACTGGTGGTGGCCAAGGACAACGCCGAAGAGGCCGCCTTGGTCCAGGGTATCCGGGTACACCCGGCCAATCATTTGTTGGAGGTCTGTGGCCACCTGCAGCAAAGGGCCTTACTACCCATCCAACCCCGGCCGGCTAGCGATGAGAAGCCGACCCAATATCCGGACCTGGCGGATGTCCGGGGCCAGGACCAAGCCAAGCGGGCACTGCTGGTCGCCGCCGCGGGTGGGCATCACCTGTTGTTCGTCGGGCCGCCGGGGACCGGGAAGACCATGCTCGCCAGCCGGCTTCCGGGTATCCTGCCCCCCCTGGACGAGGAGGCCGCCCTGGAGGTCGCCGCCATCGGCTCGGCCGCCGGACTTCCCTTCGACCTTTCCCGCTGGCGCCGGCGCCCCTTTCGCAATCCTCACCACACCGCCTCCGGGGTGGCGCTGGTGGGCGGCGGTGGTGTACCCCGTCCCGGCGAGGTGTCCCTCGCCCATCAGGGGGTGCTCTTTCTCGACGAATTGCCGGAGTTCGATCGCCGGGTGCTGGAGGTCCTGCGGGAACCCCTGGAATCGGGACGCATCGTCATCTCCCGCGCCGCCCGCCAGTCGGAGTTCCCGGCCAATTTCCAGCTAGTGGCCGCCATGAACCCCTGCCCCTGTGGCTACCTGGGCGATCCCCAGGGCCGTTGCCATTGTTCCGGAGATCAGGTGGCCCGTTACCGTGGCCGTATCTCGGGGCCACTGCTCGATCGCATCGACATCCAGATCGAGGTGCCCCGACTTCCGGCCAGCGCCCTGGCGACATCCTCCACCGGGCCGACCCTGACCAGCGCCGAGGCCAGGGCACTGGTCGAGCGGGCGCGCCAACGGCAGATCGAGCGTAGCGGCGCTCCCAATCAGGCCCTGGGT
>Ga0268298_10006130_pt1 | contig 10994 bp, 11 predicted proteins | sample WWTPWeurt_MetaG_FD_194462 | JGI IMG/M metagenome (GOLD analysis project Ga0268298, IMG submission 194462) | Activated sludge microbial communities from WWTP in Nijmegen, Gelderland, Netherland - WWTP Weurt | ecosystem: Engineered > WWTP > Aerobic digester > Activated sludge | place... | reverse complement strand
GTCTTCCGGGGTGTCGAACACGTAATGCAGCGCCACGGTGAGTTCGACGGTGCCCAGGTTGGAGGACAGGTGGCCGCCGGTCCTGGACACGGATTCGAGCACGAATGCGCGCAGTTCATCTGCTACCTGGGGCAACTGCTCGCGCTTCAGCGCGCGGAGGTCGGCGGGGGAACCGATCTGGTCGAGCAATGGATGGGTCATCAGAAGGTACGCTCGACGATGAAGTCGGTGAGTTCGTGCAGGCGCACGGCCGGGTCTCCGAACGGCGCCAGTGCGTCGTGCGCGTCCTGTCGCAGCTTGCCGGCCATGCTCTTGGCTTCGTTCAAACCGAGGATGTTGACATAGGTGGGCTTGTTTTGCGCGGCATCCTTGCCCGCCGTCTTGCCCAGCGTGGCGGTGCTGGCCTCGGCGTCGAGAATGTCGTCCACGACCTGGAACAGCAGGCCGATCCGGTTGGCGAAGCGTCCCAGGCGGTCCAGTGCGTCGGGCATGGCCTCGCCGCAATGGGCGCCGAGCAGCACCGCAGCGCGGATCAGGGCGCCGGTCTTGTGGATGTGCATGTACTCGAGCTCGGCGATGTCGAGCTGCTGGCCGACCGCGGCGAGGTCGATGGCCTGTCCTCCCGCCATGCCGCGCGATCCGGACGCCGTCGCCAGCAGCTGCAGCATGTCGATCTGTCGCGCCGGGGCGAGGCCGGGGATGCGGTTCGCCAGTACCTGGAAGGCCTGGGTCTGCAGCGCGTCGCCAACCAGCAGCGCCGTCGCCTCGTCGAACTCGACGTGGCAGGTCGGTTTGCCGCGCCTCAGGACATCGTCATCCATGCAGGGCAGGTCGTCGTGCACCAGCGAATAGGCGTGGATCAGCTCGACGGCGACCGCCGGTGCGTCCAGCGCGCCGGCCTCGACGCCGAAAATCGATCCGGCGGCATGGCAGAGCAGCGGGCGCACGCGCTTGCCGCCACCCAGCACCGCATAGCGCATGGCTTCGTGCAGGCGCGCAGGCGCCAGCCCGGGCGCGGGGAGCGCGGCATCCAGGGCCGACTCGGTGCGTTGCTGGATGCCCGCCATCCAGGTTTGAAAGTTCATGAGGGTATCAACCTGCCTGTCCGCCGCCACTTCCGGATGCCTCGCCAGGGCCGTTTCCGGCGGCACCGAAGTCGCGCAATCCGTTGGCGTCGAGAATGCTGATCTGCCGCTCCGCCGCCGCCAGCGTCTCCTGGCACTGGCGCAGCAGCGCCATGCCGCGCCGGTAGGCATCCAGCGCATCCTGCAGGGGCATCTGGCCGGCCTCCATGGCGGCGACGATGCCCTCGAGTTCCTTGAGGGCGTCCTCAAACGACGGGCTTGCGCTTGGGGAATCGGCGGACGGTGGAGTGTTGGATTTTGTGGCCATGAGTGAAGCCTTGGCCGAAAGCGATGACCGGCGGCAAAGGAAAAGCGTAAAAATAGCCTAAGGTGCGCCCTCTGGTCAAATTGGCTACAATTGCAACGTCGCTTGGATACGGCCATTTCGCTTGTTCCGGCGGCCTTTCCGGTCCCGGTACCGGGTTCGCAGATGCGGACGATCGCCGGGTCCGGTTTCGATCTTCCGCCCGTTTCCGGTTTCCGGGTAAACCCTCTTGGAGGTTGGGAATCATGTCTGATGTCGGCTCGCGTACGCTGCTGTCCCCGGGCGTTTCGCAGTTTCCGGTTGAGTGGTATTTCGACGAAAAGCGCTTCGAACTGGAGAAAAAGCTGATCTTCGATGCCGGACCGGGCTACGTCGGCCACGAACTCATGGTCCCCGAAGTGCATGACTACCGTTCCCAGGAATGGAACGACCACGCGCGCCTGGTGACGCGCCAGCCGGACGGTTTCTACGAGATGTCCAACGTCTGCCGCCACCGGCAGGCCATCATGCTGCAGGGTGCCGGCAACGCGAAGAACATCGTCTGCCCGATCCATCGCTGGACCTACGACACGGGCGGCGAACTGATCGGCGCGCCACACTTCCCGGCGAATCCCTGCCTCAACCTGGCCAAGCAGAAGCTCGAGAACTGGCAGGGGCTGCTGTTCAAGGGGCCGCGCTCCCCGGCCGCCGATCTCGCCGGCATGAAGGTTGCCGGGGAACTCGATTTCACCGGGTTCAAGCTCGACCACGTCGAATTGCACCAGTGCAACTACAACTGGAAGACCTTCATCGAGGTGTACCTGGAGGACTACCATGTCGCGCCCTACCACCCCGGGCTCGGCGGCTTCGTCACCTGCGACGACCTGACCTGGCAGTTCGGCGAATGGTACTCGGTGCAGCGCGTCGGCATCACCTCGCTGGCCAAGCCCGGATCGGCCACCTACCAGCGCTGGCACAAGGCCGTGCTCGACTACTACAACGGCGAGCTGCCGCGGCACGGCGCGATCTGGCTCACCTACCTGCCCAACATCATGGTCGAGTGGTACCCGCACGTGCTGGTGGTGTCGACCCTGATCCCGCAGGACGTCGACAAGACCCTCAATGTCGTCGAGTTCTACTATCCCGAGGACATCGCGCTGTTCGAACCGGACTTCATCAAGGCCGAGCAGGCGGCCTACATGGAAACCGCGATCGAGGACGATGACATCGGCGAGCGCATGGACCGCGGCCGCCGGGCCCTGATGAAGCAGGGGCGCAGCGAAGTCGGCCCCTACCAGTCGCCGATGGAAGACGGCATGCAGCACTTCCACGAGTTTTACCGGCGCGTGATGGCCGGCAATCTCTGAGCGCGCGAATGCAATAAGGGCGCCGGCCATTGCCGGTGCGCGTTTCCACACCATGCAATCACTCTGGATGATCGCGGCGAGCCTGCTGTTCGCCTGCATGGGCGTCTGCGTCAAGCTCGGTTCGATGCAGTTCGCGGCGGCGGAGCTGGTGTTCTGGCGCGGCTTCATCGCCACGCTGATCATCGGCGGCTACGTCCTGGCGCGGCGCCTGCCGCTGGCGACGCCCCACGCACGAACCCACGTCACGCGGGGCGTCGCCGGCTTCGTTTCCCTGGTCATGTATTTCTACGCCATCAGCATGATCCCGCTGGCGGCGGCGGTGACGCTGAACTACACTTCGCCCATCTTCCTCGCCCTGCTGCTCGCGCTCTGGCTCGGGGAGCCGGTGCGGCGCGGGTTGTACGCCGCATTGGCGGCGGGCTTCGTCGGCGTGGTGTTCCTGCTGCAGCCCATGCTGCAGCGCGACCAGTGGCTCGGCGCGCTGTTCGGGCTCGGTTCCGGGATCATTTCCAGCATCGCCTACCTCAACGTGCGCAGGCTGGGCGAACTGGGCGAGCCGGAATGGCGCACGGTGTTCTATTTTTCGGCGCTCTCGGCGCTGGGCGGCCTGCCCTGGCTGCTGAGCGCCAGCCCCTTCCATGCCATCGACCTGCGCGGCTGGCTGCTGTTGCTGGGCGTCGGCGGCTTCGGCGTGCTGGCGCAACTGTGCATGACCGCCGCCTACAAACAGGGCAAGACCCTGGTTTCGGCCAGCCTGGCCTACAGCACCGTGATCTTCTCCAGTGTTTTCGGCGCGCTGTTGTGGGGCGAGAGCCTGGCGTGGCAGGCATGGGCGGGCGTGGCCCTGATCATCGGCGCCGGCGTCCTGGCCACCACGCTTTCCCGTCGCGCCGAGGTCATCACCAACTGATGCCGGCGACCGGCGGCCGACGAGCGTTCAACCGGTGATCTTGCGTTTTACCGCGCGGGCCACCATGCGCAGGCGCTGCGCCAGCGGCAGGCGCTTGAAGTTGGTCTTCACGGCGCCCGCGGTGAAAGCCGTGCGCTTCGAATAGTCCATGACCAGGTCGACGATCACCGGCCGTCCGTTCGCGGCAAGCTCGCGGGCACGGGCGATCGCCGGCGCCACCTCGGCGTTCGACGGCACGGCGATGTACTCGGCGCCGGTGGCGATGGCGACGCCGCCGAAGTCGATCCCCCCCAGCGCCGTGCACGGTTTGCGGTTGAAGGGGATCTGCTGCGCCTGGGCGATCTGCGACAGTTCGCCGTCGTGGAACACGTAGTACACCAGCCCCAGCCCCAGGCGCGTCGCCGAGACGATCTCCATGCAGGTCATGGTGAAGGCGCCGTCGCCGACGATGGCGAACACCTCGCGTTGCGGGTTGGCCAGCTTGGCGCCGATCGCGGCCGGCACGGCGTAACCCATGGCGTTGAAATCGGTCGGCACGATCAGGGACCTGGTGCGATGCACCGGAAACAGCTCGGCCGTCAAGTAGGTGTGGTTGCCGTCGTCGACCACGGCGATCGCATCGTCCGGCACGGCGGCGCGCAGAGCGTTGAAGAAGGCTGCCGGATTGACCTTGCCGCCGCTGTCGTGGCCCAGCCATTCCTCGTTGTAGGCGCGCTTGTCGGCCTGGATCCGGGCGTGAAGCCCGGCTTCGGGGCTGCGGCCGGCCCCGAGCTTGCGCAGTTCCTCCAGCAGCGTCGCCAGCACCGCGCCGGCATCGCCTTCGAGCGCCACCGCCGCGGGGTAGTTGGCGCTGAACACCTGTGGATTGATGTCGACGTGCACCAGGTTCGACGGCACCGTGACGCCGTAGCTCCCGGTGGCGATCTCGGCGAAGCGGGTGCCCACCGCCAGCATGCAGTCGCAGCCGGCGAAGGCGTTGCGCGCCGCCGGCACCGCCGCCGCGCCGAAGCCGAAGCCGGTGTGCAGCGGATGCGAGGCGGGAAAGGCCGAGAGCCCCTGTAGCGTCGTCGCCACCGGCGCCTGGAGGAACTCGGCGATGGCGCGGGTCTGTTCGAAGGCATTGCGCGCGCCCCAGCCGACGAACAGCGCGGGATGCTTGGCCGCGACGAGCAGTTCGGCGGCCCGCTTGATGTCGGCCGGCGCCGCGCACAGGGGCTTCGGGATGATCGGCCGCGGCGGCAGCTCGTCCACTTCGCCGGGGAACATCTGGATATTCACCGGGATCTCGACGAAGACCGGGCCGGGCTCGCCGGTATGCGCGATCTCCCAGGCCTTGAACAGCGTCGGCACGATCTCGGCGTGGCTGGCGACGAGGAAGGTGGCCTTGGTCAGCGGCCTGAGGAAGGCATGCTGGTCCAGCTCGTGGAGCTGGTATTTCTTGTCCAGGTCGGTGCGGATGCCGCCGCAGATCACCAGCATCGGCACGCCGTCTAGGAAGGCCTCACCGATGCCGCTGGCGGCGTGCGTGGCGCCTGCCGCCGGGACGATCACCAGGGTGCCGGTCAGGTCCGAGGTGCGGCTCATGCCGTCGGCCATGAAGGAGGCGCCGCCTTCATGGCTCACCAGCACTGGGGTGATGGTGGCGGAACTGTTGAGTTCGTCGTAGAGCTCGGTGTTGTGCACCCCGGGGATGCCGAAGGTGTATTCGATGCCGAGGGTTTCGAGGGCCCGTACCGCGATCCAGGCGCCGGTTCGTTTCATTGGGTTGTCTCCGGGTTCAGGTGATTGTCGCCGCCGACTGTCCGGCGATGCGGCCGCTCAGCACGCAACCGCCGAGGAAGCCGCCTTCGAGGGCGCGCAGGCCGTGCATGCCGCCGCCGCCGAAGCCGGCCGCTTCGCCCGCCGCGTAGAGTCCCGCGATCGGTTGCCCGGCGTGGTCCAGCACGCGGCTTTGCAGGTCGGTCTGGATGCCACCCAGGCTTTTGCGGCTGATGATGAATTCGCGCACCGCGATCAGCGGTCCGGCGTCCGGATCGAGGATCTTCCGGAACTTGCAGGTGCGGATGCGGTCGCCCTTCCAGTGCCGCACGTAGGCGATGCGGCGCAACTGTTCGTCGTTGTGGAAGGTCTGGCCGCGGTCGATCTGCGCGTCGTAGCTTTCCGCCGCGGCGCGGATCTCGTCGAGGCTTACCGCGTCGTCGCCCTGCAGCGCATTCATCCTTTTGACCAGTTCCGGCAAGTCGCGACCGGTCACGAAATCTGCGCAATTTCCGATCATTTCGTCGTACAGCCAGCGGTTGCCGAACAGCAGGTCGCGCAGGAAGGCGAGTTTCTTCCTGTCGCGGATCGAGGGATTGAATTCCGCGCCCGAGACCGCCAGTTCCTTCAGCGCGATGCGCCGGTTCATCAGCTGCCAGGAATACTGCCGCTCCTGGGCGCAGACCTGCGCCACCAGGTCGCGGGTGTCGAAGCCGGTGACCAGCGGCATCGGGCCGATGCGCCGGCCGCGCCAGTCGAGCCAGAGCGCCGAGCGCGGCGGCACCAGCGAGAGGCCGTGTCCCGGTTTGCGCGGCCGCGGATGACGCACCCCGGCGGCATAGTTCCACATCGCGTCGAGGTGGGTGAGCCGGCCGCCGACCGCGTCGACGGCATCGTGCAGGCGCCCGTCGGCGTAGCGGTGCGAGCCGTTGAGGATCACCGGTGGCGGCGAGTTCCAGTCCTCGTGCCAGTGCTGCCGCACGCGCTCAATGTTGCCGTTGAAACCGCCGGCGGCGACGATCACGGCGCCGGCCCGCGCTTCGAAGGGCTCGCCGCCCGCTTCGGCGAATCCGCTGCAGCCCGCGACGGCCCCGTCGGCGGTCAGCACGCTCTCGACGCGCTGGCCGAAGCGCAGGTCGAGGCGGGCGCGCTGCGGATGGTTCCGCAGGCGTTCGATCAGGCGCAGGGCGAGGTGGTGGCCGGTGCCCCAGACGATGTGGAAGCGCGGCACCGAGTTGCCCGGGGTGAACTGGCCGCGCTCGACCCAGTGCGGCGCCGGCAGGAAGCCGACCCCGCGTTCCCGCAGCCACACGCCCACCTCGTCGTGACAGCGATGGACGTAGGCCTCGGCCCAGGCGCAGGGCCAGCGGTCCGCCGGATCGAGCTCGCCGAAGGCATGCCAGTCGGCCAGGGCCAGTTCCGGCGTGTCGCGGATTCCGGCGCGGCGCTGTTCGGGCGTGCCGACCAGGAAGATGCCGCCGAAGCTTTCCTTCGCCAGGCCGCCGAAGTTGTCCTCGGTGTCGCGCTCGAGCAGCAGCACGCTGCGGCCCGCGTCGAGCAGTTCCAGCGCGGCGCAGATGCCCGCAATGCCGCCGCCGATGACGATGACTTCGCTCACGGTCCCATCCTCCTGTTTTTTTGTGAGTGTAGCCCGAAACCGGATCGCATCCGTCATGCGCCACCGCGGACGGTCGACCCCCGCTTTCGTCGCGCGGAGGAACCCGCTAAGCTTCTCCCCCGCAAGGAGAATACGATGCACATCCGATACTGGCTCGCCCTGGGCTGCACGCTTGCCCATGCCTGGGCCCTGGCTCAGGCAGCCCCGGCGCCGCTGTCGCAGGAGGAGGCGCGCGCCCAGCGCGAGCGTGGCAGGGCGATGAAGGCCGCGGCGGACCAGCGCTACGAAGCCGAAAAGGCCGGTTGCCAACGGCAGGTCATCGCCTTCGACTGCATGAGATCCGCCAAGGAGCGGCGCACCCATGCGGTGCGCGAAGCCGAGGCGCTGGAGCGCGGCGGGCGCGCCGCCGAGCGGGAGGCGAAGCGACGGGAAGCCGAGGCCAAGGCGGCGCGCCGCGCGGCGGAGGCGCCGGGTCGCGAAGCCAAACAGCAGGCCGATGTGCAGCGCTTCCGCGAACACGAGGCGATGCGTGCCGAGGAGCGCGAAAGCAGCCGCGCCGCCGAGGCAGCGAAACTGGAAACCCGGCGCGCCAGGCTGGCCACGGAACGGGCCGCGCAGCAGAAGCGCGCGGAACAGCATCGGCGCGACGACGCGCAACGCGCCGCCAGGGCGCCCGGGAACGCGCAGAAGAAGGCCGACCGGGAAAAGCAGCATGCCGAGCGCGCCAGGAAAATCGACGAGCGGGCGAAGAACTACGCCGAGCTCCTCAAGCGGCGCGAGGCCGAGGCCGCGGCCAAGAAAGCTGCCGACGCCGCGGCGGCAGCGAAACAGTAAGGCCGGCGCGCGGCAGCGGCTTCAGGCGCCGCGGGCCGCCGTCAAAGCCCGCCGAGCCGCTTGGCGAACGAGATGGCGTAGGACGGCGAGCGGAACTGGAGCACCGGATCCCGGGTCGCCGCCAGGCCGTCCGCCATCACCAGCGGATCGAAGTTGATCGGCTCGCAGTCGGCGCCTTTTTGCGGCATCGCCGCCGTGATGGTCAGCGTCCCCGCCTTGATCTGCTTGCGCTCCTCGGGCCAGGCCAGCGTCGGGTTGTCTTCCGGGTCGCCGGCGACGCCGATCGTGAGCATCATGTCCCAGCGCACCGGACCCTGTTGCGCGCGGCTGATCAGGGCCTGTTCGAGGAAGTTCGGCCCGGCGCTCTTGAGCTCGTCGTCGGACAGCCGCTGCTCGCCGTCCTGCGGCACGAAGCGCCAGCGCACCAGTGTCGTCCGCTTCGTCCGGTCGATCGCCTTGAAAGTGTGGATGCCCCAGTAGCCGCTGCCGGCGTAGCTCGACGGCGGGTTGTGGCTGGCCAGATAGTCGGCCTGCGCCAGGTTGTCCGGGTGGCCGGCCTTGAACGCCTTCATCTTTTCGGGATCGGGCTTGCCGCTCGCCGGGTCGGGTTGCAGGGCCTGCATCAGGTCGAGGAAGGTCTGCGGGCTGGCGGCGCCGAAGACCGGCGTGTTGAGCATGGCCATGTTCTGCAGCTGCCCCTTGGGCAGCTTGAATTGCAGCGCCATGCCGCGCACGCTCTTTGCCGTGTCCGGTGCCTTCGGGTTGCCGCCGCCGAGGGAGAAGCGCGCGACCACCGGCATCGGCTTGCCGGAGAACAGCGCGGAGCGCGAATAGCGCGCGGCCTCGCGGGTGCCCACGAACTCGCCGAGCGCGCAGGTGCCCTTGATGTGGTTGCGGCGCTGGCCCGGATTCACGCCGAAGGCGCCTTCGATCGCGGCGACGACCTGGTCGGCCGCCACCGGCGCATCGGCCGCAAGCAGCGGCGGAGCGCCGAGGGCCAGCAGGCCGAGGGCGGCGTAGTGCGGCATCGAGTGTCGGCGCATTCTGTCAATCCTTTCTGTTGGGGTTGGGGTCCTGCTTGCGGTCGATCTGGTCGTACACCGCGGTCGCCACGGTCGCCAGTCGTCCTTTGTCGATGCCCGCCGACAGCGCATAGCCGAACCTGCCGTCGATCCAGTAGAACACGTTCACCGCGCCTTCCTGGGCGAAGCGGAACGCCGTGTCGCGGTTGCCGGTGTTTTCGGTCGAGACGTAGAGCGTCAGCCGCTGGCCGCTCGCGTCCTGGTACATGAACTGGGCCACGGGGCCGCTGTTGCCCGGCAGCAGCCGGCCGCCGACCAGTTCGAAGCCGAGCGCCCCCAGCTTGGGCGCGCGTACCGGCGTGCCGAGGCGCTTGCTGAGCCAGGCCACGAGCTGGTCTTCCTGCTGCGCGCCGACTTCCACCGGGCGCCGGACGTCGGGGCTGAACACCGCATGGGCCACTGCCGCCTGGTGCGGCAGCGAGACGGGCGAGGTCCGCGCCAGGGTTTCGCCCGACGGGTAGCGGTCGTGGGCCACCCAGCCGACCAGCCCGCCGAGCAGCGCGACGAGGACGCCCGCGGCGATACGCTGCAGCGACCAGCGGGCAAGGGCGCCGCCGCGCACGGCGGGCGGGGCCGCCGCCAGCGCCGCCAATCGGTCCGGTACGGGTTCGTCGAGCACCGGGTTGTACAGGGCGCGCAGCGCCTGCTTCTGCGCCAGGTAGGCGCGCACGCGCTCGCCTTCCTCGGGGCGCGTGGCGAGGTAGGTTTCAACCTCCGCGCGCCGGGCGTCGGGCAGGGCCGCATCGACGCAGGCGTGCAGGTCGGCTTCGGTGATCGGGAGCCCGCTCATCGCACGACCCTCAGGCGGGTGGCGGGCAGTTGCCCGTCCATGATAAGGCGCAGCCGTTCCCGCCCCCGCGACAGGCGCGACATGACGGTGCCGACCGGAATGCCCAGCGCGGCCGCGATGTCGGCATAGCTCAACTCCTCCAGCGCCAGCAGCACCAGCACTTCACGCTGCTCGTCGGGCAACTGGCCGAGGGCCGATTCGAGGTCGCGCAGTTCGAGCGCATCGTTCTGGGTGGGGCGCGCCGGCACGGTCCAGTCATCCGCGTCGAGGGATTGCGTGGCCAGCCGCGGCCGGCGCAGCTGGTCGACCCGCAGGTTGTGCATGATGCCGAACAGCCAGGCCCGCATGTCGCTGCCTGCCCGCCACTGGTGCAGGCGGCTCCAGGCGCGTTCCAGCGTGTCCTGCACCAGGTCGTCGGCCGCCGCGCGGTCGCCGAGCATCGCCCGCGCATAGCGTCGCAGGCGGGGGATCTCGGCGAGGATCGCGGCGCTGTCCATGCGTCGTGTCAGGACGGCGTGGCACGCCGGCGTCCGGGGATCGCGGTCCCCCGGCCATGAAGTGTGCGGGCGGGTCGGTTCATTCCTGCATGAACGTCGGAAGGCCGCTTCTTATTCCGCCGCCGACAAAATACTCCGGCCGGCGTCCGGGAGCGCCCAGGCTCACAGGGCGCGCGCGCCCAGTTCGGCGATGATGCCGTCCTCCGACGACTTCATCCCGGAAATGCCTATCGCGCCGACATGGATACCATCGCGGACCAGCGGCAGGCCGCCCTCCAGCGCGAGCACCTCCGGCATCGTGGCGAGGCCGGGACGCCCCTGCGCGACGCCGTCCTCGAAAACCTTGGTCGGGCGCTTGAACAGGATCGCGGTGCGGGCCTTCTGTTCGGCGACGCGCACCGATCCCTTCTGCGTGCCGTCCATCCGTTCCAGCGCGATCAGGTGGCCGCCGTCGTCGACCACTGCGATCACCACGGTCCAGTTTCGTTCGGCCGCCGCGCGGCGGGCGGCCAGGCAAATGCGCTGTGCGTCGTCGAGGGTCAGCATGTTCGGCTCCGGGCTCCGGCAAGGACAGGGAAGAGGGCCAAGCATACTTCGCCGCGGAAACTCGCGGCACATAAAAAACAAGACGCCCCGAAAGGGGCGTCTTGTCTGATTCCTTGGCGGAGACGCAGGGATTCGAACCCTGGATCCAGGTTTTGCCCAGATGCACCCTTAGCAGGGGTGTGCCTTCGACCACTCGGCCACGTCTCCGAAACGGTTCGAACGCG
>Ga0268298_10006129_pt1 | contig 10995 bp, 12 predicted proteins | sample WWTPWeurt_MetaG_FD_194462 | JGI IMG/M metagenome (GOLD analysis project Ga0268298, IMG submission 194462) | Activated sludge microbial communities from WWTP in Nijmegen, Gelderland, Netherland - WWTP Weurt | ecosystem: Engineered > WWTP > Aerobic digester > Activated sludge | place... | reverse complement strand
TGATTGAATCTGATCATCTGCTGATGCCGGGTATTGATTGTTTCCAAAGAAAGTATCAAATACAAGCTGATCAGTTCCCATTCTGAATAAAGCTGAATCGCTTGTAAATTCAGTTGAGCTATATTTTGTTACAAACGCAACATCGTTGGTTGATTTTGCAAATGGTTCTTTTAATGCTTCCAGTTCACCAATTACACGGGTCTCATCTTCCTGCGTTGCCAGAATAGGGAAAGTCACGTATTCGATATCTCTTGACTCTTCCTGCTCATAGATTTTTTCATGTTTGTGCTCTTCATAAAATGCTTTGATATCTTCATCTGTGACAGTTACTTCATCTTGAGGAATATCAGAATAACGCTGAATAACAAAACTGATTTTTTTCTTGTGGTTTTCACCATAATATTGATCTTTCGCCTCCAGAGAGTTTACGTATACACCACGTTTTACAAGTGTCACATATTTGTCGGCCAGTCTGGTGTCTTTTAATTCTTTTTCAAATTCAGCCCATTGTTTGCGAGCTGCAAGCCAACCTTCACGAAGATTTTCATCATCTGGTTCTACTTCCAGGTTATTAATGAAAGAACGAACTGAATCTTTTGAAAAACCAGTTGCTCCCTGGAACAATGGAATACCCATTACCCATTGGTGAACATGGTTTCCGTGAATCATGTCATTTAATTCATCGGTTGTTACAACCAGATTCAGTTTTTCAAATTCACGGTTCATGAGGTTTCTTCTCACCACTTCATTGAAAGCCTGATCTTTTGAAGCCTGCTCAGCAGTAGCGTCAAACTCACGTCCCTGCATCATGTAATTCTGACGGTCACGGTTCATATAACTTTCAGTGATGTAATCATATTCTTCATCATCCAAAGCTTCCCCATAAGCAGTTCCGAATGGAAGTACTTCAATTTCATCCTGAGTGCCTGACTGGTATTCAGTGTAAATAAAAGCAAACATTGCAAGTCCGATCACAACCAGAAGTAAGATAGAATTCCGTTGAATTTTCCCGATAATAGCCATTTGTATTTGTCTTGTTTAAAAATTTGAGACTGCGAATATAGTCAGAGTCCTTTAATAGTAAAGCGAAGAGGGTGGAAAAAATTGGTAAATCATTGAATTGCCCGGATTTTGATTAATTTGAGATGCTAACTGCTTGAAACCAAAGAGTTATAATTATAATCCGATGAATCAACTTAAATAATTTGCCTTGACTCTGCCGTTAAAATTGTAGATTTGCGCCATGCGGCAGAACCTCGGGGTGAATTGTTGCGTATGAAAACCTTGTAAAAATTAGCAAACACGATTATGAAAGTTGTTCAGTTCAGAGAAGCCATCAGAGAAGCCATGACCGAAGAAATGAGAAAAGATGAAAAGGTTTTTCTTTTGGGTGAAGAAGTGGCCGAGTACAATGGCGCTTATAAAGTATCACAGGGCATGCTGGATGAATTTGGTCCAAAACGTATTATTGATACTCCCATTGCTGAGCTTGGATTTACGGGTATTGCTGTTGGCGCAGCTATGAACGGCCTGCGTCCAATTGTGGAATTCATGACCTGGAATTTCGCCATTCTGGCGGCAGATCAGATTATCAATGAGGCGGCCAAAATATTACAAATGTCAGGCGGACAAATCAGTTGTCCAATTGTTTTCAGAGGTGGAAACGGAACCGCGGGACAACTAGGAGCAACTCACTCACAAAGTTTTGAAGCATTTTATGCACATGTACCGGGATTGAAAGTTATCACGCCTTCAACTCCCTATGATGCTAAAGGCTTGATGAAAGCGGCAATCAGAGACAACGATCCGGTTGTTTTTCTTGAATCAGAAAAGATGTACGGCGATAAAGGTGAAATTCCAGAAGGAGAATACATCATTCCAATTGGATTAGCAGATATTAAACGGGCAGGTACAGATGTGACTATTGTTAGCTTTGGTAAAATCATCAAAGAAGCCCACAAAGCAGCTGAGGAATTAGAAAAAGATGGAATCTCTTGTGAAATCATTGATTTAAGAACCATTCGCCCGATTGATTACGGCACAGTTATAAATTCTGTGAAAAAGACAAATCGTTGCGTGGTAGTTGAAGAATCTTGGCCATTGGCATCTATTGCTTCTGAAATTGCGTATCATTTGCAAAACTATGCATTTGATTATCTGGATGCGCCTGTAAAACGTGTGATGCAATCAGATACTCCATTTCCATTCAGCCCAAGCCTTATGGCTGAGGCGCTTCCGAATCCGGCAAGAATAATTGCAGCCGTGAAATCAGTCTGCTATAAATAAGTAGTAACGAATGGAAAACCGGCTGGCAAATCTGATTCAGCATGCCACGGTTGCTCCGCAATCAGTTATTGATTTATTGAAAAACACCTTAATCGGTACTGAAGGATCTTTGTATCAGCTTTTGGATACTGAATTTAAAATTCATTTGCTTGATCATCCGCATTTTTTTTACATCGAAAGAAATAACAAGGCATTAGGTACAATTACCATTTGTGAACGAAATGTATCATTGGGTAAAACTGAAAAGCAAGTGCTTTACATCAGGTATTTCGCGTTTGACTCCGCCTTTCAGGGATCAGGTAATAAGGCCAGAGATCGCAACTCAATATTTGACCAGCACTGGAAAAAAATTTTCAATACGGGTAGTTTGTCCGAATCTGAAGTTGAAATTAAATCCACTCTTTTTTGGGCATACATTGATCCGCAGAATTTCAGATCGTTTAATATGAATGAACGATTTGGATTTGAAACTATCGGAAAATTTCGCACCATTGCTTTTTCCAGATTCCACCCAAAATTTTCAAAGGATGTTTCAGTTGTTTTGACAAATGAAAAAGAAGAGGTATTGGAGATGATCAGAAATTTCTATCGGCAATATTCTTTTTTTAGTGACGCACATCTCTTTGATCAGAATAATTTTTTTGTGCTTAAAGCAAATGGAAAAATTGTCGCGGGGATACAAGCGAATCCGGCAAAATTTAGAATAGTTTCATTGCCAGGAATTGGTGGTAAAATTGCCTTGCGCATTTTTCCAAAATTGCCTTTCCTGAAAAAAATTGTCAATCCTGAAGAGAATAAATTTCTGGCAACAGAAGGTTTGTTTTGGTTGAACGGATATGAAAATCAGGTTGAAAACCTGCTGAACGGGGTTTTATATTTGACCAAACATCATTCGATGATGATATGGGAAGATACCTCTGTTCAAAGAATAAGGAAACTACCGTTAAAGTGGGGAACACTTCAAAAAATTAAAAAGGACAATGAAATAAATATTGTTGTAAAAGAGGTTAATCTCGCTGCAATGGAACTGGATATTTTACGTAATACACCTAAATACCTGAGTGGTTTTGACATGACATGAAAAACGGACTATTCATATTGTTTTTTATTCTCTGTTTTTTTAATTCAGCGGGTCAGAGATTATTTGAAAATGATTCAACGCTCAATAAAAAAAGAGCAATCGGTGTGGGTGTTTTTGATGCTGCAGCCTGGGGTGGAACCATTGGTGGTTTGTGGTTTGTCTGGTATGATAATTTTGAAAAACAACCTTTTCATACTTTCAATGACAACCATGAATGGCAGCAAATGGACAAAGTAGGTCACATGGTTACATCCTGGAATTTTGCAAGAGGATGCGGTGATTTATTTGAATGGTCGGGCATGAATCACAAAACCGCTTCCGTGATAGGCGCCTCTTATAGTATTGCCTACACAACCACGTTTGAATTGCTGGATGGATACAGTGCAGATTGGGGTTTTTCATGGGGTGATGTTGGGTTTAACAGTCTTGGCGCAATAACTTACTGGTCACAAGAGTATTTGTGGAATCACCAATATGTCAAAATGAAATTTTCTGCGCACAATTCGGGTTTGGCTGATTATCGTCCGAATGTTTTAGGATCTGATTTTTTCAGCCGTACCTTTAAAGATTATAACGGTCAAACGTATTGGATGAGTTTTAATCCGTTGACCTGGTTTCACGGTGAATCTAAAATTCCAGCCTGGATCAATTTATCACTTGGATACAGTATAGAAGATCAATTGTATGGTGATGGGTCAGTCTATGTAGCTCAATCTGGAAACACACAGCTTAATTTTGTCCCTTACCGCCAGTATTATTTTTCACTGGATGTTGATTTTGAAGAAATACCAACCAGTAAACCCTGGCTCAAATTTGTTTTTCGAACGTTGAATGTATTTAAAGTTCCTTTTCCCGCTGTTGAGTTTTCAGAACAAGGGGTGAAATTTAAACCACTCTATTTTTAAAAGGATTCTTAATTTAGAGGTAGATGGAACAATTCTTGTGTAAGTTATTAATCGTGAAACAAAAACAAATCTTTCTATTTGTAATACTGACATTCGGTTCGCTGTTGCAAGCCCAGCAATTAAAATTTGTTGCGCAGGATTCAGTTCCCGGAAACTTTTCATCTTTTTCAGTAGATAATTTTGGAAGAATTGCCCTTGTAAAAAATGACGTGATTATTTCTTTTTCCAATAAACTCGATACGCTTTTTTCTACCTCACTGAAAGCATTCAGGCCTTTTTCAATTGAATCATCCAAATCATTCCGTACACTGGTATTTGATCAGGAACGAAGTGTGATTCATTTTTTAGATAATACCATGACCGATATTCACGGTGAAATTGATCTGGTGAATCTGGATATTCAGCAACCCTGGCTGGTGTGTGAATCGTTTGGAGGAAATACCATCTGGATTTTTGATGCAGGTGCCATGCGATTAATTCGGCTCAACGAAAATCTGGATAAATTAATGATCACTGAAAATCTGGCCAGCGTATTTTCGTCAGGTGAATTTCCAATAAAAATGATGGAAGCACATGATCGTCTTTTTATCCAAATTCCAAATTCCGGAATTGCAGTTTTTGATGTGTTTGGAACATACATTACCACATACCCGGTCACTGCCAAAACATTTGATGTCTTTAATAACTATCTGTTGACCTACAGTGACTTGAAAATAGCCGCAAGACCGATTGATTTTGATGGCAGAGAATCCATGACCTTTGACGTGCCTCAGGATTTGATTCAATTCAAATTTACAACTGAAAAAGTGTATTTACTCACCACATCAGGTTTGTACATTGGAACCTATTTGCCAGATGAAAAATAAATGGTTCGTATATTCGTGCTGTAAATGAAACACGCTGTAATCATTTCTGCCGGTGGAAAAGGCACTCGAATGCAATCTGATCTTCCAAAACAATTTATTGTTGTGAATGGAAAACCAATTATCCTTCACACCATTGAAAAGTTTATTTCATTTGACCCGCATATAGAAATTGTAATTGTTTTACCAGAAGATTTTGTGCCATTATGGGAAGAAATTTGTGAGAAATATTTTTTCACTGCTTCTCACAAAGTAGCTATTGGTGGCGCTGAACGTTTCCATTCTATTCAAAACGGTTTGAAAGAAGTAACTGCTGAATTGGTTGCAGTGCATGATGCAGTGAGACCTTTTGTTTCTGTTGAATTAATTAAACGTTGTTTTGATCATCTTGAAAATGCTGATGCCGTAATTCCGGTTTATGAAATCAATGAGTCGATCAGAAAAGTACATGGAAAAAATTCAGTCGCGTTGAATCGCAGTGAATATAAATTAGTTCAGACACCGCAGTGTTTTAAGAAATCAGTTCTTGACAAGGCCTATATTCAGAATTATTCGCTCTTGTATACAGATGATGCCAGTGTTGTGGAGGCTACAGGAGTCAGCATCGTTTGTTGTGAAGGTATCAGAGAGAATATTAAAATCACTACGCCGTTTGATCTTAAACTGGCAGAATTGTTTTTTCAGTCGTGAGTAAAGAACAACCTAATAACCCGCTTCATGGTGTTACATTGGAAATGATGTTGACTCACCTGGTTGAAAAATATGGATGGGAAGAGTTGGGTGACCGAACTAAAATCAGAGCATTTGTATTAAATCCAAGTCTGAAATCAGGGTTGAATTTCATTCGTAAAACACCCTGGGCAAAAACAAAAATTGAAGAATTGTATTTGAGGTCACTCAAAAAGTAAATCTGGTTTGTAATTTTGCAGTTAAATTTTAAATGTCATGGCAGAGAACACCATTATTGTAAATATCATTGACCGCGAGGGCAAAACGCATGCGCTGGAAGCTCCAACGGATATGAACATGAATGTAATGGAAGTGTGCCGTTCGTATGAATTACCGGTTGAAGGCCGCTGCGGTGGCATGGCTATGTGCGCAACTTGTCAGTGTTATCTGGAATCAGAAACAAATCTGCCTGACCAATCAGATGCTGAATTGGCTATGCTGGATGAAGCGTTTCACGTAAAATCAAACAGTAGATTGGGTTGTCAGATTCATATTACTCCTGAAATTGACGGAATTGTTTTGAGACTGGCTCCGGAGGGGAATTAAATCAGCAAGAGTTTGAGCACGAGCAACAGTGTGTTAATGTCAGAAGTACCACAATGAACCGCCGGCTGAGCGAAGCCGAAGCCAAGGTTTAGTCCTCCCTGATCTCATCAGGAATTACGCAAACCGGAATCGGATCCATTTTATGTTTGTTTGCGGCATGAAAACTTCTGAAAATTTTTAATACTTCTTTTTGACGGTCATTGAGTGATTTTTCATCACCCTCGAATTGCATGGCCCATTCGAGTTCGGGATATGTTGCACCTAATTGTCCTTCATCGGTGCGTTCATCTTTCCAGAGACCGTCAGTAGGGGCTGCGTTTTGAATGGATTGCACAACATCAAAAGCTTTTGCAATTTGATATACTTCTGTTTTAAAAAGATCTGCAATTGGAGAAACATCTACTCCCCCGTCTCCATATTTGGTATAAAATCCAACTCCAAAATCTTCAACTTTATTTCCCGTTCCGGCAACCAACAAACCTTTGGATTGACCAATTGCATAAAGTGTGGTCATTCTCAAGCGAGCACGCGTATTTGCCATTGACAAACCGTGTTGTACAGAATACGTTGGCAAAGATTTGCACAACGTGTCGAATGTGTCAGTGAGATTAACTCTTAAATGAGAGACGTTTTTATATTTTGATTCCAGCCAGGCAATGTGTTCTAATCCGCGGTTAACTTCATTGATGTTTTGATGAATGTTCATCTCAAGACAAAGAACCTGCATGCCAGTTTGGGCACATAATAAAGAAGTAACGGCGGAATCGATTCCGCCGCTTACTCCAATTATATATCCTTTTGCTTTTGCTTTTCCGGCATAATCTTTCAACCATCCGGAAATAAATTCAGCAACTTTTATTGCGTTCAAATGAAAATGAATTAGAACAGCAATCCTAATTTAATTTCTACGATGTGCTGTGGATTATTTTTAATATCCAGGTTTGAATAAGTGTATGTTCCTGAACCCGCAGATGTTTCAACTTTGTCAGCCATGTTACCTGATTGAGGGTATAATTGAGGAATAACACCATAATTAAATCCTGCTTCCATATAAAGGAATGTATTTCCGGTAAAATTCCATTCAGCACCGCCATATACACCAATTCCCATTTTGAATGGTGACAATTCTTTCTTAATACCAACCGGTTTCAGATCTGTCATTGTTTTTTCTACTGTTGGCGAATTGGTTGTAAAAGATTGCGATGTCACCCAATAAGTTGATTCACGGCCGAAATCGTCCATTCTTACAGAGCCCAGAATACTCATACGCGCACCAAATTTTCCATAGTATCTGAATTTGCCCAGCATGCCTGTTTGAAATTTCAGGAAAACAGGGATAGTAATGTATTTGGTTCTGTATGTTCTTTCCAATAATTGAAACGCAAGTGCAGATGTGTCTCCGGCTGCCAAATCTTGTACACCACCGTCATCAGATTTGTATTGAAGGATATCCGTATCTTCATACGCATAGTAAACATCACCTAAATCGGTGCTTGCATCACTTCCGTAATTCAGTGTAAAATTACCCATGTCAAACTGAAGACCCATTGCAAGTCCAACATTTTCATTGAACATGTAGTTTCCTCCGATTCCGATAATGAAGTCATTTCCAAAACCATTTTTTTCAATCTTAGTTGTCTGAACTTTAGTCCAGTTAATAGTTGTACCGGTCACTAAACCGATTTGAAATTTTTTATCCTGAGCCATGGATCCAAAACTAACACCTGTGATCAAAGCCAGAGAGAGTAACTTTTTCATATTTTCGCAGTTAATAATTGATAGCAATAATACTAAATTCTCCTCAATCATGCGACCAACCCTCTTATTTATCTCTTTGATGGCAGTATTGACGGGCTGTTCAAACGATCCGCTGGTTGTTGATGTGTCGGATGTGGAATTGGAAATTCAGTTTGAACGGTTTGACCAGAAAATGTTTGAAGCAAAATCTGCTCAGGACATGAAGAAAATCAATGATGAGTGTCTCGCTTCGGGTGGTGAACTTTATGAATACTATGTATATGATATGCTGCGTGCAGGCGATGTAAGAGATGATTCAATTGGAACCTACCTGTTTTATTTTGTCAGCGACAGCATGATGAGAATGGTTCAGGACGATATCGAAATTACATTTGGTGATTTTCAGCTGGAAAAAGATGGCATTCTGGATGCGTTTAAACATTTCAAATACCATTTTCCGGATTTGAAAACACCTGAAAAAATAATCACCTATAATTCGGCATTTAATTATGGCGTTGTGTCTACTGATAAATACATAGGAATTGGACTGGAAATGTATCTGGGACCAGAAAACAGAATTATCAAGAAAATTGGATTTCCTCAGTTTATGAAAGACAAGATGAGTAAAGATTATATGCTCGTGGATGTTTGTCATAGCTGGATGATTTCAAATGTCATGGGAGAAGAAAACGGTGAAACTTTTTTATCTGCTGCCATTTATTACGGAAAGTTGAGATACGTGGTAGATGCCATGTTGCCTGAAATGGAAGATCATTTTAAAATCAGATACACAGCAGAAGAATATGAATGGGCGCTGGCAAGTGAATTTAATATCTGGCAGTTTCTGGTAGATATGGAATATATTTATTCAACAGATGCCAAAGTAAAACTGAGATATTTTGAAGAAGCGCCAACAACGGTTGATATGGACGGATCTCCCGGAAGAATTGGACAGTTTATTGGCTGGCAGATAGTCAAACAGTACATGGAAAAAAATCCGGAAGTGACAGTAGAAGAATTAATCAAAGAAACCAACGAAGGAAAAATTTTAAAAGCATATAAACCACTAGAAAATGAGCAATCTTAAAAAATCACTGATTCAGATAGAAGTCACTACGAATGAAAATAACATTCCTGAATCAATTATGTGGGATGCAAAAGATGGAGGAGTTTCAAATGCTCCGGCCAAGGCTATGATTTTATCACTTTGGGATGGAAACGCACAAACCGCTATGCGCATTGATCTCTGGGATAAAGAAATGACGGTAGATGAAATGAAAAAATTCTTTCATCAAACACTACTCACCATGGCTGATTCGTTTGATCGCGCAACCGGTGAAAAAAACATGTCGGAAGATCTGAGAGATTATTGCCATCACTTTGCTGATAAAATGGGAATTTTACCTCCGTTGAGTTGATCTCTGCAACTTCATTCGTTTTAACTAAATGGAGTATTATATTCACTGGATTTGATTGAACGCAGATGACGCGGATCAAATAGGATCTAAAATGATTTACCTTGGAATAAGTTTAAACGTAGTGGTTACCAGTCAATAACGGAATTTTTAATTTTTACCTTCATTTGTAAAAACCTTTCTTTTAACCTCTGGCTTTTTTCCAAAATTTAGAAGCAATCCAACTTCAATATCCGTCGCCTTCAGATAATTTATCAGTTGAAGTTCATGTTCTTCACAAAGCACTTCAGATGCTTTTAACTCAATTATAACACATTCTGAAACCACTAAATCTGCGAAGTAGAGTCCAACTTCCTGCGAGTCATAAAACACTTTTATTGGTCTCTGTTTTTCAACAAACAAACCTGCTTTTTTTAATTCCAGAAACATAGCGTTTTCATATACTTTCTCAAGAAATCCATATCCATGCGTATTATACACCTGATAGAATGCTTTGATGATTTTTTCCGTTGTTTCTGTATGTTTGAAATTATTCATTTGTTGTCTGTAAATTAAAGGGTCAAATATATTGGGAATTAGATTTTCACATTTTTCTAAATCAAATTAATCATATTGATCAGCCTCAGCCTTGTTCAATTATGACCTGATCGAACGCAGATTGAGCAGATTTTTTTACGATCATTATGATTTACTTTGAATGAAGACCGGATCTTATTTAATCATATTAATCAGCGTCATCCGTGTTCTATCATGAACTATTGAACGCAGATTGAGCAGATTTTTTATGATCAATATGATTTACTTTGAACGAATACCGGATTTTATTTAATCATAATAATCAGCGTCATCTGTGTTCTATCAGAATTTTCTAGAACGCTGATAACGCAGATATTCATGATCAGTATGTTTTTTTAAAGAAGACCAAATCATATTTAATCATATGAATCAGCGTCATCTGTGTTCTATCAGGATTTTATAGAATGCTGATAACACAGATTTTTAAGATCAGAATGTTTTTTTAAAGTAGACTGAATTATATTTAATCATATGAATCAGCGTCATCCGTGTTCTATCACAGCACAATTGCGAGTAAAACAAAAATCTCTCAACTTCCAAAATACGCATTCACCTCTTCAATATAATTCAGAATTTCATCTTTACCGTCTGCTGTTACTGCTGAGCTGATAAATTGAGGCGGCAGTTCGGCCCAAACTTCCAGCATTTCTTTATTGTACTGAGTCAGAAATTTTGATTTTTGTGTGGCATTCAGTTTATCCAGTTTGGTAAAAACCATAGAAAAGGGAATGTCATTTTCACCCAGCCATTGCATAAATTCCATGTCAATTTTTTGTGGATCATGTCTTGCGTCAATCAGCACAAAAACATTCATCAGATTTTCTCTTTTGAGAATGTAGTCAACAATAAATTTCTGC
>Ga0268298_10006128_pt1 | contig 10996 bp, 9 predicted proteins | sample WWTPWeurt_MetaG_FD_194462 | JGI IMG/M metagenome (GOLD analysis project Ga0268298, IMG submission 194462) | Activated sludge microbial communities from WWTP in Nijmegen, Gelderland, Netherland - WWTP Weurt | ecosystem: Engineered > WWTP > Aerobic digester > Activated sludge | place: Netherlands... | reverse complement strand
TTGTTTGTGATAAAGTGATGGTGTTCCGTCGAGGAGATTCCGTCATGCGCCCAGCCGAATACACCACCGAAGAGATCATCGCCGCCGGCGAGACCATCCAGGCCGCAGGCCGCAACGTCACCGGCTTTGCTCTCCGGCAGAAGGTCGGCGGCGGCAACCCGTCGCGCCTGCGCCAGGTGTGGGAAGAGCACCTCGCCAGCAAACAGACCGCCGAGGTCGAGCCCGTCGCCGAGCTCCCGGTCGAGGTCGCCGAGACCGTCGCGGCCGTGACCAAGGCGCTCACCGAGCGGATCGCCGCGCTCGCAGTCGAGCTCAACGACAAGGCGGTCAAGGCCGCCGAGCGCCGGGTCGCCGAGGTCGTCCGCGCGGCCGGCGAGCAGCGCGCCCAGGCCGAGCGCGAGCTCGCCGACGCGGCGCAGACGGTCGACGACTTGGAGGAGGTGCTCGACCAGGTGAAGGCCGAACGCGAAGCGATCCAGGCGCAGCTCGCCGAGAAACTGGCCGAGTCCCAGCGGCAGGCGGTCGAGATCGCGCAGCTCAAGGAGCGCCTCGCCGCGGCCGAGCACGCGCACCAGGAGCACCGCAAGGAGGCCGCCAAGGAAGCGCAGCGCTGCGCCGACAAGGTGCTCGCCGCCGAGAAGGCACGCGACGAGTTCGCCGCCGAAGCGAGGACCGCGCGCGAGCGCGCCGCGCACGTCGCCGGCCAGCTCGAAGCGCTCCAGGCGCAGAACGCCAAGCTGCTCGAGGCGCTCGGCGGGGGGGCGGGCGGTGCGTGACCAAGCGGTGCCCGCGGCGGCGGTCGAGCGCGCCCGCGCCTGGCTCGCCGCCAATGCGCTGATCCTCGACACCGAGACGACGGGACTCGGCGACGACGCCGAGGTTGTCGAGCTCGCGGTGATCGACTGCGCCGGAACCGTGCTGCTCGACACCCTCGTGCGCCCGAGCGGGCCGGTCCCGGGCGAGGCCGCTGCAATCCATGGGATCACCGACGCCATGCTCGTGGCCGCGCCCACGTGGCCCGAGATCCACGATCGGTTTTGCCGCCTGATCGACGGTCGCCAGGTCGTGATCTACAGCCGGGATTTCGACTCCCGCCTGATCGTTCAGACTGCACGCCGGTACGGCTTGCAGGCGCCGCAATGTTTCGCCCTGCCGCTCGACGACGACCTCGTTCATTGCGCGATGCAGGCCTACGCCGAGTTCCACGGCGAGTGGGCCGAAGAAAAGGGGCGGTACCGCTGGCAGAAGCTCTCGACCGCCGCGCAGCAGCAGGGCGTGACGGTCGAGAACGCACACCGAGCGCTCGGAGACTGCTGGATGACGCTTGGAGTCATTCGCGCAATGTCATGCGACAAAAATACCAATGGCGTATGATAATGAAGTTTTAAAACTTCGGAGATCGCCATGGCCGCACCGAAACTGATCTTCAGCACGCCCGCCGAAATTAAGCTCTTTCGGCGGAAGAATGAGATGAGCCAGGCCGAGTTCTGGTCGAGAATCGGTGTCACGCAGTCCGGCGGTTCCCGCTACGAGAGCGGCCGCTCGATCCCCAGGCCGGTCCAGCAGCTCCTGCATGTCGTCTATGCGCCCGACGCGCGCAGCCAGCGCCTCGTCGACTACCTGCGCACCTGGAAGGCCCCGGCCGAGGCCGAGTCAGAGGCCTGAAAAACCTTCACCGCCCCGCAGCTTCCCGTTTCGCCCGCCGGAAGTCCCACGGCGCCACCGGCGCCCGATCGGCCCAAAGCCCGCGCCGCGCATCCCGCGCGGCGTTTTCCGCTCGTGCATAGCGTGAGCGATCATTGAGCCTCTGATCGCGCTCATAAGCCTTGTAGTGCCAAGCCATCCCGGCCTCGACCTGGGCGAGGTTGGCGTCGACTCCGTCGACGTCGATTCGGCACACCGCGCGTTTGTAGCGGTCGGTTTTCGGGCAGTCGGCTGTCACTTGCCTGCCGAACACCAGCGCTCCGAGGTGCAACCTCGAGCGGTTCCCGAACGGCTGGCGTTTCTCGGGTGCGTCGATCCCGGACAGGCGGATCTTGTGTTGCTGTAGGTTGGCGTCGAGCAGGGTGACGGTGTCGCCGTCGACGATCGAGACGATGCGACCGGTGAGGGCGGCGGCACTCGCGCTGTGCGTGCTGATGAACGCAAGGGCCGCGATCGCCAGGACTGATGGTATGTGAATGCGCATGAGCCAGCGATTGTAGGACGGTGCAGGGCTTTGGCGTGCTTTGGACAGAACGGCGTCGACTGTCCAATGTCGCGCGCGGTGCGGCCGAAGGCCTCGAAGGTCCCGCCGGGACGGAACGGCTGGATCCGACCCGGAAGAGCCATTCGGCCAGTCACCTGCAGAAGGGCAGGTAACAAAGTACAGCAGCCGTTCCAGACGACTGCTCATCGACAAGTCCTCGGCCGGAGCCGCCGCTGACTCGGCTCGCGCCCAGCGGCTGGTCAGGTGCCGTTACCGGCCAAAGAACCCAAATTCGGTCCGACGGGCAGTCTTCCCGATTCCGAATTCACCCTCGAGACCCGCTACAGTCACTTCCGCCATCACGGACCCAATGGCAGGTATCTGACCTAACCAGCCTTCTGAAGCGATCTACCAAGGACAAGACCCCCATGTCCAGCGGCGAACCGGGTAGTCGAGGTGCGAGCTTATGAATACCGGGCCCAGGCTCTTTCTTAGCTCAAGGCAGCACAGCAGAGTTGGTTCAGGGATCAATTTCTTCGGGAAAACAGCTTGTCCTGGCAATAAGACGAGCTGCCCTGGACAGGCGCAATCCAACCGCGTGTGTGCTGGAGATCGACGATGACGATGTGGGTTTCGAGGAAGGAGATGCCCAGATTTCCGTCAATCATGAGCTCCTTCACGATGACGGGGCATTTCACAACTTGCCCGCCCAGTACCAACTCGGTCTCAGCGTACATTCTGCCGTCGGCACCGGGGCATCCAACCGGAGCGTTTCCGGGACGCCCGCCTAACATCTCGGCGGCGTGGGGTGCGATGAGGGTCGGACCGGTATTTCCGCTATCGAGCTCGAGCCAGATCAATCCGCGTTCAGTGCTGGCCCCCAAAAAGACGTCTAGGCCCGCCCCGGCGGCCGAGCGCCCGATGCGTATCGGGACCTCCATCATCGCTGGGGTGCTTCGAGTGACCTCGTGATGCTGCTCCACGACCAACCTCTCCGCCGATAGGTCTATGCGTAGCACTAGGCCGTCGAACGCGTTCAGCGCTAGCACACCACTGAGTGGCGGCCAGTTGCCGGGAAGCTGGGCGTTCACGTCCCAGACGCCAACGTCCCTCGGATGGAGGATCACGTCCCCGGCTGATATCGAGGCGATGTTCACGCGCGGCATATCAACACGCTCGCCGCTCTGGCGATGAGCGGTCAATCGGCCGAAGGGCGAGAGCTTCAGTTGACTGGCCAGATCCGGTGTCAAGACGGTGATGCCTGCTCCGGTGTCGAACAAGAACGTCCGCTTCACATCGGAAAAAGCCACATCAACCAACCACAATCCTTGTCGATAGCGACGCAGTAGGATCGGCTCGGACTTCACGTGGCGATCTCCACTAACTTTGCCCGCCTGAGGCTGCAGCCCCCAATCGCATCGCGGTTTATGGATCGCCTCGCGATGCCTGGAGGTCGGCATGGGCGGCACGGCGCAAACCCTGCAAGCGGCACTGGCCGTGCAGGCCAAGCGGATCAGAGGCTGGTTGGGACCAAGGATACTACTGTGCGTTCCCTTGGGGCCCTGCATGGGCGTCGCGGGCTAGCGGCGGTCCAGAGCCTCGGCGCGCAGGATCTCCATGGCTACACAATCGAGCTCTTCGAGGGTAAGACGATCAAGCATCTGGCCGCAGAGATTACAGATACCAGAATTCTCTGGGGGAAACTCGATGCCCTGACGACGCAGCACTGAAACGAGTCGCTTTGGACCGTAACGGCGTATCACCTTCAGGGCCGGGCGGTCCCGCATATCTGCTATCTCGGCCTGCACCGTCTCGGGGTTGATACGCGCGTAGGCACGGTCGTGACGGTTGACCCAGGGGGCGCAGCAGGGAAACAGCCGACCCTCTTGATCGATAGTCGGCATCAAGCCGGCTACTGGGCAGGGTTCTTCCTCCGAGGCGTCGGTGAGCTCACTTTCGATTTCATGCCGCAGCGCAGTCGCGGCCCGACCCTCTCCGGTCAGGTACTGCCAGTTGACGAGGAGTCGTTCGCGGATGGTTTCCTCCATCAGGGAGGCGCGCTCCTCTGCCGAGAGCGTCTCCATGTGCGCGCCCCAGGCCCGTAGGTCGGTTGCGCGTTCGTGACCAAGCCCGTAATAGTCCAGCAGAGTGTGCAAATCGAGCGGCGCGCCGCCATAGCGCGGAGTCCTGATACGGCCTCGCACAACGCAGGATACGAGTGGCGGGAAGCCGACGACCCGGCATGCGTTAACGAAGAACCTGGCGTTGTGCGCTGGTAGGAAATCGAGATGCCATTTATCAAGGGAGAGTCCCACTGCGTCCAGACCGGCACTCTTCAACCTGCGCAGCATGGCCTCGGCCCGGCTCGGAGAAGATGCCCAATAGCCGTTGGTGGTTAGTCGGCTCTGCTTCCCGCAGGCCTTGACGTGGCGGACGATCTCGCAGACGTCATCGGGGTGAAGCAGTGGTTCGCCCCCTGACAGGTCAATGTATTGTATGTCCGCGACCTTCGCCAGCGATTCGACCAATGAGAGCGCGAGCGCTAGGTCCATGTGCCCGCGCCGGGATGGACCGGAATCCACCGAGCAATGGGCACAGGCCAGATTGCACCGCATTGTCTGAAGCAGAACGGCAGTCGTCATAACGGCATGTTCGGGCGGCCGCGAAGCACACAGTTCGGATTGACCGGCAGATCCACCATCGCTCGCTTGGGCTCTCTCTGAATGAAGCACGGGACGGCAACCGCTAGACCCTCTTCCTCGATGACCAGTCCGTGAGCCAGCAACGAGATGAAGGCATCGGTCGGATCGTCTTCATCCAGGACGATGTCGGGAGAAATCCGCTCGCTAATTGCCGACAGCACCGGTGCCAAGCGTGCATCGAGATACGGCGAGGGGTGATCCCACCAGCGATTCACCTCCGCCTTGGCAAGCTCCCTGGGACGACGAAACAGATCGATCAGGGTGCGCGCCGCCCCGTGCAGATGGTAGCGCATGCAAAAGTCCCCCACCTTGCGCATTACGACGGTCTCTCCGACCGATTCGCTGATCGTCAGGCGATGACGATCAGCGGCATAATCGCCCTGCCATTCGGCGATCGGGGGAGCGGCCTCAGTGGCGATCCGATGCTGTATTTCGGAGGTCTCCGGACTGCGATCGGCATCGAAGCGATAAGCGAGTTCTGCAAGCACATCCGGAGCCACCGGATGGCAGAAGGTGTACCACTTGGCGGGCCTCAGGGACCGCAGACCATGGAGTTCAGGAAATCGGTACATTGGCGAGAACCGTTCGACCTCGCACAGGACCAACCCTAGGGGCGGACGCAAATGGCGAATCCGTCGGATCAGCGCGGCTTGATGGCGGTAGTGGTCCAGGCTCTCGCCCTCGAACCCATAGAGAATCGACCAATGCACGCGCAGCCCGCGCTCTTGGGCCAGACGCAGCGTATAGACGTTGGCCGGCCCCGAGGTTCCCTTCTTCATGAGCTTGAGCACCGGCGTGCTCAAGCTCTCTATGCCAGGTTGAATCTGGCTGATGTTACTGTCGGCGAAAGTGTCCAGGGTTGGGGCATCGAAGTTGGCCTTGACTTCGAAGAAGAACTCAGCCTGCCCGGAAGCCGCACCGAGTTTCGGACAAACCTCGCGGTAATACTCGTGGGGCATGATGTTATCGACCGCCATGAAGCGACGTGGCGAGTATCGTTCTGCAAGCTGACGTACCTCGCTAAGGAAACGTCCCGCGGATTTGCGAAAGTATGGCATCTTGGTCGGGCTGAGACCGCAAAAAGTGCAGTGGTGCTTGGCTCCCCACCAGCAACCCCGAGACGACTCGACCGGAATGTAGTGGGGGAGATCGCCCGCCAGGGCCGTTGGGCGATAGCGGAAATAATCATCGTAGTCGGGCACCGGAAGACCGTCGGCATCGCAGATCCTCTTGGTAGGCGGGCCTTCGCGCAGCACGCCGTCGGGATCACGTACCACCACACCGGGCGGCGGCTCAGATGGGGCGCCAGGTTGCCCGGTGAGCATCTCGCACAGCGGGACTATCACATCGTCGCCTTCGCCCATTACCACCGCATCCAGTATGGGCGCCAGGCGCATAACTGCTCTGCCCATGGGATCGGCGCAGCCACAGCCCCCCATGATTAGCCGGAGATTGGGATCACGCGCACGCAGTGAACGGGCCAAGGCTAGGCTCGCATTAAACTGCGAGTAGGAGTTGGCGAAGCCGACGACGTCGAACCTTGCCCAATCGAATCCGGTGACTGTTTCGGCGATGAAATCAGCGGCCAGGGTCCGCCACGCCCGTGCATCGAGGATCTTTGAGGAGATACCCTCCTCGGCCTTCAGTGCCGCAAAGTAGGCGGCATCGAGACGCGGCCAGTCAGCCTCCGGAAATGCCTCCTTGCCGAAAATCCATTCCCCTAGATGGATCCCAAAGGAATCGCATACGGCCTGATAGCGGGCAACCGTATCGAGGGTCGATGGTCCTATGCGATCAAGGAAACGTAGCGACAGGTAAATTACCTCGGCATCGTGACCGGCCTCGCGCAGCCGGGTTTTCAGCAACGAAGTGCCTATCGACGGCCACGCTGCCGGACCAAAGGGCGCCTCGACCAGCGCGACGCGCATTGAGTGAGCTTCAGGCACGGACATTGGCCAAGCCGAGGCTCTGCGCCTCGCGAGCCGCAGTCCAGGACGGTTGCACGCCTGCGATCTCGGCAACGGTCTTGTTCTCGGCAAAAATCGGCAGCCCTAGGACGCGTTCGCCTTCGGCCAACATAAGCCCATTCTCCAGCAGCCGCTTGATCGCAGCGTCGGTCGGGTCTGCTCGGCCGCGCTCATCGACGATGACATTCTCAAAGCGGTCGAGGTAGGCGGACATCACCACCGATTCAATGCGACGTCGTCCCAGACTCTCCCAGTCCACTACCGCCATTTCTGCACTCAGGCGCTCCCGGGTCGTGATTTCGTCGGCGCCGCGGAGCAGATCGGCATAGAGTGCAGGTAGAAGTATGATCCGCTCCGGGCTGCTGAGCGGGCCAACCACGAGGGCGCAAAGGGATGGCGAATTAAGCAAATGCAGCGTCGGACCGACAACGCTGTACTGATGCTTCCAGCCTTCAATCATCGGTTTCAGCGTCTCATTGATGAAGCAGTCAATGGCCTCATTGCGCATCGGGTCTTCGTAATCGAAGCGATAGGCAACGCGCTCGAGCATCTCGTCCGGGAGTTCAGGGAACGCGTGACGATACCAATGGGTGGGGCCAGTCAGACGAATCCCGAACTCCCCCGGACGGACCTGATAGGGGCTGAAGCGCTCTATGTAGACCGGCGCAACATTGCCCGGCGGGATGAGATGCCGGAGATGCTGGATCGTCCGTGCCATCTCACGATAGCTCTCGATTTGCTCCCCGGGGAAACCAGTAAGCACGAACCAGGACACGTCAAACCCGCCTTCGGTGAGCCACTTCAACGTCTGTATGTTCTGCAACGCAGAGATACCCTTTTTCATCAGTTTGAGCACATCGGTCGAAAGGCTCTCGATACCGGGCTGGACTTTCATCACTCCCGCCTCACGCATCGCATCGACGTGGCTGCGCCGGAGATTGGCCTTGATCTCGTAATGGACGAAATATTTTCTTGGACTGGCCGCCATGCGGGGCAGCAATGCGCGGAAGTAGTGGTGGTCAATGATATTGTCGACCGCGAAAAAATGATTCAGCCCGTAGCGCTCTGACTGACGCTCAAATTCGTCGAAGGCACGCTCGCTGGATTTACTGCGAAACGACATGCGGTTTGCATTGAGCCCGCAGAAGGTACAGTGTGACTTGGCCCCCCACCAGCAGCCGCGCGAGGTCTCGATGGGCAGAAACATGGGTAGCCCCTCGATCGGCCCTGCATGGGCTTGCAGACCGGACACCGTGTCGAAGTAATCGGAGAAATCCGGATCGGGCAGACTGTCCATGTCGACCCGAGCGCCGCTGTCCGGCTGAATCCGGATATCGTCTCCGAGCCTGATTGCATAGCCGGGAAGCCGACACGCCGCTGCCATGTCGCCGGAGCGAAGGGCGCGGACGAGCGGCGCTATGGTTGCGTCTGCTTCTCCGGTGGCGACCACGTCAATCTGCTTATAGGCGGCGAGGAGGGCTGGTCCCATCTCTGCGAAGCAGTTCGCGCCCCCGAAAACAATCCGCGTCTCCGGCGAGATGCACTTGATTTGCCGAGCCACAGCAAGACTCGGCTGGGTCTGCATAAAAGAAGTGGTGAACCCAATCACCGGAGCCCCCGTCGCAAGCAATCTCGAGGCGCAATAGGCGGCGAATTCCTTGGCATGCGGTCGGAGCCGTTCCAACACCGCGATGATCCGTTCCGGCACGACGCGCTGCTGTGACAGGCGCTGCAGATAGGCCGCATCCGCCGCGGGACCGGCGTCAGGGCTGAACAGCCATTCCCCCGGAAGGAAGTCCCAGAAGTAGGCGATCTCGTCGTGGAGACGCCACGCCTCCTGCAGATCCGGGGCGACAGTGGCGAGGTACTCCAAGTTGAAATGCAAAATGCGCACTCGGATGCCTTCGCGCGCCAGGACAGCCTTCAGGGTTGCGGGACCGATGGTTGGAATGGCGCACAGGCCGAACGGCATCACTGCAAAGACGCACTCGGGCGCCTCAGTGGGAGCGGATCTGTCCTCGGGCACAGTGATCCCCATACAAGCAATCAAGGTCACCCGACGGGACATTCCGTCGGGTGCAGTTGGGGGCGGACCTAGCCGTGGTAATGGATATCTAGTAAGGCCTGGCTGCCGATATGCAGGCCAGGCTTTCCTTCGACGTCCTTCGCCGAGATTTCCTTGCCGTGGTAGTGGATGTCCAGGAAGGCGGCCGAGCCGGGGGTTTTCACGCCCGCCGGGGCCGCACTCCCACGCACCGCATTGGCTACGAGCGAGCTCGATGACACCAACCCGCCGGCCTCAGCTGACTCCGCGCCGATGGCTTGGCTGCCGTGGTAGTGGATATCCAGGAAGGCAGCCGAGCCCGGCTGTTTGATGCCGCCCGCCACTTCGGCCAGATCGACCTGGCTACCGTGGTAGTGGATGTCCAGGAAGGCGGCCGAGCCGGGGGTTTTCACGCCCGCCGGGGCCGCACTCCCACGCACCGCATTGGCTACGAGCGAGCTCGATGACACCAACCTGCCGGCCTCAGCTGACTCCGCGCCGATGGCTTGGCTGCCGTGGTAGTGGATATCCAGGAAGGCCGCCGAGCCCGGCTGTTTGATGCCGCCCGCCACTTCGGCCAGATCGACTTGGCTACCGTGGTAGTGGATGTCCAGGAAGGCGGCGGAGCCAGATTTAGCAATCGTCCGGCTCGTGAGCTTCGATGCCTCAGCGCCCGCTGAAGTATCGTGGAAATGTATTTGCATAATTTCGCTCCTCCGGTCCTAGCGGCGTGGCCGCGTGTTCAAAATGTCTTCCAGCGTTCCAGATTGCTGAAAACCTCCGGTGTGATCCGGGTCGCTTCGTTGCCCGCGGTGTCGCCATAGTTGTGGATTCCGGCGACCACGTAATCCCTTCCATCCCACAGGAACACTGGAGCGCCGCTCATACCGCCGAATGTGTCGATTTCATAGCGAAGCGTGGCCAAACGAGGCGACAGTAGCTGCTTGGTGTGGCCCCACAGCGTCCCTGGCGGCTTGTCCTGTGGATAACCACTGATGTTGGCGAGCGCTCCGGACAACAGCTCATCGGAGAGCACGCCATAGCCGAAGTACCCCTCGCCGCCATCCGCCACGAAGATTACGCCGTAGTCGTAGCGGGCGTCGCGGTCTTGCACCCAGCCGCGGCTTGAGGCGAAATACGTAGACGCGGTTGAGCGATGGACTTGGCTTCCGTTCTGTCCGATGCGCACAGAGACACTGGCTACCCAGCCGCCATGATTATGGATGTAAACACAATGTCCGGCGGTAACTATCAAGCCAGGGGCCGCGAACCAGCCAGTGCCAAGCCACCGGGCGCCCGTGGCCGCCGTGATCTCCAGTCGGCATAGCCAGCGGAATGGAAAGACCGTAGTGTCAGTTACCTGAATGCGATCATCCTGCAGGATGACGGCCTCCGCCACGATGCTCTCGAGCGCAGGCTGGCCCAGGAGCATGCGCTGTGATATGCCGTCCTGTGCAAGCGTGGCGTCCGGAAGCCGGTCGAGTACCGGCGCCGGTGGGCTCATGCGCTGCAGATCAGCGCTCTCGCGCTGTCGCCGACGGGCGCATTCGACGCGTCGTTTGCTGAAGGATTCCTGGAACTGAGGCAGCGGCAATCCAGCCCCACCAGCTCGTGCAGCCGATTCCATCTCGGGGCCTCTGAAGCTCTCCACGGGCTCATGAGACGCCTGCTGCAGAATCACTGCGGGAAACGACTCGGATTTATCGAACACCCATGAACGCTCTGGTCTGACACCGGCGCTACCGAAGCTCTTCGCTGTATTGCCTGCGCAGGACCATTCCTTTTGAGAATCTTCGTCCATTGCCGCCCAGCCCCCCTGCCCAGGATCCTTCAGGTCAATCTAGACGTGGCTTTACTCCCTTGCAAGTGGAATTTGCATGACAAATTCGTTTGCGCAGGGCATGGAGAGGCAAGACGTCATCCTGAATCCGTGTTCGCTCAGTCCGGAATCCAGCCTAAAGCATTGATGTAATTATATAATCAAGCATCCGACTCCTTCACCCAACCGACCATGCCGCGCTTCGAAGTCAAGCAATCCGCCAAGCTCAATCTGACGTCCTACTCGGGCCTGGCGTTGATCGGGCAGTGCTGCCAG
>Ga0268298_10006127_pt1 | contig 10997 bp, 9 predicted proteins | sample WWTPWeurt_MetaG_FD_194462 | JGI IMG/M metagenome (GOLD analysis project Ga0268298, IMG submission 194462) | Activated sludge microbial communities from WWTP in Nijmegen, Gelderland, Netherland - WWTP Weurt | ecosystem: Engineered > WWTP > Aerobic digester > Activated sludge | place: Netherlands... | reverse complement strand
GCGTGCTGCCCGAGCTGCCGGTGCCGCCGCTGCCGTGCTGGCTCGCCGTGCACCGCGAGATCCGCGGCAGCCGCGTCGTGCGCCGCGTGTTCGACTTCCTCGCCGACGCGCTGCCGAGCCAGCTGGCGGCGTTCCAGGGGTGACGCGCCGAAAGCGCGGGGCGGGGAGCCGCCGACGCCGGGAAAGTGCCAAGACCTCGGCGTGACTTGAGTTTCCTAAAGTTAAACTTTAGGATTCTCAACATGAAGACCATCTCGCGCAGCCTGCTGGACCCCGTGCGCCGTGCGTCGCGCGGCTTCCCGGCCGTGGTCCTGACCGGGCCCCGGCGCGCCGGCAAGACGACGCTGCTGCGCACCCTGCTCCCGAGCGCGCAGTACGTGCTGCTCGAGGATCCGGATGTCGTCTCCCGCGTGCGTGCCGACCCGCGCATGTTCGTAGAGGAGCTCCGCCCGCCGGCGATTCTCGACGAGATCCAGAACGCGCCCGAACTCTTCGCCTACCTGCGCACCCGTATCGACGCCGCTCCCCGTCGCGTCGGCCAGTGGTATCTGACCGGTTCGCAGGAGGCACCGCTGATGCGCGGCGTCACCGAATCCATGGCCGGCCGCGCCGCGGTCTTCCACCTGCTCCCGCTGTCCACGCAGGAGTCGCCGAAGGTGACCCCGCTGCGCGGGGGCTTCCCCGAACCGCTGCTTCGCCCACGCCATGCCGACCTCTGGTTCGGCTCCTACGTCCTGACCTACCTGGAGCGCGACGTGCGGGCCGTGACCGGCATTCGCGACCTCGGCACGTTCCGGCGCTTCATGGCGCTGGTCGCGAGCCGCTGCGGCCAGGTCCTGAACAAGACCGACCTCGCCAGCGGCCTCGGCGTCAGCGTTCCGACGATCGGTCAGTGGCTGAGCGTGCTCGAGGTGACCGGGCAGATCGTCCTGGTGCCGCCCTTCTTCGAGAACTTCGGCAAGCGCCTGACGAAATCGCCCAAGCTCCATTTCGCCGACACCGGCCTGCTCTGCCACCTGCTGGGCGTGGATTCGCGGCAGGCGCTCCAGCGCTCGCCGTTCCTCGGGCCGGTGTGGGAGTCGTTCGTCGCATCCGAGATCGTCAAGCGCCAGCTCAATCAGGGTCGGCGCTCGCAGCTGTACTGCTTTCGCGACCAGCAGGGGCTCGAGGTCGATTTCGTCGTGCCGCTGGGAGACCGCCGACTGGCGCTGGTGGAAGCCAAGGCGTCGCGCACCGTCACCGCGCGCATGGCCGACCCACTGCGCCGTCTGGCAGCCGCGATCGGGGAGCGCTACACGACCGAGTGCTTCGTCGTGCACCCGACGTCGCCGGGCGGCGAGCCGACGCAGGCACTGAGCCCGGGCACGCGCGCGTGTTCGGTCGAGTCTGTCCTGGAGCGGCTCTGAAGCGCGCCCGTACGCGCGCCGAACCGCCCGCCTCAGCAGCGCACCGAAGCCGCCATCCCGTCCCCCGCGGGGTCGGCGCCGCCGTCGAGCCGGCCGTCGCGCAGCCGGATCGCGTGCACCAGCGGGAACATGTAGCTGTACGCGAACCGGACCACCGGGTAGCCGCGCGCCTCGAGCGCGCGCTGCGTCGAGCGCAGGATGCGGTTGGTGAGCTCGATCGCGTCGGAGGTCGCGCAGAAGCGCGGCGCGTGCACCGCCTCGTGCGCGCTCATGCCGAAGTCGACCGCGTTCAGGATCGCCTGCAGGTTGCCCATCGTGATCGTCGTGCCGCCGGGCGCGCCGACGACGAAGCACGGCCGGTCGCCGTCGAAGACGATCGTCGGCGACATCGCCGAGAAGCGCGCCTTGCCGGGCGCGAGCGAGCCGGTGCGCCCGGGACGCGGGTCGAACACCATCATGCAGTTGTTGTACATGAAGCCGAGGCCCTCGGTGACGACGCCCGAGCTCGAGCCCAGCGAGTGCGTGAGCGACACGCACGCGCCGGTGTCGTCGGCCACGCACACGTGCGTGGTGTCCTTGCTCTCGGGGCCGCCGGCGTTCATCCGCGGCACGCGCGTCTTCACGCCCGAGCGGATGCGGTCGGCCATCTTCGCGGCGAACGCCTTCGACGCGAGCTCGGCCACCGGCACGTCGACGAAGCGCGGGTCGCCCATGCGCGCGTCCTTCTCGACGGTGGCGATCTTCATCGCCTCGCTGACCGTGGCGATGTACTCGGCCGAGTTGTGGCCCATCGCGGCGAGGTCGAAGTGCTCGAGGATGTTGAGCATCAGCACGATCATCAGCCCGCCGCCCGGCAGCGGGTTGGTCGCGACGCGGTAGCCGCGGTACGTGGTCCACAGCGGCTGCGCGCGCTCGGTCTCGCACGCGGCGAGGTCGGCGAGCGTGACCAGCCCGCCGTGCGCGCGCATGTCGGCGTCGATGCGCCGCGCGATCTCGCCGCGGTAGAAGTCGTCGATGCCGAGCTCGGCGATGCGGCGGTACGTGCGGCCCATGTCGGGGTTGCGCAGCACTTCGCCGACCTGACGTACCGAGCCGTCGGGCTTGAGGTAGATCTTCGCGGTGGCCGGAAAGTCCCTGAGCACGCGGACGCGCTCGATGCGCCCGCACATCGCCGGCTGCATCCAGAAGCCGTGCACGTGGGGCCGCACCGCGAAGCCTTCCTCGCAGTACGGGATCGCGGGCTCGATCGCTTTCGCCAGCGGGATCGTGCCGAAGCGGCGCAGCGCCTCGTCGAACGCCCTGATCGTCAGCGGCGTGGTCGTCGACTGGTAGCCGATCTCGTTGACCTCGCCCTTCAGCACGAAGCCGAAGCCGTCGTCGCACTCGCGCACGATCAGCGGCGCCCACATGTCGGGGCGCGTGGCGAGCGGCGCGCGGCCGTGGAAGTCGATGAACTCGTGGACCCCGCGCTCGGGCAGGTGGACGTGCATCGAGCCGAAGCCGGCGATGCCGCACATCTGCGGATCGACCGCGGTCTGGACCATCGCCGCGGTGACCGCGGCGTCGACCACGTTGCCGCCGGCCGCCAGGACGTCGAGGCCGGCCTCGACCGCCTCGGGCTGCGCGGCGCTGACCATCGCGTGTCTCATGTGTCTTCTCCCTCGCGCGCGCGGTCGCCGGCGGGGGCCGGCGTCGCGACGTTCGTCGATGCCCGCATTGTCGCCACAATCCGGCGTGCGCGGGGGCGGCGGGCCCGGTGCGCATTTCACCCGCGTGCCGATCCGCCGCTCGCAACGCCGCTCGAACCGATGGTATGGTCGGGCTCCGACTTCGTCCGGCAGCCCAAGGTGAGTCCCCGACGCTTCGGATCGCTTCGCGCGGTCGAGCCGCCCGCCGCCGCGCCGCGCCGGCCCGCGCCGCAGCGGCGCTTTCGCGTGCCGGCACTGCGCGGCCCGATCGTCGCGCGCCCGCACCTGCTGTCGGTGCTCGACGCCGCGATGGACGCGGGGCACCTGATCAGCGTCGTCGCCGGCGCCGGGTTCGGCAAGACCACGCTGCTGGCGCAGTGGGCCGGCGCGCTGCCGCCGGACACGCGCGTCGCGTGGATCGCGGTCGACCGGCTCGACGCGACCCCGATCCGCCGGCTGCGCACGCTGGTCGAGTCGGTCAACGCGCTCTACCCGGAGGAGGATCCCTGCGACGCGGACCGCCTGTGCCGGATCGCCGGCGAGGGCGACGCCGGCGCCCAGCACGCGTGCGACGAACTGTGCGAGGTGCTGGCCGACCGCGGCCCGGACCGGCTGGTCTGGATCTGGGACGACGTCCAGGCGGTCCAGGAGTCGCAGACCTGGGGCTGGATCGACCGCTTCCTCGACCGGCTGCCGCCGAACGTCACGGTGGCGCTCGCGTCGCGCGAGCAGACCGGCCTGCCGACCGCGCGCCGGCGCGCGCGTGGCCAGCTCACCGGGATCACCCAGGACGACCTCTTCCTGGACCGCGACGAGACCCGCGCGCTGCTCGAGCACGGTGCATCGGGCCCGCTCGCGGCGAGCGCCGACGAGCTCGCCGCGAGCACCGACGAGCTGCACGCGCGCACCGGCGGCTGGGCTGCGGGACTGCGTCTGCTGTCCGCGCGCCGCACGCCGGCGGGCGCGGCGCGCGGCGCGCCGTCCGGCCCGGCCGGCACCGCCGAGCTCTTCGAGTACCTCGCGCAGGAAGTGCTCGCCAGCCTGCCCGCGGAGCTCGCGTCGCTGCTGTCCGCCTGCTGCGTGCTCGACGAGATCGACCCCGCGGCCGCCGCGCGCGTCGCGCAGATCGCCGACCCCGCGCAGGCGCGCTCGCTGATCGAGTCGCTGATCCGCCGCAACCTGTTCCTGTCGGTGACCGACCCGCTGCGGCCGTCGGTGCGGCTGCACGACCTGCTGCGCGACCACCTGCTCGCGCAGGCCGCGCGCGACGACCCGCAGCGGCTCAGGACGCTGCACCTGCGCGCGGCCGGCGGCCAGGACGACCCGGTCCGGCGCGTGCACCACCTGCTCGCCGCGGGCGAGCCGCGCGCGGCGATCGTCGCGATCGCGCCGCACGCCGAGCGCCTCATCAAGGGCGGGCGCGGCGACGTGCTCGCGCGGCTGTTCGAGCCGCTGCGCGGCGACGAGCTGCGCGCGCTGCCGCACGCGAACTGGATCGACGGCTGGCTCGCGTGGTTCGGCAGCGGCAACTTCGCGGTCTCGGCGCGCTGCTTCGCCGCCGCCGCCGAGGGCTTCGAGCGCAACGGCGAGGCGACCTGGGCGGTCCGCAGCCGGGTGCTGCTCGCGCGCGTGGCGAGCTACGCCGGCGACATCGCGCTCGCGGCCGCGCAGATGGCGCGGCTCGGCGACACGCCCGACGACCCGGTCACGCGCTGCGAGTGGCGCCTCGAGCACGCGTGGCTCGACGTCGCGCAGGGCCGCGCCGACGCGGCCGGCGAGCGGCTGCTCGCGATCGCCGACGAGGTGCTCGCGCTGCGCTCGCCGGAGGTGTGCGTGCGGCTCGCCGACCGCCTGCGGCCGAGCTACTTCGTCGGCACGCGGCCGTTCGTCGACGTCTTCGAGCGGGTGCACGGGCTGATCGGCTCGCTGCGCGATCGCCTCGACGAGCAGACGCTCGCCCACGGCGCGGTGATGGGGGCGTGGGCGGCGCTGTGGGCCGGCCGGATCGCCCAGGCGCGCGAGCGCGTGGCGCCGGTCGCCGAGGACATCGAGCGCTGGCGCGGCTATCGGGCGCTGCGCGTGGACACCGGCGTGCTGTGCGCGCTGCTCGCGACGGTGCGCGGCGACGCCGCCGCCGCGGTCGCCGAGGTCGAGCGCCTGCTCGAGCGCGTGCCGGGCACGGACGCCTCGGCCGCGGCCCTGTGGGACGCGACCTACCTCTGGATGGCCGGGCGGCTCGCGTGGCAGGGCGGCGACGCGGCGACGCTGCGCCGGCTCTACGCGCGCCTGCTGGCGCTTCACCGCGGGGCGGAGTGGCCGTTCATGCGCCTGGCGCGCGAGCACCTCGAGGGGCTGCTGTTCGGGCTCGAGGGCGACGCCCGCGCGGCGAGCGAGCGCCTGGCGCGCGTGGTCGGCGCGCGCGAGGCGTTCTCGCTGATCAGCGGCAGCGGCGACCCGCGCCTGGAACTCGCCGACGCGCTGCTCGCCGACGGGAGCGGGACGCAGGCGTGGGCGCTGGCCCGGCAGACGCTGCGCGAGGCGCTCGACAGCGGCGTGATCGGCCCGCTGCTGCTCGTGCCCGCGTCGATCCTGCGCCGGCTGCACGCGGTGGTCCCGCGCGAAGACCCCGACCGGCTCGCGATGCAGTCGCTGCTCGCGCTGTGCGCGGGGCTGCGCGACGGCACCGCCGCCGACGCCGCGCCGGGCGCGCGCGCGGCGGCGGACGGGGCGGGCGAAGCGAGCCGGGCCGGAACGCTGCGCGCGGTGTTTCCGACGCTGACCGCGCGCGAGCTCGAGGTGCTCGACCTGATCGCGCGCGGCGCGCCGAACAAGCGCATCGCGCTCGCGCTCGACCTGAGCCTTCACACCGTCAAGCGGCACGTCGCGAACATCCTCGACAAGACCGGCGCCGCGTCGCGCGCGGAGCTGATCTCGCGCTGCCTGCGGCGCGCGGACGGCGGCTGAAGGCGGCGGCCCGGGCCTGCTCAGTTCAGCGTCGACAGGTACTGCCAGAGCGCGCCCACCTCGGTCTCGCTCATCTGGCGCGCGAGCGCCACCGGCATCGGCGCGCGCAGCGCGTGGCCGTCGATCGCCGAGCGCCCGTCGCGCATCGTCGCGGCGAACGCCTGCGCGCTCCAGCGCGGGTCGGCGCCCAGCCGCAGCGAAGCCGCCGGCGCCCACTCCGGCGCGCCGCCGGGGATCGGCCCGCCGCGGAACTCGGCGCCGTGGCAGCCGATGCACGCGCTGGTCGCGAGGTAGCGGCCGAACTCCGCGGTCGGCGCCTCGTCGGGCTTGTCGCGGAACGCCGCGTCCTGCGCGATCTGGTCCGCCGCGAAGAGCGGCAGCTTTCCGGTCGCGTACAGCACCGCGCCCAGCGGCCCGATGCGCTGCGCGGGCACGTCGCGCTCGACGCGCGGCACGCTGCGCAGGTACGCGACCACCGCCGCGACGTCGCCCTGGCTCAGGTGGCTGTACTCGAACGACGGCATCACGAGCAGCGGCCGTCCGTCCGGGGCGACGCCGCGGCTGACCGCCCGCGCGATCGCGCCGTCGGTCCAGCCGGCGAGCCGCGCCGGCGTGATGTTCGGCGCCCAGATGCGGCCGAGCAGCGGGTTGTCGACGACGCGCCCGCCGCCGAGGTCCTGGCCGTGGCAGTCGACGCAGCCGTTGCGCACGGTGACGATGCGCGCGCCCAGCTCGACCTGCGCGGCGCGCACGGTGTCGCCGACTTCGAGCTCGACGACCGGCAGGCGGCGCGCGAGCGCGGCCTGCGTCTTGGCCGATGCCCACAGCCACGTGGATCCGGCCGCGATGACGAGGGTGGCCAGTGCGCCGCCGGCGATCTTCAGGGATGTCTTCATGGGGTGTCCTCCTGTGTCAGAGGCTTCGCACTGTGCGAGCGTCGCACGGCGCGGGCAATGGCTCGGGGGAGCCATCGCGCCACTGGCTCTCGCGGCGCGCGCCGGCTGGCTCCTCGGCGCGATGCGCGGCGCGGCGGCGGGCGCGACGATGCGTTTCGCGAACCGCACGAACCCCAGGAGGACCCCATGATCGCCCACGTCTCGATTCCCGCCCGCGACCCCGCGCGTGCCGCGCAACTGCTCGCCGCGCTCCTCGACGGCGACGTCGCCCCGTTCCCCGTCGTGCGCGGCGCGCTCGTCGTCGTCGCCCGCGACGGCAGCGGCACCGCGATCGAGGTGCTGCCCGAGGACGTCACGATCCGCCGCGGCCGCGACGACCCGCTGCCGGTCGAGCTGCCCGACGGATCGGGGCTGCCGCAGGGCGCGACGTTCCGCCACGGCGCGCTGCCCGCCGAGCGCCACGCGGTGCACGTCGCGCTGACGACGCAGCTCTCGGAGCCGGAGGTGATCGCGCTCGGCCGCGCGGCCGGCTGGCGCACCGTCGCCTGCGAGCGCGGCGGCCTGTTCGGCGTCGTCGAGATCTGGATCGACGAGCGCTTCCTGGTGGAGGTGCTGACGCCCGCGCAGGCGCGCCGCTACCGCGCGATCATGAGCCCCGCGGCTCAGGTCTCCAGCATGAACGCGTCGCCGTCCCTGACCACGCGCCCGGCGGTCGCGCCCGCGAAGTGCGTGCCGATGACGAGCGTGGGCGTGCCCGCGAGCCGCCCGAACACTTCGCGCCGCGTGCGCGTCGACTGCTCGGCGTCGTAGTCGGCGGTCGAGGCCCACGCCGGCCACGCCATCTGGCACGGATGGTGGACGAAGTCGCCGGTGATCAGCGCGCTCTGCCCGCCCGACGTGATCTCGATGCTCACGTGGCCCGGCGTGTGGCCGACCGTGGCCACGAGCCGGACCTCGTCGCACACGCGGTGATCGGTGTCGACGAGGTCGACGAGCCCGGCGTCGAACACCGGCGCGACCGAGTCGTCGAACACGCTCGACTGCTCGGCGTGGTCGCGCTTCGAACGCCAGTACTCGAATTCGGTGCGGCCCATCAGGTAGCGCGCGTTCGGGAACGTCGGAACCCACCTGCCGCCGACGAGCATCGTGTTCCAGCCGACGTGGTCGACGTGCAGGTGCGTGCACAGCACGGTGTCGATCGACTCGCGCGCGAAGCCCGCGGCGGCGAGGTCGCGCAGGAACGGTCCCTGCAGCCCGTTCCACGTCGGCACCGAGCGCCCCTGCTTGTCGTTGCCCAGGCAGGTGTCGACGACGATGCGCCGCGCCGGCGTCTCGACGACCAGCGCGTGGATGCTCATCTTCAGGCGGCCTTCGTCGTCCATGAAGTGCGGCCTCATCCAGCCGATGCCGATGCACGCCTCGCGCGTGGCCTGCGGCAGGATGAAGCGCGAGCCGCCGGTGGTCTCGAGCTCGACGATCTTGGTGACGGTGACTTCGCCGATGCGCCACTTCTGCATGGAGGACCTCGCGGGAACGGAACGGGCAGGGCGCCAACGTAGCACGGGCCCGCGCGCGGCCGACTCGCTGCAGGCAGAATGCGGACCATGTGCGCGAACTACGCCCCGACGCACCGCGACCGCCTGATCGCGTGGTTCGCGGTCGAGCCGCTGCGCGACGACTTCGTCGACGACGCGTACCCCGGCCACGTCGCGCCGATGATCCGCCGCGTCGACGGCGGGCGGCGCGCCGAACTCGCGCTGTTCGGCCTCGTGCCGCCTTGGTCGCGCGACGGGCGCAACTTCCGCCAGTGCTACAACGCGCGCAGCGAGACGGTCGCCGAGAAGCCCAGCTTCAGGCACGCCTGGAGCGCGCGCCAGTGGTGCGTGATCCCCGCCGACGCGTTCTACGAGCCGAGCTACGAGACCGGCAAGGCGCAGCGCTGGCGCATCGAGTCGGCCGACGGCGCGCCGCTCGCGATCGCCGGCATCTGGGAGCGCTGGCGCGCGCCCGGCGGCGAGGCGGTGCTGTCGTACTCGATGCTGACGATCAACGCCGACGCGCACCCCGTGATGAACCGCTTCCACGCGCCGGGCGACGAGAAGCGCTCGGTCGTGCTGCTCGAGCCGGCGGGCGTGGACGCGTGGCTGAACGCGAGCGCCGACGACGCGCGCCGGATGCTGGTGCCGTTCGAGCCCGCGCGCGTGCGCACCTTCGCCGCGCCGCGGCCGGCGCGCTCCGCCTCGCGCCCGCGCGCGAAGGGCGAGACGACCGCGCCCGTTCGCCCGCACGACCCGACGACGATCATCGAAGGAGGAGAACCGTGAGACTGAAGACCCCCCGCATCGCCCCCGTTCCCGAGGACCAGTGGACCGACGAGCAGAAGGAGATCGCCGCGCCGATGATGGCGCGCCGCGGCAAGGTGTTCAACATCTTCCGCACGCAGCTCGCGCACCCCGACGCGATGCGCGGCTTCCTCGGCATCGGCAACTACGTGCTGTCCAGGCGCAACTCGCTGCCGGCTCGCGAGCGCGAGATCGTGATCCTGCGCATCGGCTACCTGTGCCGCTCCGGCTACGAGTGGGCGCAGCACGTGCAGATCGGGCTGCGCGCGGGCCTGACCGACGCCGAGATCGCCGCGATCAAGCAGGGGCCCGACGCGCCGGGCTGGAGCGCGGCCGACGCCGCGCTGCTGCGCGCGAGCGACGAGCTGCACCGCGACCAGTTCGTCGGCGACGCGACCTGGGCCCAGCTCGCGAAGCACTTCAGCCAGAAGCAGTGCATGGACGTGCTCTACGCGGCCGGCATGTACACGATGGTGTCGATGTTCCTGAACACCATCGGCGTGCAGCTCGACGAGGGGCTCGGGCTGGTCGCCGACCCCGACCTCGAGAAGTGGAGCTGACGCCGTGGCCGGGAGGCTCGCCGGCAAGTTCGCGGTCGTCGTCGGCGCGGGCCAGGAGCCCGGCGAGACGATCGGCAACGGGCGCGCGATCGCGACGCTGTTCGCGCGCGAGGGCGCCCAGGTGCTGTGCGTGGACCGCCACGAGGCGCGCGCGGCGCAGACGGTCGACGCGATCGCCGCCGAGGGCGGCGTCGCGTTCGCGCATCGGGCGGACATCACCGACCCGGACGCTTGCGCCGGCCTGGTCGCCGCGGCGCGCGAACGCTGGGGGCGGATCGACGTCCTCGTCAACGACGTGGGCATCGGCGGCGGCGGCGACGGCCCCGCGCACAGGCTCGAGGAGAAGGCCTGGGACCGGATCGTCGGCGTGAACCTGAAGGCGATGTGGCTGACGATCCGCGCCGCGATCCCGCCGATGCGCGAGCAGGGCGGCGGCGGCGCGATCGTCAACATCTCCTCGCTCGCGTCGGTGGCCGGCCACGACCAGGTCGCGTACGAGGTGTCGAAGGCCGGCGTGAACCGCCTCACGACCGCGGTCGCGTCGGCGAACGCGCGTTTCGGCATCCGCTGCAACGCGATCCTGCCGGGCTTCATGGACACGCCGATGGCCGTCGAGGGCATCGCCCGCGCCACCGGCCAGCCGGTGCAGGCGGTGCGCGACGCGCGCAACGCCCGCGTGCCGCTGCGCGGGCGAATGGGCAGCGGCTGGGACACCGCGTACGCGGCGCTCTACCTCTCGTGCGACGAGTCGGGGTTCGTCACCGGCGCGCTGCTGCCGGTGGACGGCGGGATGGGCGTGCGGATCGGTTGACCCGCGCTATCTCCGGTAGTCGAAGTCGACCCGCCGGTTCTGCGCCCACGCGGCCTCGTCGTGACCGGCGGACTTCGGCTTCTCCTCGCCGAAGCTGACGGTCTCGATCTGCTGCTCGCCGATGCCCAGCGACTGCAGCGCGCGCTTGACCGTGAGCGCGCGCTTGTTGCCGAGCGCGAGGTTGTACTCGGCGGAGCCGCGCTCGTCGGCGAAGCCCTCGAGGACGACCTTCGACCGGCTCTTCGAGATGAAGTTCGCCTGGCGCTGGACCGCGCCGCTCTGGTCGGCGCGGATCTGGAAGTCGTCGAAGTCGAAGTAGACGCTGTCGCC